>Ga0105047_10007134_pt1 | contig 18895 bp, 18 predicted proteins | sample MAT04_FD_78384 | JGI IMG/M metagenome (GOLD analysis project Ga0105047, IMG submission 78384) | Freshwater microbial communities from Lake Fryxell liftoff mats and glacier meltwater in Antarctica - MAT-04 (megahit assembly) | ecosystem: Environmental > Aquatic > Freshwater > Ice > Liftoff... | reverse complement strand
CGTGCTGGCGGCCCATCCGCCTTCCGGCGCGGGCGGCGGCGGCACGGCGTCCACGCAGGTGCTCAGGCAAGCGGCATAGGTCCGCTGCGCCGTTTTTCGGCAGCGGGCCGGAGAAGGCGGGTTGTAGGCGCCGGGATCGGCGGCGCAGGCGCGGTCCCGCACCCACGCGGCGCCGCAGGCGGCCCGGCACTGGTTGCGGAAGGCTTCCACATCGGAAGCGATTGCGGGAAGGGCAAGGCCCGCCGCCGCGGCCAAGGCGACCGCCAGGGTGCTGATCGATCTGAGCGCGTTCACATTATCCTCGCTAAAGCCCTGCCGCGACTATCGGAAGGTTCCCCGCGCCGCAAGGCGTCTACCTCAGGGTCGGGCTGTCGAGATCGAGGGACGCGGCGGGGATGACTTCCAACTGAGGGAACCGCTCCTTCAGCTTTTCCGCGAACACCTTGGCGTCGCCGACCACCACGACGGTCGCCTTGGCCGGATCGAGCACCGCCTCGGCAAAGGCCTGGACCGCGGCGGGGTCCACCGCAGCGACGCTGGCTTCGTAGCGGCCGATCTCGCTCAGCGCGATGTCCTGGAGGGCCAAGGCGCTGAGGTAGCCGGCCAAGCCTGAGGTGGCGCCGACGGTGCGGCCGAACCCGCCCGTCAGAACCGCCTTGCGGGCGGCCAGTTCTGGTTCGGCGGCGACCTCGCTGCGCAGGCGCATGATCTCGGCCAGGATCAGGTCCGCCACCTCGGCGGCGGACTCGTTCTTGGTCTGGGCCGAGGCGCTGAACGGACCGGCGAAGCGGCGTGCATCCAGGCTGGACCCGGCTCCGTAGGACAGGCCGCGCTTGATCCGCACCTCTTGGTTCAGCCGCGAGGAATAGCCGCCGCCGAGCAGGTTGTTGGCGACCACGCCCGAATAGTAGCGCGGGTCAGACCGGGGGATCGCCGGCAGGGCCACGGTGACGGCGGCCTGGCCTGCTCCGGGCAGGTCTATGGCGATAACCCTGGGCCCGGCCGCGGGGGGAAACGGGGGCGGCAGCGGCAGTGCGCTTATGGGCTTGGCCCAACCGCCGAACGCCTCCTGGGCCAGGGCGAAGCCCGCCTCGGGATCGATATCGCCGGCAAGGACCAGGACGGCGTTGTCGGGCCGATAGTAGGCGCGGTGCAGGGCGACGACGTCGTCGCGGCCGATCTTCATCAAGGAGGTGGGGGTGCCCCCAAGGACGTGTCCGTAGGGGCCGCCGGCGAAGACAGCGTCGGCGGTGACGAAGCCGGCCAGGGAGGCGGGCTCCTGCAACGCCACCTGCAGGCCGTCGAGGGACCTTTGCCGCAGCCGCTCCAGTTCCTCGGGCGCGAAGGCCGGGCGTTGCACCACGTCAGCCAGAATGCCCAGGGCGGGCTTCAACTTGTCGGACATCACGCTGACGCTGACGGCCGAGCCGTCCCAACCGGCGCCGGCTTCGATCTGGGCGCCTAGGGCTTCGATCGCCTGGGCGACCTGGGTGGCTGAACGCCCCCCCGCCCCCTGCGTCAGGAGGGAGGCGGTGAGGTCGGCCAGGCCCGCCTTGCCGGAGGTGTCGGCCGCGCCGCCGGCGCGCACCGTCAGGCGGGCGGAGACCAGCGGAAGCTCCGTTGAGCGGGCGACGATGACCCTCAGGCCATTGGCCAGGGTGCGCTCGGCCGGCCGGGGCAGGAGGGCGGCGATCGGGGCGCCGATAGGGGGCGGCGGCGTCCTCTGCTCGGGCGGGGCCAGGGCTGCGACCGCGCCGGAGGACGGCGCGGGGGCCCTGGCGGTCACTGGGAGCGAAGGCTTGCCCGGGGACGGGGCGGCGACCCCCGCGGGTCGCTTGTCCTCGGCCAGGTAGCGGATCACCGCGCGCCGGTCGTCGGCCAGATACAGCCGCGCGACCCGCTGAATATCGGCGGCGGTGACGGCCTGGAGCCGTGCGATGGCGTCGTTGGCGCGGGCGGCGTCCCCCTCGACCATCAGGGCGTAGCCGATGCTGGAGGCGCGGTCGTCGATGGTCTCGCGGTCGCGCAGGGCCTGGGCCACCAGTTCGTTCTTGGCCTCGGCGAGCTCGGCGGCGCTGACCGGTCCGTCGCGAAGGCGCGCCGCCTGTTCGCGCAGAGCCGCCTCGCCCTGGTCGGCGGTTTTGCCGGTGGCCAGCACCGCCCCGACCATGAACAGCCCCGGCTGCTGGCGCAGGTCGGCGTCCGAGAAGATGCTGGCGGCGACTTGCTCATCATAGACCAGGCTCTGGAACAGGCGCGAGGACTCGCCCGACGACAGGATGGCGTCGGCAACGTCCAGGGCGGCGGCGTCGGGGTGGGCGGCGTTGGGCGCCAGCCAGGTGACGGCCACCGCCGGCAGGGGCACGTTGGGCGCATAGGCGGTGACGGTGCGGGGGCCGCGCCGCGCCGGCTCTTTGGCGACAACGCGCGGCAGAGGAGATTTGGGGGCCGCGAGGGGGCCGAAATAGGCCTCGCTCCAGGCGTACAGTCGGGCCGGATCGAAATTGCCGACGACGATCAGAGCGGCGTTGTCCGGCCGATAGTATGTGGCGTGAAAAGCGCGCACGTCGTCGAGGGTCGCCGCATCCAGATCCTCGATGCTGCCGATCGCGGACCGCCTGTAGGGATGCAGGGTGAAGGAGGTCTCGGGAATCGCCCAGGCCAGCAGCCGCCCGTAGGGATCGGCGAGGACCCGCTGGCGCAGTTCCTCCTTCACCACGCTGCGTTCGGATTGGAAGTTGGCGTCATCGACCACGAGCGAGCCCATGCGCTCGGCCTCGGCCCACAGCAGGCGCTCCAGATGCCCCGCCGGGACGACCTCGTGGTATTCGGTGTAGTCGTCCGAGGTCGAGGCGTTGTTGAACCCGCCGACGTCCTCGGTCAGCCGGTCGAGGAACTCGGGCGGCATGTTGCGGGTCGATTTGAACATCAGATGCTCGAACAGGTGGGCGAAGCCCGAGCGGCCTTGGGGATCGTCCTTGGCCCCGACGCCGTACCAGACCTGGACGGTGACGTTCGGAGTGGTCCTGTCCACCGCCCAAAACACCTTCAGGCCGTTGGCCAGGGTGCGGGTCTCGTAGGGAATGGGCGGGACGACCGCCGCGGCCTGGGCGGCGACGGGGAGGGCCAGGGCGGCCAGCAGGGCGAACAGGCGCGTCATCGGGGGCTCCGGACAGGGCGGGCAAGCCTTAGCACGGCCGGCGGGCCCGGCTCACCCCGTCTCCTCATCGTCTTCATAGCCGACCAGGTCCAGAGCCCGGGCGTGCACCCCGTTCAATTCGCACCAGCGGGCCAGAGCCTCCTCGCGGCCATGGGTGATCCACACCTCGCCAGGGCGCACCTCCTCGATAGTTCGGGTCAGTTCGTTCCAGTCGGCGTGGTCGGAGAGGATGATCGGCAGCTCCACCGCCCGCTGCCGGGCGCGGGCGCGCACCCGCATCCACCCTGAGGCGAAGGACAGCACCGGATCGGGGAACCGCCGCGACCAGCGGTCCTGGGTCGCGGACGGCGGCGCGATGACGATGGCGCCTGCGAAATCCGCCTTGCGGCTGGTGGTCGCCGGAGCGATGGGCCCGAGCTCCACGCCCCACCGCTCATAGAGGCCGTTCAGCCGCTCCAGGGCCCCGTGGACATGGATCGGCCGGTCCCAGCCGCGGGCGCGCAGGGTGCTGATCAGGCGCTGGGCCTTGCCCAGGGCGTAGGCGCCAACGATGTGGGCGCGGTCGGGGAACTGCTCGACCGAGGCCAAGAGCTTGTCGACCTCGTCGGCGGCGGGGGGAAAGCAGAACACCGGCAGGCCGAAAGTGGCCTCGGTGACGAAGACATCGCAGGCGACCGGCTCGAACGGGACGCAGGTGGGGTCGGGCGCGCGCTTGTAGTCGCCCGAGACGGCGATGGTCAGGCCCTTCCAGCGCACCACCGCCTGGGCCGAACCAAGGACGTGGCCCGCCGGAGCCAGGGTGATTTCGACGCCGTCGCGGGTCAAGCTCTCGCCGTAGGCCAGGGGGTGACGGCGGCCGGTGAAATCCTCGCCGTAGCGACAGGCCATGATGTCCAACGTCTGCGGCGTGGCGACGACTACGCCGTGCCCGGCCCTGGCGTGATCGGCGTGGCCGTGGGTGATCACCGCCCGGTCCACGGGACGCACGGGATCGATGTAGAAATCGCCCGGCGCGCAGTAGAGCCCCTCGGGTTTGGGGCAGAGGAGATCCTGGGGGCGTATCACCCCTGGGCAAATGCGCCGGGCGCGGCAGGGTTCAAGGGGCGGCGTCCGCCTGGGCCGCCCGGATCGCCTCCCAGACCCGGTTAGGGCTGTACGGCAGGTCCAGATGGGTCACGCCGACGGGGGCCAGGGCGTCGATGACAGCATTGGCCAGGGTGGGGACCGCGCCCGTCGCCCCGGCCTCGCCCGCGCCCTTGGCGCCCAGCGGATTGCCAGGCGCCGGCGTGGGACGATCGTGAAGGGCGAGTGGAAAGGCGTCCCGGGCGTGAGGCATGAAATAGTCCATGAAGCTGCCGGTCAGCAGTTGCCCGGAGTCCGGGTCATAGATCACCTGCTCGCCGAACACCTGGCCGGCGCCCTGCATGACGCCGCCGTGGATCTGGCCCTCCACGAGGGTCGGGTTGATGACCACGCCGCAGTCGTCGACGGCGACGTAGCTGATGACCTCGACGACGCCGGTCTGGGGGTCGATCTCGACCTCCGCCACATGGGCGCCGCTCGGCCAGGCCGCTGCGGTGGCCAGGTCGCCGAGGGACTCCAGAGGATGGGGCGCGGCGCCCGCGTGGCGAGTGATAAGGTCCTTCAGGGTAATCGAGCCGTTGCCGCCGCGGCGGCGGTAGAGCCCGTCTTCGAAATCGATCTGCTCTGGCGGCGCGTCGAGGGCTTCGGCGGCCAGCAGGGCCCCTTTGGCGATGACTTCGCGGGCAGCCACGACGAGAGCCCCGCCCTGGCTGATCAGGGACCGGGACGCGAAGGTGCCGGTCCCCTCCAATGTTGGCCCATCCGGGTCGCCGTAGCGCAGGGTGATCTCCGCCGGATCAATGCCCAGCAGCCCGCCGACCACCTCGGGATAGACGGTTTCGTGGCCTTGGCCCGAAGGCCCGGCCAGGCTGCGCAGCACTATGCGGCCCTCTGAGTCAAAGCTGATCAGCCCCTGCTCCTTGCCCGGCGCGCCGGAGGGCGAGATGAACAGGGCGAGGCCGCGGCCGCGCAGCTTGCCGGCGGCGGCGCTTTGGACGCGCCGCCCCTCATAGCCGGCCCAATCGGCCTTCTCGACCGCGGCGCCCAGCAGGGCGTCGAAGTCGGCGATGTCATAGATCGCCCCGACCGGCGTTCGGTAGGGAAAGGCCGAGGCGGGAATGAGGTTTCGGCGGCGCAGGTCCACCGGATCGAAGCCCAGGGTCCGGGCCGCCTCGTCCACCAGCCGTTCCATCAGATAGGAGCCGTCGGGTCTGCTGGCCCCGCGATAGGCCGTGGTCGGACAGGCGTTGGTGAAATAGCAGCGGCTGACCCCGTAGGCGGCCGGTATGGCGTAGGCGTTGACGGCGAGGCCGATGGCGGCTGGCCCCCTGACGATGGGCCCCGCCCCGCCCCAGAAAGCCCCGATATCTGAGAGCCAGTCGATCCGCACGGCCACAAAGCGCCCGTCGGCGTCCAGGGCCAGCTCGCCGGTGAGCACCGCGCCCCGGCCCTGATGGTCGCTCATGAGGCTTTCGGCGCGCGAGCCGGTCCATTTGACCGGCCTGCCGAGTTTGCGGCTCGCCGCCATGACTGCGAGATACTCCGGATAGGCTTCCGAGCGCACGCCGAAGGCCCCGCCGACATCGATCGGGTGGACCCGGACCTTCTCGGGCGGCAAGCCGGCGAGGGCGCAAAGAAAGGCGCGCACGTGGTTCATGCCCTGGTTAGGCGCCCGCAAGTCATAGGCGCCGGAGGCGGAGTCGAAAGCGGCCAGGCAGGACTTGGGCTCCATGGGACTGCCGGCGATGCGCGGGGTGTCGAGGCTGATCCTGACCACGTGCGCCGCAGCGGCGAAGGCCGCATCGACCGCCGCCGGGTCGCCGTAGCCGAAGTCGAGCGCCAGATTGCCCGGCGCTTCGACATGAAGCTGAGGCGCATCTGCGGCCAGGGCCTGCTGCGGCGTGGGCGCAGCCTCAAGGTCGCGATAATCCACCATCACCAGTTCAGCGGCGTCCTCGGCCTGGTCATGGCTTTCGGCGACGACCAGGGCGACGGCCTCGCCGACGAAACGGACCTTATCGTGGGCCAGGGGCGGGCGGCGGGGGGTGCGCATCGGGCTCCCGTCGCGGCTCTTCACCGGCAGGGGCGGCGCCTGGCCGGTGAAACCCGCCGCCTCCATATCGGCCGCGGTCAGCACCGCTAGAACCCCCGGCGCCTGCAGGGCGTCCTCGGCGTGGATGGCGAGGATTTCGGCATGGGCGCGGTCGGCGCGCACAAAAACGCCATGGACCTGGCCCGCAAGCGAATGATCGGCGGCGTAGCGGCCCTGGCCCGTCACCAGCCGCCGGTCTTCTCGCCTGCCTGTATATTGCCGGCTCATCGCGGTCTCCAAGGTTGTGCGCCGCCTCGACTTAAGCTTCTTACTGTCTGACGAAAAGAGGATCTGCCATGGATATGAGCGGCGAATACAGGATCAAGGCGCCGCGCGCGCGGGTTTGGGAAGCCCTCAACGACGCGGAGACCCTGGGGGCCTGCATTCCCGGCTGCGAGTCCGTGGAAAAGGTGGGGGATGATGCGTTCATAGGCCGGGCGGTGATCGCCCTGGGTCCGGTCAAGGCCAAGTTCTCGGGCAAGGTCACCCTGACCGATCTGGATCCGCCGTCGAGCTATCGTCTGGTGGGCGAGGGGACCGGCGGCGCCGCCGGGTTCGGCAAGGGCGGGGCGGTGGTGACCCTGACCGAGGAGGACGCCCAAACCACCATGCTGAACTATACGGCCGAAGCCCAGGTCGGGGGAAAGCTGGCCCAGATCGGCTCGCGCCTGATACAGAGCAGCGCCAAGAAGATCGCCGACGACTTCTTCGCCAAGTTCGCCGCCCGGGTCGCCAGTGAAGAGGCCGCCCCGGCCGATTGACATCCCTAACCGCACTCGTGCGAGATGTTCCGCCAAGCCCAAGGAAGGCTCCATGGCCGTCACCGTTTCCATGACCATCAACGGCCAGGCTGTTCGCGTGGCGGTTGCCGACCGCACCCTGCTCGTCGGACTGATCCGCGACGAGCTGGGCCTTACGGGCACCCATGTCGGCTGCGACACTTCCCAGTGCGGCGCCTGCACCGTGCTGCTCGACGGACGGGCGGTCAAAAGCTGCACCGTGCTGGCGGCCCAGGCGGAGGGCGCCGTGATCGTCACCATCGAGGGGTTGTCGCCGCCCGGCGGGCCGCTTCATCCGATGCAGGCCGCCTTCAGCCTGCATCACGCCGTCCAGTGCGGGTTCTGCACCCCGGGGATGATCATGGCCGGGGTGGCCCTGCTGCAGGACAACCCTGACCCGTCGGAGGCCAAAATCAAGGACGGGCTCGACGGCAACCTCTGCCGCTGCACCGGCTATCACAACATCATCAAGGCCGTGCGCGCCTGCGCGGCGACGGCCTGAGGGGGCGGGATGTACGACTTCGCCTATAGGCGGCCTCAGAGCCTGGCCGAAGCGGAGGCCCTGCTGGGGGCGGCGGAGGACGGCAAGCTGCTGGCCGGCGGCATGACCCTGATCCCGACTCTGAAACAGCGGCTGGCCAATCCCTCCGACCTCATCGACCTGGCGTCCATACCGGGGTTGGCCGGGGTGACCGAGGAGGCCGGCGGCCTACGGATCGGCGCCATGACGCGGCACGCCGAGGTCGCCGCCGATCCCGCCGTTCGCCGGGTGATCCCGGTCCTGGCCGAGCTGGCGGCGGCTATCGGCGATCCGCAGGTGCGTAACCGCGGCTCCATCGGCGGCAGCATAGCCAACGCCGATCCGGCCGCCGACTATCCCGCCGCGGTGGCGGGGCTGACGGCCACGGTGCGCACGAGCCGCCGCGAGATCGCGGGGGACGACTTCTTCACCGGGTTCTTCGAGACCGCCCTGGAGCCCGGAGAGATTGTCACCTCGGTATGGTTCCCCGGGACGCTTCGGGGGGCCTATGAGAAATTCCGCAATCCGGTCAGCGGCTACGCCGTCGTCGGCGCCCTTGTGGCCGTGGGCGACCAAGGCCCCCGCGTCGCCATCACCGGAGCGGCAGGCTCGGTCTTTCGCTGGACCGAAGCCGAAGCGGCTTTGGCCGCCGACTTCTCCGCCCAGGCCCTCTCGGGGCTCCAGGTCGATCCTTCCGACCTGAATGCCGACATGCACGCCTCGGCCGAGTTCCGCGCCAATCTGGTGCGGGTCATGACCCAGAGAGCCGTCGCGCGCCTCTGACCCTGTGCTAGGCTGCCGGTGATCGACGGGGAGACGGCGATGCGGATTGTGGCTGTTCTTGGCGCGGCGCTCGCGCTTGGCGGATGCAACATAGTCATCAGTCCCGCGCCGGTGTTCACGCCGGCTGACAGCGCCGGGGCGCCGGAGTTGCGGCCCGGCCTGTGGACCGAGGCCGATCACGAGTGCGTCTTCGACCCCCAGACCAAGGCGACGACCTGGCCCAAGTGCGCCGACCCCATGGTCATCGAAGCCGAGCAGATGTTCGATCCGTCCAAGCCGGCGGAACTCGTGGCCTACGTGCTGGCCGCCGGCTCGCCGCGGATCATGCAGGCCAAAATCCAGGGCAAGGGGCCAGGATCGGACGCCCTGAGCGCCGCCATCGACAAGCAGATGGGCGGCTACATCTTCATGGGGTTCGCTCCGGCTAAATCAGACGCCCAGGGCCGCATCGTCGAAGCCAGCACCTGGCTGGCCCTGTGCGGCCCGCCGCCGCCGGACTCCCAGTCGGCCAATCCGAAGGACCATGTCACCCGCAAGCCCTTCGCCGGCCTGACCGTCAATCCGGAGACCGGCGCCTGTTCGCCTAAGGACGGCGCCGCCGTACGTCGCGCCGTGGTCGGCAGTCGCTCGCTAACTAAGCAGATCGCGGTAATCCACTGGGTGCGTGACGGACGGGAATGACGGCGTGCGGCGGACCGACTATCAGGCGCAACCATGAGCGACGTCGTAGAACTAGACCGGATCCTGCCGCAAGGCCGGGCCCTAGGCATCACCATCCAGGTCAGCGCCGATGGGCGATCCCGCCTGGCCATTCCCTACCGCGAGGACTTGATCGGCGACCCGGACACCGGGGTTATCGCCGGGGGCGTGGTCACCACCCTCCTGGACCAGACCTGCGGCCAAGCCGTCTATGCGGCCCTGACAGAGGAGACCTCCATCGCCACCCTGGACCTGCGCATCGACTATATGCGCCCGGCCAAGCCGGGTCTGACTCTGATCGCCGAGGCCCATTGCTACAAGCTGGGGCGGCAGGTGGCCTTCGTGCGCGCCACCGCCCACGACGGCGACGTCAATGATCCAGTGGCGGCGGCCCAGGCGGTTTTCATGCTGGATTCCAGCGCCGGCCGGGGCCCCGGCTCCAACTTGGCGACAGCCCGCAGAGGGAGCCGATCATGAGCGACGCCCAGATCACTCTGCAAGCTGCGTTGCACCGCATCCCCTATGCCCGGTTCCTGGGAGTGCGCGCCGAACTTGCCGGCGACGAGATGACAGGCGTCCTTCCCTATTCGGACCATCTGATCGGCAACTATCTGCTGCCCGCCCTGCACGGCGGTGTTCTGGGCGCCTTCATGGAGATGACGGCGGTCCTGCAACTGGGCATCGCCCAAGGCGGCGCCCGCCAGCCGAGGCCCATAGACGTGACGGTGGAGTATCTGCGCTCGGGTCGCCCGACCGACACCTTCGCCCGGGCTGAGATCAAACGCGTCGGCCGCCGTGTCGCCAATGTGCAGGTCGAGGCGTGGCAGGACGCCCGGGCCAACCCGATCGCCTTCCTGCGCGGGCACTTTCTGGTCAGCGCGGTGGAGAGCGTCCCGGCCTAGCGATCGTTGCCACCGGCGGCGGGGTCCTCTATGCCCCGCCCCATGTACCATGGCCTTTCCCATTCCGCGCACCAGGCCAAATCGTGGCCGTTCGAGCAGGCGCGCAACCTGATCGCGCGCCTGATGCGCCACCGGCTGGAGTCCGACGCCGAGCGCGATTTCGTCTCGACGCTGATGAACGCCGGCAAGACCGACGAGGCGGTCGCCGCCCTTCCGGCCCTGCAGCACGCGGTGATTTTCGAGACCGGCTACGGCCCCTCGGGTCTTCCCCATATCGGCACCTTCGGCGAGGTGGCGCGCACCACCATGGTCCGGGCTGCCTTCCGCGCCCTGACCGACGACGCCGTCCCCACCCGGCTGATCTGTTTCTCTGACGACATGGACGGCCTGAGGAAGGTCCCGGACAACATCGCCAGCAAGCAGGTGCTGGAGGAGGATCTGGGAAAGCCGCTGACGGTGGTCCGCGACCCCTTCGGCACGCACGAGTCGTTCGGCGCCCACAACAACGCCCGCCTGCGGGCCTTCCTCGACGGATTCGGCTTTGAGTACGAGTTCGCCTCGTCCACCGAATGCTACAAATTGGGCCGCTTCGACGAGGTCCTCTTGAGGGCGCTCGAACGGTTCGACGCCATCCAGGCGGTGATGCTGCCGACCCTGGGCGCGGAGCGGCAGGCCAGCTATTCGCCGTTCCTCCCCATAAGCCCGTCCACGGGGCGGGTGCTCCAGGTCCCGACCCTGGCGCGCAACCTCGACAAGGGGACCATTACCTTCCGCGACGAGGACGGCTCCACCGCCGAGGTCCCGGTCACCGGCGGCCATGTGAAGCTGCAGTGGAAGCCGGACTGGGCGATGCGCTGGGCGGCCCTGGGGGTCGATTACGAGATGTCGGGGAAGGACCTGATCGACAGCGTCAAGGCGTCGAACAAGGTCTGCCGGATACTCGGCGGCGAGCCGCCCGAGGGGTTCAATTATGAACTGTTCCTCGACGAGCAGAACCAGAAGATATCCAAGTCCAAGGGCAACGGCCTGACCATGGAGGACTGGCTGCGCTACGGAGCGCCGCAAAGCCTAGCCTACTACATGTTCCAGTCGCCCAAATCAGCCAAGCGGCTGTATTTCGACGTCATTCCCAAGGCGGCCGACGAGTATCTGCAGCAGCTGGACAGCTTCAACCGCCCGCCCGCCGAGGGCGCGGCGAACGTCCAGAACCGGCTCGACAACCCCGTCTGGCATGTTCACGCTGGGGCCCCGCCTGGGCGCGGATCGCCGGTCAGCTTCTCGCTGCTGCTGAACCTGGTTTCGGCCGCCAACGCCTCGAGCAAGGCGATCCTGTGGGGCTTCTTGTCGCGCTACATCCCCGGCGCCGATCCGCAGAGCGAGCCGCTCCTGGATCATCTGGCGACCTTCGCCCTGAACTATTACGAAGATTTTGTCCGGCCGAACAAGACGTTCCGGGCCCCCGACGCGCGCGAGCGGGCGGCGCTGGAGGACCTGGTCGCGCGGCTGCGGTCCCTGCCTGCCGGTTGCCAGGACGCCGAGCTGATCCAGAACGAGGTCTTCGCGGCCGGCAAGGAGGCCGGTTTCGAGCCGCTGCGCGCCTGGTTCACCGCCCTCTACGAGGTGCTTCTGGGACAAAGCCAGGGCCCGCGCTTCGGATCCTTCGCCGCGATCTTCGGCCTGGCCGAGACCATCGCTCTGATCGAGCGCGCCCTCCGCGGCGAGGACCTGGGGGCCTAGGCGTCGAGGGCGTCGCGCAACCTCGCCTCAAGCGCTGCCGGGTCCTTCAAGCCGCATTCCCACAGGGTCAGGACGCGCCAGCCGAGCGCGGCTAAAGCCTCCGCGCTGCGGATGTCCCGGGCGCGGTTGCGGGCGACCTTGGCCACCCAGTAGTCGCCGTTCTGCTTGGGAACCCGCGATCCTCGGGCGCAGTCATGGCCGTGCCAGAAGCAGCCATGGACGAAGATCGCCAGCTTGCGGCCGGGCATTGCGATGTCGGGGGCGCCCGGCAGGTCCTTGCGGTGCAGGCGGTAGCGGACGCCCATCCGCCACAGCAGGCGCCGCACGGTCATCTCCGGGGCGGTGTCCTTGCCCTTGACCCGGCTCATCACCGCCGAACGCTTCTGGGCGGAGAAGACGTCGGTCATGGCCGCGGGCCTTACAGGCCCTCGAACAGCGCCGTGGACAGATATCGTTCAGCGAAGCTGGGGATGATGGTGACGATGATCTTATCGGCCATGGCGTCGCGCGAGGCGACCTCGAAGGCGGCGGCCAGGGCTGCGCCCGAGGAGATGCCGACCGGCAGGCCTTCGACCTGGGCGGCGCGGCGGGCCATGGCGAAGCTGTCATCGTTCGAGACCTGCACCACCTCATCGATGACGCCGCGGTCAAGGATGCCGGGTACGAAGCCCGCGCCGATGCCTTGGATCTTGTGCGGTCCGGGCTGGCCGCCCGACAGGATCGGCGAGGCTTCCGGCTCCACCGCGATCATCTGCACCGAGGGCTTGCGCGCCTTGAGCACCTGGCCAACGCCGGTGATGGTGCCGCCGGTGCCGACGCCGGAGATCACCGCATCGACCGTGCCCGCGGTGTCGTTCCAGATTTCCTCTGCGGTCGAGACCCGGTGGATCAGCGGGTTCGCCGCGTTCTCAAACTGCTGCGGCATCACCGAGCCGGGAATCTCAGCCAGGATTTCCTGGGCCCGGCCGACGGCGCCGCGCATGCCCTTCTCCGCGGGAGTCAGCTCCAGCTTGGCCCCGAGCAGCAGCAGCATCTTGCGGCGCTCGATCGACATGCTCTCGGGCATGACCAGGATCAGGGGATAGCCCTTGGCGGCAGCGACGAAGGCCAAGGCGATGCCGGTGTTGCCCGACGTGGGCTCGACGATGGTGGCGCCGGGCTTAAGCAGGCCCTTAGCCTCCAGGCTCTCGATCATGGCCACGCCGATGCGGTCCTTGACCGACGCGAGCGGGTTGAAGAACTCCAGCTTGGCCAGGACCACGCCCTTGGGCTTCAAGGCCGCGGACAGGCGCGGCAGGCGGATCAACGGCGTGTCGCCGATGGTGTCGATGATGGAGTCGAAGATCTTCCCCCGGCCGGCGCGACGGTAGCGGTCGGCGGCGTAGGCGTCCGGCGCGGAGTCCATGATGCTCTCTCGGCTCAACTCAGATCCAAGCGGCGAGGATACAGCCTCATGAAGGGCTTTGTCTGCGCAGGAATCCTTATTCCGCAGCCATCTGAACTGATGCGGGATCGGCGAGAAGGGGCTCGAGCAGCCGCCGGGCCAGGTGAGCGACGACCGACGCGACCACGCCGTCGCCCATGACGTGCAGGCCTGCATTGGCGGATGGGGGCAATTGGTAGTCGTCGGCCAGGCCCATCAGCCTCGCCCCTTCGCGGGCCGTCAGCAGGCGGCTGCGCACCGTCCCTTGCGACACGATCAGCACCGCTTGGCGCGACGAGCCGCCCCGCGGCGTGCGCAGGCAGCCCGCCAGGCCGTCGAAGCGAACCTCAGCGCGCTGGACGCGCGCGCCGGCTTCGGTCCGGGTGCGGCGGAACAGGGCGCCGACCCGGCGCTCGCCCGCGGCCAGGGCGAGATCGACCTTGCGGCGATGGACCGGAGCCATGAGGCTGAACAGCCGCATCGTCTGGGCGGTGCTGTGCCAGGGCACGGCGTCGTCCGGCTCCAGAACGCTGGCCAGGTCGGTGTTGCGGGCAGGCGGCTGCGGCAGATCCCACCACCTCCAGCAAGCCTTCAAGGCGCCTGGCAGAGCGGCGTAGGCCTGGCGGACAGCGGCGCTGTGAAAATGCCCGGGCTCGCCGCCCTCCGCCCCGGGCCGGGGGTCGGCCCGCCGGGCGACGACGAACACCCGCGGGCGCGACTGCGGGGTGAAGGCCGCGGCGTCGATCTCCAGGGCCCCGAAATTGTAGCCTCTGCCGGCGAGAGCGGCGGCCAGGGCGGCGAAATCGCGGCCCTGGTTCGAAGACAACAAACCAACGACGTTCTCGATCACCACTACCGCCGGGGCCCGCCCCTCTGCGTCCAACGCCTCGATCAGGCGCCAGAATCCCCAAAAAGCCGAGGATCGTCCGCCCGCCAGCCCCGCGCGGGCCCCGGCCAAGCTGAAATCCTGACAGGGCGACGACGCCCAGGCCAGGTCCGGCCTGCCGGGCAACTGCGCCGCCTCGAGCCCCCAGACGTCGCCCTGCGCCAAGTCGCCGCCGCCCCAGTTGGCGCGGTAGGTCTGGCTCTTGAGGGGATCGAAGTCATTGGCGAACAGACAGGACCAGCCCTCGCCAAGGCCGGCCCGCACCATGCCGCCCCCGGCGAAGAACTCATAGAAGGTGTGAGGGCGGCGACTCATAGAGCGATGCTATGCGCAGGGCGCCGCCGTTACGAGAGCCGCTTGAGCCGCGGCCTGTCCCTGCTAGTCTGCCAGTCAGCGAAGGAGACGCCCATGAAACGCGCGACGGTATTCGGCCCCTTTGCCGCGGCCTTGATCTTGGCGGCCTGCTCTGTCCTGGCGGGATGCACTCCGGCGCCGGGCGGCGACGCGCCAGCGTCTCCGACTCCGCCCACTGACGCTCCGGCCGGTCCGGCGCCGGCCGCCGGGGGGGGCTTCGCCCGCCCGATAAACGCCGTGGGCACCGAGCCGTTCTGGGGTTTGGACATCCGGCCGGGCCAGCTGAAGCTCTCTGGACCCGACCGCAAGGACCTGATCGCCCCGCACGCCGGGCCGCAGATACAGGGCGACACCGCTGTGTGGGAAGGCAAGTCGGCGGACGGCGCGCCGCTCAAGGTCACCCTGATGACCGAGGCCTGTAGCGACGGGATGTCGGACCTGTCGTACCCCTATCGGGCCCGGATTGAGGCCACCGCCGAGGTCCTGACCGGCTGTGCGGCCCCTGTCGACGCCTGGCCCAAACAGCCTGATTCGGCTGCGGACGGGTCGCCGGCGGCCCAATAGGGCGCGGTCAGACGTCGCAGTTCGGCGTTTTTTTCGGCGCCGCTTTTTTCAGCGCGGACCGGCGGCTGGGCGCCGCGAGCCGGATTTGCCGAGGTCTTGGTTAAATCTCTCGACAACAGTCAATTCAAGGCGGATTACAGCGTTCGTGCGCAAATCCCCAACCCTACTGCGTACCATCTGGTAATCGCCATGGCTGCCAACAGCATGGCTTGAGCAAGGTCTTTGAAACGCCGCCCGGTCAAGGGGAGATGATGCTGGCGCCGGCGTTGTGATATAGTCTTCGAGCCGCTGGAAACTGACATCGCAATCTGGTCAGGCCGCGAAAAGAGGCCGGCGAAACTGTGCAAAATCGGCAAGAGAATTAGCCCATGGACGCCCAAACCGTGCTCTGGAAAGCACAGGTTAACAATTTTATGGCTTTCCTTTGCAGGCGTCGTTCGGCTAACTGCCGCCGAGTTTGGGTCGGGGAGTGCTCCGCATGCATAAACGGACGAAGACCCTGCTGGGTTCCTTGATGGTGGCCGTCACCCTAGCGTTCTCGGGCGGGACCGCTGCTCAGGCAGATCCTTACTGGCAGTGCGTGACCTTCGCCCGGATGTTTTCCGGCATTCAAATCTTCGGCGACGCCTGGACTTGGTGGAGCCAGGCCAGCTCCGGAAAATACCCGACCGGCTTCACCCCCAAATCCGGCGCCGTCCTCGTCTTCCGTCCCAATGGCCCGATGACCCGCGGCCACGTCGCCGTGGTCTCTCAAGTGCTGACCGACCGGGTTATCCAGATCACCCACGCCAACTGGTCGCTGATCGGCGGCACGCGCGGCCAGGTGGAAAAGGACGTCACCGTGGTCGACGTATCGCCCCAGGGCGACTGGAGCCGGGTCAAGGTCTGGTACGATCCCATCCGCGATCTCGGCGGCACCGCCTATCCGACCTACGGGTTCATCTATCAGAAGGCCGGCGACTCGGCTCGCAGCGCCATGCAGACCGCCGCCCGGTCCGCTGTTAGCCAGATCGCCTCGGCGGTTCAGTCGCCCACCAGCGCCCCGGTCCAGGCCATGGCCCGCAACGCCGCCGAATCCACCGACCGCATCGCCGCCCTCATCGGGTCGCTGACGTCGGGCGACGGCGCCGACCGCTAGGCTCTCGGCCCTTCCTGCCAATTCGAATTGACCGCCGCCCGCGGCGCGGCCATGACCTGTGCGATACGGGGAGTGCGCCATGCTCAAGGTGCTGCGCCAAGGGGCGCCGGGTTTCGACGAACCGACGATCATAGCGAGCGCCGCATGGATTCTGCCTGCGGACGCGGTGTGGATCGAACTCATCAGCCCGACCCGGCCGGAAGAGCTGGCCGTCGAGCAGGCCCTCGGCGTGCTGCTGCCCACCCGCGAGGAAATGGCCGAGATCGAAACCTCCAGCCGCCTCTACCAGGAGGACGGCGCCACCTATATGACCGCCACGATCCTGGCCCATGCCGACGACGAACTCCCCGTCTCCGCGCCGGTGACCTTCGTCCTAGTGAACCAGCGCCTGGTGACCATCCGCTACCTTGAGCCCAAGGCTTTCACCCTGTTTTCCGGCCAGGCGGAACGCCAGCCCAGCCTGTGCCCCAACGGCGTGACCACCTTTCTCGGGCTGATCGACGCGATCATCGACCGGCTGGCGGACATTCTCGAGCGCACCGGCGCCGAGGTTGAGGCCAACTCCCGCGAGATCTTCCGCCAGCCCCGCACCGGGGGGTTCGAGGCGATCCTGACCCGACTGGGCCGGGCCCAGAACATCAACGCCAAGGTGCGCGACAGCCTGGTCAGCATGGCCCGCCTTATCAGCTTCGCCATGCTCGCCGACCAGATCGAGAAAGACCAGGAGGCGCGCGACCACCTGCGATCCTTGCAAAGGGACGTCACCTCCCTAACCGACCACGACTCCTATCTGTCGTCGAACATCACCTTCCTGCTCGACGCCGCCCTGGGGCTGATCAACATCGAGCAGAACGCTATCATCAAGATCTTCTCGATCGGGGCGGTGTGCCTGATGCCCCCGACCCTAGTGGCGTCGATCTACGGCATGAACTTCAAGCACATGCCTGAGCTGAACTGGGTCGGCGGCTATCCGTGGGCGCTGGGGCTGATGATCATCGCCGGCGTGCTGCCGCTCTGGTGGTTCCGAAAGAAACACTGGCTGTAGCGGCCTGCGACAAGCTTCCTTAAAATGGGCATGCGACAAAAGGGCCCAAGGACCGCCGCCTGATGACCGCCGCCCCATCCATCATTCGTCAGCTAGAGGACCGCGACGTCGTCGGCGCCCTGCTGGCCCATGCGCGCTATCTCGCCGGACAGCGCGACGCGGTGCGGGCCAACCTCTCCTATTGCAGCCTCAGCGACTTCAATTTCGAAGGCGTCGACCTGCGCCAGGCCGAGATGACTGGGGTGCGTCTGGACGGGGCGATCATGACCGGGGCCCGGTTGGACGGCGCGGTGCTGTTTGGCGGGGATCTGCGCAACGTCGATCTGCGGCGCGCCTCGCTCCGGGGCGCGGACCTGCGCGGGGTCTGCCTGCGCGGCGCCAACCTGGCCGAGGCCGACCTGGAAGGCGCCGATCTGCGCGAAGGGGTCATCGCTCTGCAGGATAGTCAGGCCGGGTTCCGCATTCTGACGCCCGAGGCGCGCGACGACGATGCGTCCTATGCGGTGGTCACCGCCGCCGCTTCGGGCCGAGGCCAGGCCGGTCCGACCCGCGCCGACCTCAGCGGCGCCATCCTGTCGGGGACCATCCTGCGCGAGGCCAAGATGCACCGCGCTGTGCTGGAGGGCGCGGACCTTAGCGGCGCCGATGTTTCGGGCGCCGACCTGTCCCAGGCGTCCCTGCGCCGGGCGAACCTGACCGGGGTCAGTGATTTCGGAGCCGACCTGACCGGGGCGGACCTCGACCATGTTCTGCGGGCGCCGGCTCCGATCTTCTATATCGACGATGTGCCCCTGCACGGTGTGGTCAAGGCCCACGAGGCCTGGTGCGAGTCGGGCGGGGCCGGGGGCAAGGCGGCGAAGCTGGCCGAGGTGGATTTCCGTCCGATGAAATCCCTCAAGGGCCGGACGCTCACGGCGCTGAACGCGCCGCGCTCGGTGTTCTTCCAGATGGACATGGAGGGGGTGCAGCTCCAGGGCGCCGATCTGCGCGGATGCGACTTCCGCGGGGCCAATTTGCGCGGCGCAGACCTGCGCGGGGCCAAGCTCAAGGACGCCCAGCTCATGCGCGCAGACCTGCGCGACGCCCAGCTCGGACCCTTGGCTGTGGGCGAGGCGCGCATGATCCGCACCGACCTCAGCGGGGCGCAGTTGCAGTGGGCCGATCTGCGGGGCGCCCAGGCGATGCGCGTGCGTCTGCTCGAAGCCGATCTGACGCACGCCATGCTCGCCGGCGCCGACCTCACCTTGGCCGAGATGGAGCTCTAAGGGGCTAGAGGTCGACGACGCGGCAGTTCAGCCGGGCGTGGATGCGCTCGGCGACGATGCGGCGGTGGCAGCATCCCGCGTCGGCCTCATAGCAACGCAACGCGGCCCTGCGGTCGCCGGCGATTTCGATCGCCTGAGCCAGTTGCACCTGGGCCGCCGGCTCTTCCAAATGCGCTTCGAAAATATCGTGCATCTCGCCGATGCGGCCGGCCCGGGCCGCCAGGCGGCCCTCGTTGGGCGTGCCCAGCTGTTTCAGGTGGAGGTGCTCGATCCCCGCCTTGGCCAGGCCGCCGGCCAGCAGGGTCTTGGAGAAGCCGGCCCGCCGCGAGGAGGCGACGGCCCGCACGTCGATGACGATCTGCACCTCCGCCGCCTTCAGTCGCTCGATCACCTCGGCCTGGGGCGCGTCATCATAGCCGATGGTGGACAGGACCGGGGCCTTGCCCATGGCGCCTCAGCGGCAGG
>Ga0105047_10007131_pt1 | contig 18895 bp, 18 predicted proteins | sample MAT04_FD_78384 | JGI IMG/M metagenome (GOLD analysis project Ga0105047, IMG submission 78384) | Freshwater microbial communities from Lake Fryxell liftoff mats and glacier meltwater in Antarctica - MAT-04 (megahit assembly) | ecosystem: Environmental > Aquatic > Freshwater > Ice > Liftoff... | reverse complement strand
GTCCACATTTTACCTCTGTACATAGATGATTGTACACCACGTGTAAAAGGAAACTCACCCGGTAAAGATATATCTGCCTTCGGCGAATTATCTGCTGTATATATTTCTTCAATTTCTATACCGGAGTCAGTTTTTATTTTGGTTGTACTCATGTCTCTTTTCGTTTATCGTTTGTCGTTCGGTTTATAAAAATTTAAGCTTTAATATTTACAGAAGTTTTGTATCAGCATGCAGAGCTAATTTTTCTAGTCTTTTGTCTAATATCTTACATTTTGTGTTTAAAATTACTATTCCGCTTTCATCGTTTCTTTAGCCTCATGCTGTATTGCATCAAGCACTATCTGGTTTAACTCCTGTTGCTGCGTTAAGCTGTATTCTAAAATTCTTTTACTAAGGTCCAATGAGTTTGCATGTGGCGGAAGCATGGCTGCAAGCTGGTTAATTATATAGACGTTCTGATCTTTTAATTTGGTCACCGCATTCCAAATCTCTTTGCTTACATAAATTTGCTGGCTCACATTATAGTCAAACTCTGATTTTATGTTTTGAATAAGCACACCATGCATTACTGCGGCACTTTCTCCATGCGCATCTGCACTACTTATCATATTTTTTAAGCCGGCTCTGTCTGCAAATACAGCCAATCTTTCGTAAGCCAATAGCTGCAATTTTTTATTTTCGGGATTAGCAGTTTTTAAATGTTCTTTTAAAGCGAGTACTTCTTTTATAAGATATGCAACGGCGCAAAGGGAAATAAACGATAAAATAGCCGCTGCATTGGTGAATAATTCATCCATAGAAAAATAAATTTTAATTTGTAAAAATAACCAATCAGATGTAAAGATTGTTTTGAATTTTTTTAAGAGAAACGGTAAACCCTAAAATTACTTTAATAACAAAACTTGTATCAGTTTCATATTATATCGCTTATTTTTAAACCATGATAGTTTTAGTTGATAAAGACTGTAGAGACGACCTTTTCCCGTTTTCGGCTACACGCCATGTAGCTGATATTTTTGTTGGAGCGCTTACCATTAAACAAAAATGGGAAATGCTTACGGCAGAAAACATAAGTACAGATGAAAATGAAGATGGCGTTCATATTTCGGCTAATATTATAGCGACAGAACAAAATTTTAAAGAAATTATTGAAAAATGTTCTAATAAAATTACTGTTGAAGAAACGGAGACAGTTAAAATAATAAAATCTCCCTGGCATATTTTTCAGTTAAATGATTATGCTCTCAGGGAAGATTTTAAGATACTAACCAACAATAGAAAAAGTAGTTTATTAACCGAAACAAACAAAGCAGTAAATACACAAAACATTTTTATAGAAGAGGGTGCAGATATTTCATACAGTATGCTTAATGCGAATACAGGCCCAATTTATATAAGTGCAGGCGCACAAATAATGGAAGGTTGTATGATACGTGGACCATTTTTTATGGGAAAAAACAGTGTGGCTAAAATGGGAACAAAAATTTATGGCGCTACAAGCATCGGCGCAAATTGCATCGTGGGTGGCGAAATAAAAAACAGTGTTTTATTTGGCAACAGCAACAAAGCACACGATGGTTACCTTGGTGATAGTGTATTAGGTGAATGGTGCAATTTGGGTGCAGGCACAAGCAACAGTAATGTAAAAAATACTGCGGGCAATGTTGGGTATATTTTGGAGAAAAATGCACCGCCTATTTATGCAGGCAACAAGGCGGGTTTGTTAATGGGCGATTATAGCAGGGCGGCCATCAATACTTCATTTAACACAGGGAGTATAGTAGGAGTGTGTTGTAATATTTTTGGTGAGATAATGCCCGCAAAATTTACAAAAAATTTTACCTGGGGTAAAGAAAAATATATATTTGACAAAGCTTTGCAGGATATAAATAACTGGATGGTTTTTAAAAACGCATCATTAACGGAAACGGCCAAACAAAAATTAAAAGAACTGTATGAAAAAATTTGAATACAAAACGCTCCCTATTCCAACTACAGGCTGGATGAAATACAAACAGGATTTTGAAGCCTTGACAGTGCAATTAAATGAGCTCGGAAAACAAGGATGGGAAGTAACTTTATCCATGCCAAATATGTATACATCAGAAAATTACACAAAAAATATTATTCTACTTAAACGGGAAATTACTCGGTAAAACAAATAGAAATTACCTACTTAAAAAATTATTATGAGAAAACAAATAGCCGCAGCCAACTGGAAAATGAACCTTACCATGGAGCAGGGAGAAAAATTAATGGATGAAATTATTGCCGGCGATATTGCCTTAAAGGAACACCAACTTGCAGTTTTTGCAGTTCCGTTTCCGTACCTTATAAATGTAAAAAACAAAACAGATAACGTAAACAATTTTTACACTGCTGCGCAAAATTGTGCTTCTGAAAAAGCTGGTGCGTTTACGGGTGAAGTGAGTGTGGAAATGATAAAAAGCATCGGTATTAATTATGTAGTTATTGGGCACAGTGAGCGAAGAGAATATTACAATGAAACAAATGAATTATTGGCCAAGAAAGTAAACCTTGCATTGGATGCTAACGTTCAACCCATTTTTTGCTGTGGAGAACCTTTACAAATAAGAGAAGCAAATACACAAAATGCACATATTGAAAAGCAACTGGAAGAAAGCCTTTATCATTTATCTGCTGAAGCTATGAACGGCTTTGTAATTGCATATGAGCCAATATGGGCAATAGGTACAGGCCTTACAGCAAGCAGTGCACAAGCACAGGAAATGCATGCGCATATAAGAACTGTACTGGCAAATAAATACGGAGAAGATGTGGCCAACAGCATTTCAATATTATATGGTGGAAGTGTGAAGGCTGCTAATTCAGCAGAAATTTTTTCTCAGCAAGATGTAGATGGTGGACTGGTTGGTGGTGCAAGCCTTGTGGCTGCCGAGTTTATAAATATTATAAAAAGCCTTTCGTAATTCGCCTTTGGCGAATGGGATTAAATGATACCGCCTTTGGCGAATGGTATTAAATGATATCGACTTTGGCGAATTGTTTTATTTTAAATAAACGTAAAGCTGAATTATTTGTACAGAATGCTTTTTGCGTGAGGGATAGAAGCGGCTACCCCGGTGAAGGTTTATGTGCGATGGGTGTGTGCCGGAGTAATAGCGTATAGCCCGACCACCGTTAATACATTTTTAAATTAAACGAATGCCTGCACGGTGGGCACGCCATGGTAAATTTGGTTTCAAGGCATTTGTACAATTTCGAATGAATTTAATTTATCCAAATCAAGAATAGTAGTGTTTTTTTCATTATCCCGGTGAAACATTGGTGTAAACTTTACACCATACCTCAACTCATCAAACGTGTAAGAAGTGCGGGCAATAACGGTATTGCTAAACATATCATCGAATGCTTTAATAAAAACGAGGAGTTCTCCTTTTGCATTTTTAAAATCTTCTTCGGTAAAATTGAACAGTGGACTTTCTTCTGTAATGGGATGTACAACCGTCCAGCTTAAGGTAAGCGCATTTACGGTTCTGAGTTCCAGATCAAGATTAAAAAAACGGTTGATGGTTTTACCTTCTTCTTCGGTCATTAGTGCAAGGGTTACTTTTGCTTCGGCATCTGTAAGTGTCGTATTTTTAAAAGGTGCGAGCCTTATCATTAATGCAGAAATCTCTTTAAAAGGACTTACCACTGCATTTTCGGCAAATTTTATAAATGCTTTGGGTCGGCTAAACCTGCCATACATAAGGCCGGTAGCTACAGCAAAACTTAACAATCCTATTAATGCATGAAACGATGAAACCAAATTCATTGCAAAGCCACTTGGGCTTATTCTACCATAACCAACAGTGGTGTATGTTTGTGTGCTGAAAAAAAATGCCTCCATAAATTTTTCAGATTCAGAGTTTGTGTTTAGCCCTATCAAATTTTCTACACCAATTAAATAATAAATAAATGTAAATATTAAATTTACTGTTATGTAAAAAAATAAAATGATTAAAAAAAACCACCAGCCTGAAATAGAGAGCATGCTGTGAAACCAACTTATGCGCTGAAAAATTCCGATGCCTCTTTTTTCAATATTTGGTGTGCCATCATTATTAAGCAATCTGCCGCCATAGCTGGATGCATTTGTACCAAAGCCTGTATTGGCAGTAGAGGCAGAAATATCTTTTATTTTTTTAGTAAAAGCCATACCTTTTTTTCTATTGCAAATTAATCATTTTTATTTTTTACGTTTTTAAATAAATATATTTATGCCATAATAATTTATATGAACTTAAAGCAGGCGTTGCTGCACAATACGGGATGGAAAGTTATTACAATGCTGTTTACTTTTTTAAACAACATTATAATTGTCCGTATGCTTGGGGTAAAAGAAAGTGCTGATTTTTTTTATTCATTGGCGGTATTTACATTGCTTAGTACCGTTTTAAGAATCGGATTAGAAAATGGTATTGTATATTTTGTTTCAAAAAAGCCTCAACAAACAAAAGCTATAAGTTTATTGCTGCTGTTGGTATTAGCTACACAAACACTCATTACCGGTATTGTTTTAAGGTTTTTTGTAAAAGAAATAGTTGGCTACACATTTTTTTGGTGTGTAGTATTTGTAATGAGCAATGTGCTCGTTTACTATGTTAGTGCCTTTTACCAGGTGAAAAGAATGTACATAAGCCTTAATATTTCTGGCTGCATAATGGTATTGTGCCAAACAATATTTTTGTATTATTTATATTATTCCGGTATAAATGTTTTTGAAACCGCTGTTAATGCCAACAATAGAAATAATTTAATTCTTATTATTTCGGGCTTAGGTATTTTGTTGCAAATGATATTTTTATCTTTTTATTTTTATAAAAAGCATAAGGTTGATTTTAAGTTGTCAGCATCAACAGAGAATATATCAAAAAGTATTTTCAGTTATTCTTTAATAAATTTTGGGGTTACAGTTTTGTTCTTTTTAGTATTGCGGACAGATCTATATTTTGTAGAAAAATATTGTGATAAAATAGTGCTTGGAAATTATTTGCAGGCAGCTAAAATAGGGCAGATGCTGTTAGTATTTCCTGGACTAATTGCGGGTGTAATTTTTCCTTTTACAGTAAATGCAGCGGATGCTTTGGCGGGCAAAGTAGCATTTTTGTGTAGATTGATTACGTTGTTGTTTTTTATAGCTTTTATTTCCTTTTTAATAATTGGTCCTTACATTTTTACCTGGTTACTGGGCAAAGATTTTAATTTGATGTATGGTATTTTTCTTGCTTCTTTTTTTGGTGTTTATTTTTTATCTGTAAGCATGATACTTATTTCTTATTTTGAAGGGATAAATAAACAACTAATTATTTTTTGGGCATTGCTAAGTACGTTTGTTATTATTGTAATAGCAAATTATTTATTGGTACCGATATTTGGATATTTGGCGGCGGCTGTTATTTTTTCGTTGGCAAATGCTGTAGGGCTTATCATACTTTTGATAACTTTTAAAAAAGAGACTTTACTTGATTATAAAGAAATGTTCATTGTAAAAAAATCTGATAAATATTTTTAACAGAAGGGTAAAAATTATAAATTGAAAAATAAACTATTTCTTTACCGTCTTTTTAAGGAAGCAAAACTTTTTTTTCTTTTTGCAATAATTTTCATTTTAGCATATGTGGTGGTGTTGCGAAAGCAAATGGATATGTTATTCTTTCCATTAAACAATATGTTTTCAAATAATACAGCTAAAGATTTTTCCACTTTTACGTATGCGCTAAAGTTGAACGGAAATATTGTTAAAATAACTGATGATTTTTATCTAAAGAAAGATTTTTCTGAAAACTCTCTGCAACTTTTTTCCAAGTGGATTATAGCCGATGGAAATGATCTAATGACAAATTTGCTCGAAAGAAAAATTACAGATTCAGTTAAGAGAAGTAGTTATTTAAAAAAATTAACACCTCCTGAAAGTACTATTGGTACTTGGCCTGTTTGGTTTGTAAAATTTCATAAACTACCTGTGGTTGTGGGAGATGAGATTGAGGTTTGGAAGTATAATTTTCATCTAAAAGAAAAAGCATTTATACTTACAGATTCTACTTTAGTAACCGAACAAATTGTTACTGATGAAAAATAATTCTACACTACAGCTCCGGCAAATAAGTGCGTATCGAATTGTTTTTGCTATTCTGCTTGTTGAAATTTTAATTTATTTTTTTTGTGATATTCATATCGCAGCTTTTGTAAATAACACCTTTATTGGCTTTGAACAGGATCCACTTTTATGGTTTATTTATTTTACTGGTTTGCCGCAATTAATACTTAGTAATTCTTATTTAAGTTATTTTATTGATATCTCTATATTGCTTTTATTAATGGGATTAATAGCAAGACCATTAAACAGCGTGTTAGCCATTGTTCTTTTCCTAATATTGTTTATATTTTATGCAGTTTTTACCGCACATCTAGGCCATAGAAATTACCAGTCGGGTTATCTTTTAATCTTGCTGCCATTATTATTTAGAAACGTAAAAAGCAGACAGATTGTTTTTGAATTCACCAGATATTTTTTATTGTTTTTTTATATTTCTGCAGCTTTTTTTAAATTTAAAAGTGGATCATTTTTGTCAATAGATCATTTAAGTCACGCAATTGTAAACCAGTTTACTCCGTATTTTTTGGAGCAGGCAAATTCTATTCGAACAGCGTTTAATTTGTATTTAATAACTCATCACAACCTAGCTTCGTTTCTTTATATTACCGCAGCCATATTAGAATTCTCAGCTATAATTGGCTTTTTCACCAAGAAGTTTGATAAATATCTTGCTGTCATTTTTTTACTCTTTCATTTTGGCAATTGGTTCATAATGGATATAGCACCTATAGGCCAAATTGCATTTATTTGTACACTTTTTTTCAGTCAGTATTTTGCATGGAAAAATGTAAATCCTCCTTCTTAAATATCTCTATTACATTCCATTAAAAACTTAATTTATTCGGCATATAAATAACGGACAACTTTCGGTTTTGCATTTAGTTCCTTTAACATTTTCTTTCATGGCACGGTAATTGAAAATAGGGTGAAAAATATTTAAGCTATGAAAAAAATAATTTTATTATGCGTAGTAGCATTTTCTATGATTGGTGCTGAAGCGCAAACAAAAAAGGGTAAAAAAGTTAAAAAAGCACCAAATAAGGAAGCAGTGGCAAAAGCCAGATACAATAAGGCTGAAGCACAAAAGAAATTAATGAGAGATTCTTTAATTATCGGTTTGCGTATGGAGGATTCAATTCGTTTAGCAGTAGATAGTATTTCAGATTTTCAAAAAGACAGCATGAGTTTGGTGTACCGTGAAAATGGTTTAAAAAACATTGATAGTCTTAAAAATGTTAGGTACGGTTTGATTATTAAAAACCGTGAAGATGCTGATAAGATGGATAAAACGCAGATGGATATAAACAGTGCAGCTAAATTATCTGACTATCAAAGTAAGCAAGTAAAATATATTAACCAAACTTATAGCGATAAGGCCAAAATGATAGTGCAGGGCAATGATCCGCAAACAAAAAAACAAGAATTAGTAGTGCTAAATGAGGAAAGAAAAATTAAATTAAGAACTGTTATTGGAAAATCCCGTGAGCGTAAGTTAGAAAGTGAGCGTAAGGATTTCGTGAAAAAGAATGGGGCAGATGAAGCGACAGCTTGGATTGATATCGCTGAAAGCGTTGCAAAAAATAAATAGAGAGTATATCTATAAAATATTAAAAAATCTAATTCCTATTTTTAGAAGCCGTTACATTTTGCAACGGCTTTTATTATTATATCTTTTATAATTATTTTTGTATCAATTTTATACCGAATGTAAAAAAAAATATTTCTATGCAGCAGAGCTACAAAAACCATTTAAGATTTTACACCCCTCATCATTTTATATTTCTACCATTAATGATGGGCTCAGTAATATTGGGTGTTTACAAATATTTTCAAAATGGTAGTGGATCACTAATTTGGGGACTATTTGCGTTTCTATCTTTTTGCATTTTATATCTTGCAATAATGTTAAGGCAACATTATGCGTTAGGTAACCAAAACAGAATTGTAAGGCTTGAATTTTACTTGAGATACTATCAACTGAGTGGTAAAAATTTTGATGATACTGTTGAAACATTATCTTTCAGCCAAATAGCAGCATTAAGATTTGCAGACGATAACGAATTTTTACTGTTGACAGAAAAAGCTAAAAAGGAAAACTTATCTGCAAATGAGATAAAGAAATTAATAACCAATTGGAAACCCGACTACATGAGGGTGTAACAAATATTAAAAAATTAAAAAAGCCCCAATTTTAAAAGGGCTTTTTAAGAATCTTTAACCGGAAAAATTATCTTTTAAAAATAATATTATTTGGACTAACACCCGGTGAAACAGAGAATGAAAACTTTTTCACACCATTGTTTCCAAAGCAAGTTACAGTACCTGCAGATATAAAATTTTTTGCATCAGCAATATAAACATCTCCATTCTGTTCATCAATATTTAAACCATAAGGCGTTTGTATTATAGTACTATCCGTTATAAATTCATTTCTTATAAAGCTATTTAACGCAGTATTGTAAACTTTTGCGGTACCTGTTCCTCCATAATTATTGTATAGATAAGCTATATCTCCCGATATTCTGATATTTGAATAACTAAAATTGCTGCCGAGATTTATACTTGAAGAATTGGTTGCTCCATTAATAAATGAAATGGAGGCAGGGATAGTTGAATAATTACCATAAGCACTTACAAAAATATTGCCCGCTGTATTTATGTCAACTTTATATGGATTTAGACCAACCTTAATTTTTCTAACTTCTAATTCAGTGTTTAAGTCTACTAATGAAACGGTAGAATCATAATTAGGGAAATTGAACCCGCCGGAATTTGCTACATATAAAAAGTTGGCCGATGCTACTAATCCTTCCGGATTGGCTCCCACGGTAATTGTTTTTGTAATATTTAGCAATGTAGTATCTATCACACTCACCGTACCGTCGCTTGATGAAACATATACTTTCCCTCGTGCTGCTGTTGCATAACGGGGCCCTTTGTTAACGCCACCTGAAACAAATGAAATATCTTTTATAAACACAGCATTATTAGCATTTAAAACAGTAACTATATTAGATACATTCATAACTACATATAACTTGCTGCCATATAAAATCATATCATTGCCTATACTACCTAAGCCAGCCGGTTTAGAAGGGTTCTGCTGAAGAAAGAAATCTCCAATAACTGTATTGTTAGATTTATTGTAGTAAGATAATTTGGTGTTATTAGTACTGCCCTCGCTTAATACATAAGCACCAACAGAGGGTGTAATTTCCACTGGTAATACAATAGTGGTATCATCTACTTTTTTACACGCATTTAAAAGACACACTATACTTAAAACTGCAAGATTCGTTTTTCTGAAATTCATATTATTGTTTTTGTTTTTTTTAATAAAATATTTAGAGCTATTCTGTAATTAAAACCGGGCATTGGATAATATTGTATAATATCATAGGTGGTATTAAAAATATTATTTGCCTCGAATATTATCTTGTAATTATTTGGATAGTTTTTGCCGATTAAGTAGCTGAATGAAACATCATTCGTGTTCCATGGCTGCAATAGGTTTACAAATATTGCATCGCCCTGCTTATACCTAAGCGATGAAAAAATAATGTTGTAATTTAAAATAGCCCTTTTATACTCAATGCTAAAAGTACTGCTGCCGCTGTGTTTGGGCGTGTAAGGCAATTGTGTTTTATATAAAGAAGAATTTTTATCAGATACATCCAACACGTGTTGGAAACTATATGCCACATGAGCAGACAACTGAACATCCCTCCACTCTTTGGTTTTTATTTGAACTGCCACATCTATACCTTGTGCATTTACTTTTCCGATATTTTGTACAGACCATTGAAAAAGGTTTATTGTTGGAACTGCAATAATTTTATCATTAACAGTATTTAAAAAAGCATCTACAGTAACTAAAATATTTTTAAGAAAATCTAATCGTTGTTCAGAATAAGTGAGCCCTACATTTAATTGATCTGCATACTCAGGTTTTAAATTAGTATTTCCAACATTGGTATAATACAAATCATTAAACGTAGGCGCTCTAAAAATATGTTTATAAAATGCCCTTACACGCAAAGGAACATTTTTAATTGGCTGAAAACCCATGGCAAATGCTTTCGAAAATGCATTAATATTTCTCCCTGCTTTTCCATTACTTACTTTTTCATTTATTAAAGTATGTAGTATGTTACCTGTTACCTCAAACCGCGTTTTTTTCAACTGAAAAGCCACATTGTTTAATAATGAGTTTCGGGAAGGATTGGCAAAATTTACTGCAAAAGAATCAGTTCTTTTGAGCCGGTTATTTAATGCGTCACTTGAAAAACTAATTTTGAAAAAGTTGTTTATTTTATAACTATAAGCTGCAGACAAATAAAATTCTTTACTGCTAAATTCATTTTCAAGTTTACCGGCAGTATTAAGGAAAGAGGGATCAATATAATAATTTTGATCTGCTGCATATTTTGCATTTACCAACAACTCGCTTTTTTTACTCAGTTTATTATGCCAGTTACTTTGTAAAAAAAAGTTTCTATCAGTTAGTCTTTCACTGTTTATGTTATTGTATAAAATAATGGCGCCAGGCAAACCTCTTTCAGATTTATAGTAGTATGTTTTTACACTTATTTTATTACTGTCATGCATAGTTAAAGAGGCATCATATTCGAGCCTATATGCTTTTATATCTGAATTTTTTCTTTTTTGAGTAACGTTATTGTTTTCATAAGATGTAAAAGGATATTGGCTTTCAGCAGATTGAAACATGGCATTTAAGCTAGTTTCAACTTTTTTGCCCACGTGTTGTTTGTATGAAATACTGGGAGAGAAGTAACCAAATGAACCGTATTGTACTTTTACGTTTGCAATTTTTTTCTCTGTATCAGTTTTTGAAGATGCAATAGTTTTTAGCATGAGTAAAGAGCCGTAAGAAAAAGCTTTGGCTGGCGAAAGTATCTCAAAGGGTCCGCCGTTATATAATTCTATCTGAGCAATATTATCAAGTGAAAATTTACCAAGGTCTATTTGTCCGCCCTGCGCATCTCCCAATGCAATACCATCGTACAAAATACCTGTATGGTTTGCCCCAAGGCTGCGGACTGATACGGTTTTTAAACCTCCAATACCCCCATAGTCCTTCACCATTACGCCGGCAAAATGTTTTAAGGCATCTGCGACCGTTACGCTATTTGTTTTAGAAGCATCAGTTGTATTTAAAAGCTGAACAGGTGTTGAGGCAATTGTAATAATTATATTTTTTTTTGAGATTACTTCTACATTTTGCAATGTATCATGCTTTTGCCCTTTACAAAAAAAAGGCAGCACCACATAGATCAATAAAAAATTAAAGTAATTTATTTTCAAAAAAAGCTGTTTATATAATTACAGCTTTCGAAGGAGCATAGCTAGGCAAATGCAGCAATAATGGCACATCTACAGCCTTTCACCCGAAAGCTTTTTAGTTATTTTGAAATGGGCAGGTCTTCTGGCTTATTGCATTTTAAGTAACCTTCCCGTTTTGCAAACAGTGGTTTATTTTACTTAAAACTTTTTTCCTTTTTGGCGGAAAACAATTTTACAGCTACGGGGATAGCTCCCGAATGTAACGGGATTCCCTTTTAATTGTAATTTAAAAATAAATTACAAACCTATTTCTGCTGCAAAAGTAGGGGATACAATTTTAATTGAAATTAAAATATGGGATATAACTAATTAAAAAAGCCTTTGAAATTTCCAAAGGCTTAATATGTTAATTTAAATTGTTTTTCAGATAGCTTTCTATCATATTACATGGAACCAAAAATGGTTTTTCGGTTATGTCAATGTTTAAATTTTGCCCATTTACTGAATAAGATCCAATAACAGTATTTCCAAAAATACTTACATCAAAATTTCCCGCATTTTCATCTCCTGTAAAATTTCCACTTTGAGATTCGATTGTTTTTTTTGCTTTTTCTAAAATTTCCGTTACTGATTTTGTAAACGGAATGGTAAAATTACATGCTGACATATGTTTTATTTTTTATGAAAAAATCCATTTCTATACAAAGAAATGGATTTTTATAAATTAAGAGATATAATTGATTTTATTACTATGGTATTCTTCCGTCTTTTCTATCTTTAGATCTACCAAGAATGTAACCACCTGTTGCACCTGCTGCTCCGCCAATTATGGCACCTTTTGCATTCTTACCTATTACACCACCTATTACAGCACCACCAACACCTCCAATTACTGCACCTTTAGCACTTTTACTCCAACCTGTTTTTTTCGTTGTTTGCGTGGTTGTTCCATTATTACCGCTGTTTCCATTACTAGCCGTAGAATTATTATTACTGTTATTAGTATTACCGTTTGTAGTACTGGACTTTTGTGTGGTAGAAGTTGTTCTTCTAGTAGGTGCAGGAGCAGCGGCTACGGGTGCAGCTGCTACAGGCATTTTTGCTAGGCCGGTATCACTCAGATAACTTCCTGCTGCTTTTGAAGTGTCTGTAAGTATTACAATATTTTTGTCTGTTTGCAGTGAGGAATCCTTTGATTTACAAGAGGCAAATGCTATTGCCGCTACTAATATTACCGATAATGTTTTCATACAGTTGTTTTTAATTAATATTTTTTAATTAATTACCCATCTACTTTAAAAACTGTGCCAAACATTTTTAGTGCTAGGAAAATATATAATTGCAGTAGTAAAAAGCACTATAAATTTGGAACATAAAATGATTTATTATACAATATTGCTATGGTAAACCCCAAGGGATATATAAATTTTATTAATGGCAGGTTTTTTAGTGAAGGGATTAGAATGACCGTTGGTATTGCATTGCCTGCATTTATATTCGGCTATTTTAACATGTTGCACATTGGTATTGCTTTTTCTACAGGAGCACTATGTGTAAGCATTACAGACAGTGCAGGCCCGGTACACCATAGGTTGAATGGGATGTTTTTTTGTATTATAACAATTGCCTTAACATCTTTAGTTACTTATTTTTCTTTGTTTTCAGTTATAGCAACTGCATCGGTTATTGGAATATTCGGTTTCATCTTTTCAATGCTAAGCGTTTATAATGCGAGGGTTTCTTCTATTGGCATATCAGCGTTGCTAGTTATGGTATTGTGTATGCAAACGCCTTTAACAGGTAAAGATATTTTTTTGCATGCCATGTATATTTCTTTTGGTGGTTTATGGTATACCGTTTTTAGCATAACGCTTCATAGTATAAAGCCATACAAAATTATCCAACAATTTTCCGGTGAATTCCTCAACGGCGTTGCAGAATATTTAAAAACACGTGCCTCTTTTTACGATGATCATCCTGACTATGAAGCAACCTACAAAGCTCTTTTGCAGCAGCAAATACTTATTCAGGCCCAACAAGCTGCATTAAATGAATTGCTCTTTAAAACAAGGGCCATAACAAAAAACTCAACTAGGGCAGGGCGCTCTTTACTAAAAATATATTTAGATGTTTCCGATTTGTTTGAAAGTATAATGAGTACTTATCAGCAATACGATGTGTTGCATAAAAGGTTTGATGAAACCGGCATTTTAGAAGAGTACAGAAAGCAATTGCTTTATTTGTCTGAAGAATTACGTGAAATAGCAACAGCTGTTAGTGTAGGTAATTCTTCTGATCCCACCGAAAAAAATATAGAAAATTTACAAATTATTCGACAAAAATTTGAAGCATTGCGCCAGAATTTTATGAACGAAAAAAATCTGAACGATTTTATTGGGCTTGGTAGAATTTTTTATAATATTAAAGGCTTAACCGAAAAAATTAATGGTTTGCATTATTATACACGTTACGAAAAGAGCCAGAGAAAAACGACTGAAACCGGATTGGATCTGCAAAAATTTAATGAAGCACAAAATATTGAACCGTCGCTATTTTTAAATAACCTTAATTTTAAATCAAATATTTTTCGTCATTCGTTAAGGGTTTCAATTTCTTTACTGCTGGGTTTTATAATATCAATTGTATTTAAAATTGGCCACAATTACTGGATATTACTTACCATAATTGTAATATTGAAACCCGCTTACAGCCTTACAAAAGCACGCAACAGAGATAGATTAATAGGTACTTTTATTGGAGTTTTAATTGGGGTTATGATTCTTTTTGTAGTAAAGAATAACCTGGCTTTAATGACTATAATGGTGTTTTTTATGGCAGGTTGTTATATGTTTATTCGCACAAAGTATTTTGTAAGCGTGCTCTTAATGACTCCTTATCTTGTAATATTTTTTCACTTAATTTATCCCTCAGATATTAAATCACTTTTGTACGATAGATTATTGGATACAAGTATAGGTTCTGCTATAGCATTTATATCAAGTTTGTTTTTAGTGCCTGCATGGGAGCATACCACTATAAAAAATTATATGGAAGAAGTGATAGAAAAAAATATAAATTATTACAAAAAACTGTCCTTCAATTTTACAGCAAAAGGTAAGGTAAATAAAGAAGATTTAAAAACTGCCAGACAGGCTGCGCTCACAGCATTGGCAAATGTATCTGATGCTTTTAATAGAATGCTGTCAGAACCAAAGAGATTTCAAAAAAATACGGAGCAAGTGTATCGTTTTGTGGTATTGAATCATATTCTAACATCTCATTTTTCTGCATTGTCATTTTTTTTGGCAGATGAAAAACGTACTTTTAAATCAGATATTTTTTTACTTGTAATTGAGAACACCGTTGTACAATTGCAGAGAGTAATAGATATGTTGCAAAATATCACCGTGATTACCTATGATAATAATGGAGATGTAACTGAAATTTTAAAGGCAGAAACAGATATATTGTTACAACAAAGAAAATTGGAAATAAATGCCAGAGATTTAGAAACCGAAACAAAATTAAAATTTATAGAAACAAAATCTGTAACCGATCAGTTTATTTACATCCATAATATTTCAGGAGATATACTCAAGAATGTATCATCGTTTATGGATGACCAAAATGCGAATACTTAAAAATTTATTGTAGAACATGAAAACCGCATCGTTAAAAGAAATAAAGGTTGAACTGGAAAACGCACCTCCCGAAGTATTGCTGGAGCTTTGTTTAAAACTTACAAAGTTTAAAAAAGAAAATAAAGAACTGCTTACTTATTTATTGTTTGAAGAAAGCAATGAACCAATATATGTTAATGGGGTAAAAGAAACGCTTAATGAACTTTTTATTACCGTAAATAAAACCAATCTGTATTTTGCAAAAAAAACCATACGGAAAATTGTAAGGACTGCAAATAGATATATTAAATACAGCAACATTAAAACTACCGAGCCAGATATTTTAATTCATATTTGTGAAAAAATAAATGACCTCAATCTCAATCTCAAAAATAATACGGCTTTGCATAACGTTTATTTATCTCAGGTAAAAAAAATTAAAAAAGCAGTGAATGGTATGCATGAAGACGAGCAATATGACTATTTAAAAATTATTAAAAAGTTAGAGTGAAAGTGTAAATAACATCCTCTTAAAACAATATAAATATAACTGTACATTAGCGTTTTATTAAAAGCCTTTATCCATTGCAAAATCTACCAACACTTTTTGAAATAAACAATATTTTTTTTATAGGAATTGCCGGTTCTGGCATGAGTGCTCTTGCACAATTTTTGGCTGGTTCACAAAAAAACATTAGTGGGAGCGACCGCTATTTTACCGCAGATACAGAAAATGAAACCCGCCTAAAATTAGAAGCCGATGGAATACAATGTTTCGAACAAAACGGTGAGGGCATTTCAGAAAAAATTGAACTGGTCATTGTATCCACTGCCGTAGAAGATACAGTGCCCGAAATAAAAAAAGCAAAAGAGCTTAGTATTCCAATAATAAAAAGGAGTGATTTACTTGCCATGATTGCAGCTACAAAACGTACGATTGCCGTTGGTGGCACTTCAGGCAAAAGTACCACCGGTGGTATGCTTTATCAAATTTTAGACACTGCGGGTTATGCACCAGGTATCATAAGCGGCGCAGGATTAGTAAGCCTTATAAAAGAAGGTAAAATTGGTAACGCAAAAGTAGGAAAAGGAGAATGGCTTATAATTGAGGCAGATGAAAGTGATGGATCTATCGTAAAATACAAACCTGAAATTGGTCTTCTTTTAAACATAGATAAAGACCATCAGGAAATTGATGAGTTAATGGAAATTTTTACAACTTTCAAAGAGAATACAACAGGTAGTTTTGTGGTAAACCGTTCCAACAAATTATCTGTCACTCTTTCAAAAAATATAAAAAATGATTTTTCATCTGATGAAAATGAAGCAGGTTTTACCGCTAAAAATTTGGTACAAAAAGGAATGAATATTTATTTTAATATAAATGATATTCCTTTTAAATTAAATACTATTGGTAAGCACAACATGGAAAATGCCCTTGCCGCCACTGCGGTTGCAAATATCATAGGTATATCGCTTGAGCAGTGTGCAAAAGGTTTGCAGGCTTATGAAGGCATTTATAGAAGGCACCAGTTATTGGGCGAAAAGCGAGGAGTAAAAGTGATTGATGATTATGCCCACAACCCGGCAAAATGTGCGGCATCTATAAGGGCCTGTCAACCAATATCGCCAAAAGTAATAGCATGGTTTCAGCCACATGGGTATGGTCCTACACGTTTTTTAAGAAACGATTTTGTTACAGAAATTGCTTCGGCTCTTCGCCCACAGGATGAAATATGGATGAGTGAAATTTTTTATGCAGGTGGCACTGCTGTAAAAGATATTTCTGCAAATGACTTAATACAAGAAATAAAAGCATTGGGGGGAAAAGCCTTTTTTGTAGAAGATAGAAATAATCTTTTAGCAGAAATTCGTACACATTTTACAGATGATTGTGTGTTGCTTATTATGGGTGCAAGAGACCCCGAACTGGAAACTTTTAGTAAAAATATATTTAACGAATTGTAGAAAATATGCACGACAGTATCCTCTTTATAAATATTGCAAAGCTAGTAAATGTTAGGGAAAGCAATGGATTATTGCGTGGTAGTAAATTAGCATTGCTACCAATATTGGAGGATGCTTTTTTACTAATAGAAGATGGGTTGATAGCAGATTTTGGCGCCATGTATGAATTAGAAATCAAAGTGCCTCGTTTCCCCAAAAATATAATAGATTTAACCGGGCAGTTTGTTTTACCTTGTTGGTGCGATAGCCATACGCACCTTGTGTTTGCGGGTAGCAGAGAAAATGAATTTGTAGATAAATTAAAAGGACTTACATATGCAGAAATAGCTGCAAAAGGTGGCGGTATTTTAAACTCTGCAAACAAATTAAATGAAACATCGGAAGATGATTTATACAATGCTGCTTTACTTCGTTTAAATGAATTGGCAAAATTAGGAACAGGTTCTATTGAAATAAAAAGTGGGTACGGTTTATCAGTAGCGGGCGAGCTGAAAATGCTTCGAGTTATAAAAAAATTACAAGAAACTTCGGACCTTTTAATAAAATCTACTTTTCTTGCTGCACATACTTATCCGCTGGAATTTAAAGAAAATCACAGAGGTTATATTGATTTAATTAAAGATGAAATGTTGCCAATAATAGCAGCAGAAAAACTGGCAGATTTTATAGATGTATTTTGCGAAAATGGATTTTTTTCTCCTACAGAAACTGATGAAATATGTAAAGCGGGAGCGGAATATGGCTTAAAACCAAAGTTGCATGTAAACCAGTTAAACAGCATTGGCGGTGTAGAAGTAGGTATAAAAAACAATGCAGTGTCGCTTGACCATTTAGAAACCCTTACAGCGAATGATATTGAACTGCTTGGTAATTTTAAAGGTTGCAGTACATTGTTACCAACTGCCGCTTTTTTTCTTAGAATGCCCATGCAACCTGCACGTGCGCTCATTAATGCGGGTGCAGCCATAGTACTTGCGTCTGATTTTAATCCTGGTTCATCGCCTAGTGGAAATATGAATTTTGTAACAGCACTTAGTTGTATACAAATGAAAATGTTGCCCGAAGAAGTTATAAATGCTACTACAATTAATGGCGCATTTGCAATGGAATGTGAAGCAGCAAGCGGATCAATAATGATAGGTAAACGAGCAGACCTTATTTTTACAAAAAAAATACCTTCCATTGCCTATTTGTTTTATAGCTTTAGTAGCAATAACATAGATAAGGTAATGATTAAAGGTAAATGGGTATAAAAAGTTGCATCTGATTTTATCTTTCTATTTATAATTATTATAAATAATTTAATTCATTAGCTATAAAACCATCAAATGAAACACTTTAAATTTTACGGCAAAAAAGAAATTATTTCTCTAACGAAACAACGACGGTTTGAAACCAAAATGGGAGAGCGAATCCAGTTTTTGGGGAAAGGAGAATGGCCTGAAGTTTTGAACGAGTCACCAACAAAGTATGTATTGGTAGGTATTCCGGAAGATATTGGTGTGAAAGCTAATTATGGAAACGGGGGTGCTGACTCAAATTGGTATCCATTTTTACACGCATTTTTAAATATACAAAGCAATGATTTTTGTAGTGGCGAAGATGTGTTGCTACTTGGCAATTTTGACTTTGGCGATATTAAATACCTCATAGAAAACAATGCATTTAATGAGGAAGAAAAAATTGATGCATATCGCCATGCAGTAAATACAATTGACGATGAAGTGGAAAATTTAATGAAAACAATTACCGTAGCAGGTAAAATTCCCCTCGTTATTGGTGGTGGTCATAACAATGCTTACCCTTTATTAAAAGGAGTTTCAAAAGGTTTATTAAAAAATGGGATGGTGCCGATTGCACAAATAAATGCCATTAATTT
>Ga0105047_10007130_pt1 | contig 18897 bp, 18 predicted proteins | sample MAT04_FD_78384 | JGI IMG/M metagenome (GOLD analysis project Ga0105047, IMG submission 78384) | Freshwater microbial communities from Lake Fryxell liftoff mats and glacier meltwater in Antarctica - MAT-04 (megahit assembly) | ecosystem: Environmental > Aquatic > Freshwater > Ice > Liftoff... | reverse complement strand
TTTCCCGCCGGGCCGCCCCAAGGGAAATCAACCCCCTCGGGGGGCAGCGCAGTACACGAAGTGACAAGCGTGGGGGCACAATTTCCCGGCGGGCCGCCCCAAGGGAAATCAGCCCCCTCGGGGGGCAGCGCAGTACGCGAAGCGACAAGCGTGGGGGCACAATTTCCCGCCGGGCCGCCCCAAGGGAAATCAGCCCCCTCGGGGGGCAGCGCAGTACACGAAGTGACAAGCGTGGGGGCCACAGTCTTGCTTCAAGTGCGCGACCTGGCCACCGAGTTCGCGACCCGGTATGGCCCCGCACGCGCGGTCGACGGCGTGTCGTTCGACGTGCATGCCGGCGAGATCATCGGCCTGGTCGGCGAATCGGGTTCAGGCAAGAGCGTCACCGGGTATTCCATCCTGGGCCTGATCGACCCGCCGGGCCGCGTTGCCGCAGGCTCGGTCAGGCTCGACGGCCAGGAACTCGTCGGCATGTCGCGGTCCAGGCTGCGCGCGTTGCGCGGCCGGCGGATCGCGATGGTATTCCAGGACCCGATGAGTACGCTCAATGCCGTGCTCAAGGTGTCGACGCAGATGGAGCTGGCAATGCGCGCGCACGGCAGTCCCAGCAAGCAGGAGATGCGCCAGCGCAGCCTGCAGGCGCTGGCCAAGGTCGGCATACCCGACCCCGAGCGCCGGCTCGACGCCTATCCGCATGAACTTTCGGGCGGCATGCGCCAGCGCGTGGCGATTGCCATCGCCTTTCTGAACAATCCCGGTCTGGTGATCTGCGACGAGCCAACGACGGCACTGGACGTGTCGATCCAGGCGCAGATCCTGATCGAGATGCGCACGCTGGTGCGTGAGGCCGGTGTCAGCCTGGTGTGGATCAGCCACGACCTGGCCACCGTCTCGGTGCTGGCATCCCGGCTGCTGGTGATGTACGCCGGGCGGCTGATCGAGGAAGGGCCTACCGCCGAAGTGTTGCGCCGGCCGCACCACCCCTACACACAGGGCCTGATCGACAGCCTGCCCTCGCGCGCGGCGCCGGGCAAAGACCTGCTGCAGATTCCCGGCTCGACACCGTCGCTGACCGCATTGCCCAGCGGCTGTGCCTTCAAGGACCGCTGTGCCTACGCCACCACGGCCTGCGACACGGCGCCGGCACAAACCATCGCGCCGCCGCGCACCTGGCGTTGTCATCATCCGCTGAACATGAGAACCGCGAGCGCGGCGCAAGCAGCTACATCATGAACCCCAGCGCCGATTCGAAAAAGAATTCGCCTTCGCACGGCACGGAGCACGGTCCGATCTCGGACCCGGCCCGCTTCATCGCGCTGGACGCAATCACGCGCCGCTTTTCGTCGATACCGCCGTTTTCCGAACGGCTGGCCAAACGTATCACCGGCCAGAAGGCCAGCACCACGGTGGTCCATGCGGTCGAGGACGTATCGCTGACAGTGGCCAAGGGTGAGACGCTGGGCCTGGTCGGAGAGTCCGGTTGTGGCAAGTCCACGCTCGGGCGTGTCGCTGCGGGCATCCTCGGCGCAACCATGGGCGAGACCCGCATCGACGGCGCGGCCGTAATGCGCGGCGGACGCAAGGACACGACGCGCATCCAGATGGTGTTTCAGGATCCGTTTGCCTCGCTCAACCCGCGCATGCGCATCGGCGACACGATTGCCGAGGGCCCGATCGCACACGGCCTGGTCAAGAAGTCCGAGGCCGGGGCCGACGTGGTGCGCTGGCTTCTGGCGGTGGGCCTGGACGCCGATGCTGCGCAGCGTTTTCCGCACCAGTTCTCGGGTGGCCAACGCCAGCGCGTGGCGATTGCACGCGCGCTCGCGATGCGGCCCGACGCGCTGGTTTGCGACGAACCGGTGGCGTCGCTCGACGTGTCGATCCAGGCGCAGATCATCAACCTGTTCCTCCAACTGCGTCGCGACCTGAACCTGACCATGCTGTTCATCAGCCACGACCTGAGCGTGGTGCGCCATGTGAGCGACCGGGTGGCGATCATGTACCTGGGGCGCATCGTCGAACTCGGCGCGACAGAAGTCATCTTCCAATCGCCCAGGCACCCCTATACCCGCGCTTTGCTCGACAGCGCACCGCGACTGGCAGCCGATGGTGCGCCAGTGGCAGAAATCCAGCCGATCAGTGGCGAACTGCCCTCGCCCATCAACCCGCCGCCGGGTTGCGCGTTTCACCAGCGCTGCGCATTTGCGCAGGCCCGTTGCCAGCAAGAACGGCCGCTGTTGCGAGATGTGGATCACCAGCACGAGGCGGCCTGCCATTTTCCGCTTCAGGAGACATAAAGATGAACCCGTCATCGACCGACAAGACACCGCCCTGGGAATGGGAAGAGGCACAGTGGCGCCAACGCGTGAACCACGTACGCGCCGGGCGCAGTCTACGGCCGGATCAATGGCCAGGAGGCGCGCGCTGCGCGGTGGCCCTGTCGTTTGACAGCGACCACGAGACGAACGAACTGCGCGACGGCGGGCAATCCATCGGTCGCATGTCCTGGGGTCAATATGGCAGCCGCGTCGGTGTGCCCCGCATTCTGGAGTTGCTGAAAGAAACGTCGATACCCGCGACCTTCTTCGTACCGGCGGTGACGGCGCTGCTGCACCCCGACGAACAACGCCGCGTCATCGCCGAAGGCCATGAAATCGGACTGCACGGCTGGATCCACGAACTCAACTCTGTATTGCCGGAGGCGGTCGAACGGGACCTGTACCTGCGCTCAAGCGACGCGTTGACCCAGATCACCGGTGTGCGGCCGGTGGGAATGCGCACACCGTCGTGGGACTTTTCGCCGGCCACCTTGAAGATACAACGCGAGATGCGCCTGCTCTACGACTCGTCACTGATGGCCGACAACGACCCCTACGAACTCGAAGAACATGGCGAGCCGACCGGCATTGTCGAGTTGCCGGTCGAGTGGATTCGCGACGACGCCGTCTACTTCAACATGAACCGCTTCCAGGCGCTGCGGCCGTATACCGACCCAACGGCGGTGCTCGACATCTTTCGCCGCGAATTTGACGGCGCCTGGAAAGAAGGAGGCCTGTTCCTGCTCACGATGCATCCGCATGTCATCGGCTACCGATCGCGCTTGTTCATTCTCGAACAACTGATACAGCACATGCAGGCCAAGGGGAACGTGTGGTTCGCCACCCACCAGGACGTCGCGCTACACGTCAAGGCCGCCGCGGCCTAGGAGCGATTTGACGCAAACCGCGCGGAAAAATCCAGCATCCGGGAGCGGTTCTTGCCGAAATCGAACAGGCCGAACAAGGAACGCGAACGGAAATCGATCAGCTGGCGCGCTGGATCGATGCGCAAGTCCACCTGATCGCGGAATCCCGCTGCTGTGGTGAAGATCACCCGAACTTGCAGCGGGTCCCTGGTGGCGATCGTCGCCTGGTCGTAAGCGGACAGGGTCGCGCGCACGGCAGCCAAAGCCTGTGCTGGCGTCCCGGCGTATGGCAACGGCGCAAGTCCATCGGTCGTGCGGTGTCGTGCACGGCACGAATCCGTGCTGCGCACGAGGGTCAGGCCAGCATCAGCCCGCGTCAAACGCGGCCAGCAGGTCCTGACTGGCGCCCCGGCAATGGTCGCGCGCCAACTGACCCGCGCGATCGACATCGTGGTGCTCGATGGCCAGAACAATGGCCTTGTGCTGCTCAATCACTTCATCAATGCGGCTGGAACCGTAGCCGAAGCGCAGCCGCAAAGCCTCGATCAGCAGCCGCCCGTCGGTCAGCATGCGGACCGCCAGCGGATTGTCTGCCACCTCGTTGATCGTGTCGTGAAACTTGCTGTTGGCCTGCAGCAATGCGGCAGTATCGGTGCGGGGCACGGTTTCATACTCCTGCATCGCGAGCTGCAGACGGGCGACACCGGCCGCATCGATGCGCTCGGTACAACGCTCGACCAACAGACCCTCGATCGCTTGTCGAACGTCGTACAGATTTCGCACGAACCGCGCATCGACGCCCTTGATGACTGCACCACGGTGTGGCAGCACCTCCAGCACTCCTTCGCCTTCAAGCTCACCCAGGGCCTGTCGAACCGGCATATGGCTCACCGCGCACAACGCGGCGAGCTCGTCGATCTTCAGGCGCTGGCCCGGCAGCAACTCCCCGTGCAGAATGCGCCGACGCAGTTCGGCGGCGACGCGTTGCGATACCGTTGCCGAGAAATGGCTTGCCGAAGAATCACTGGGGGACAATGCCTGCATCCTTGATGAGTTTCTGATATCGGACTGTATCGGAACGCAAAAGGGCATCGAACTGTTCCGGCGTGCCGGCAACCACGTCGGCGCCCAGTTGTGTCAGGCGTTCGCGCACGTCAGGCTCATTCAATGCAGCCACGATATCCGTATTGAGTTTCTGGATGATCGCCCTGGGCACCTTGGCCGGCGCGATGATGCCGCCCCAGGATGCCATGGCATAACCCTTGACCCCGGCTTCCTGCAATGTCGGGACGTCCGGCAGCAAGCTTGCACGGGTGGCGCCACTGACACCCAGCAGCTTGAGCTTGCCGGCCTTGACGTGAGGCGCGACCGCCGCCACTGCATCGAACATCACCGACACCTGGCCTGACAACAGATCCGGGTGTGCGCTTGAGCTGCCCTTGTACGGAATCTGCGTCATCTGGGTTCCGGTAAGTTGCATGAACACCTCGGCGAACAGATGAGGATTGCCGCCCGGGCCAGTGGTCGCATAGTCAATCTTGCCCGGCTGCTGCTTGAGAAGCGTCACCAGTTCCTGCACCGTATTCACGCCGAGTTTCGGGTTGACGACCAAGCCCAGTTGAACCGTAGCGGTTTGTGTCACCGGCTGCAGATCGTTCAAGGTATCGAAGGGCACGTTCTTGTATGAGAACGGGTTGCCGACATGCGAACTGGCGACCAAGCCGATGGTGTAGCCATCTGGCGCAGCCTTGGCAATGTCGGCGGTGCCGATGATGCCGTTGGCGCCGGCCTTGTTCTCGACCACAACACCGTGGCCCCATTTTTTCGACAACTTGTCGGCCACCAGTCGTGCCGTGATGTCGGATGCGCCGCCCACCGGATACGGGACTATCAGACGTACCGGCCGAGTGGGATAGTCCTGCGCCTGCAGCGGCAACGTGGCGAGCAGGCTGGCCGCGATGGCGGCGCCGAGGGACCAACGGATAAAGGGGATACGCACGGGAATTCTCCTCTCAGGTTATCGGCTGGCGTTTCGCCGCCGTGTTTGCAAATCAGTAAGCCGGTTTGACCGGAAACCAGCCTGGGCGGCCCGGGTCCAGATAGGCACCGGTGATGGTGTCGACTTCGTATCGCGTCAACGCATCTCGATCTACCTCGACGCCCAGCCCCGGCCCGGTTGGCACCGGGAGCTGAGCGTCGACGATACGAAATCCTGGCGCCACGATGTCCCCGCCAAGGTAGTCGAGTTCGTTGTCAATCGCCAGAGTCATGTTCGGGATCGCTGCTGCCAGATGAAGGTAGGCCGCTTGCGACAGGCCGAGCTCGCCGCCGCTGTGCAGCGTGACCGGTATGCCAACCGATTCAGCAACGGCCGCGCCCTTGACGCACTGCCAAAGGCCGCCAGCCTCGTGCGGGTCGAGCAAGATCACGTCGGCTGCTCCGGCGCGCACGATGTTGCCGATGTCATTGAGGGTATAGGCACTTTCGTCCAGCGCAATCGGTATGGATGTCGATGCGCGCAGCCGCACATGGCCTTCCAGGTCATCGTGCTCCAGCGGCTGCTCCACGTAGGCAGGATCGAATGGCGCCAGCCGTGCGCACAGGCGCCGGGCCGTGCCCGGTGTCCATGCGCCGTTGACATCAAGCCGCAACAGTGGCTCTGGTCCAATGGCCTCGCGCACTGCCCGAGTCAGTGCGATGTCCGCGTGTTCGCCGTAGCCGATCTTGAGTTTGAAGGTGCCGAATCCCCGCGCCTGGTATTCGCGTGCGTCGGCAGCGACCCTGACGGGGTCGCTGGAAAACAGATAGGCGGCAATATCGATCCGATGACGCCAGGTGCCGCCCCACAGTCGATGCAACGGCTGGCCGCAGACTTTGCCGAATGCGTCCCACATCGCCATCTCGACGGCGCAGGTGGCCATTACCGCGGCGCGCTTGTGGTGGTAGTAGCCACTGCCCAGCACATGCCGGTACAGCGATTCGGCCTGATCGACCTGTTTGCCGATCGCCACTGGTATCACGATGCGATCGAGCACGGCGGGAATCGCGTCAAGCAGACAGATGCTCTCCCCCCAGCCAATGGTTCCGCCAGCCGTCTTCAACTCGACAATGATGCGCGTCACGCCTGTTCGGGCACCGGAACCCCAGACCATGGGCTTGTTCACAGGTACCCGGACCAGCCATCGACGGATAGAGATGATCGTCAAGTCGGAGTCTTGGGGAGCAGGCTGGGATGTCATGGTGGCAAGGCAGATGGCATTAGTGATTGAGGCTGGCCGCATCATATTTGTTTTTTGATCAAAAAACAAATATCACGATAGAAGCGTAGTGCGCTCACGAAAATATCAACTCCCGACTACCGACGGGGCCGCCACCGCGCCGCTTCGTGCCGGAACGCGACAATAGATCCGGCACCCGGAAGGTTTCACCCCCGTGGCAGCTTCGCTATCACTCCCGTCACCAGCATGCAACCGACCCCACCTGATTCCGAAAGCGCGTCGTCCGACCCACCCACCTCTGCTCTGGCGCCACTGCGCCTGCCGGTATTCCGGATGTTGTGGTTCACCTGGCTGGCCGCCAACATCTCGATGTGGATGAACGATGTCGCGGCCGCCTGGCTGATGACTTCGCTGACCACGTCGCCGATCCTGGTGGCGCTGGTGCAGACGGCCTCCACCTTGCCGGTATTCCTGTTGGGCTTGCCCAGTGGCGCGCTGGCCGACATCCTGGACCGCAAGCGCTTCTTCCTGCTGACGCAGATATGGGTGGCCGTGGTCGCGTTGATCCTGTGTGCCACGGTGGTCGCGGGCTGGATGTCGCCGCCACTGCTGCTGGCCATGACCTTCGCCAATGGCATCGGACTGGCACTGCGCTGGCCGGTGTTCTCTGCAATAGTGCCTGAGCTGGTGCCACGCCACCAATTGCCGGCAGCGCTGGCCTTGAACGGGGTATCGATGAACGCCTCGCGCATCATCGGGCCACTGGTGGCCGGCGCGCTGATCGCCAGCCTGGGCAGTGCGTACGTGTTCATGCTCAATGCGGTGTTGGCCATTGGCGCTGCGGTGGTGATCTCGCGCTGGAAACGCGCACCAACACCGCATCCGCTGGGCCGCGAAAAGTTGCTCAGCGCGATGCGCGTGGGGATGCAGTTCGTGGCGCAATCGACCCATCTGCAAGGGGTTCTGGCGCGCGTATGCCTGTTCTTCTTTCACTCTACGGCCTTGATCGCACTGCTGCCGCTGGTGGCACGCGACCTGCCCGGTGGCGGTGCGGGCACCTTCACACTGCTGCTGGCCTCGATGGGCGCAGGCGCCATCGTCGCTGCCCTGAACATGCAGCGTCTGCGCAAGGTCTGGTCGCGTGATGGACTGGTATTTCGCGGCGCAGCGCTGCAGTCCCTGGCCATGATCGTCGTGGCCTTTGCACCTCATGCCGCCGTGGCGTCGGCCGCCATGGCGGTGGCTGGCATGGCCTGGATCACCACCGCCAATACGCTCAGCGTCTCAGCCCAATTCGGTTTGCCGGACTGGGTGCGCGCGCGCGGCATGTCGATGTACCAGATGGCCATCATGGGCGCCAGCGCAGGTGGTGCCGCCATGTGGGGTCAGGTCGCGACGCATTACACGATCACCGCCAGCCTGATGGCGGCAGCGATCACCGGCGTGCTCACGATGCTGCTGGCCAACCGCTGGATGGCCGACAGTCAGGCCGCGGAGGACCTGACGCCGTCATCGCTGTTCAAGTTGCCCGTGGTAAAGCATCCGCCGGGACCGGGCCGGGTCGTGCTGACCATCGAATACCGGATCGATCCCGAGCGGGCAGATGAATTCAGATCGCTGATGCGCGTCAGCCGCCGCGGCCGGCTGCGCCACGGCGCCTTGTCCTGGGAACTGCTGCGCGACATCCACGACCCTGGCCTGTTTGTCGAACAGATCGTCGACGAATCGTGGACCGAGCACCTGCGCCGCTTCGACCGGGTCACCACGGCCGACGTGGCGCTGCGTGACCGCAAACAGGCGTTCCACATTGGCGGTGCACCACCGGCGGTCAAGCGCCGCATCATCGAATCGACCACGACGGGCGAATCGCATTGAGTATGCGACTGGCGACTGCCAGTGCCGTCAGTCGTCAGTCACACACACCTTGGTATCGGGCTCCGGTTCCGGCTTCGGTGGCAGGTCTGGCGGTTCGCGGCCTGGCGGGTGTTTGTGCGCAGTAGTCATTGCAAGAGCCCTCGTACACGAAAGTGCTCCATGCCGGCATCGGTACAGTCGGGCATGGCGTCGGCACTGGCACCACCGAGCTTGTGATCGGCAGCGTGATGCAGCCGCAAATTCTGACACGCCCATCGGAGGCAATCGACGCTGGGGCGCCAAGGCCTTACATTCGAGGCATGCGCAAATCCGAGACTCCAAAGCAAAAGCCCTTCTCCATGATCCGCGAATTTCAGCTGGCCGACTGGTTCACGCTGGGAAACGCCTTGTGTGGCACCGGCGCCATTTTTTCCGCGATCACTTTCGTGCAGACCGGTTTATCGATCCATCTGCATTTTGCCGCGGCACTGATCCTGGCGGCTTTGGTGTTCGACGTACTCGACGGCGGAGTCGCACGCTGGCGCCAGCAGGCGTCCAGCCTGGGCCGCGAGCTCGATTCGCTGGCAGACGTGATCTCGTTTGGCGTGGCGCCGGCCATGCTGGCCTATGCCTGTGGCATGCAGGGATTTTTCGATCGTATCGTGCTGGCCTACTTTGTTGCGTGTGGCGTGTCGCGGCTGGCCCGCTTCAACGTGACCGCCGTGGCCATGGCCGACGACAGCGGCAAGGTCAGCCATTTTGAGGGCACACCGATTCCAACCTCGGTCGTGCTGGTGCTGATGCTGCAGCTTGCTGCCTGGAGCGGCGCCATCCGGCAGGACCTGTGGTTCGGTGAAATCGCCATTGCCGGGTTGACGCTGCATCCCCTGGTGCTGGTGTTTGCCGTGTCAGGCTCGCTGATGATCAGCCGAATTCGCATTCCCAAACCCTGAGTCAATTTTTCAGTCGACGAATGCCGTTGATCTGGTTGCCTGCCAGGCAAGCTCTTCTCGCAGCAGGATGCGCACCATGACACCCACCATCGTTTTCCAGGATCAGGTCACCGCACCAGCCGTCTTTCGCGAACGCGTGCTGCGAGCTGCCCAGGTACTGCAATCGGCGGGAGTTGGCGAAGGCGATGTGGTGGCGCTGCTGATGCGCAACAGCCCGCAGATGCTGGAACTGATGCTGGCGACGCGCTGGCTAGGGGCCATGTGGTGCCCGATCAACTGGCACTTCAGGACCGAGGAGGTGCAATATATCCTCGACGACAGTGGCGCGCGTGTTTGGGTGGCCGACGCCGATCTACTGCAGAAGTTGACCGGCGTGCGCCATGCATCGATTGCGACTTTCGTGTTTGACGCCGTTGGAAGTGCCCCGCAGGCAGACGGCTCGGCACTTCGGAATTGGGCGCAGGCACGCGACGCCGTCCCTCAGTACACAGCGCCGGCGCGTTCACCCCGCGGACCCATGCTGTACACCTCGGGCACCACCGGACGACCCAAGGGTATTCGCCGCGCACCGGCGAGTGCCGAGCAGGTCGCGCTGGGCCAGCAGGTTTTGCGCCAGGTGCTCGGTTTCGTGCCCGGCATGCGCGCGCTGGTGAACGCGCCGATCTACCACAGCGCGCCCAACTCCTTCTGCATTGGCGTGGCACTGGAGAACGCCGAGTTGTACATCGAGCCGCGGTTCGACGCCGAACGCACGCTGCATCTGATCGAGCGCCATCGCATCACCCACGCCTACCTGGTTCCCACCATGTATGTGCGTTTGCTGGCCTTGCCCGAGGCCGTGCGCAGCGCCTACGACCTGGGTTCGATCCGATTTGTGTCTTCGACCGGTTCACCCTGTGCGCCCGAGGTCAAGCGCGCCATGATCAACTGGTGGGGACCGGTGATCCACGAGGCTTATGGCTCCAGCGAACTGGGCTATATGACGCTGCTGAACAGTGCCGACGCCTTGCGCAAGCCCGGCTCGGCGGGGCAGCCCCTGAATGGTGTCGACATGGCGATCCTCGACGAGCAGGGCCGACGGCTGGCGCCAGGTCAGGTCGGCCTGATCCATGTACACCAACCCGCCTATGCAGACTTCACTTACGCCGGCAACGGCGACGCGCGCCTGAGCATGGAGCGCGGCGGGCTCAAGACCATGGGCGACCTCGGTTATCTGGACGCAGATGGATTCCTGTTCATCGTCGACCGGGCCTCCGACATGGTGATCTCGGGCGGCGTCAACATCTACCCGGCCGAAATCGAGGTCGTGCTGCAGCGCATGCCCGGTGTCGCTGACTGCGCCGTTTTCGGCATTCCCGATGCCGAGTTTGGCGAAGCCCTGGCCGCTGTGGTGCAGCCGCTGCCACAGGCTACGCTGGATGCAGACCAGGTCGTCGCATTTCTCAAGCCTCATGTGGCCGGCTACAAGATGCCGAGCAAAGTCGATTTCGTGACCGAGATGCCACGCGAGGACACTGGCAAGATCTTCAAGCGCAAATTGCGTGAGCCCTACTGGAAGGGCATGGCCAGGCGAATCTGACCGCGGCGCATCAACACGTCGGCCGTCCGCATCAGGCTTGCCGGTGCCAGAGAGAAAACCACCAGCCAGTGAATCGTGGCGTGAATGCGCGCAATCTTCATGGCTGGCAGTAGTGTCCGCTACAGGGGCGACGGTTCAGCGGCGTCGTCCACCGCCAGCGTCAGCGGGTTGATGTCGATCGGATCGCTGGTCTCGCTGGTGCCTGCGATCAGGCCCTTCATGAAGTCCAGCAATGCCGCCACGCTCTGACTGATGTCCGGTGGCGCAGGCGCCGCTCCGCCGCCATCACCCCCTCCTCCACACGCGCTCAATACCAGTGCCGCGCTCAGCACGACGGCAGGCAAGTAAAACTTACGGTTCCTTTTCATGATGACTCCTGGGTCGGGCCGTTTACATGGCACCTGGACTAGGTACGTTCAGGTACGGGAAAACCGGCAGAAACGGCACTGTGGCCTGATCCACCGCATCGTGGATGCTGGCAGAGGTGGTGCCCAACGGAACACTGGACGATTTGCACATTGACGTGACGCCGGCAACCCCAGGCACGCTGTTGAGCTTGAGCGCGTCGGTGTCGCCATTGATCACACACAGACCGCCCAGCATGGCCACCAGTGCGATGTCGACCACGTCATCCTTGGGCCTGCGGCCGTTCGGGAAACCGGCGTTGTCGGTCCCTCCGGCCAGCGCGTTGCCCGCTACACCCAGGCGATTCTGCATCGCAAACTGCACCGGCACCACGGCGGTATTGAGGCGCAACATCTCGGAAGGTTTCGGGTTGACTGTCGGTTTGTTGACACCGGTGATGCCGGTCAGGAAGGTCGTCGCCAAATCGGTACGTGGCAGGTTGGTCGGCGTGACATTGGCGCTCAACACCTTACTGAGCAAGGCTGGCAAGGTCGGATTCGTCACATAGGTCAGGAACTGCGCATCGTCCTTCGGACTCGACGCATTGAACTTGTCCTTGTCGGGCAGGCCGATCACCACTTCGTTGACCAGCGGATTTCCCAGACGCGAAACCTGTGTCCATGCGCCGCCGGATTTCTCGGCCTGGTCGTTACCTGCGCCCGGCTTGCCGTTGAGCAAGCGCGCCTGGCGCATACTGGCCGTGGTCCAGCCACCGATGACCGCTTCCCCGTTGGCTGTCAGGCAGTCCTTGTGGACCTCGAGCGCCAGTGTCGTGACATTGGTTTTCTGGATGTAGTGCTGGCCGCCGTTGCCGGCAGCATCCTTGTTCGCGGGATCCAGCAGGAAAGCCGCGGGCGCGTTGACCAGATCAAAGATCGTGCCCAGGTTGACCGCGAAACCCTCCTGGCGCTGACCGACAAACACCTTGCCCTGGTCCTTGCCGACCGGGCATCCGGGAATGGTGACTGTATGCACATGTAGCCCGGCATAGGTGGAGTAGTCCGCAATCGTCTTGGTGCCGATGTTGTCTATCGGCTTCTCGAAAGTGCTGCTGCCACCGGTGGTCTTGACCAGGGGCATGCCCAGGGTCTTGCGCCGTTCGCCGCGCACCATGCTCACGGTGTAGCTCTCGTTGACGTTGAGCGCTGCGGCATTCAGGCCACTGACGGGGTCGGACTGGATCAGCGGAATCGCGACGCTGACGCCGCCGATCGTCAATGCGGTGGACTTCAGGCTGTTCTTGAAGCGGAACTGGAAAGTGATGTCCTCCACCGCATCGCCGTTGTTGTCGACATGAATTTCGTACAAGGCGTTGGGGTCGAGCGAGAAATAGTTGGGGCCGCCATACGGCCCTTGCAGCGGTTGGTAGTTGGCCAGCAGCGTCACATCCCTGGCCGCAGTCGGTCATGTCGCTGGCACATCCGATGACCAGGCTGGCGCGTATTGGTTGCATGTCCCTTGCGCCTGACGCCGCCATCCGATGACCCATCCTGCGACGCTCCCACCTGAAGAACGAGCCGTTCGCCGCGTCGCGCGGCAAGCGACGCGCTGCCCGCTCCCTTCGTTTGCATGTCGTACGTCAGTCGTTTCGCAAGCGTTCGCAACGCCAAAGCCCGCTGCGAATACGCACACCGCGGTTTCACAGGACAATCCCCCGATGTCGATGCCGCTGCCATGCCAGGACCCCGAATTGATGCAGCTGCTCGAGCGCGTGGCGCAGCAGGATGCGGCGGCATTCAAGCAGTTGTATGAACAGTGCTCATCCAAGTTGTATGGCCTGGCCATTCGAGTGGTCGACAATCGGGTATGGGCCGAAGATGTATTGCAGGACGCGTTCATGGTGATCTGGCGTACAGCCGGGGACTATCGCGCGTCGCTCAGCCCTCCGATGGCGTGGATGGGCCTGATCGTGCGCAGCCGCGGCCTGGACTTCCTGCGCCGACGGGCCACCCAGCGCAGCCATCTCACTCAGGATATTGACGACACCATGGCCGAAACCTTGGCCCATGACGCGCCCTCACCAATGGACACGGCCCAGGCCAGCGAGCAGGCCTGGGCCCTGCACCAGTGCCTGCAGAAACTCGAGAACAACCAGCGTGAAGTGGTCAGCCTGTCGTATATGCGCGACCTCAGTCATAGCGAAATGGCAGCGCAGTTGAAGCTGCCGCTGGGGACCGTCAAGACATGGATTCGGCGGGGTCTGGAACAGTTGCGCGCCTGCATGGCCCGATTCGTCTAAGCAGCGCGCCATGGATCTGACGCGCAATCCGGAACTGCTCGACCGACTGGCCACCAGCTACGCGCTGGGTACCTTGCGCGCGGGCGCACGCCGCCGATTCGAAACCCTGGCGCGAGAAAACGCTGCGGTACGTGCCGCCGCCCTGACGTGGCAGACCCGCCTGTCCGGCCTCAACGAGTTGCAAACACAACAGATACCCGACCCGGCTGTCTGGACCCGTATTGACAATCTGGTGCGAGCCGAGCGACAAAACCAGAGTTGGCAAAGCAACCGCGCAATGGCCGCCGACCAGCGACCAGCCGATGCACCACCGCCGTGGTGGGCCAGCCTGGGCTGGTGGCGTGGCGCGACCGCGGCCGGCGCATGTGCCACGGTGCTGGCGATGGTGACGGGGTGGAATCTCTACGCACAGCGCGGCGACGTGCTCGCGCAATTGCAGGCGCAGTTGCGTGCTATGCCAATGGAGGCATATGTCGCAGTGCTGCAAGACGACAAGTCCACTGCATCCATGCTGGTGACCTTCGATCCGCGCAACAACCGGCTCACGTTGCAACGTGTCGGCAATTACCAGGAAGCGGCCGATCGCTCGCTGCAGCTGTGGGCCTTGCCACGCGAAGGCAGCCCGCGCTCGCTCGGTGTGCTGGACCGCGACAAGCTGCTCAAGCTGGCCGCCGGCGAAGCCGATGTGCGCGATGTGCCCACACTGGCGATCAGCCTGGAGCCCAAGGGTGGCGTACCCAGCGCAGGTGGACCGACCGGTCCGGTGTTGTTCTCGGGCACATTGATACCGAAGTTGTGACCTGACGGCAGCCAAATCGAACTGCTGTCCGATCCCACACATGCGCTGGCGTCAATCGACCACCACCGCATCGAACGTCAGGTTTCGGGCCTGCCAAACGGCGATAGACCGCGCCAGTAGCGCATCATCAGCCAGCCCCCGAGCAAGCCACCCAGGTGGGCAAAATGCGCGATGCCACTGGCACTGCCGGTCACGCCCAACAGAAGCTCGATGCCGCCGTACAAGGCCACGAATACCGGTGCAGGCATCGGGATCGGCGGGATCAGCGGCGTGATCTTTCGGCGCGGGAACACCATCGCAAAACCGATCAGCAGGCCGAACAATCCGCCAGAGGCGCCCACCGTCGGCGCCTGCGCACCCAGCAACCCGGTCACCAGCATCTGCGTCAACGCCGCCACCAACACGCTGACGCTGTAAAAAAGCAGCATGCGCCGTGTGCCCCAGACCCGTTCGAGTTCAGCACCGAACATCCACAAGCCGAACATGTTGAACGCCAGATGGGTCAGGCTGCCATGCAGGAACGCATAGGTGACCATCTGCCAAGGCCGGAACAAGCCGGTATTCCAAGGCCACAAGGCAAACTGCTCGATGATGTTGGGGCCGAGCTGCTGCGCGAAGAAGAAGATCAGCACGTTGGCGAGCAACAAGCCCTGGGTGACGGGTGGCATCAGATGGTCCTCATGGACAGGTAGACAGGATTGAGTGGCATTACGTGGCGCGGGTTCACTGACGATTGTGACCGAGTTGGTGGCGCACACAGGGTCGGACGTGCGCACTGGCACGGTTACCATCGGCACGGGCAGCCGCATCCGCACCGCGGCAATGGTGTAATCGCAGCAGCGCAGATTCTTCCTGTGCCCGATGGACCCCGACTTGCCACGAGCCCACGCCCGACACCATGACCGTCAATGATGCCTATGCCGAACTCGGCCTGCCCCCTGGCTCCGACCTGGCGCAGGCCAAGGCGGCCTGGCGCAACCTGGTGTCGCGCTGGCACCCCGATCGAAACGGGCATGCCGACGCGTCGGCCCGGATGCAGCGCATCAACCGGGCGCTCGAACAGATCCGCGACGCGACAAGCGGCGATGTCAAACCGACAACTGCATCCAGCCCTAACCCCCGCGCCGCGCCAACGCGCACCGTCCATCGGCGCGTCCAGCTGACACTGGAAGAGGCGGCAGCCGGCTGCATCAAGGTTTTGCAGGGCACAGTGGTCGACACCTGCGCCGGCTGCGCGGGAACCGGCCAGACGCTCAAACCGCAAACTTGCAACGCCTGTGAGGGCGAGGGCCGGGTGCACGAACGGACATGGTTCGGCTGGTACGGCCCGGCCACGGCTTGCACGACCTGCGATGGCAGTGGCGAGCTGCGGCCCCAGTGCCCGGCCTGCGCCGGAAGCGGCAAGATGGAAAAGGCCAGCTACCGCCTGTCGGTGCGCCTGCCCCCCAACATGCGCAGCGGCGACATGCTGCATGTCGCGCCGGGTCGCACACGCGCAGCGGTGGCACTGGACATAACGGTCGATGTGTTGCCCCACGCTTATCTGGTGCGGGACGACGACGGCACGGTACGTTGCGAGCTGCCCGTGGACGGATTCGCCTGGATCGCCAATCGCAGCATCGAGATACCGACCTTGCAGGGCCTGCAAATGCTCGGCCTGCAACGCGGTCAGGTCGTTTATCGGCTTTCGGGCAAAGGCTTCCTCGAAAGCAAGAGTGGCCATCGGGCCGACCAGATCGTGATCATCATTCCGAAATTTCCCACGCAATTGAGCCGCGAACAGGAACGTCTGCTGGACAGGCTCGCGGCAAGCTCTGCGGCACGTTAGTCAATGACCAGTTCCACCTTGCCCAGCCCGGTAGACACCATCTTCATCGTAACTACGGCGCCAAGCCGCAGAGTGCGACGCCCGCACTCTCGTGCGAGTCTGAGACACGCGACGGCGTCTGCAGTTGCTGCACATGCCCGAATGGGCCGCGATGAAATTGCCCGTCAGCCGTCTGACCGGCTTGTGTTGGAGCAGTGCACTCCAGATACTGGAGGCCAGGGCTTTCAACCGACCTCGGTCGACCAGTTACCGTACCAGGCCTTGAATCGCGCCCACTGGGCGTCGGTATAGCGACGCTGGCTTTCCGACAACGCGTCGCTGGTGTTGAAATGCAGCGCGTATTCCGGATGACCGGCCAGCACCATCAGGTGCTTGTAGTACAGCACCAGGTCGACACCCTCGTCGAACGTCGACAACACGAACAAGGCCTGGTCGAGTTCGCGCGCGCGCCGATCGGCCACCGGGTCACCCTTGGCCGCTGCCTGGCACAAGGCCACCAGATGCAGCGCCTCGACAGGCAATGCGTTGCCGATGCCGGTGATCGCACCAACCGCCCCGCAGTTCACGAATCCATGCACCACCTGGGTGTCCACGCCGACCATCAGCACCAGGGCCGGGTCGCGGCTGGTGATGTGATTGGCCGCATAACTGAGCGCCTCTGCGCCGCCGAATTCCTTGAACCCGACCAGGTTCGGGAAACGCGCACGCAGCTCAAAGAACAGATCGGCGCGGGTCTCGTAGCCGTAATGCGGACTGTTGTAGATCACGGTTGGCAGACCACTGCCCGCCTCGAGCACGCCTTCGAAATGCGCACGTTGCGCCGCCACCGAACTGCCACGCGACAACACGCGCGGAATCGCCATCAGGCCGCTGGCACCGACTTGATGGGCATGCGCCGCCAGTGCCGCCGCCCGCGCCGGGCTTTGTGCGCCGGTGCCCACCACCACCGGCACGCCGGCCTCGACCAGGCGCACCACACCCTCCATGCGCTGCTCATCGCTGAGCAGCGGCCAGTCACCCATGGAGCCGCAATACACCACGCCGCGCATGCCGGCATCGACCAGGCGCTTGCCACAGCGCACCAGCGCTTCGAAGTCCGGCTTGCGATTGGCGGTACAAGGGGTCATCAGGGCCGGCAGCGTTCCCTGGAAGATTTCGGTGGAGGGTTGGCGCATGGTTGAAGTCTCAGGTTTCGTCATCGGGTACGCCATCGTACCGTGATGAGACTTTGCTGCATTGCGATAGTCAGAAGTGCCATTCCTTATGCTGCACCGGAAGGCGTTGAGCACGTCACCACTCAAGCGCGTTTTGCACCGGCCAGAGCCCGAGGTAGTCGGATTCCATCTGCGCTTGGTCCATTTCCTGGCGCTCCGGGGCCGCCTGCAACATGGCCGGCTCGAAGCGCCCACTCAGACCCAACACCGGGCTCACTATCTGGCCGAAGCCTTCCAGAAAAACTGCGACCTGAAGGCTTCAAACGCCAGCTGCAGCTTTGCGGGGGTAGACGACTATTCAAGTTATTGAGTTTTATCTTGATTCCGCCCGGGTTGCCATGGCATCGAATCCGGCAATCACCTCGAACAGCTCTTCGTCGATGCCGCTCTGACGAAGCCGGTGGAACTTGGCACCGAGGTCCGTGAGCAACTCGCCGATGTTGCGATCTGCGCGTTGCATGGCGGCAAGGCGACTCGCGTTTTCGCTGGCCAGGGACTCGGCGCAGGCCCGAAACAGCGAAACAAACAGGTGCTCGCGAATGAAGGCCCGCAGCGCCTGGGGCCCTGAGGCCAGCACTTCCGGCAACCGGGCCGTGGGCCAGGGCTGACCGGCCAAACCGAGCTGCCATCTTTCGTCCAGTGGCAGCAGTCGCTGGCGCACAGGCGCGTAGCCGGAGTCGGTCGGCCGGTTGTAAAAAAGCAGCAGCGTTCCACCCGACGGGTCGCCTGCCCATTTGCTGTCTGGCACCTGAACCTTCAGCAGGATCTGCCCGACGAGCCGTGTGATCAGTTGCACCGATCCCGGAACCGGGAATGAACCCACAGGCGGCATATCCGCATCGAGAAGTCGCGCATGTACACGCTCGCCGACGGCCCAGACCTGCGCCTTCGCGCCCAGTGTGTCCAGGTCCAGCATCGCATGATCAACCACCACCTCGTTGAACCGGCCCACCAAGCCCTGGTCAGAGCCGAACACGACGGCGTGCACCACGGTGTCCGCGGCGGGTCTTGGGGATGCGGAGCTGTGCACCCCATTCGTATAGCCTGCGCGCAGACACACACCCAGCCCTCGCTCGACCGTGTGCGCGTAATCGGCGAGTGCGGCCACCGAACTTTCATACTGCCCGATGGCCGACGCAGCGGTGGCCTTCATCGTGCGCACCACAGACTTGAGGTCCCTCGCGCTGCTGATCTGGCGGCGCAATGCGGTCGTGGTGTTGGTCATTCGCGCTGCCCGGAGTCGGCCCCGTGATCGGCCCCGTGGCCGGCCCCGGCTAGGGCCTGGTCAGGCGCCGGAGCCAAAAACGTGTCGAGCGCCCGGCGCGCGGCAGCTGTGACCTGCGCGCGATCGGTGTCGGTCAGTTGTTCGCCATCGGCCAGCCGCTTGCCCAAGTCGTCGGGTAGCGCGTTGGCTGCATCCTGCACGGCCTGCTGGGCAGCCGCCATGCGGTCCAGCGCAACCGGGTCGAACAGCCCTGCGTTCAGCGCCAGCAGGATGGCAATCTGCGCCGGCACCGATACCGGCGACAGCTCCGACTGGCCCAGGCAGGCGCGGATGCGCTTGCCGTGGGCGATGGACTGCCGTGTGTCCTCGTCGAGCCGGGCGCCGAAGCGGGCGAAGGTC
>Ga0105047_10007129_pt1 | contig 18898 bp, 12 predicted proteins | sample MAT04_FD_78384 | JGI IMG/M metagenome (GOLD analysis project Ga0105047, IMG submission 78384) | Freshwater microbial communities from Lake Fryxell liftoff mats and glacier meltwater in Antarctica - MAT-04 (megahit assembly) | ecosystem: Environmental > Aquatic > Freshwater > Ice > Liftoff... | reverse complement strand
CGCGTTTGAATACACTCGCATCCCCTCATCCCGCGAGCGCTGCGGCGCTCGTCGACCTTCTCCCCCGAACGGGGGGAGAAGGATTACGGCGCGGCGTGTTCGTAGGAGTCGATGCACTCTTGAAGGGTGCTGCTAAAGACACCGGTTTTGCCGGCGTCGAAATCTTTCTTCCATGTCTCGTAAGCGGCAAGGCTCGTCAGCGCGGCGGATTCCTTGAGCACTTTCACGACGCTTTTATCCATCGCCTCTTCGGTCATGGGCAGGTGATCAATCTTCGTCAGCTTGCCTTCCTTCATCCGCAGGCCCTGCACGGAAACGTGAACGGTGTCGCCGAGCTTTTCGTCGGAGTCGACTTTGAGGATCGTCACGGTCGAGTCCTCTTCGCCGGTGCGCGTTTTATAGCTCCATACCTGGCCAGCCTTGTATTTTGATGTGCTGGGCGGTTCGGGGACCCCCGGCGTGGAGGGCACTAATTTTTGCTGAGCAGCGGGTGGCGATCCGCAGCCGCTGCTCAATAGAAGGAGAAGTATGGAAAGCACGGCGCTGAAAGAACGAATCATGAACAACCTCAAACCCTGGATCGGACAAAACGCTTCGACATTTGCATGTCCGAAACGCAACGCACAGAACGTAGAATAGTACCACTTCCGAGCATTGACAATCCACTCTGAAGCAGGAAGATGCAAGTTGTTCCCAATCCCGGAGGAGTGCTATTCATGTTTGAACGTATCGCGCGCGTTTTTCGCTCCATTTTTGGAGCCTTTGTGGGCGCCGCCGAGAATCCCAAGTTGATTCTTGAACAGAACATGCGCGATATGCGCGACAAGGTTCCCGAGATGAACACGGGCATCGCCAAGGCGCGCGGCGGAATCATCCGTCTCGAAAACGAAGCCACGCTTTACAAACAAGAGATATCCAAGCTGACGGCGCGCGTCAAGGCCTGCCTGTTGAGCGGCGACGAGGGCCTGGCCGGACAGTATGCGGTTCAGCTTCAGAAACAGAAGGAAGCGCTGGAACGGAATAACGCCCAGTTGGAATCCGCCAAGGCCGGCTACGAAGCGCTGCTGAAGCTCAAAGAGCGCTACATGCGCGAGATGAAACTGAAGACCGAAGAGGCCATGCACGCCATCCGCGAGGCCGAAGCGTCCAAGTGGAAGTCGGAGCTAGCTGACACGTTCGAGACCTTTGAAGTTGCCGGAGTCGATCAGACGCATACTGAAATGATCGACAAGCTGCGCGAGAAGACTGTGCTGGCCGATGGCAAGATCGCGGCCGCGGTCGAAAGTGTCGACATGAAGACGATTGACATGGAAGAGAAGGCGCGCCAGATCGAAGGCCAGGAACTGCTTAAGCAGTTCAAGCTGGACCTTGGAATGGACAAGCAGCCCGAGCGCTCCGACGCCGGCGGAACCGCAGATCCCGAAGCCACGAAAGAAGGGCAGAAGACCATTGGGCCGGAGCGGTCGAAAGTTCAGTAGCCGAACGTTTTTATTCCCGGCGCGTTTCACGCCGATTGACGATTGAACATAATGAGTAAAGCGTTTTTGCTCCGCCTGGAGTGAAACGCCAACATCGAACCACACACGTGCAAAAGATTATCACGTTGTTGGCCCATTGTTTGTCACCTTTTAAGCTTGATACGCTTACTATGGAGATAAGCTTTGCGCGTGATACATGAAATGGTTGGTTTAAAACGAGTTGATCAATTGATGTTAAAAATTGACCACGGATCAAGTGTGCCCGACGCTTCTGAAGAAGAGGCGCTGGCGGCGTATCTTATCAAAACACACATGGCCGAAGCGCGTCAGATCAACGATGCGAGCGACGCTCAAAAGATGGCGGCCGAACACGGCCTGAAGCTGCCTCTGGCCGAAGCGCTCGTGCGGCTGGGCGTGATCACTGCAAACCAGCGCCTCACAGTCGAAAAAGTCATCCACGAAGAACGCTCGCCGCAGCTTGGAAATTATAAGATCATCAAGAAACTGGGCTCTGGAGCGATGGGCAATGTCTTCCTGGCCGAAGACACCCTGGCACAGCGCATGGTGGCTCTGAAAGTTCTCTCCAAAACGCTCGCCGGTTCCGAGGAGTATTTGACCCGCTTCCGCAAAGAAGCGCAGGCGATGGGGCGCTTGAATCACGTCAACATCATCAGCGCGTTCACGGTCGGGGAAGACAAAGGCAAACATTTTTATGTGATGGAGTATTGCGAAGGCGAATCGGTCGATGTGTTGCTGAAGCGCCAGACGACGCTCTCGCCGGGCGAAGCGCTGCAGATCATCCGCCAGGTCGCCCAGGGTCTGGAACACGCGCACGAAAACAATTTCATCCACCGCGACATCAAGCCGGCCAACATCATGCTTGCAGCGGATGGCGCCGCAAAAATCCTCGACCTGGGGCTCTCTAAAAACATCGTTGACGACGACGCTTACAACACCATCGCGGGGGTCGCGGTGGGAACGCCACATTATATGTCGCCCGAGCAGGCCTGCGCCAAGGCGGTGGACGGGCGCGCGGATATCTATTCGATGGGCGCGACGCTTTACCATCTGGTCTGCGGGCGTCCGCCATTTCTCGGCACTGAGCGCAGTGTCATCATTGAACAGCAGGTCAATTCCAAAGCACCGAAGCCGTCGGAGATCAATCCGGAAGTTCCGGAGATTGTCTCGCTTGTCATCGAGCGCATGCTGGCCAAGAATCCCGATGATCGTTACCAGAATTGTTCGTCGCTGATCGCCGACATCGACCAGGTGATGAACGGACGGTCGCCCAAATTTGATTCGCCGGAAAGCGCGTGCGCGGATGTTGAACTCAAGAGCAGTTCCATTCGCGAGAAGGTTACTCCAGCGCCGAAGTCGCCGCCTCCGACCCGTACCGCTAACAAAGTCGCGCCGCCTTCGGCGGTGAAGGAAATCAAGCCGCCGAAAGAAAAACATACCGCAAAAGGCAGCGCTAATCCGGCTCAGAACAAACCTGCAAAGCAGAAAACATCTCCCGTTCTGCTTGTGCTGGCCGGATTGATATTCGCCGCCGGCGCGGCAATGCTGGCGTATGCCGTCTTCGGCGAGGATTACGCCGCTCCGGCGCAACCGTTCAACCAGCCCGCGCCCGTTAAATTACTTCCGCCGGCTGCGAATGCCGCTCCGCCGCCAGCCGCTGCTGTGCCGCCGTCTGCTCCGGCTGTTCAACCTGCGGCAATCAATCTCATTCCATTTATCGAGACGAAGAGAGATGGCATTTTGGGCAACTGGCAGGTGACAAACGGCGCGCTGATCACGTCTCAATTCATCTCATCCCGCTGATGTTTTTTTTGCAGCATAGCCTGTATCTTGCGTATCATCTCTCTGCACGGCCTGCAGAAGGTTCTCATGCTTTAAATTCCATCACCGGTGTGCGGAAAGACCACGTATGCGTTGGATTACTCTTTTTCAAGCCGCTGTCCTCTCGCTGAGCGCCACGGCAGCGGGCGTTTCAATCACGGATATTGCAGGCAAGCCGCAAGTCAGGGTTTGCGTGCATGCTCGTTCATGTTGACGTCACGGAAAGCGCGGCGAGATGTTGAAAGAGATGCTGAAACAGTACGACAAGGACGGCGACGGAAAACTCAACGCCGAAGAGCAAGCCGAGGCGACGAAGAAGTTGAAGGAGTTGCTCGGACGGTGAATCTTGAGACGAGGTCTGCGATTTCGCAGCGCCGCGATGAATAGGAACGCTTAGACGTGGAACGGACTTACTAATAAAAATATACCCGGGGGGATTCGAACCTCCGACCTCAGCCTTCGCAGGGCTGCGCTCTATCCAGCTGAGCTACGGGTACGTAGCTGAAGACATTAACTTAGCTTCGAACTGCACGAATGCAATTCCAAAACAGTTCACAATCGATACAATCGTAATACGGGTGCCGCATCTGGCGGCAACTTACGATCATTTTCCACCCTTATTTTCTCTGCCGAAAGACAGTGTGTGACCGCGAAAATCCATCAGAAAAATTGGGAACTGCCCGGCTTCGATGCGAACGAGGATATCTATCGCCGCATTGTCGAGGCGACGCGCGGAGGGCTTGTCGTCGTCTCGCCGCAGGGCTCGATTCTGCAGGCCAATGCCGAGGCGCAGCGCATTCTCGGGCTGACGTTCGAGACGATATCGAAACTTTACGTCAGCGACTTCAAAGGCCGCACCGTTTATGAAGATGGAAGCGAGTGCAAGGTTGAAGATTATCCAGTGAGCCGCTGTCTGCGGATGGGCGTGGAGCAGCCGGCCGTCACACTGGGCGTGCAATGCCCGGACAAGTCTGTTTCCTGGGCTGTGTACCAGGCCGTGCCCATCTTCGATCCGTCCAGCGCGACACTTTTTGCGGTCGTGGTGACGTTGCTGGACATCACAGAACGCAAGAATGCAGAGCAGGCGCTGCGGGCCAGCGATAAGCGACTCGAATTGATTCTCAGCCAGACGCCCAATGTCGCTGTCGAGGCCTTCGATCGCGACGGACGCGTGATCTACTGGAACACGGCTGCCGAAAAAGTGTTTGGCTGGAGTGCCGAGGAAGCCATCGGCAAGACGCTGGATCAATTGATATTCGACGCGGAAGCCGGACGCCAGTTCGTCGAGACGCTTCGTTCGCTTGAGAACGACCAGACCGTTGTGCCCCCTGCGGAGTGGACTTTCAAAAACCGCGCGGGCGTCGAGGGTGTTCTGTATTCTTCAATTTTTGCAATTCCCACCGCGAGCGGCGGCAAAGAATTCATCTGCATGGACGTGGATTTATCCGAGCGCCGGCGCGCCGAACACGCTCTGAAGGAGAGCGAGGGGCGCTTCACAGCATTCATGGACAACAATCCCGCCATTGCCTGGATGAAGGATTCGAAATGGAGGTATGTCTACGTCAACAGGGCGTATAGCCAACGTTACGACGGCACCTCCGAGACCAGTCTTGGAAAAACGGATTTTGACCGTTTCCCGGCCGACGTTGCAACCATACTGCGTAAGAACGACGAAACGGTTTTGTCCACGGGCAAAGCACTGGAAGTCATCGAAAATGTTCCAAGTCCGGACGGCAAAGTGCGCCTATGGATGTCCTTCAAATTCCCGTTTCTGGATTCGGCCGGGGAACGCTTTGTCGCGGGAATGGCCATCGACATTACCGAGCGGCAGGAGGCGGAGCAGGAGCGCCAGTTGCTGGAGCGACGGCTTCAGGAGACGCAGAAGCTGGAAAGCCTGGGCGTGCTGGCCGGTGGGATCGCGCATGATTTCAACAATCTGCTTGCGGCGGTGCTGGGCAACGCAAGCCTGGCCGCGATGCATATTCCGCCCGACAGCGAGGCGCGCACGTATCTCGACAGTATCGAGACCGCCACGCACCGGGCCGCGGAACTTTGCAAACAGATGCTTGCTTATTCGGGGCGCGGACGATTTTTGGTGCAGAACGTGTGTCTCAACGTTCTGGTGGAAGAAATGAGCAACCTGCTGCGGATCAGCATTGGCCGCGATATTTCGCTCAAGCTGAACCTGGCCCGCGACCTGCCATCGATCTCAGCCGACGCGACGCAGATGCGGCAGGTGCTGATGAACCTCATACTGAACGCTTCTGAATCCATCGGCGATCAAGCGGGCGCGATTAGCGTCACGACCTGGCATAAAGACTTTTCCGGCACGGAACTGCGTGAGCTATTTGCTGCCGCAAATCTGCTGCCGGGCGCATACACAGTAACGGAAGTGGCCGACAGCGGAATCGGCATGGATGCGCAGACGCGCGCGCGCATCTTCGATCCGTTCTTCACAACAAAGTTTACCGGACGGGGACTGGGTCTTGCGGCCGTGCTGGGCATTGTGCGCGGCCATAACGGCACGATTCATGTGGAAAGCGAACTGGGACGCGGCGCGGTCTTTAAAATCTTGATTCCCTGCGTGCGCCAGTAAATTGAAGTGGCGCGGGCGTCTCGGCCGCGCGATACGAATTTGTGCGGGCGTAGAAGCCCGCACTACTGACTGCATCAGCCGCGGCCGCTGAGCGCCTTCTTGACTGCGGCGATGATTTTTTCGACGCTGGGAAGCACTTCGCGTTCGAGCTCCACGGCGCTGGGAATCGGCACGTCGGCGGCGGCGACGCGCAGGATCGGTGAATCCAGATATCCGAAGGCCAGCTCCTGCACGCTGGCGGCGATTTCAGCGCCGATGCCAAGCGTGTAATGACCTTCTTCGACGATGACCAAAGCCTGCGTTTTTGCGGCGGATGCGGCGACGGTCTCGCGGTCCAGCGGCGCCAGACAGCGCAAGTCGACGACCTCGGCCTGAATGCCTTCTTTCGCCAGCACTTCGGCGGCCTGCAAGCTCAGTGAAACCATGTACGAATTGGCGCAGATCGTGATGTCCTTGCCTTCGCGGACAATGTTGGCCTTGCCGAGCGGAATATACTCTTCGCCGATCGGCACCGGCCCGATTGTTCCATAAAGCGCTTTGTGTTCAACGAAGACGACGGGATCGTCGGAGGCCAGCGCCGTCTTGAGCAGTCCCTTGGCATCGCGCGGACTCCACGGCGTGATCACGCGCAATCCGGGAATCTTCATCAGCATCGAATCGAGGCACTGGCTGTGCGTGGCGCCGTAGCCTCGGTAGCCGCCCATCGGAGTGCGCACGACCATGGGAATTTTGACCTGCCCGTTGTAGATGTAATGAAATTTCGCCGCATGATTGAGCAACTGGTCGAGCGTCAGCAGGATGAAATCCATGAACATGATTTCGGCGATGGGGCGCATGCCGCCCATCGCCGCGCCGACGCAGAGCCCCACGATGCCCGCCTCGCTGACGGGCGTGTTGACGATGCGTTTGGGACCGTATTTTTCAAACATGCCGCGCGTGACTTTAAAGCAGCCGCCGTACTCCGCGATGTCTTCTCCGAAGACAAAGTAGCGTTCGTCGCGATCCAGCGCCTCGCACATGGCCTCTTGAATGGCCTGCCAGTAAGGTTTCTGCACAAATCCATCTGCGCTAACCGACGTTGCCGACGCATTTAAAATGCTGGGGCGGACGCCTGAAAAAGCGGCCGAGGCCGGGCAGGCCGGTACGCTGGCGTAGACTTTTTCGAACGCACTCTCCGGTCGTATAGGAGGCAGCTCTCTGCATTTTTGCAGTGCATCGTTAATTTTTTTCTCAACCTTGGCTTCGATCTTTTCAAAGTCAGCCGGCTGCATGCGCTTCTTTTCGAGCATGCGCGCTTTGTAAATCGCCAGCGGATCGCGCTGCATCCATTTTTGATCGACTTCCTTGTCGCGGTATTGATTGTTGTCGCTGCGGCTGTGACCGCGCGCGCGCCACGTGCGGCACTCGATCAGCGTGGGCGTCTCCCCGTGCAGCACCATGGTCAGTGCCGCTCGAACGGTATCCATGACCGCGTCGACGTCGTTTCCGTCAACGGTCTTATAAAGGATGCCGTAGGCCTCGCCGCGATGCGCGATGCTGTTGCCGGCAGTGACTGATTGTGTCGACGTCGACATGCCCCAGCCATTGTTCTCGCAGAGATAAATGACGGGAAGTTTGTAGATCGAGCCGAGGTTGAGGCTCTCGTGAAAGATGCCCTGATTGGACGCGCCGTCGCCGAAGAAGCTGATCACGACGTTGGGTTTTTCGCGGCGCAACAGCGAGTAGGCCAGGCCCGTGGCGATGGGAATTCCGCCCCCGGTGATTCCATTTGAACCCATGAACCCGACGTCGACTCCGGCGATATGCTGCGTGCCGCCTTTGCCGCCGCTATAGCCGGCTTCCTTGCCAAACAGTTCGGCCATGATGCGGAAAACGTCGCCGCCTTTGGCGATGAGATGTCCATGCCCGCGATGCGTGCTGACGACCAGGTCGTCATGCGTCAGACTGGCGCAGGCACCGACGGCGACGGCCTCCTGGCCGACGGAGCTGTGAAAGGTGCCCTGCAGGCGGCCGGCCTTGGCCTCCTCTTCCATCGTCAGTTCGAATCGCCGGATGAGCAACATGCGCTCGTAAAGCATTGACGGTGCGGGAATTTGCGGAAGAATCGCGGTGGTGCGTGACATGAGAATCCTCTGACTTGCGCGTGCCGGAGTATAGGCTTAAAGGACAGAACGCGAAACGTAAAAACGGGGGGCGCGCAACTGTAACAGTATGTGCGGGGCGCATCGAGCACAGTACATTTTCCTGAAGATTCAAATCGACTTGCCGAGATCAGTTGCTCGCGCGAAGGTTGGTGCGGGGTTTGGAAACGATCACTTCCTTGCATCCGAGTGCACGATGTTCTAATATCTCCACTGCATCCATTTTTGAAAATCAGGCATTGCCGTCTGTGTTAGACGCGGGAGTAACATTCATGGCAGAAATAGCTGCCCAGGATTTAAGCGCCGAGCCCCTTCTTCAGCGCGCTGGCCGCGATACAGGCAAGCGTCCATTGATCGCCGGCATCCCCCTTTTGTATAAGCTTGGGCAGGGCAGCGTCGGAGCTGTTTTCCGGGCCGTGCATCCCATGCTCGACAGGCAACTTGCCGTGCGTGTCCTGGAGTTGCCCAACGATCCCAAATCAGAACGCTTTGCGCGCTTCCTGGGCGAATCGAAAAATGCGCTGACTTTGGAATCTCCGCATACCGTCGAAGTCTACGACGTCGGCACCGAAGGCGGAGTCTTCTTCTATGTGATGGAATACGTGCACGGCAAATCCGCGCAGGAGCACGTCAATCATCTGCGCGAACGCCTGCGGCCGGGCATGAAAGAAATCGACGCGCTGGATACCGCCATTGCCGCCGTCACGGGTTTGTCTTCCGCGCATAACGTGGGTGTCGCACATCTCGATATTCACCCCTCCAGCATTTTGATTCCGTATACGTCAGTCTCCGCGCCGACCTCGCCAGAGACCAGTGGTACAGAGACTCTGGATTACTCCAAGGCCAAGCTCAGCGATTTTGGCCTGGCGTTTAATGATTACGCCGCGCAACAGTTTGAAGGCACGCGCGCCTTGACGGGCACTCCCGGATTCATGTCCCCGGAGCAGACCCTGGGCGATCCGGATGCCGGAAAAGCCTGCGACATTTTTGCGATGGGCGCGACGTTCTACAATCTCATGGCCGGACAGCCCCCCTTTGGCGGACTGAGCCTGACCATTGTGATGTCCTCCACGGTCGTCCAGGATGTGGTCGATATCCGAACCTGGCGCCCGGACGTCTCACGCGCCACGGCACGTCTGATTCAGATATGCCTTCAGAAAAATCCCAAGACCCGTTTTGAAGATGCCAACACGCTGCTGCAGGCGTTGAAGATCTGCCGCGCCGCAATGAACGAGCCCATGGAAGGGCAGCTCGCGGCCATCGACCAGATTGAAAAGCTCGTGAAGGTGAAGGACGAGCCCAAGCCCGTCGCGCCACCGATGGATTCTTCTCCCGCCACCGAAGCAACGATGATCGGCTCCTCCATTTCGATGCCGGCGGGAACCGAGGATCTCGTTATACCCGCAAGCGTGCCGGCGCCTGCGCAGCGACGGCCGTCGTCGATCACCAATGTTTCTCCACCGCGGGCCGGTAAGAGCTCTGCCTCGCGCACGCCGGCCGTATCCGGTTCGCGCACGCCGAATGCATCCGGGCCACGCGTTCCGGCAATGGATATGCCCGCGATCAATCGCGCACCGATCGAGCCGACACGGCAGGATTTCAGTGTCGGCGCGCCGCCAGCCAGAGTCAGTGCGGCCGCGCCGCCACCGCCTCCGCCACCCAGACCTCCGACGCGCACAGAGGCAAAAGTGCCTCCGCTGGTGCCGGTTGTCAAGGAATGGGAAGACCCCACGTTGCAGGTGACGGAAGAAGCGCCCGAGCCAAGTTCCAAAGCGCCGGTGCTCGTGCTGCTGATGCTTCTTGTTCTTGCCGCTGCGGGAGGTGCCTGGAAGCTGGGCTACATTCCGATCGGGCAGAAAACACCGATCGCGCAGCCCACTCCTCCAGTAGTTCCGGCGGCGAGCCCCGAGGACGAACAGAAAAAGAAAGACCTGGAAGCCATGGCGCTCGCGGAGGCCGAGACCAAGCGCCTCGCCGAGGCCGAACGCGTCAAGCAGGAGGAAGCGGTCAAGCTTCTGGAGAAGACCAAATTAGAAGACGAAGCGCGAAAGCTTGCCGAGGCAAAGAAAAAAGAGGAAGACGACAAGAAGAAAGTGGAGGCTGAAACCAAAGCCAAAGCTGAAGAAGCGCTAAAAGCCGTCGAAGCTGCAAAATTGAAAGAAGAAGAGGATAAGAAAAAGCGCGAGGCTGAAGCCAAAGCCAAGGCCGACGAGGAAGTCCGCAAGATTGCCGCCGCCGCAAAACTGAAAGAGGAAGAAGAAAAGAAGAAGCTGGACGCGGAAGCCAAGGCCAAGGCTGACGAGGAAGCACACAAAGTCGCCGACGCCGCGAAGGCCAAACTACTTCTGGAAGAAGAACAGACCAAAGCGGGCAAGGCCGCACGCGAACTCAAGGCGCTCGCCGCTGAGAATAAGTTGCCGCAGACTTACACGGTTGACTTCGGAAACAATATCAAGATCGAGTTCGTGCTCGTGCCGCGCGGTGCATTCATGATGGGCACCGACCGTACCCAGATTTCTGAGCTGGTCCGCCGCGCCGGCGCCAACGAGAAAGATTACGCCGACGAGTCTCCGGCTCATAAAGTGGATCTTGCTCCGTTTTATATTGCCAAGACGCCTTTGACGGTCGCGCAGTTCCGCCATTTCGCGACCGCCGCACAATACCAGACCGCCGCCGAACGGCGCGGTGAAGCGTACACCCTGCAAGACAAGGAATTCAAACGCGTCCCCGGCGCATCCTGGCTGAAACCGGGCTTTGAGCAGGGCGACGATCACCCTGTCGTCATGCTGAATCTGCGCGACTGCGAATCCGTCACCGCCTGGGCCGCCAAGCAGACCGGCGTGGCCATGCGCCTGCCGACTGAAGCAGAGTGGGAGTACGCCGCTCGCGGACCGCGCGGTCCCGCATTTCCGTGGGGCGATGAATGGAATGGCAAGCTGGCCAATCATAGCGACACGCGCCTGAAACCGTTCGCTCCGGCGGACTGGAACTGCTCCACCTGGGACGACGGTTTCCCGTTCACCTCGCCTGCGGGCGCCTTCAACAACCCGAGCTGGTGCGGTGCGCTGGATATGTCGGGCAATGTCTTTCAGTGGTGCTCCGACATTTACCAAGAGTACCCGCAGTCGGATAAAGCTCCGCGCATCGACCTCGATCCCGCGGACATGCCCAAAGACACCAAGCGCGTCCTGCGCGGCGGATCGTTTTTGTTCAGGCCAATCGACTGTCGCGCGGCCACACGACGCAGTTCCTCGCCACGCGCATGGAGCTGCGAATTCGGCATGCGATTGACCTTTACGCCCGGCGAATAAGAGCGACCGTGCTGTTGTTTCCCCTCCTCTTGAGGGAGGGGGTAGGGGGCGGGGTGAGTCGCGTTTGCACTATCGGCCGTTCCTCCTCTCATGCCGCTTTTGCTTCACTGCTTCTCGCGCTCTCGGTTTTCCTTTGCCCGGCGCTGCTGGCGGAGAACATCCAGTTCCCGCCCGATGCCGGTTACCTCGACGTCAAAACGAAATTCGGCGCGGCCGGAGACGGCGTAAACGACGACACGCGTCCGTTGCAGGCTGCGCTCCGCAACACCAACGGTTTTCTGTATTTCCCCAACGGCACTTACCTGGTCAGCGACTCCATTACGGTTGCAGGAAAAAACGGTTACAAGCGCCGCTTTCTGCAGGGGCAGAGCCGCGACGGGGTCATCATTAAATTGCGCGAGGGCAGCGCCGGGTTTTCGGATCCGGCAAAGCCAAAACCCGTGCTCTCATTATTTGACCTGTTCATGGATCCGAAGTCGCGCAATATCCTCGCCGTGCGCAACTCGATTTACAATCTGACGATCGATGTCGGCGCGGAAAATCCCGGCGCCGTCGCCCTGCATTATTTCAGCAACGACCAGGGCACGGTCGAAAACGTCACGCTCCGTTCAAGCGATCCGCAGAAGCGCGGCAAGGCCGGCCTGGCCCTCGTCACCAACTGGCCCGGCCCAGCGCACTTCAGCAACCTGCGTATCGAAGGATTCGACTACGGCGTCTGGTCGACCATCGATCAGTTCAGCCTCAGCTTCGAAAATCTGACGCTCATGCATCAGCGCAGCGCCGGGATTTTTAACACCGGCCAGAAGTTATCAATCCGCCGATTGAGCAGTGAAAACAGAGTGCCCGCAGTGCACTCCGAAGGCGGGTCTCTGGTTATTATCGATGCGGAACTCTCCGGCGGCGACGCGAAAAATGCAGCGATCGAGAGCGAGGGCGGACTTTACGCGCGCAACATTCGCATCGATGGCTACAAGCCCGCCATTCGCAGCAATCATGACAAACAGGAATTGGAAGAGATCGCCGCTGGTCCGCATGTTTCGGAATACTCCTCGGCCGCTCCGGAGAGTCTCTTTCCGTCCTCTCCTCATTCACTCAACCTGCCCATTGAGGAAACCCCGATCGTCGCGTGGGAGAAGCCGGCGGCGTGGAGCAATGTGCTTGAGTTCGGAGCGCATTCGTTGCGTGACGACGCCGATTCATTTGATTCCACCGAAGCCGTGCGAAACGCTTTCGCCTCGGGAAAAAGCACGGTTTACTTTCCCAAAGGCATCTACCTGATCAACGACACGATTGCAGTAAAGGGCAACGTCAAGCGCGTCATCGGAATGGAATCGCAGATCAAATCCGGCAAGGCGTTCGAAAATTCGATGAAGCCGCTCTTTCGCTTTGAAGACGGCAAGGAGAAGGTGGTCATCTTCGAACGCTTTGAAGCGGCGTACGGAAACCATGCCAAATATTTCTTCGAGCATGCCGCGACGCGCACGCTGGTCATCAAGAATGTCACGTGCGACGGATACAAAAACACAGGAACTGGCAAACTTTTTCTGGAAGACGTCTGCGGAGGACCTTGGGAATTCAGTCATCAACAGGTCTGGGCGCGCCAGTTGAATCTGGATTGCAAAGGTGTCAAGATTCTGAACGACGGCGCCTCGCTTTGGATACTGAATCTCAAAACTGAAAAGCCGGGCTCCGCATTGGTGACGAAGAACGGCGGCAAGAGCGAAATCCTGGGCGGTTACCTTTATTACAAGCACGGCACCGATGGGATTCCGATATTGAATCAGGATTCCAGCGTCTCGGTGATCGCAACACTGAATATGGGCGGCGCAACAAAGAGCGCCTCGCTGGTGCAGGAAACGCGCGGCGTGAAAACCAAGGCCTTGACGGCTTGGCCCTTCTTCTACTCCGGATCCCGGGAGCCGCCCGTTAAATAAATTGGTTTTACGCTGCGGGAATTATTTCTTTTTTTCGACAGGCACGCTGAAGAGCAGGCCTTTGGGCGTGACGGTCAGAGCGTGCTCGCTGACGTCGCCGTTGCTCAACAATACCGCCAATTTGTAAGCACCAGGCGGCACAGCGTAGTGCGCCTCGGGCGCTTCCTGCGAACCCATGTTTATGCACAGTCCCAGTTGGCGCATGCCCAGCGGTTTGTCCTGGTTGTCGTAAAGACGGAGGATCGTGCCCGGCGACTGCGCGCGCGGCAGGCGGATGCGCAGCGGCACATGCGTTCCGTTTCGGGGCGCGGCGTTGACCAGGATTCCAGCGCACTTTTTTCCATTGATGAGCAGATCCAGATCGCCGTCATCGTCGAAATCGGCAAAGGCCATTCCCGTCGAACCGAATGCGCATTCGAAGGGCTCCAGAGAGCAGACGCCGGTCCTGGCAAAAGCGCCCTTGCCGTCGTTCAAATAAAGCTCGGCGTGCTGATCGGCGAAGGCAACCACCAGATCGAGAAAGCCGTCCATGTTCACATCGCCCCAGATGGCGCTCTGCGCGTGCTCGGCAATCCCCGCCAGTTCTCCTGACTGCGCCGTGACGTTGGTAAACGTGAGGTCGTTGTTATTGCGATACAGAATGCATTTTCCGTTTTGAGGAAAGAAGACGTCCATGTCGCCGTCGTTATCGAAATCGCCGAACGCTGCACCGCTGGGTCGATCGGCCGTGAACGCAAGTTTGCAATCGGGCATGAGCTTGAAATGCTTGCCCTCTTCGTTGCGAGCCAGGACGCCGCTGCCGGTGTGATACAGAAAGTCGGGGAAGCCATCGCCATCGAAATCGGCGGTGCAGAGGTAGTCGCCATGCGCCCAGCCAATGCCGCCTCTGCCGAGGCCCCACTTCGGCCCCGCATCACTGAACGGGGCACCGGCGCCAGAGTTCAGCAGCAGGCTGATCCCATTTTGGCCGCGAGGCAAAATTGCGTCCGGCCGGCCGTCTCCGTTTGCGTCGATCCAGGCTGCACTCTTCAGCGGCTGCGCGGAAAGGTCTCCGAGCAAAGTTGAATCATCTCGAAATTTCGAACCGTTCCACGTGAACAATCCGGGTTCAGAGGTCAGTAAATCGAGATGGCCGTCGCCGTTGTAGTCGGCCCACGCGCCGCTGTAGCTGCCGCCTTTCAATCCCACGACCGTCGTTACGTCGACATACGTTCCGCCATCGTTTTTATAAAGCCGATTGCCCGCTGGGCCGCTAAGCAAATTCACGAGCGACAATAAATCCACGCCCTGCGCAGAAGGAGCCGGCGACGCGCAGATCAGCGCAGCGAGATTTCCGTCGCCGCCAACGTCGACCCAGGCAACGCCGCACGGATCGCCGTTACGCGCAAGCGAAATCGAGCGCACAAAAATGGAATTGCGCTCGGCCCTGATGCGGTCAAAAAGAACCTCACCGATTTTCGGCGGGTTTTCAATGATCAGGGTCAACTTGTTGACGCGATTCCGGTTCAGCAATGCGCTGCGGTGCTCCCATTTGCTCGCCGCGCATTTGAACGTCTCTTGCGTCAGATCAATCTGAAGATCGTGTTTCCACTCGCCGGGCGGCAGTTCGATTCCGGCGCTTTCAAAATACTGCCAGTCATTGGTGCTGATGCCGAATGCAATCCGGATTGTCTTGTTTGAATCGTTTCGCGCTTCAAAAACGAGGCGATCAGCGGAGGAAAAATCGGCGTCCACCGTCCGCATGATGGCAACTTTCTCCTGTCGGCCCTGCGCTGTGCCCTGCACTTTCTCCCAGAGCTTGCGCGCCTCTTCGTCCTTGGCGTCCTTCTCCGCGGTGAAGAGCACCTGCATTATCTTTCCGCGCCCTGCGCAGGTGATCACCGACAATTTCGCGGACTGGCCCCAATGTTCGACATTCCATTTTTTTTCTTCTGCTTCAAAGCTGTCGATGTCTTCTGCCTTCTTCTTCGCCGCCGGCTCTTTGGGTTTTACGGCCACGGTTCCCAGCAGGTCTTCGCGTGTCAGCGGCGATAGCTTCTTGTTTACTTCAGGCGAAGTCGCTTTTCCGGCCAGGATGTCGGTGACAAGCGCGATCAATTCCTTTGCCGGACCCGTGTATGTGCGGTTCATCAGCAATTCGATGTGGATGAAGTTCCACCACTCCTTCTCCTTTTTCGTGAATCCATAAATTTGAAAGAAGGTGCCGTTGGTGTAAGCCAGGCCGGGGTACATATCGCCGTCCAGGTCATAGAAGAAGAGGATCGGTTCGCCGACTTTGCAGATTTTCAGCAGCGCTTCCGTGTGCCAGGCCGTCTGCCCCACGCCGGCATTGATCTTGATTTTTTCAAACGTGCAGGCGCCCTTGATGGTTTTTTTGACGACAGCGACGATCTTCTTATCTTTGGCGTCAACGCTTTCGATCTCGCCATGCGCAATAACTTTTGAGCCGTCTATCACATCTTTGACGGAGTAAAGTTTTTCGATCAGGCCGTGGCTGGGAGTTCCGCCGGAAAAAAACAAGACAAGCACCACGCAGAGCGCAGCGGGTCTGCGACTCGAAAGGAGTCGCGATACGTTTCGAACGTCCGCCATCAGTGTTCCTCTATCAATCCGTGTCGCGAACTTCGAACTCGCCTAGCGCTTCGCCGTCTTTTGCGGGCAGCGTCTTCACTCCGTCGACCTGCGACCCGCGCGGGCCTTTGCGCACCTTCTCTTCAAAATCCTTCATCGCGGCCTCGGTGCCTAGCGCCTCGAGCTCAACGTCGCCGGTTTTCAGATTGCGAACCCAGCCCTGCACCGATAATTGCCGCGCATTACGCTGAGTGAATTCACGAAAACCCACGCCCTGGACTTTTCCCGAAATCAGCAGATGAATGCGGCGGTTGCCGGCGGGGACTTCCGCCTTCACGCCTGCCGAAGCGGGCTCCCAGATCATCGTGATCGGCGTGCCCTCTTTCGGCAGATTTTCGGCAAGCGATTTGTAGCGCGAGTCGTTGGCCCCATCCTGCAACGGATTCTGCAGCAACACGGTGGGATCTTTGTGATGCAGCGAAATCAGATTCTTCACCAGCGCAACCTCGAGCGTCATCTTGCCGCTCTGTGGGTCCTTCGATTCGCGCGAGCCCGTGTATGCCCAGCCGACTGGATTCATCGCCTTGCCGGTGACGGTATCGAGAATGAACGCTTCGACCGGCACCCGCTTAGTCTCTTTTCCATCATTGTATTCAATCCATATTTTCAGTCCCGGACCTCGCGGCAGCACCATGCGGTCGCCATCCTCGTGCGCCGCCTGTCCGGGCTTGAATCCAATTTTTAACAGCGCGTCGTTGATCGCGATGGGGTCGACATCGCATACGATCAAACTCTCGTATTCCTTGCCGCCCGTGGTGCAGGCGACGTATTCAATCGCGCCCTTGAGTTGCGCATAGATATTCTGGCGCGCAAATTTTCCAGGGAAAGAGATCCGCCGCTCCCTCTCATCAATCTGGATTGTGCCGGCGTGAAGCAGGGCACAACCGAGAAGCGCTGAGATGACGAATGCGCGGAACGTCAAGGTGAGGCTCCGTTCTGTCGAAATGTTTTCTGGCATGACACATTCAAGCTGGAAAGTTCGAGCGTCTCTCGAGCTTGCCGGAATCTTATTGAGTCCAGTGTTGTTAATGAAGGGAAAGAAGACTTGAAACGATTGGCAGTTGAATCGTTTCAAATCTTCTTTATCCACACTGGACTCAATAACATTCTACATACAAATGTATCGACCGCGGGTTGCTTAAAATCTGTCCTTGTTAGCACGTTTACGTTTTTCGATGAAAACCGAGCGCGTGTGACTAGACTGAAATCCGCGAATAACGCTTGTGATGCGCGCCTTGCACAGAAAGGATTTACGACCGTGGCCGATGAATTTCTTCCAGATGCATCCAACACTGAACGGCAGACGCGCGAAGCGAAGCGCGAGATTGAGAAGCTCCGCCAGGAGGTCGACTACCTGACGCTGGTCGTGCAATCGCTCTGGTCTTTGCTCAAGGAAAAAAGTGAGCTTCAGGACAGCCAGTTAATGAGCGTGATAAAGGAATTCGATCTCAAGGACGGCCGGCTGAACAACCGCCCGCATCGCGAACCGCAGCTCTGCCCGAAATGCAATCGCGCGCTCTCGGTGGAGAGCAATAATTGTCTTTACTGCGGCGACCACTACGACCGCACGTCGCCGTTCTGAAAACCTGCGCTCAGGAGTCGATCAACTCCTGATCTTTGTCCGGTTCCCACGAACCGCCCGCCAGTGTTCCGCCATCCACGTTTAACGTATGTCCGGTGACATAATCGGACGCCGCCGATGAGAGAAAAATCGCCGCGCCAGCCAGGTCTTCAGGCTTGCCGCCGCGCCGCGCGGGGATGCGCTGCAGCATCCAGTTTTTCTTGTACGCGTCGCCCCAGACCGATTTCTCAGTCAGCGGCGTGATGATGAATCCCGGCGCGATGCAATTGACCTGAATATTGTCGACCGCCCATTCGACGGCCATGGTCTTGGTGAGCTGCGCGACTGCGGCCTTCGTTGCGCCATAAACGGACGACGTGCCCAGCGCGATGTGCGACGTCAACGACCCAATGTTAATGATCTTGCCGCCGCCCTGCGCCTTCATGATCGGTTGTGCTGTCTGGCTGAGGAACAGAACGCTGCGCAGATTGACCGCTACAATTTTCTCGAAGTCTTCAGCCGTGATCTCCGCGATCGGCTTGCGTCGGTTCATGCCCGCGTTGTTGAAAAGAATATCGAGGCGGCCGAGCGCCTGATGTGTGCTCGAAATTAATTTCTTGCAGGCATCGAGGTCGCTGAGATCCGCTGTGAGAATAGTGGCGCGTCCGCCGGTCGCGTCGATGCGGCGCCGAACTTCTTCGAGATTCTTGACATGGGTTCCATGCAGTGCCACATTCGCGCCGGCATCGGCAAGAGCAATCGCGACGGCGCTGCCGATGCCCCCGCTGGCTCCGGTGACGAGCGCCGCGCTGCCTTGGAGCGAAAACAAGTTTTCGATGATGGCCATTTGCAGAATCCGGGATTGATCGAGTTTTCAGGGACCCACTACAGCACGCCCTTGGTCGAAGGCACGCCGCTGATGCGCGGATCGGGCTCGACAGCCTCGCGCAACGCGCGGGCGAAGGCCTTGAACGTGGCTTCGATAATGTGATGACGATTGCGTCCGGCTCGGATTTCGATATGCAGCGTTGTTCCGCTGGCACTGGCAAAAGCACCGAGAAAATCTTCGAGCAGTTCGACGTCGAAAGTACCCACTTTGCCCTTGCCGAGCTTGTTGCCGCCCCGCAATGAAAAGTGCGCGCGACCCGAGAGGTCGACGGTCGCCTGCGAGAGTGCTTCATCGAGCGGGACGCTGGCAAAACCGAAGCGGCGGATTCCGGCCTTGTCGCCCAGCGCCTTCGCCACGGCCTGCCCGAGGACGATGCCGGCGTCCTCGACGGTGTGATGGTCATCGATGTGTGTATCGCCGGTGCATTTTAGTTCTAAGTCGATCGCGCTGTGCTTGGAGAGGGCTGCGAGCATGTGATCGAAGAATCCGACGCCCGACGAAATCTTGGATTCGCCGGT
>Ga0105047_10007128_pt1 | contig 18901 bp, 18 predicted proteins | sample MAT04_FD_78384 | JGI IMG/M metagenome (GOLD analysis project Ga0105047, IMG submission 78384) | Freshwater microbial communities from Lake Fryxell liftoff mats and glacier meltwater in Antarctica - MAT-04 (megahit assembly) | ecosystem: Environmental > Aquatic > Freshwater > Ice > Liftoff... | reverse complement strand
TCATCACCCTGGGGTCGGGCTGCAACAAGCACGCCTTCCCCCGACTGGTCGACTACACGGCGTCAAAGGGCGGTATCGAGCAGTTCACCAAGGTGGCGGCGGTCGAGCTTGGCCCGCACAACATCCGTGTCAACTGCATCGCGCCCGGTGCCATCGCCACCGAGCGCACGGCCGCCGAGGCGGGCGATTATGCAGCCACCTGGTCTGCGGTCACACCGCTGCGCCGCGTCGGCGTGCCAGAGGATCTGACCGGACCGCTGCTGTTCCTGATCTCGGACGCCGCGGCATTCGTCACCGGGCAGACGCTGTGGGTCGATGGAGGCGCATTCAGTCAGGCGAACTGGCCCTATCCGACCTGATCAGGCAAAGCCTGATCAATGCGCCGCAACTTCGTGCTTTCCCTGATCCGCGGTCTGGAGGATGCTGCGGTGTATCGGACTGCAGACCTGCCGATGACCAGAGCCAGCGCAACTGCCCAATTCCGATGCGCCGCCGCGCTGAAGGATAGGCGGCGGCCGGGGTCGCTGGACCTTTGCAGAAAAGCGCCAAGCTGTGATGATGACCGCACCATGACCCGCCACCCCGACGCAAAGGCCGCAGCATGACCAGCCACGACCCCGCCCTGACAGAGCTTCGCGCCAATGTTTCCGTGCCCTTCGAACAGGCGCGGGCGATGCCGAAGTCGGTCTACACCTCGCCCGATTTTCTGGCGCTGGAGCAGAGCCATATCTTTGCCCGTGACTGGCTGTGTGCCGGGCGCGCCGAAGCGCTGCCCGATCCGGGCGACTACCTGACGATGAAGATCGCGGGCGAGCCGGTGATCATCCTGCGCGACCGCGACGGCAACCTGCGCGGCATGTCGAACGTCTGCCGCCACCGCATGTCGATCCTGCTTGAAGGCCGGGGCAACGTGCGCTCGATCGTCTGCCCCTACCACGCCTGGACCTACAACCTTGACGGCACCCTGCGCGGCGCGCCCGCGATGACGCTGAACCAGTCGTTCTGCAAGGACCAGATCGCCCTGCCGCGCATCCGGGTCGAAAACTGGCTGGGCTGGATCATGGTCACCCTGAACCCCGACGCCCCCGACCCGCAGGCCCAGTTCGCCGATGTCGAAAACCTTGTGGGCTATCTCGACATGGCCAGCTACCGCGAAACCTTTCGCGAAGAGTTCCAGTGGAACACCAACTGGAAGGTTCTGGCCGAGAATTTCATGGAAAGCTATCATCTGCCGGTCTGCCATTCCGGCACCATCGGCAGCACGGTGGACCTGCTGAAGATGACCTGCCCGCAAGGCTATCCATCGTTCAACTATCACTACATCGTCAAGAACGACACGCTGCCGCTGACGCTTGCGCATCCGTCGAACACCACGCTGGCGGGCGATCAGCGCCGAATCACCTGGTTGTTGTCGATCTATCCCGCGCTGCTGATCACCCTGACGCCGGGCTATTTCTGGTATCTGTGCCTGACGCCCGACGGGCCCGATCATGTCAGCGTCCTGTACGGTGGCGGGATGAGTGCCGACTGGTGCGCCGACCCCGATGCCGCCAGCCATCTGGCCTCTGTCAAGGCGCTGCTGGATGACGTGAACATCGAGGACAAGGGCTGTGTGGAAAAGGTCTATCAGGGTCTGGTCGCCAACCTGTCGTCGCCGGGCCCGCTCAGCCATCTCGAGCGCCCGAATTTCGAATTCGCGCAGTATCTCGCCAGCCGTATGCCATAGCCGTCCAACAGGAACATCACCATGGAACAGGTCGAGGCGCTGGTCATCGGCGCGGGGCAGGCCGGTGTCGCGATGAGCGAGCATCTGGCACGCGAGGGCATTCCGCATCTGGTGCTGGAACGCGACAGGATCGCGGAACGCTGGCGCACCGGGCGGTGGGACAGTCTGGTGATGAACGGACCGGCCTGGCACGACCGGTTTCCGGGTCTGGCCTTTGCCGGCGATCCCGAAGGGTTTCCGGGCAAGGACATGGTGGCCGCGTATTTCGAGGCCTATGCGGCAAAAATCGCCGCCCCCATCCGCTGCGGGGTCGAGGTGACGTCGCTGCGCCGCAACCCCGATGGCCCGGGCTTTGTCGCCGACACCACGGCCGGGCGCGTCGAGGCGCGCTATGTCATCTCGGCGACCGGCCCGTTCCAGCGGCCGCTGATGCCGACGCTGGTGCCCGAACGTGCCGGGATCACCCAGATCCATTCGGCCACCTACCGCAACCCCGGCCAGCTGCCGCCCGGTGGCGTGCTGGTGGTCGGCGCGGGGTCATCCGGCGCGCAGATCGCCGACGAGCTGCGCCAGGCAGGGCGGCAGGTGACGCTGTCGGTCGGCCCCCACGGCCGCCCGCCGCGCCGCTACCGGGGGCGGGATTTCGTCTGGTGGTTGGGGGTGCTGAACAAATGGGACGCCGAGGCGCCGCCGACGGCCGACCATGTGACCATCGCGGTCAGCGGGGCGGCTGGCGGCAAGACAGTCGATTTCCGCCGGTTTGCGGAAAGTGGCATCCGTCTTGTCGGCCGGGCGACGGTCTTTGAGGCCGGCGTCATGGGTTTTGCCGCCGATCTGCCCGCCAATCTGGCGCGCGGTGATGCCGACTATCTGGCGGTGCTGGACGAGGCCGACGCCTGGGCCCTGCGCAACGGCGCCGACCTGCCGCCCGACCCCGAGGCCCGGGCCATCCCCCCCGACCCCGGTTGCGTGGCCAACCCCATTCTGTCGCTGGATCTTGTGCACGAGGGCATCAGCTCGATCATCTGGGCCACGGGATATGCGCTCGACTTCGGCTGGATGCAGCTTGACGCCTTTGATGCCAACGGCCATCCGCGCCACCAGCGCGGCGTGGCGGCCGAGCCGGGGCTGTATTTCCTGGGCCTGCCCTGGCAGGCGCGGCGCGGATCGGCCTTTATCTGGGGCGTCTGGCACGATGCCAAGCATGTCGCCGACCACATCGCCAAGCTGCGCGGCTATCTGGCCTACAGCGCCCCCGCAACCGCCTGACCAGACAGGACCCCATGGCCCATATCCGCATCCGCCCCTTCAACACCCGCGACACCTATCCCGAACAGAAGCTGGACAACGACCTGGCGCAGGCGGTCATCGCCCGCGGCACCACGATTTTCCTGCGCGGCCAGTGTCCGCAGGATCTGGACACCGCCGCCAACATCAACAGCCATGACCCGGTCGAGCAGACGCACAAGGTCATGCAGAACATCCGCCAGCTGATTGAAGAGTGCGGAGGCGAGATGGCGCATCTGACCAAGCTGGTGGTCTACCTGACGGACGTGCGCCACCGCGACCCCGTCTACCGCACCATGGGCGCATACATCCGCGGCATCCATCCGGTCTGCACCGGCCTGACCGTGGTGGCGCTGGCGCGGCCAGACTGGCTGGTCGAGATCGACGCGACCGCGGTGATTCCCGATTGACGGCTGCATCGAGGGCGGGGGGCTGTCTGCCCCCCGCACCCCCCGAGGATATTTGTGTCAGAATGAATGCGGCCGCAGAAGGTGGGACAGGCATGACGGTATCTGCCACGAGGAGTGACCGATGACCTTTTCGCTTTTGGCCCGCTGCCCGCAGAGCCGCCGTTTTGGCATGGTGATTTCGTCCTCGTCGCCGGCGGTTGCGGCGCGCTGTGCGCATGCCCGGGCCGGTGTGGGGGTGGCGGCCAGTCAGAACATCACCGATCCGGGTCTGGGGCCGCGGCTGTTGACGTTGATGGGGCAGGGGCTGTCGGCGCTGGAGGCGATGGCCGCGGCGGTGCGCGAGACGCCCCAGGTTGCCTATCGGCAATTGATGGCTGTTGACGGGCAGGGCGTCACGGCCAAACATAGTGGCGCGCATGTTCTGGGGCTTTGGGCCGTGGCGGAGGGGGACGGGGTGGTGGCGGGGGGCAACCTGCTGGCCAATCCGGGGGTGCCGCAGGCGATGGTCGCCGCGTTTGCGGCCCGGTCCGGCGATCTTGGCGACCGGCTGATCGGGGCGCTGCGGGCGGGGCGCGATGCGGGGGGGGAGGCGGGGCCGCTGCATTCGGCGGGGCTGCTGATGGTGGATGCCGAACGATGGCCGGTTGCCGACCTGCGCTGTGATTGGGTCGACGACGCCTGCCCGATCGAGGCCGTGGCCCGCGCCTGGGAGGTCTATGCCCCCCAGATGGCCGCTTACGTGCAGCGGGCGCGCGACCCCGCCGCGGCACCCGGCTATGGCGTTCCGGGGGCACGCTGACCCCTGTCCGCCGCCGCAGGGCCGCGCTATTCTGAGGCCATGCCGCCTCATTTTACCCGGCGCCAGATGGAATATCTGATTGCCGTTGCCGAGTGCGGAACGATCAGCCTTGCGGCAGAGCGGGCCTCGGTTTCTGCGCCATCGGTTTCGACCGGGATTGGCCTGCGGGAGGCCGCGTTCGGCCTGCAACTGGTCGTGCGCCGCCATGCGCAGGGCGTCTCGGTGACAGTGGCCGGGCATCAGGTGACCGAGGCTGCGCGGGCGGTGCTGGCGTCGACGGGCGCGCTGAGCGATCTTGCAGCCGAGATCACCGGGGCAGATCACCGGACAGACCAGCGGGCGCGCGTCCGTGGGGTGCCGTCTGGCCATTGCACAGGTGGTGCTGCCGCGCATCCGGCGCAGCTTTGAGGCGCTGCATCCCTCGGTTGGCTTCGCGCAAGCCGATCCCCACCAGGCGGGACTGTTCGCGGGCCTGCGCAAGTCGCGCCATGGTGTCGCCTTGACCTATGGCCATGAAATTCCGCACGATCTGCAGGTTATGCCGCGGGTCACGCTTGGCCCCATGCGCTGAAGCCGCAGGATCACCGCCTGGCGGGGCAGTCGAGCGGCAGCTTGACCGAGTTGGCGCCGCTGCCGATGGTGCTGCTGGACCTGCCCGATGGCGCGGACTATCTTGTTTTGGGGTTTCGGGAGGCGGGCGTGCAGCCGAGAAGTGTTGAAAGGACGCGCGACATGGGGGTGAAGCGGTTGATGGTGGCCAACGGCTTTGGCTGTTCCATCGCCGACATCCGGCTGGGCACCGACCGGGTTCCGGACGGCGGGCGGCTGGCAAGCCTGCCGATTTCCGGCCGCGTGCGCGCGACGCGGATCGGCCTGCTGCTGCCGCAGGGCCAGCCGCGCCGCACCGTTGCGGCGTTCGTCGACCAATGCCGGTCGCGCCTGACCGACGCGGCCCTGCCGGGACTCGCCGCGCCATGAGACAGGCCGTGATCGTCGCGCACGGACAGCCGTCCGACCCGGCCCCCGCCGCGGCCGACCTTGCGGCGCTGGCGCAGGCTGTGGAAGGCCACCTGTCTGGTTGGCGCATCGGGTCGGCGACGCTGGCGGAACCCGAGGCGATTGCGCGCGAGACGGGAGGGGACGGCGTGATCTATCCCCTGTTCATGGCGGGAGGCTGGTTCACCCGGGTGGCGCTGCCGGGACGTCTGGCGGCGGCGGGTGCTGTCGGCTGGCAGGTGCTGGAGCCGTTTGGCTGCGACCCCGGCCTGCATGATCTGGCCGCCGCGATCGTGGCAGAGGGCTTGGTCGCCCGGCAGATGGACCCGGGGCGCAGCCGTCTGCTGCTGGCGGCGCACGGGTCGTTCAAAAGCCCGGTTCCATCGGACATCGCCCGTCATGTGGCGGGCAGGATCGCGGCCAGAACCGGTCTGGCGCGGGCAGAGGCGGGGTTCATCGACCAGTCGCCGCAACTGGCGCATGCCACCGGGTTTGGCCCCGACAGTCTGTGCCTGCCGTTCTTTGCCGCTGCGGGTGGTCATGTCACCGAAGACATCCCCAAGGCGCTGGCGCAGGCCGGGTTTCAGGGCCACCTGTTGCCCGCGCTCGGGCTTGACGCCCGCGTCCCCGCGCTGATCGCCCGCGCCATCGCGGCGGGGCAGCCGGTCTGTGCCGCCGAATGCCGGTATCGCGCGGGGTAGATCAGACCGTGTGCAGATACAGGTCGAAATCGACCTCTGACACCGTCCGCGCCACCCGCGCATATTCCGCGGCCTTGATCGCGGTAAAGGTGCGGTGCATGTCCCCGCCCAACGCGTCCTTCAGGAACGCCGATGCCTTTGCCGCCTCGATAGCCCCGCGCCAGTCGACCGGGATCGCCGGCGCGTCCTTGCCATCGACATAGCCATTGCCGACCGTTTCCGGACCCGGATCAATGCGGTTGGTCATGCCATGCCGCACCCCGGCCAGCACCGTCGCCGCCACAAGATAGGGGTTGGCGTCCACCCCCGCCGGGCGATGCTCGATCCGCCGCGCGTCGATATCCCCCGCCGGTATCCGCAGCGCGACCGAGCGGTTGTTGACCCCCCAGGTCGGGCTGACCGGGGCGTAGCTTTGCGCCGCGAAGCGACGCCACGAATTGGCATGTGGCGCGAACACCAGCATCGCCTCGCCCATCGTCGCGCGCAGGCCGCCCAAGGCATGCAGGATGCGGTCGGACCATTGGCCCTCGACCGCCTCGACAAACACGTTGCGCCCGTCGCCGTCCAGCAGCGAGACGTGGAAATGCATCCCCGATCCGGCGTAATCCTCGTTCGGCTTGGCCATGAAACACGCGGTCACCCCATGCGCCCGCGCCTGCGCCCGCACGATGCGTTTCAGCCGCATCAGATCATCCGCCGCCTGCATGACATCGGTCCGGTAATGCAGTGTCAGCTCATACTGCCCCGGCGCGTATTCCGAGATCAACGTCTCGGCCTTGATCCCCGCCTTGGCCGCACCTGCGTAGATATCGCTGAACAGCGGCAGCATTCCATGCAGGTGGTCGACCGAATAGACCTCGGTCTTGCGGCTGGCCCGCCTGTCGAGCACGTCGCGCGCCGGGACCATCTTGCCATCCGGGCCGCGCTGGTTTTCCAGCAGGAAGAACTCCAACTCGAACGCCCCCGCCGGATACAGCCCCTCGGCGGCCATCGCGTCGACCTGGGCCTGCAGGGCATGACGGGGGTCCGATGACATCCTGGCCCCGTCAAGCCCATACATCGACAGGAACACCTCGCCGCGCGGCGGGGTTGTGCCATGCAGCGGCACCAGGGTGCCCGGAATGGGCCAGGCGCGCAGGTCGCCATCGCCGTGATCCCAGATCAGGCCGGTCTCGTGCACATCTTCGCCGCAGATGTCGAGGCCGAGGATCGAGATCGGCAGATGCCGCCCGCCCCTGTAGAACGACAACAGTTCATGCCGCCGGATGATCTTGCCCCGCCCGATGCCGTTGGCGTCGTGCAGGACCAGATCAAAGGCCTCGATCTCGGGGTGGGCGGCCAGAAACGCTTCGGCCTCGGCCGGGGCAGAGCCCGAGGGGCTGATCATGTCGGTCATCTTACGCCACCAGTTCGGTCAGAATTTCGTCAAAGCTGGCGATCAGCCGGTCGATCTGGCGCTTTTTCGTCGCCGGGCTGATCAGCATCATGTTGTGGAACGGCGCGATCAGGCTGCCCCGGTTCAAAAGCGCCACATGCAGCGCGCGTTCGACCTGCGGCTGATGCGCCAGCGCCGCCTCGGCCCCATTGCGCAACGGACCCGGGGCGCAGATGAACTCGACCCGCGCGCCGACCCGCACCACATGCCAGGGCAGGCGGTGCGCGGCAATCGCACCCGACAGCCCCGCCTCCAGCCGCGCCGCGCCCTTGTCCATCCGCGCATAGGCCTTGGGGGTCATCACCTGCGACAGGGTGGCCACCAGACAGGCGAACTGCATCGGGTTGGCCGACAGCGTGGTGCCCATGCCGGAATGACCCGAGACGCGGCCTGCATTGACCGCAAGATAGCGGTCGGCCACCGCCTTCGTCATGCCCCAGACCCCGGTCGGCATGCCGCCCGCCACGCATTTGCCGACGACGAACATGTCGGGGTCCAACCCGTGCACGCGGGTATAGCCGCCGTGCCCGGTCGAAAGGGTGTGCGTTTCGTCCATGATCAGCAGCGCCCCGGCCTCGGTCGCCAGCGCCCGCAGGCCGTCAAGAAATCCCGGCTCTGGCAGAACCATGCAGGAATTGGTCAAAACCGGCTCGGTCAGGATCGCGGCCACGTCGCCCTTGGCGAGCGCCGCCGCGACGCCTGCCAGATCGTTGAACTCGCAGCACACCGCCAGTCGGGTCAGATCGGCGACCTGCCCCAAGAGACCCGGCCTGTTTACCGTAACCCCCTGATCCAGCGTCACAAAGATATCGTCCACCGTGCCGTGATAGCAGCCGTTGAACACCAGCACCTTCGGCTTGCCCGTCACTGCCCGCGCCACGCGCAGGGCAAAGCGATTGGCGTCGGTCGCCGTCGTGGCAATCTGCCAGCGGAAATCGCCGAACACCTCGGTCAGCAATCGCCCCGCGTCCAGCGCGCTTGGTGTCGGCAGCATGTAGGTCAGCCCCGCCTGCGCCTGCGCCCGGATGGCCTTGGCCACCGGCGCAGGAGAATGGCCGAACATCGACCCGGTGTCGCCCAGACAGAAATCGTCGATGCCGAACCCGTCGATGTCGGTGATCACCGCCCCTTTGGCCGTGGCCACCAGCGGAAGGTGCGGCATCGGCCAGTCCTTCATCCAGTGCATCGGCACGCCATCAAGGAACACGCCCGCCCCGCGCGCCATCGCGGCGGCAGAGGCGGGGCGGCTGGCGGCAAAGCGCCGTTGCTCGCGGGCGGCGAGTGTGGTCAGGCGGGTGGGGTCAAGTCCGGCGATCAGATCGGGGCGCATGGGAACTTCCTTGGGCATCCCGCTTTATGCCGCGATATTTGATCAAAAGAAAGGGGCGGCACCGGGGCCGGAAGAGACAAAAGGTTTCAGAAACCTGTTGCCAAAATCCTTGCGTGGAATCGTGCCGCTGGCCTAGCCGACGCGCACCTCGATCATCCGTGGTCCCTGGCCCCGCGCAAGCAGGGCTGCGCGCAGCGCGTCGGGGTCTTGCGCGACAGACTGGAACGGCAGATCGCAGGCGGCGGCGAACGGCTGCATCCGCAGCGGCGAGGGCGAACAGCCGATGACGGCCGCCCCTGCGCCCGCCATCGCCTCGGCAATCTCGCGGAACCCTGCGTTGTTCCAGATGATGTAGGTGATCGGCAGCGCCTCATCCACCGCCGTGCGCAATTCGCCGGGACTGAACTGCAAGCCGCCGTCGCCGATCAGGCAGATCACCGGCACACCGGGGGCCGCGATCGCCGCCCCCACCGCCGCCCCGGGCGCATACCCGAGCGCGCCATAGCCGGTTGCCGCGTTGAACCACCCACCCGGGCGGTCGTGGTCGTAGAACAGGTTTCCGGCGTAGACCGGCTGAGTGCTGTCGCCAACGATGATCGCCCCCGGCACCGTGTCGCGAATGGTCTCGACCATCGCAAGCTGCGCGGGCATCGCCACGCCAAGCCCCGCCAATTCCGCCCGCGCCGCCTGCCGTGCCGCCGCCGCCCGCGCCGCCCCGTCGCCCTGACGCGGCGCAACCCGCAGCGCCGCGAGGATCGCCGCCGCATCGCCCTGCAGCGTCAGTCGCGCCGGGTGCCGTGCCAGTTGCCGGGCGCAGACGTCGATCCGGATCATTCCCGACAGGTCCGGCAAACCGCCGCGGCCATACATGTCGGCATCGGTCGGGCCGACTTCGGTGCCGACCGCCAGCACCTGCACGCCCGGCCGGATCAGCGCCCGCACCGCTTCAAGGCTCAGCGACGCCGGCACCCCGAGGGGATGGCGATGCAGCAGCCCGCGCGCATTGGTGGTCAGCGCGACCGGCGCATCCAGCGCCTCGGCGATGGCCATCAGTTCCGGCCCGGCACGCCGCGCGCCGCCGCCGGCCAGAATGACCACCGGCCGCTCATCGGACAACAGCGTCGCCGCCCGGTTCAGCGTCGCCGCATCGGGCAGGGGCCGGATCACGGCGGGCGGGGGCCTTGGTTGATCGGGACAGGGCAGCGGCATCACATCGGTCGGCACCTCGATATGGACCGGGCCGGGGCGACCTGTGGCCATGGTGGCAAAGGCCCAGTCGAGCACCTCGCCCACCTGGTCTGCGGCGGTGATCTGCCGCGTGGGGCACAACGCGGCCACCATCGCCGCCTGGTCGGGCAATTCATGCAGCAGGCCAAGTCCGAGACCCAGCGAGGCGCTGCGGTTCACGCCCGAGATCACCAGCATCGGCACCGAGTCTGCCGCCGCCTGCGCCATCGCCGTCAGGGTGTTTGTCAGACCGGGGCCGGTGATCACGATCGCCACGCCGGGTTTGCCCGACACGCGGGCATAGCCGTCGGCGGCAAAGCCCGCACCCTGTTCGTGCCGCACCGTGACATGGCGCACCGGCGATCCTGCCAGCCCGCGATAGATCTCGACAGTGTGCACGCCGGGGATGCCGAACACCACCTCGACGCCGCGCGCCGCCAGCCCTGCCACCAAAGCCTCGCCCACGGTTGTCATCGCACGCTCCTTGCATAGTCCGCGATCCGCGCGCAGGCAGTTTCGATGACCTCGTCCGGCTGGGTCAGCGACACCCGCAGCCAGCCTGCCAGCACGTGGCCGAAACTCTCGCCCGGCATCACGGCGACCTGCGCCGTGTCGAGCAGACCCTCGGCAAAGGCCTGGCCCGACATTCCGGTATCGCGCACGTCGATCAGGGCGAACATTCCGGCCTCGGGCCGATGCACCCGCAGCCCGGCCACCCCGTCGAGCCTGTCGTGAAACAGCGCGGCGCGGTGTGAAAACCGGGCGGCCATCCCTGCCGCGACGGGCGAGCGGGCGGCAAGCGCCTGTGCCGTCATGTCGGCAATGAACGGCTGGTTGCCGAACAGCATGGTTTCCGACAACGGCAGCACACGGTCACAAAAGTCTGCCGGGCCCACGCACCACCCCGACCGGAACCCCGGCGCCGCGTGCGATTTCGAGATCGAGCAGGCCACGACCACCCGGTTTGCCAGCGCTGGATCATCCAGCGGCGAGGCAAAATCCGCGCCGTCAAAGATCAGGTCCTCGTAAACCTCGTCCGACACGATCCACAGGTCATGCTCCACCGCCAGCCTGGCCAGATCGGCAATGTCGGCGCGGCTCAGCACGGCCCCGGTCGGGTTGTGCGGGGTGTTCAGGAACAGCACCCGCGACCGCAGGGTAATCCGCTCGGCCACGTCGGACGCCTGCATGCGAAAGCCATGCTGGGCGCGCAGCGGCACCGGCACCAGCGTGGCCCCGGTGGCGGCGACCAGCCCCTCGTAGGTGGCATACATCGGATCGCCCATCAGCACCTCGTCACCCGCCTGCACCAGCGCGCTCAGCACCGTGTGCAAAACGGTCTGCGTGCCGGGCAGGCACAGGAACTGGTCGGTGCCGAAGGTCCGGCCGCGCCGCGCGGTATAGCGGGCCGCCAGCGCCGCCAGCAGCGCCGGTTCGCCCCGGCCGTTCGAATATCCGGTGCGGCCCGCCTGCATCGCCTGTGCCGCCACGTCGATCAGCGACTGCGGCGTCGGCACGTCCGGCTCGCCGATGGTCAGTTCGATCACCGGCACCCCCGCCGCCTTCATCTGTCGGGCGCGGATGTGGATGTCCCACTTCGCGCCGCCAAGACCCGTCAGCCGGTCGGTGATGGATGCGTATCTCATGCGGGTGTCCTCAATGGCGGGTCAGTGGCAGGCCGAGGATCGACCCGACCGACCGCAGCGCGATCCGTTCCAGATCGCCGGGGCCGGACAGTTCCGGCAGCACCGACCCCTCGAGCCACAGCCCGTCGATGATGGCGTTGCAGGCAATGGTGTCGGAGCGCAACCACCCGGCCAAGGCGTCGCGGGGCAGGTCGGCGATCAGCGACTGCAGCCTGTCGCGGTAGCCCAGACAGGTTGCCGCCTGGACCATCCGCATCTCGCTGTCGCGCCGCAGATCGTGCAGAAAGCCCGCCCACAGCCCCACCGCCACCGTGATCGGAGGGCGCAACGAGGTCAGGATGAACGCCACCAGCCGCACCGCCGGGTCGGTGGGGGCGGTGGTCAGCGTTTCGACGCTTTGCTCGGTCAACTGTTCCATCAGACGGCGATAGGCTTCGCGGGTCAGCCCGTCTTTTGACGCAAAGTAATGCCGGATCAGCCCCGGCGTGACTCCGGCCCGGTCGGCGATGGCCCGCACCGTGGCGGCCTGAGGCCGGCCTTCTGCCACCAGATCAAGCGCTGCGGCAATCCGCTGATCGCGATGCCTGTCGACAGGTTCCCGGCGATACGTGCGGCGAAGCGGCATGGCGGTCTCGTTGTTATACGGCTGCATGATAGGCACGGCGGCCCTGAATCCGCGATGGCAAAAGAGCCGCGAAATCCACCAAAAAACACCAGACTTCGATGCAATCAGTCTGCCTGAAGATCTGCGACCTGCAGATTTGCCTGCGACAGGGCGCAGTTACCAACCGGCACCTTCACAAATCGGCGGGGTCACCAATCGGCACAGTCACCAAGCGGCACCGTCATTAATCGGCGGGGTCTTCCGGCCGGCGCTCTGCCACATCCTTGTGAATGATGACGTCAGTCTGCGGATAGGCGGTCAGGATGGCCCGTCGCAGGCCCGCCCCGATGGCGTGCGCCACCCGCAGCGGCTGATCCCCGTCCAGTTCGATGTGCAGGTTCACGAACACCCGGCTGCCCGCCGTGCGGGTCTTGAGGTCGTGATAGCCGCGCACGCCGGGCCAGCCTTCGGTGATCTGCGCGATGCCGGCGATGATCTCGGGCTCGGCGCGCCGGTCCATCAGGGCGTTCCATGCCCGGCTGCCGATCCGCACCGCGCCGAAAGCCAGCATCACCGCCGCGCCGATCGCCACCACCGAATCGATGGACACCAACCCGAACCGCGTCGATGCCCACAACGAGGCGATGGCCCCGATATTGGGCAAAAGGTCGCCCAGATAATGCAGCCGGTCGGCCGCCACCACCTGGCTGCCGGTCCGGCGCGCCACGCGGCCCTGCCACAGCACCAGACCAAGGGTCAGCGCTATCGACACCGCCATCACCACCATGCCGCGCCCCTCGGCCATCAGGGTGCCCGGCTGCGGCGACAGCAGACGCAACACCGATGCAACCGCGATGATGCTGGCGGAAATCAGGATGAACATCGCCTGGCCTAGCGCTGCCAGATCCTCGGCCGAGGTGTGGCCAAAGGCGTGGTCCTCATCCGCGGGCCGCGCCGCATAGACGATGGCCGCGGCCGCCCCCAGTGACACCATCAGATCCATCGCGCTGTCAGCCAGCGACGCCGCCACCGACAGCGCCCCGGTCTCACCCAGGGCCCACAGCTTCAGCGCCACCAGCACGGCGGCGACGGCAACCGAGACCAGCCCCGCCGACAGGTTCAGACGGGTGTGTTCATGCAGGGCCATCGGGGTCCATTCCTAGATCGCCACCGCGGAGTAGCGGGCGGCCAGACTGCGCCAGAGCGGCCGCACCCTGCCCCGGTGACCGCCAGACATAGTCACCGCCCGCCCCAAGGTCCAGCCGCGCCTGACCAGTGGTTTCCCCGCCGCTCACTCCACCCGTTCGTCCGGCTCGACACCCCACAGCGCCGCCTTGCGCGTCCAGCCCTTGTTGCCGTCGACCGACACGCGGCACCAGTCCGGATCGCACTTCAGCAGCCGCCCGATCACCCCGAGTTCGGCCTGGTAGACCACATCGGCGCGCTCGTCGGGCTTGCTGCGGAATTCCGCCATGTCCTGTTGCACCAGCACCGACCGCACGCCCGACAGCAGTGCATAATTGACCCAGCCGCCAACGCCCTCGGCATCCTCGACCCGCCGCCAGTGTTCATATTCCGCCGTCAGCTTCAGCGGCATTCCCGCCGTGGTGAACACCCAGTCGATGCGGTGCGTCAGCCCCGGGCCGCGCCGCGCGTTGCCCTTGCCCGATTTCAGCGACACATAGCGCGGCAGCGGCAGGTTGGTCACGGCGCCCCGGTTGGGGTCGCGCGGGGCCTCCTTGACGACCGGAACCACCGGCAGGGCGGTCTCCTGCGCCATGGCGCCCGACACTCCCACACCGAATGCGATTGCCGCAATCCATGCCCTGACCATTGTTCTGCCTGCCTTTGACTCTGTGGCGCGACCGGCGGCTTGCGCTGCTCCGCGGGGCTTGTGCCGACGCACGCTTGTCGTCACCTTGCCATCAGGGATTCCAATTGAAAAGCGCACGGAGGCCAACTTGCCCGCAACCCGCCTGAGTGTTGTCGTGACGCGACGCTTGCCCGAGCCTGTCGAGACCCGGATGAAAGAGCTGTTCGATGTCGATCTGCGCGATCCTGATGCCCCGATGTCGCGCGACGATCTGGCCGCCGCGATGCGGCACGCCGATGTGCTGGTCCCCACCATCACCGACAAGATCGACGCCGGGCTGTTCGCGCAGGCGGGTGACCGGCTGAAACTGATCGCGAATTACGGCGCGGGCGTCGACCATATCGACGTGGCGACCGCCCGCAGTCGCGGCATTCTGGTGTCGAACACCCCTGGGGTCACGACCGAGGATACCGCAGACATGACGATGGCGCTGATCCTCGGCGTCACCCGCCGCATCCCGCAGGGGCTGGCGCAGATGCAGACCGGCGAATGGCCCGGCTGGTCGCCGATGGCCAATCTTGGCGGCAGGCTCGGGGGGCGGCGTCTGGGCATTCTGGGAATGGGCCGCATCGGGTCGGCGGTGGCGCGGCGGGCGCGGGCCTTCGGGCTGCAGATCCACTACCACAACCGCAAGCGCCTTCGCCCCGAGATCGAGGCCGATCTGGACGCCACATGGTGGGACAGCCTTGATCAGATGGCGGCGCGGATGGATATCCTGTCGATCAACTGCCCGCATACCCCGTCGACCTTTCACCTGATCAACGCCCGGCGGCTGAAGCTGATGAAGCCGACCGCGGTGATCGTCAACACCTCGCGCGGTGAGGTGATCGACGAAAACGCCCTGACCCGCGCCCTGCGGTCGGGCGAATTGATGGGGGCCGGCCTTGACGTCTACGAACGCGGCGCCGAGATCAACCCCCGCCTGCGCGAACTGCCCAGCGTCGTCCTGCTGCCGCATATGGGGTCGGCCACGCTGGAGGGCCGGATCGAGATGGGTGAAAAGGTGATCCTGAACATCAAGACCTTTGCCGACGGCCACCGCCCGCCCGATCAGGTCGTGCCGGGAATGTTGTAGCGCGTCGCCACGAAAACGCCGCCGCGGCGCCCCGACCCGGGCACCGTTTGCGGGCCTGATCCCCGGACCTATCAGGGGTGCGGGCATGTCGGTTGTGTTCAAGGCCATCTTCGGCTGCGTGATGGCGGCGACGGTCGTCGGGCTGGACTACCACATCCACGACAACAAAAGCGCGGTCCTGCGGCAAAGCGGCGTCGTGACCCCTGCCAGTTATCTTGACAGCGTCCGGCAGCGCATCGGGTCTGCGACGACGCGGGCCCCGGCCGATCCGCTCGACCTTGCCGGATATCTGCCACCGGCCCCCGAAGGCTGGACCCGCGCGCCCTATCGCAGTTCCGACGGCGAAACGGTGACGGGACGCCCATACCGGTCCTCGATGACATCGGTGGACACCACGAACGACCTGCTGGGCGGGTTCGAAAAACGGCGCAGGAACAGTGGCTTCATCGTTGACACCTATGCCGCAGGCGATTTGCGGGTCATCGTCGAGGTGGCCTTCACCGACCAGATGACCGCCGACATCCCCCCGACCGTCAAGGCATCCGGGCCGGGCACCGATCCCGCGATCTTTGGCGCGGTCAAGGGTGTCGTGGTCCGCCAATGGGCGCAAACCAGCCGCGATTCCACGACCGGGACCGAAACCGCAGTGGAATATCGCCGGTTCAACGCCGATATCGGCACCGTCCATCTGTTCGTGCTCACCAACGCGGCGGATGCCGAGGTGCAGGCCATCTTCGCGGGCATCGACATGCCCGGTCTGGCGGCCAAGGCCGGGCTGACCAAGGAGATGGTCAACACTGACCACCCGGTCGTCTGGGGCGCAGCGGCCGTCCCCGAGGCAGAGCCGGTCGGGGTGCAAAGCCCGGTTGCCCCCGAAGCACCGCCCCCCGCGCCAGCGGCGCTGGTGATCGGCCAGGATCGCGGCCTGACCGATGGCCAGCCCCCGGCCAAACTTTCCAGCGGCATCTGCGTGCGCCGCGCCGGAACACTGCTCTGCGACTAGTTTCGCTTTTCCCCGGCGGCGGTCTGGGGCAGGGTGCGCGCGACAGCACTCTGCCCCAGGAGCCCTCCATGCACCTTGCCCTTTCCTCCGGCACCTCGATCCCGCAGCTCGGCTTCGGCCTCTGGCAGGTCGACGATGCCGCCCGCGTCACCGAAACTGCCCTTGGCCTCGGCTACCGCCTGGTCGACGGCGCGGCGATCTATGCCAACGAGGTCGGCATGGGGCAGGGCATCGCCGCCGCCGCCGTGCCGCGCGACCAGATCTTTGTCACGACCAAGGTCTGGAACGACCGGCAGGGCTATGACAGCACCCTGCAAGCGGTGTCCGAAAGCCTCGATCGGCTAAAGCTCGACCGGCTGGACCTGTGCCTGATTCACTGGCCCTGCGCCGCCCGCGACCTCTATGTGCCGACCTGGCGCGCGCTGATCCATCTCAGGGATCAGGGGGCCATTTCATCGATCGGGGTGTCGAACTTCAACGCCGAACAGATCGACCGGCTGACGGCCGAGACCGGCGACACCCCGGTGCTGAACCAGGTCGAACTCCACCCGCAACTGCAACAGTCCGCCCTGCGCCAGGCCCATGCGGCGCGCGGCGTGGTGACGCAAAGCTGGACCCCGCTTGGCGGTGGCCGCAGCTTTGATCACCCGGCGGTGCAGTCGGTGGCGCGGCGGCTGGAAGCCACGCCGGCCCAGATCATCATCGCCTGGCATCTGGCGCTCGGCCTTTCGGTCATCCCGCGGTCGACCCGCAGGGCGGGTCTGGCCGAAAATCTTGCTGCCAGTCACCTGACGCTGACCCCCGACGACGTGACCGCCCTTGCCGCACTCGATGCAGGCGGACGGATCGGCCCCGACCCTGCGACTTTCGGCTAGACGCGGTAGTAATCGCGATACCAGTCGACGAACCGACCCACCCCCTGCCGCAGATCGGTCTTCGGCAGGGCCCCGACCAGCGTCTCCAGCAGTGCCGCATCGGCCCAGGTCGCAGGCACATCGCCCGGCTGCATCGGCAGAAACCGCTTCCGAGCCTCGATTCCCAACGCCGCCTCGATGGCGAGGACAAAGTCCATCAGCCCCACCGGTGCGCCGTTGCCGATGTTGACCACCCGCCACGGAGCGACGGGCGAGGCTCCCGCCCCGCCGATCGCCGGCACCGCATCGATCAGCCGCACGATCCCTTCGACCAGATCGTCGATATAGGTAAAGTCCCGCCGCATGTCGCCGTGGTTGTAGATGTCGATCGGCGCGCCCTCCAGCATCGCCTTCACGAACTTGAACAGCGCCATGTCGGGCCTGCCCCAGGGGCCGTAGACGGTAAAGAACCGGAACAGGGTGACCGGCATCGCGTAAAGATGGGCATAGGAATGGGCCATCGCCTCGGTCGCCTTCTTGGTGGCGGCATAAAAGCTCATCTGGTGGTCGGCGCGGTGGTGCTCGGCATAGGGCATCTCGGTGTTGGCCCCGTAGGCCGAACTGGTCGAGGCCATCATCAGATGCGCCACCGACCGGGCCCGCACCGCCTCCAGCACCTCGAACGTGCCGATCAGGTTGGACTCGACATAAGATCGCGGCGCGTCGATCGAATAGCGCACCCCGGCCTGTGCCGCCAGATGCACCACCAGATCGGGTTGCAGATCGCCGATGATCCCCGCCACCAGCCCCGGTGCCTCCAGCAGCCCTTCGATACCGCGAAATCCGGGTGATTGCAGCAGCATCGCATGGCGGCGCTGCTTCAGCGTCACATCGTAATAGGCGCTCATCCCGTCAAGCCCCACCACCTGCCAACCGTCGGCCAGCAGCCGCTGGCTCAGATGATAGCCGATAAACCCCGCCGACCCGGTGACCAGTGCCTTGCGCGCCATGCCCTACCTCCGCTTGCCGCCCCGGCAATACCAGACCGCCCGCCGCGGACCAACCCCTGCAAGACCGGCTTTCATTCTGACACAAATATCCTCGGGGGGGTCCGGGGGGGCAGACGGCCCCCCCGGCGCGCGCCGTCAGAACCGGCTTGCCCGATAGGGCGCGATGTCGACCCCGGGCACCCGTCCGGCCACCAGATCGGCCACGATCGCCCCCGTCACCGGGGCCAGCGTCAGGCCGATATGCCCGTGGCCATAGGCATGGATCACATCCGCCCCCGCGGCGGACGGCCCGATCACCGGCAGGCTGTCGGGCATCGACGGGCGAAATCCCATCCAGCTTCGCGCCACCGGTCCCAGCCCCGGAAACAGGCTCCGTGCCCCCTCGTCCAGCCGGGCCAGCCGGTGCGGCGAGGGTGGGGCAAAGCCGCCGAGTTCCACCGTCCCCACCGCCCGCAGCCGCCCCGCCATCGGGCAGAGGTAGAACCCGCGCGCCGTGGAGCACACCGGGCGGTTCAGCAGGGGCGTGTCCATGTCCCACTCCAGATGATAGCCGCGCTCGGTGTCCAGCGGCACCCGGTCCCCCGCCGACCGGGCCAGCGGCTTGCTGTGCGCCCCTGCGGCAATCACCACCCGCCGGGCCCGCAGGCGCAGGCCCGGACCCTCGACCACGACCCCGCCCGCATCGCGCACAATCCCGTCGGCCCGCGCCGTCACGATCGGCGCCCCGCGGGCGACCACCGCCGCCAGCCGCGACACCATCGCCCCCGGGTCCGCCATCGACACCGCATCGGCAAAGAACGCCGCCCCGCCCGCCATCGGCGGCAGGCCCGGCTCCATCCGGGCGAGGTCCGCAGGCGTCAGCGTCTCCACCGCGACGCCGAACCCGCGCTTGCCGGCGAGGTCCGCCTCGGCCGCCCGAAACCCG
>Ga0105047_10007126_pt1 | contig 18906 bp, 16 predicted proteins | sample MAT04_FD_78384 | JGI IMG/M metagenome (GOLD analysis project Ga0105047, IMG submission 78384) | Freshwater microbial communities from Lake Fryxell liftoff mats and glacier meltwater in Antarctica - MAT-04 (megahit assembly) | ecosystem: Environmental > Aquatic > Freshwater > Ice > Liftoff... | reverse complement strand
CGACGAGGACGATCCAGACGACGACGAACGGCGCCAAACCGACGACGTAATTGCCGACGGAAGTCCAGCGGATGCGTGCGGGTGTCACGGTTTCGTCGCCCCGAGGTTCAATCGGCCGACGCCTTTCCATGCGCCCGTCGCGTCGCGCCGCCAGACGGACAACTGTGCCGAGCCGCGCGCGCCGTCGGCATCGTCGCGGGGCAGGAGGGTCACGACGTGTTCGCCGGTGCCCCCCAAGCGGTCGCCATTGGGATCGAAGAACGCGGGGCGCCGTGCGTGCAGCCGGGCGATGAGGTCGTCGCTGCGTTCGACGAGTCCGCCGGCGGTTGGGAAACACCCGTCGACGATGACGCGGGCCATCTCGGCGAAGTGCATCAACTCCTCGGTGCTGTTGGAGTCGCCGGCGCCGCGCGGCCAGCGGATACCGTCGTCCCACGCGATGGGGTCGTTGTGGGTGAAGAGCACCAGCGGCACCGGGAGCGCCCCGGCGCGCCACGCGAAGTCGCCATCGCGGAGGAGGGCGTTCACGGGGATGCCGTCACCGGTCACGACGACGAGCCGCCGGGACAAGCGCGGGGAGCGTTCCACGATGGCTTGCAGCAGCCGCCGCGCCGGCTGGGTCGCGGCCGGCAAGATCAACATCGACCGCTGCGCCGGCAGCGTGCGGATCTGCCCGGCGATGAACTTGGCGGTTTCTTGCTCGTTCAAATTCGGTTTGAGAAACCCGCCGACGCTGAAGGGGATATCGAGCCGCGACAGTTGGAACGCCGTTTGGCGCACGCCGCCGGCCTCGGTCTGGGAGAGCAGCGCGCGCTGGAATTGCTCGTGCAAATCGCTCGAATACGGGTCGTCGTTCCACTGCACCGAGAAGACGTGCGGTTGGTGGCGCTGCGGTTTCGGGTGGCCCGCCCCCGCCCCGGCGATGCCCCGCAACGCTTCGAGTTCGAAGACTTCCGGCCGGAGGTCGAGGGCTTTGTCCACGAAGTCGAGGACGGCGTCGGCCATCTGGCGGTTGGTGAAACAGAAGCGAAAAGTGCGGTCGTCATAGAGGTCCACGAGCCGGGATTTCTCCCGGCTATTCTCTCCGACGTCGTCGGCCGTGGCGGTGGTAATGAAGAGCGCCGGGCGGTCGCCATTCCAATGCTTTTGGGCATCCAGGGCCCGCGCGAGGTCGACGGCCCGGTCGCTCGAGCCGCCGCCGATGACCGCGAGTGGAGGCCGGTCGCGCGCGGCCAGCGCTTTCACCCAATCGCCGGCGGTGATGTCGTTATGCAGTTTGTACCAACGGATGCGGAGCCGGGATTCGCGGCCTTTCCAACCGACAATCAACTCGGGCACCGCGGTGGTCGAATCGAGGAACGCGTTCGACCCGTCGACTTCCAATTCCGGCCGGGTCGCCTGCGCCCGCACCCACCCCGCGACGAACCGCTCCCACGTCGAACCGCTCGTGGTCGTGTGCAGCCACGCCATCTCTTGATCGCCGTCGGGGACGCGCAGCGGTCGGGCCACGGAAGTCGGCGCGCCGAAGCCCGGGATGCGCCAATCGAGCGCGAGAAAGGCCACGGGCAGGCAGATCAGCGCGACGAGAATGACCCAGCGGAAGCGATTCATGCCGGCCCTCCGCCGTTCAAAATGCGATGTAAAGAAAGCTCTTGGTGACGCCGGGGCCAAAGGCGACGAGCAGCGCGACCGAAGCCGCGTAGCCCGCGCCGAGGGCGCTGTTTTGCATCCGGCCCGGCATCCGAAGCCAGACCGCAATCCCCGGTCGCGCCGCGCCGAAGTGCCCCGCCAATCCCGCGAGCATCAGCAAGATTACCGGCATCGGCACGCGGGTTAGCGCGGTTCCGCCGGTCCCGATTCCCAACAGCGACGCTTGCAACCGCAGGCCCGTCTCCCAGTTGTTCATGCGAATCAACACCAACCCGAACAGCAATTGATACGCGGTTGTGGCCCAAGCGATGGCGATCCACCCGGGGTGTTTCCGCCACGCGGCCCCGCGGAAGATTTGGTCGAATACCCGGTGTAAGCCCATCAGCAGGCCATTGTAAGCGCCGTAGGCCAGCCAGTGCCACGCGGCTCCGTGCCACAGCCCGCACAGGACGAAGAGTAGCATCAGGTTGCAGTATGTCCGCGCTGCGCTCCCGCGACTGCCACCGAGCGGGAAGTAGAGGTAATCGCGCAGCCAAGACGACAGAGAGATATGCCAACGCCGCCAGAAGTCGCCGATGTTCGTCGCCAGGTAGGGGAGGTGGAAATTCGGCGGCAGATCGAAACCGAACCACTTCGCGAGCCCGAGAGCCATGTCGGTGTAACCGCTGAAATCGCAGTAGATTTGGATCGCCCACGCCACCGTCGCCCAGCGTTGGATGTCCGGCGGGTACGCCCCGGGGTCGAGGAATACCGGCGCCACGAAGAGGTCGTGCAGTTGATCGGCGATGAAAAACTTTTTGAGAATGCCGACGACAACGAAGCGCAGGCCGAGTTCGATTTCGGCCCAGCCAACCTTCGGCGGAACGACCATCTGTGGTAAGAATTCGACGGCGCGCACGATCGGCCCGGCGGCCAACTGCGGGAAGAACGCCACGAAGAGGGCGTAGTCGACGAAGCTCCGCACCGCAGGGATCCGCCGGCGGTGGACGTCGACCGTATAGCTGATGCCTTGGAATGTGTGGAAACTGATACCCAGCGGCAGCAGGATTTCCCAGTCCCGGTCGCCGGCGGCGAACCCGGTCCACCCGGCCACTGTCAACGCGTTGTCAAAAACGAATGCCGCGTACTTGAATGCCCCGAGCAGACCGAGGTTCGAAACGATGCTCAGGATCAACCAGCGGCGGCGGACGCGGTCGTCGGCGCTCGCTTCGATGCGCAGCGCCGCGAGGTAATCGACCGCCGTCAGCAGGAGGATCACCCAGAGGTAACCGGGGCTGGCCCAGGCGTAGAAGGTCCAACTCGCCAGTGTGAGCCAGAGGTATTTCCAGCGCCGCGCCCGGAGCAGGTGATACCCGGCGAGGACGACGATCAAGAAGATCGGGAATTCTTTGCAGGCCAAGATCATCGCGGTTTCTCCGCCCACGCCGCGGGGCCGCGCACGGTCCAGCGCGGTTGATGCGGCTCGCCCATCTTCCACAGCTCGCTGCGGAGCCACGCGCAGAATCGCACGGTGCCGTCCCGGTTCATATGGATCAAATCCGCGAAGTGGTCGTCGTTCAACCCGACCTCGGCGCCGTTCAGCACGGTCACGCCGCGCGCCCGGCTTGCGTCGGCGAGGTTCCGGCGGTACTCGGCGAACTCGGCGGGGTGCCGGGCTTCGAGGTCGGCCGTCACGGGCATGTCGATGAGCACGACTTCGACGCCGTTCTCCCCGGCCCAATCGAGCATCCGATGCAAATACTTGAGGTGCGATCCCATTTTGTAGTTGGCCAAATAGGCGAAGGGCGGGGCTGCCCAACCGCCTTGTTTCATCTCGCTGTAGCGCCGCGTGGCGAACCAGAGCGTCGGGGCGTAGCCGGTATCGCGGTGCAACGCGGTATCGATGGCCCGCTGTCGATTCGCTTCGGTCGCCGACTCCGGGCACGACCCGGGCACGAGTTCCTCGCACCGGCTTGCGGCCCACATCCGGATGCCGAAGCGGTGTTGGTACAGGGAACTCGCCTTCGCCAACTTCCCTTTGGCGTAGTGTCGCGCGGCCCAGTCCCCAGCGTCGGGGCGGGTCGCTTGCCAGTCGCGCACGTCGTCGCGCGTCATGAACGATTGCGCGCCGTGCGGCTCGTGGCGGCTGTCGTTGAGGTCGCTGGCCGTAATGCCGTAGACGAGCACCATCGGGGTTTGCGGGCAGGCGTGCCGGAGGCCGAAGTAAATGTCGGAGGTCGTGCCGCCGGAGAACCCCAGGTTGTAGAAGTTCCCGATTTCCTGGGCGTGCCACGACAAATGCCCGAGGATTTCGGGGTCGACCCCTTCCGCGACCGGCGAGCCACCGGTGAAGACGATCTCGCGCCGGCGGTGGGCGCATTCGTCCACGCGCAATCGGTAATCATCGGGGGAATAGCGTTTCCACGTCGAATCGAAGGCGAAGATCGCGGTGTCGAACGCGATCAGAAATGCCGAGAACCAAAGGAGAACGCGCCCCTTGCGAGTGCGCGGCGGAGCATCGGGGAGCGCGGGCGGGGTCATATCCGTGACTCGGGTTCCGCCGGCCACCGTGCCGGCTCACCGAGAGGATACGCTGAAAGACGCCGCGAAGAATAGGGCGATTGGCAAGCGGCGACTTCCTCTCTGATAAAATCGAGAAGCCCGGGCCGAATGGCCCGGGCTTCTCGATTTGCACGTCTGCCGGACTCACGCCTTCTTAGCGAAGTAGCGGCGGAGCCCGAAGACCGGCAGGGCAGCCAAGGCGAGCAGCGCGGCCGGTGGGGCCGGCACCACGGTCGTTTCGGACAGGGCGATCTTGTCGAGACGGAAGTCGTCGGCCGTTTGGGCGTTGATGGTCAGCGTCAAGCCGGTCACTTGCGACAGATTCCCCGTGCCGGCGAGGCTGCTGAAGGTGACGTCTTGATCGATGAACCCAGCCGAATTCAGGAAACTGCCCGTCGTGCTGAGGGCATTGAGACCGCTGAGCAAGCTCAAGGTGAAGCCCACGTTCGGGTTGCCGAGCGAAGCGGCGGATTGGGTCGTGAGGCGGACCGACCCTGTCGAACCGCTGAGGGTGCTGAAGTCGAGCGGGGTGCCGAACGTGTAGCTGATGACGGCGTTTCCGCTGCTGGTCGAATCAAAGAACATGTCAACGGTGCCGCCGCCGATGACGCCGAGGAGCGAGAACGGGCCGGCCGGAGTCGGACTCGTCACGGTGAAAACTGCGCTGCGAACGGTGCCGCCGGCGAGATTAGTGGTGACGGGGAAAGGGTTGCTGTTGGAGTTGGCGATGACGAACTGCGCGCCGGTACTCGGGTTCGAAAAATCGTCGAGGATGAAGTCGGCGCGGGCCGAAGCACCGAGACCGAGTGCGGCGCAGGCCGCGAGAGCGAAGGAGCGAACTCGGAGAGACATGGTGGCGAAGCTCCTGGATATCGCGATTAGGATGTGGGCGGAAAAACCACTCACCACCATAGTTTCGCAGATTGAGCCGGGGAATCAATCCAAGTTTCTGAATTTGTCCGATGTGCCGATTTTGAGGTGTCAGGAATCGCGGCGCGGCGCGCGCGAAAGTTAACACTAGCCGATTGATCACAACTACTTCTAGGGTGGCAGTTTAGTCCAAATTCAGTTCAGTCGCCACGAATTGTCTGCCGGTTACTTCTTCTTCCCACCCAGTCGGTCGGGGCTGAAGTCGGCGTCGGTCAATTTCGCGGGGAGTTTGAACCCGCTGAAACTGTAGAACTCAACCTCTTTGCCTTTGTCGTCGTGCGTGACAATTTGCACCGGCAGGCCGTAGGACGCGGATGTCTTATCCGCGTCGAAACCATAGGTGCGTTTGCCACCCTTCGGCAACAGCGGTTCGTCCCCGACTTGAAGGCTGACTTCCACGGTCGTCAACGGTATCTTGCTTTCGATTCCGTCGATCGCCCCGAGGTGACGGACGGTCTCGGTCGGGCGTTTGCCGCTCTCGGCTTGGCCGACGTATTTCTCGATGGTCGCCAGCATTTTGCCCATCCCGGCTTCGGTGATCCGATTGCGACTCTTCCCGGATAGCAGTGAACTCTCAGGGTCGAGTTCCATCCGCTTGCCGGTGCCGAGGAGCACGTTGTCCCCTTTGCCCGTGACGATGATGATCTTCCCGGCGTTCTGCCCCTTCACGTAGAGCATCTCACGGCCCTTCCCGGCATCCCCGATCACGGTCATATAGAAGCTGAACGGCTCTTTGCGGTGGGCGATATTCAATTCCTCGGTCTGCATCGCCTTCCCGGAGACGACCTCGCGTCGGATCAACTTTGCCTCGTAATCGGGGACGCCGGCGTAGGATTTGATCGCGGCATCGAGCAGTTTGCGCACTTCGGGCACAGTACTCGGGCCGGGCGCCGCCTTTTCGACGGGCGGCTTGGCCCGGGCGAGCGGGATATGGATCGGTTCGGCGGAATCCGAGAACGGCTCCGCGAGCGGAGGGCTGTCGGGAATCGAACTCGGGATGCTAGGCTTCGGCAACCCCGGCAGCGCGGGGATTGACCCCGGAGGAATCTCGAAATGAGGCGGTTTCACCGGGACGGAACGGTTCGGCTCCTCGGCGCTCGCCGGTACAATCGGGGCCGGCGGTTGCGGATCGGGCAGCTTGCTAGGCGGCAACGGTAACGGATCCCGCTTCCAAGTCCGAAAGCAGCCTACCGAGAGAAACGCGAGGGCGATCAAAATCGATGGACGCACAATTCGGCCTCCTGCCGAGACGGGTTTCCATGCCGAATAGTACCGCGGCTGTCAACCGGGGGCAATCCCGACGAGATTCGGGCGTGCGCCAACTGATTCGGGCGCAATCGGGAAAAGATTCTTTTGCCGAGCGGGGGACACGAATAGGTAGCCCCGCCCCCGCTGGCGGGGCGGCGAACCGCCCCGACGCTGTATGATCTCATAGTCGATCTCCACTCGAACTCCCGCGGCGGAATCGTTCCCATGCCCCACCCCCAATTCGACCGCGATCGCTTGATCGTGAAGCCACTCGCCGCGCGGGTACACGACCTCACGCTCGATTGCCTCCTCCCCCTCGATTCGCCCGCCGATTTCGACCATCCGTCGATATCGATTCTCGCCGAGCGACTGAACGCAGCGAAGGCCTTCGGCGCGGCGCGCATCCTCATGATGGGCGCCCACGTCCTCCGCGCCGGCACGCAGCGCCACCTCATCGACCTCATGGATCGCGGCCTGATCACGTTGATTGCCATGAACGGGGCCGGGCCGATCCACGATTGGGAGTTCGCGCTCATCGGGGCCAGCACCGAGAGCGTGGCCAAATACGTCCGCACCGGCGAGTTCGGCCTCTGGACCGAAACCGGCCGCATGAACGACGCCATCAACACCGGGGCGAAAGCGGGCATCGGACTCGGCGAAGCCATCGGGAAGGCCATCCAAGAAGGGGACTTCCCGCACAAGGAGATCAGCATCCTCGCGGCGGCGTACCGGCTACGCGTGCCGGTGACGGTCCACATCGGCATCGGGTACGACATCCTTCACGAACACCCCAACGCCGATGGCGCCGCCCTCGGCGCGGCCAGCTACACCGACTTCCTCATCTTCGCCGAGCACGTGCGGAATTTGGAAAAGGGCATCCTCTTCAGTTTCGGCACGGCCGTGATGGGCCCGGAAATTTACCTGAAGGCGCTGGCGATGGCGCGGAATGTCGCCCATCAAGAGGGGAAGCGCATCGCGGACTTCACTACCGCCGTCTTGGATTTGATCCCGCTCGGCGACGACTACCACACCCAAGCCCCGAAGACCGACCCGCGCTACTATTACCGCCCATGGAAGACGATTTTGGTGCGCACGGTCGCCGACGGCGGCGCGAGCTATTACATCGCCGGGGACCACCGCCGGACGCTCCCGGCCCTGCGGCGCGCGGCGATTCGAGCGGATTTCGAGTCCGCGTAGCGCCTTCGGGTCGGAGAGATCCTACACCGGCGGGGCTTTCGCTATGATTCCTCTATCCCACCCCCGAGTCCACGCATGGATACCGAAACTGCCGCCGTCGACCTGGGCCTGTTCGACCGGGCCGAATCCGCGCTCGCGGATCGCGGCCCGCTCGGCGCGGTCGATGCGCTCATCGCCGACCTCATGGCGGCCGAGAATTATCAAGCGGTTTTTTACGCCAAGCTCATGCGCAAGCGGGTCGAACTCGGCGTCTCCCCCTTCCCCACCGGACCCTCGAGCGAACTGCCGGACGCGAGCCACGAAGTTTACGAGAGCGCCATCCGTGACGCGGGTCGAGCGGTGGGAGCACTCTACCTAGAGAAGCGCGACTTCAACAAGGCGTGGGGCTTCTACCGCATGCTCGGTGAACAGGAGCGCATGTTCGCCGCGCTCGACGCTTACGAACCGGCTCCGGACGACGATACATACGGAATCGTCGAAATCGCTTGGCAACACGGCGTCCACCCGCAGAAGGGGTTCGACATCCTCCTCGGCCGCTCGGGTGTCTGCTCGGCCATCACCATGGTCAGTTCGGCGAATCTCGCGGCGAACCCCGACCTCCGCGAGTACTGCATCAAGAAACTGGTGCGGGCTTTGCACGAACAATTGAAGGAGCGCCTGCGCGGGGAACTCGAAGCGCGCGACGTCAAACCGCCGACCGAGGCGACAATCGCCGAGATGATGACGAGTTCGCCCGATCTTTTCGGCGACGACATGTACCACATCGACGTGTCGCATCTCAGCTCGGTGGTGCAGCTCGCGGCGCACCTGCCGAAGTGCGACGAACTCGATCTCGCCATCGAACTCTGCGAATACGGCCAGCACTTGTCCCCGAACTTGCGGGGCGACATGCCGGCGCCGTTCGACGAGGGCTACCCCGATTACGCCAAATATCTCGATATCTTCGCGGGGCGGAACGTCGAATCCAATCTCGGGCACTTCCGGGCGAAGATTGCAATAGCGGCGGACGGGGGGGACACCTTCCCAGCCGAGGTGTTCGTGAACCTGCTGCTGCGTTTGCAGCGATTGCCGGAGGCGCTCGCCGTGGCGAAGCAGTACCTCGGCGACCCGGACTTGCGCGATCTGTCGTGCCCGACGGTGACGGAGTTGGCCCGCCGCGCCGGCGACTTCGCGACGATGGCCGAGGTGGCCAAAACCGCCGCCGACCCGGTGAATTACCTGGCGGGGTTGATCGCCCAGCGGAGATAGGTGACCGATGTCCGACCCCGTTCCCGAATTCTTGCCGGCCCCGCAAGCGGAAAGCACCGAGGATCGGCTGCGCCGCTTGGAGTTGGCGCTGGCGACGATGCACCCCGGCCTCGCGCCGGACGGGTACGCGCCGGCAATACCGCCGCCGTCGGGCGCCGGTGTCATCCCGCTGTCGCTGATGGTGAACGCGGCCGTCGATCCTGAGGAAACCGGTCGGCGGGTGCTCCGCCATCTGCCGGTGTTGCGCGAACTGCGGTTGATCGCGCAGATGTACCTCGACCCGCGCTATCGCCTCAGCCGCGTCGGGCAATTCGGCGTACCACTGATCGTGATCGTCGCGGTTTTGAATTACACCGCGTTTGCGTGGATCTTCCCGAGTATCCCGTTTTTGTCGCCCGCCGCGGAGCGGATGATCCTGCTGGTTCTCGGCGCGGCCCTGGCCGCGTTACTCAGCCGCGAAGCGCTGCGCTACCGCGCGGTACTCGATTACTTGGCCCGCGTCGGACGCTGAGAGAATCCGGTGCGAGATTGGGATTTTGCACCCGAGCGGGACTCTCCTTATTCGTGTCTCTGTGCCTCTGCAGTTCATTCTGGTCCACCCCCATGAACGTCTCCCATTGGATTTCGGATCGCTCCAAGGCCGTCGAGATGTCCGGCATTCGCAAAGTCTTCGAGTTGGCACGTTCCCTCCGAGACCCGGTGAATCTCAGCATCGGCCAACCGCACTTCGACGTGCCGGAGTCGATCAAAGCCGCGGCGAAGGCGGCCATCGATTCCGGCAAGAACGGCTACACTGTCACCCAAGGGATTCCCGAACTCCGGGATCGCCTACTGAATGATGTCCGGAAATCATTCGATCACCCGGATCGCGATTTGCTCATCACCAGCGGCACGAGTGGCGGCTTGATGCTTGCGATCTTGGCGACCGTCAATCCCGGTGACGAGGTCGTCGCGGCCGATCCGTATTTCGTCATGTACCCGAACATGGTGGCGCTGGCCGGTGGGACGTTCGTTGGCGTCGACACCGCCCCGAGTTTTCGCATCGACCCGAACCAATTCCTCGCGGCGTGTACCCCGCGCACGAAGATGATTTTGCTCTGCAGCCCGGCGAACCCGACCGGGGCCATCGTCGAACCCGAGGCGATGAAGGCGATCGCCGAGTTCGCGCGGAATCGCGGCATCCTCGTCGTCAGCGACGAGATTTACAAAGCCTTCCACTACGACAGCGCCGTGCGGAGCCCGGCCGAGTTCGATGACTCGGTGCTGGTCATCGAGGGCTTCGGCAAAACCTACGGCATGACCGGCTGGCGCCTCGGCTACGCCCACGGCCCGAAGGCACTGATCGACGAGATGATGAAGCTCCAGCAAAGTACGTTCGTGTGCGCCCCGAGCATGGTGCAGTGGGCCGGCCTCGCTGCCTGCGAGTACGACGTCACGGGAATCGTCACGGATTACAAACGCAAGCGTGACCTGCTGATAGCCGGTCTGAATGGATATTACGAATTCGAGGTGCCCGGTGGGGCCTTTTACCTCTACCCAAAGGCCCCGTGGGGCACCGGCACCGAGTTCGTCACCGAAGGGGTGAAACGGAATTTGCTCGTCATCCCCGGCGCCGTGTTCAGCCGATCCGACACGCACTTCCGCATCAGTTACGCCGCGAAAGACGAGACGCTCGAGCGCGGCATCGACATATTGCGCGGCTTGGCGGCCCGGTAGCAACCGCCGGACGGAATCCTATAACTCCCTATTCAGACCGGCCCTTCCCGAGACAGTGCGCATGAAAGTCCACGAATATCAGGCTAAGGAACTGCTGGCGGCCTACGGCGCCCCGATCCCCAAACACATCGTTTGCAAAACGGCCGACGAAGTCGCGGCCGCGTTCGACAAGTTGAGCAACGGCGGCGGGGCGATGGTGAAAGCACAGATTCACGCTGGCGGACGCGGAGCCGGGCAGTTGAAAGGCTATGCGGACAAACTCGGCGGCGTGAAGTTCGTCGGTAACCGCGATAAGGCCAAGACGGTCGCCGAAGCGATGCTGAAATACCCGCTCGTAACGCTGCAAACCGGGCCGGAAGGCCAGAAGATCAGCACGTTGATCGTGCAAGCCGACGCGGAACCCGATAAAGAATTTTACGTCAGCATGGTGCTGGACCGCGCCACGGGATTGCCGATTCTCATGGCCTCCGCCGCAGGTGGGATGGACATCGAGAAGGTGGCGCACGACACCCCGGAGAAAATCCTTCGCGTGCAGGTGTCGCCCGAACTCGGACTGCTGCCGTTCCAAGCGCAGAAGATGGCCTATGACCTCGGTTTCGCCAACGAACAGATCGCGGCAGTCGTCAAAATTATGATGGCGATCTCAAAGCTCTACTTCGACAAAGACGCTAGCATTGTCGAGATCAACCCACTGGCGATCACGAAGAAGGGCGAGGTGATCGTCCTTGATGCGAAGGTCGACTTCGACGATAACGCCAGCTTCCGCCACAAGGACTTGGCCCCGCTTCGGGACGAAGCGGAAGAAAACCCGACCGAGATCCGGGCGGGCAAAGCGAACCTCAACTACATCCAACTCGACGGCACCATCGGCTGTTTGGTCAACGGGGCCGGCTTGGCGATGGCGACCATGGACATCGTAAAGCACCACGGCGGCGAACCGGCGAACTTCCTCGACGTCGGCGGCGGCGTGACGGCCGAAAATGCGGTCGAGGCCTTCCGCATCATCCTGAGTGACGCCGGGGTAAAGGCGATTTTCGTCAACGTCTTCGGCGGCATCGCGAGCTGCGCCCGCATCGCTGACGCACTCGTAAAAGCCGGCCGCGAGGTCGGCTTCAAAATCCCGGTCGTCGTGAGGTTGGAAGGTAACGAAGTCGAGAAGGCTCGCGAGATTTTGAACGGCGTGAAGGCGGAGTTGCCCGCGATCCGCGTCGCGGCGGGGTTGACCGAAGCGGCGAAACTCGTCGTGGAACTGGCGAAGTGAACACGGGAGGAGGGTTTGTGGTGAATGCGATTCTCGACACTAATATTCGGATGTCGACGGGAGAATTCGCAGCGTGGGCGAACCTCCCGGAAAACTCCGAGACACTGTACGAACTCGACGAGGGGAGGGTTGTTTCAATGACTTCTCCCGGAGAACGCCACGGGTTGGTTCGCGCTTGGATAACCTACCTGCTCTGGCAATACGCGATACGAGCGGGTACGGGACGCGTCCTGAGCAACGATACCGGCGTGATCCTCGCCAAAAAACTGGGAATTGTCCGTGGTCCCGATGTCATGTACCTCGCCGGGACTCGCATAATCGGAGATGTTGGAATCGGACACGTCGATGAAATCCCGAATGCAGTCGTCGAAGTGATCTCACCGTCGGACAGATTCAGCGCGATCCTGCGTCGGGTCGAACAATACCTCAAACGAAGTGTTGGACTCGTCTGGGTCGTCGATCCCGAGGATCATATTGTCCACGAGTACCGCCCCTCAGAGATCCCCAAGATCCTGGGTGAATTCGATGATCTCCTCGGCGGTTTCGCATTGCCGACCTTTGAATGTAAAGTCGCGGACTTTTTCGGATGGCCGATTCAGAATCCTCCCAAAGATGCGGAGTGACATCGTGGTAAGCCAAGCCCAAACGCTGACTGCAACGATGACAGCTGAGGAATTTCTCGAGTGGTGCCACCACTCGGAGCGTTCCGGAGGCCGTTACGAATTGGAAGATGGGAGGATCGCCGAAATGCCTTCGCTTTCCGAAATACACGGGGCGATTTGTTGGTCGGTCGCGCACCTCCTCGGACGGTATTTCGTACCCCGTTCCGGATATTTGTTGACAAACGACACCGGTCTGATCGTGAAGCGCCGTCCGGATACTGTGCGGGGCCCGGACTTGATGGCATTTCTCGAGCGACCCGCATCCGAGGATCTGAAGTTCGCTTTCGTCGAACGCATCCCAACTCTCGTCGTTGAAGTGCTCTCCCCTTCGGATCGTCTCGGCAAGACCATTACACGGATTAACCAGTACTTGAAACGTGGCATCCCCCTCGTTTGGGTCATTGATCCCGAAGATCGCAACGTGCTCGTCTATTCGCAGAATCGAGAATCGAAGACACTGGACGAAACCGACGACCTCAACGGCGACGGTGTCCTACCCGACTTCCAATGCAAAGTGTCCGACTTCTTCGCGTGGCCGACCACCGACACCCCCCGAGATTGACCCATGCTCTCGTTGAGATTCACCGCGTTGGCCCTGCTCGCCGGCCTCGGCTGCGGGAAGAAAGATGCCCCCGCCCCGACCGCCCAAGAGACCAAGCCGAACGCCGAGACCATCGCGACGAAGGTTTCGGACAGCTACCCGGCCAAAATGGACTCGCTGAAGGCGGGCACTGCGTTCGTGACGGCGGTTCGCGATGGCAAGGCGACCCCGGCGAATCTGAGCCCGGCCTTCAAGGCGCTCATCGCCCCGCCGGAACTCGACGCGGACAAAGCGACCGGGTATTCCGAGCTCGGCCTTCGCGTTTGGTTGGATGCGGCCAAAGCCACGGCGAACCCCGACGGATTGAAGGTCGACCTCGCCGCGGCGGACTACGCGATTCTGAGCAACCCCGGCAGCAAATCCGGCCGTATTTATTTGAAGCTTTTGAAAACGGCTGGCGGTTGGGTCGTCGAGCAAGCCCGGTTCAATGGCCGCAGCGGGCTCGACATCGCATACGTCGGCAGCACTCCGGGCGCGACGCTCGCCACGATCTTGTTCATCGAAGCCGCCCTCGCCGGGAGCAAGCCGGAAATCGAAGCCCTGCTGAGCAAGTCGGCCAAAGGGAAACTCGCCCCGCCGGTCTTCCCGGACGAGATTCCCCAAGGTTACAGCCGATCCAAATTGAACTCCGCACTCGCTGACGCTTTCCCGGCCGGGATCGCTTACGCCGGGATCGCCCAAGATAACGCCGCGATGAAAGCCTCGATCACCTTCGCGCTGGCCGGGAAGAATCGCGAGGTGGAAATCAAAATCGCCCCCGGTACCGGCCCTGGCGAATTCCTCGTCGACGACGTCCAACAAAAATAACAAACCTCCTCTTACTTCGAGATCGGTTTCATGAGCATCCTCATCGACAAAAATACCCGCGTGATCACACAAGGGATCACCGGTTCCGCCGGCACGCTGCACACGGACAAATGCTTGGAGTACGGCAGCGCGTTCGTCGGCGGTGTCACCCCGAAAAAGGGGGGCACTACGTGGACCGGCAAAGACTCCGGCAAGAGCTTGCCGGTGTTCAACACCGTCGCCGAAGCGGTCGCCAAAACCGGGGCCAACGCCACGATGATCTTCGTCCCGCCGGGCGGCGCGGCCGACGCCATCATGGAAGCCGCCGATGCCGGCATCGCGGTCATCATCTGCATCACCGAAGGGATTCCCGTTCTCGATATGGCCAAGGCGAAGCGCTTCGTCCAAAGCAAACCGGGCTGCCGGTTGGTCGGCCCGAACTGCCCCGGCGTCATCACGCCCGGCCAGTGCAAGATCGGCATCATGCCGGGTTACATCCACAAACCCGTCGCACCCGGCGGCACCGGTATTGGCGTGATCAGCCGCTCCGGCACGCTGACGTACGAAGCCGTGTTCCAACTGACGGGCATGGGCCTCGCCCAGACGACTTGCGTCGGCATCGGTGGCGACCCGATCATCGGTACGAATCAAATCGACTGCTTGGAGATGTTCCAAAATGACCCGCAGACCGAAGCGATCTTGATGATCGGCGAGATCGGTGGCACGGCCGAGGAACTCGCCGCAGCTTACGTCGCCAAGCACGTGACGAAGCCGGTGGCCGCGTTCATCGCGGGCAAGACGGCCCCCGCCGGACGGCGCATGGGCCACGCCGGGGCGATCATCTCCGGCGGCAGCGGCAGCGCCGCCGACAAAATCGCGGCGCTCGAACAAGCCGGGATCGTGGTTGCGGCGACCCCCGCCGACTTGGGCACCGCCGTGAAGGAAGCGATGGAGCGGAAGAAGTAGTGGCTGGGATTTCGATTTGACGCCTCGCCTTTTTCCGAGGCAGCGGGGGATTGAGGCCTGAGCCGAAACGTGTCCAGCGAGATAGCGCTCACCTCCCCGTGGAACCGTTTCGAAATGCTGGACACGTTTCCCGATCGCTGGACGGAATGGCGGGTTCGATCAGCTAGGCGAAACTGCTTCGGGATGCGGTAGTAGGTAGTGAAGTGATCCGTCAGTCGGTTTCGGGCAATTCGCACCGTTCGCGGCGAGCAAAGTGCGATTCGACAATGCCATCGGGCCGAATATTTCACCGTGTGGTTTCAACATTGCGAGTTCGGGGAGATCGGGGGGGTAGCAGTATTCCAAGCGGCGGGGATCGTTCAGATCGAGAAGTTCGATGAACGGACTCCTCGGTCGCCTTCGCGTGCAGTGCACCGTCCGGTTCGACGCGGATTGACCCATCGAGGAAAACCGTCAGCAGCAGTTCCGCCACAAGACGAAGAAACCGGCTTTCATGATCGCGTTCTGGTGCGTCGCCGTCTTGCACCTCGCCATCGTCGGTGCAGCGGCGTATGGCGTCTATGGACCCGGGAGCGATCGAAACCCACTGCAAAAAGCGATCGGCCGGGAATGAGTGACACCTTCTTGCCCGGCCCGACGCCGGACACCGTCCGAGCCGCCGATGGCCGAGTCCTGACCGCGCCCGACGGGTGGATTCTGCTCCCGCCCGGCGACGCCGCGCTGACCCGGCGTGTCAAGGCCACCGGCGATCGTTGGGTCGTCGCCGAGAAGAAGGGCCGAAAGGTGTTCTCGCGGGGAATTTGGACGTCGGCGGCGACCGTCGAACGGATTCGCGCGAACCTCGAAGCCGAGCGGTCCACCGAAGGATTCGCCAAGAAAAAAGAAGCCGGTGCCCGGCGGCGCGAGAAGGTCCAAGCCGAATATGTCGAGGATTTCCTCGGGGCGGTCGTGGCGTTCCTCGGATTTCACTCCGGCCATGCCGATCTCGCCGACCGATTGGCCCGCGCCGTGACCGATCACGCCACGCCGGTGGGGAGCGGCACGGTGGCCCGAACGCAGCGCATCCCCGTCGAGCAGCGGGCCGAAGCCGCGGTCATCGCTTGGATGCGGCATCGAACGACCGGGTACGATTCGTTGACGATTCCGCGAGTGAAGGGCCAACGCCGGGAGGTTCGCCGGATGCTGGCGCAGCGGTCGAAGGAATTGTTGGCCCGCTATCGCCGGGGCGAAGCGGCCGGAGAGGATTGTCCGCTCACGAAGGCTCTTCCGATTCCGGCTTAAACGCATCGTCGCTCAGACGCTCGCTTCCGCGGGTTCCTCGGCGCGGTCGCGGCGCTTCACGAGCGCCACGCGGTTCCCCACCGGATTGTACCGGACTTCGTCCATGAAAGCGCGCATCAGAAGCAGCCCGCGTCCGGACGGGCGGCACAAGTACTCGGGGTCGGTCGGATCGGGCAAGCTGGCGACGTCGAACCCGGGGCCTTCATCGGTGATGACGAATGACGCCTCGTCGTGGGACACCCGCACCAGCACCCGCACGCGGCGCTCGCGGTACGGCGCTTCCAGCCGGCGCTCCGAGGCCAGCGCGTAGAAGATTTTGTCGTCTTGCTCCTTCAACTTCGAACTCACGCCGAGGTTGCCGTGGTATATGGCGTTTAACAAAGCTTCCTCGAGGGCCACGCCGATGCGCGTCATGGCGGTCGCATCGCAGAGGCCCATGCTGAGGACGTCTTGCTGCAACACGGCGATCAGCGGTTGAACCAGGCTCGGGTCGTTATCCAACACGAACCGGGCGGTGCGGCGCGTCTGGCATTCCAAGACGTGGTGTCGCCGCTCCTCGGACTGCGAGGCCGCGAGGACTTGTTCGACGACAGACGGCAGCTCGTCGGCGAGGGAGCGCTTCGCCACGTATCCGGCGGCGCCGGCTTTCAGGGCGGCGATGGCGATGGCTTCGCTGCCGTGGCCGGTCATGAGGATGACCGGGATGCGCGGGAAGCGCTCCCGGATTTGCTCGACGAGCGCAAGCCCGTCCAAGTTGGGCATCTGCATGTCGGTGACGACCACCGTCGGCGGGGCGGCGGCGATCTGCTCGAGCGCGAGCGCGCCGTCAGCGGCGTAGGCGACGAGCCAGCCCGATTTTTCGAGCACCCGCCCGGCCACGCGGCGGTCGATGGCGGAATCGTCGACGACGAGGATCGTCGGGGTTGGGCCCCGGGGGGGCGGCGTGTCGGTCAACATGGTGGAGTCCTGGTTCAGAGTGCGGCGAGTTCGGGGACGGCCGTGGCCAAGTCGGCGACGAGCCGATCGATTTCCGTTTCCAAGGCGCGGTAGGCTTCGGCGGCGAGGGCGAGTTCCCCCTCGGTGCCGATCAGTTCGAGCCGGCGGGCGGCGGAGGCTGCGAAGGTTCCGCCGACGTACCCCGCCGCGCCTTTCAATCCATGAGCGGCGCGTTTCAAGGTGGCCGCGTCGCCCGCCGCGATGGCCTCGCGGATTTCGCCGAGTAATTTCGGGCCGTCGCTGCGGAAGAGCTCGGCCACTTCGGCGAAGAGTTCTTCGTCGCCTCCCAGTCGCTCGAGCGCGGTGGTACGGTCGAACGAGAGCGGGGCATCCTCGGCGAGTTCGTCGGAAACGACGGTGTCGTCCGAGCTCGCTTGGAGTTCCAGGGTCTCCGCCCATTTCAACACGCGGAAGAGTTCCTCGCGCTGGACCGGTTTGGTGAGGTAGTCGTCCATGCCGCCGGCCAAGCAGCGGTCGCGGTCGCCGGCCATCGCGTGGGCGGTCATCGCCACGATCGGCGTGCGGTGGCCGGTGCCGGCTTCGTTCTCGCGGATTTGCCGGGTCGCTTCGAACCCGTCCATTTCGGGCATCTGCACGTCCATGAGGATCAGGTCGAAGCGCTTGCGGGCGAGCGCGGCGAGCGCCTCCCCGCCGTGGTTGGCGACCGTGGTTTTGTGACCGCATTTTTCGAGCAGCCGCACCGCGACGAGTTGATTCACGACGTTGTCTTCGGCCAGCAGGATATCCAACTGCCTTTGCGGGGCCGCGTAGGCGGGGGTACCGGAACCCGCCGTCGCCTTCCGCGGCGGGGCGCCCTCGGGCGAGAGCTCGTTGCCGAGCGCGAGCGTGATGGCCTTCAACAAATCGGTGGCCTTCACGGGCTTGACGAGGTAAGCGCACAAGCCGATGGCCCGGCAGCGCGCCGCGTCCCCTCGGCCGTCGGCCGAGGTGAGCATCATGATGGCGACGCCGGCCAAGAGGGGCTCGCGGGCGATCTGTTCGCCCACGGCGAAGCCGTCCATGTCGGGCATCATGGCATCGAGCAAGATCAACGGGTACGGCTCGCCGGCGGCGGCGGCGCGTTGGAGTTCCGCCAAGGCGGCGATCCCCGAATCGACGCACGTCGGCTTGGCGTCCCAGAGCCGGAGGGTGTCGGCCAGCACGCGGCGGTTGGTGGCGTTGTCGTCGACGACGAGGACGTGGCAGCCGCGCAATTTCGTCGGCGGCCGGCCGGCCGGGCGCACGCCGGACACGCGGGCGAGTTCGAAGCAAGCCTCGAACAGGAACTCGCTCCCTTGCCCCGGTTCGCTCTCGACCCAGATGCAGCCGCCCATCATTTGGACGAGGCGCGTCGAGATGGTGAGGCCGAGGCCGGTGCCCCCGTAACGCCGCGTGGTCGAACCGTCGGCCTGGGTGAACGCTTCGAAGATGCTCGCGCACTTCGCCTTCGGGATGCCGATGCCGGTGTCGCGGACGGAAAAGCGGATGCCGACGCCCTCGGGGATTTCGATCCGCTGCGCCGTGACGACGACCTCCCCGCGCTCGGTGAATTTGATGGCGTTGCCGATGAGGTTGATCAGCACTTGCCGCAGCCGGCCGGCGTCGCCGATCAAGTCGTCGGGGACGTCGGCGTCGATGTCGCACGCCAGTTCGAGCCCCTTGGTGTGGGCTTTCAGCGCGAACGATTTCAAGGTGTCGCCCACCGCGTCGCGCAGGGCGAACGGGGCCGGGTCGAGGTCGAGCTTGCCGGCTTCGATCTTCGAGAAATCGAGGATGTCGTTGATGACGGTCAGCAGGGCGTCGGCTGACGACGCGACCAAATT
>Ga0105047_10007124_pt1 | contig 18914 bp, 20 predicted proteins | sample MAT04_FD_78384 | JGI IMG/M metagenome (GOLD analysis project Ga0105047, IMG submission 78384) | Freshwater microbial communities from Lake Fryxell liftoff mats and glacier meltwater in Antarctica - MAT-04 (megahit assembly) | ecosystem: Environmental > Aquatic > Freshwater > Ice > Liftoff... | reverse complement strand
TACACCCAAATGCTAAAAATGTAAAGGGAAACAACGGTAGAGCCCTAGAAAGCTATGCTTATTAGGGCTCTACTTGTGAAGTTGGTATTTTGCGTTGCGTTCAAAAATGCTTAGTTACGAGGAGCGGGAAAGTTATTTTTGGAAACGTACAAATGTACGGTAGAAAAAATAACAGGGATCCGCGACAAAGTAAATGAGTATTTTTGGCGCACTGCCTATCGTTTGGACCATGCCGGTGCCTTTCTCGCCTTCAGAAGCCCAGGCTTCTTCCTCTCAACCGCTCTCGGGTCACGTTTTAGGAACCCTGCCTTTTTAAGTGGAGTTCGCAAAGTCTCCTTATCCTTCGTGAGTGCACGTGCTACCCCCATGCGAATCGCTTCAGCTTGAGCTGTGTTTCCACCTCCTGATACACGCGCTTCAATTTTGAAAGTACCGTCAATTTCGTCTAGGTTGAGAGGATCTAGCGGAATTGAGCGGCGAGTTGCTGTGTTGAAATATTCTTCACCACTTTTACCGTTTACGGTTACGGAAGTCTTTGTGTCAGGAGTAATCCGAACTCTTGCTGTTGCTGTCTTTCTGCGACCAATTGCTAAAATGTAGTGTGTTTTATTTTCGGACATAGTAAGTAGTAGTAATTATGCCGTAATTATAAGGCTTTTCATACGATCTTTGCGAAGTTTGTTGCGAGGAATCATTCCGTCAACTGCTTTGCGGAGTATTTCTTCGATGCCCTTTTTATCTTTAAGCATACTCATTGAAGTAATGCGTAGACCGCCTGGATACCCGGTGTAGTGTGTGTACTCCTTTCCAGCAACACGCTTTTCCGGAAGAGACAGCTTGGATGCGTTTAGAATCGTTACTGTCATTGGAAGAACCATATTTTGAACGTAGTTTGGCGACTTCTTTCCAAGGAGTGCAGACGCAGCTTCGCTTGCAACGCGTCCAAGAGTCCGCCCCTTGGCATCAACGGTGTACTCCATTTTCGGAACTCCTGCAAGTGTACGCTGTGCGCTTACTTTTTGTGCAATGGTTTTCATATTATACGAAGGCTATATAGGCATTATCTCTCGCATTAACGGCATTTGGAGCACGTTTAACGATACGGGTGTATCCTCCAGCCCTTGCTACATAGCGAGGAGCGATGGTGTCAAATATTTTTTTGACAGAAGCATCATCGTTACCGAGGACGGAAGCCACATGTCGGCGGTTAGCTACAGAGTCAATTCGTCCATGAGATACCACTTTTTCAATGAAGGGACGAAGTTCACGAGCCTTAGCCTCAGTTGTGCCAATGCCCTCATGAAGTATAAGGGAACGTGCAAGAGAACGCATAAGGGCTGTGCGTTGGTTCTTTGGTCGGTTAAACGATCTTCCTTTGTGTTGGTGTCTCATAACAATAGTCTGCCTATATTACCCTGAGCCCTATCATAAGTCCAGTTTCGTTCAATATTTTAGAGTTCAGAGTGAGTTTTTTCATATTGATTTGGATAGGGCTTGACACATCTTTTGACCTATTCCCCCTTTAGCTCCATACCAAGTTTTGCGAGAGCTTCACTAATTTCTGCTACCGCTTTCTCTCCAACTCCATCAAGTTCAAGGAGTGCGCCGGGTGTCTTTTTTACGAGCCCAGCCACGGTCTTTATGCCAGCGTCGCCGAGTGCTGAAGTTATACGTGCACCAAGTTCAAGGTCTTCAACCTTAGTTTTGCTTACGACAGGTGCTGTCTGGTCTTCGGATGTATTCGCACGGACACCAACAACAGCTTCCTCCTGAAAGCCAACAATTGATTTAAGTTGGTGAATCATGATTTCTATCGATTTCTCAAGAGCCTCACGAGGACCAACGGTTCCGTTAGTTTCAATAAGCATACGCAGACGATTGAAGTCTGTTCGGTCACCCACGCGCATATTTTCTACTTCATAGTTCACCCTTCGAATAGGTGTGAAGGTTGCGTCCAGTGCAATAGTTCCAATTTCAACCTTGTCTTTCGTAAGAAGTTCGCGGGGAACATAGCCAAGTCCGCGCTCAATAGTAGCAGAAAGTTCAAAAGATACTTTTCCTGCGATATCAGCAACATGCTGGTCAGGATTGCTTATTTCAACCTGACTTGGAAGACTAAAGTCTCCCGCAGTTACCATTTTCGGACCCTTAACAGAAAGGCGAATTGTCTGAGGTTCGTCTCCATGAAGAGTAAAGTGAACACGCTTTAGATTAAGGAGAATCTCCATAACAGATTCCTTAATACCTTCAATGGTGGCAAACTCATGCGAAACGTCCTCAATTTTAACTGATGTAATAGTTGCTCCAGAAAGGGATGACAAAATAATACGGCGAAGTGAGTTTCCGAGCGTGTGCCCGTACCCAGGGTACAGGGCGTCAATTTCATAAACTCCCTGTGTTCCCTCTTCAGAAACGACACGAGGCTTTGACGGTAGTGTGATGTGGTTTTCCATAACGCAATCTAAATTAACCAGATTAATAAGTGGCCTGTATAAAGCCATGGGTAAAAGTTACAGACACAAATCGGTGTGGCTGGAGCTTTTACGCATGGCTTCTAACGACTATAGAACGACAGAACGGTAACTAAATCTCCCGCAGTATTTGCGGAGTCTTTCGTCGGCATGTGTACAATGCCACCCTCCATTGAAGCAGTATCAAAGGTTAGCCACGATGGCACTGCGTTTTCCGAAAGCTTTGCAGAAATACCCTCAAAAAGAACCAGACCTTTGCTACCAGCCCGCACGCCAATTTTATCGCTACTTGTTATTTGGCGGGAAGGAATTGTAGTTTTCCTGCCGTTTACCGTAATGTGTCCGTGAGAAACCATCTGACGGGCAGCGCGACGAGTTGATGCAAGTCCCATCCGTGCGACGATGTTATCAAGGCGCAGCTCAAGTGTTTGGTGCAGTTTATCTGCAGGACTAAGTGAGTCTTTTCCGTTTGATTCTAGGGATTCACGCACGTATCTACTGAACTGGCGTTCAGTAAGCCCGTAGGTTGTGCGAACTTTCTGTTTCTCGAGAAGTTGCTTACCATATTCAGTTGGACCTCGTCCACGACCTTTTGTTTTTGCACGCCTTTCAGAAGCTAGAGCAAACTTTTGCGTCTGAGTTTTCTCAAAGACTGAGGCTCCAAGGCGTTTTGCGATTTTATATTTTGGTCCAACTTTCATAGTATAAGTATTTGTTAATAATGACTTGCTCCACTAAACGCGTCTTGCCTTGGGCGGGCGAGGTCCGTTGTGGGGAACCGGTGTGGCATCTTTAATACTTCTGATCGTAATTCCTTTACCAGAGAACGTTCTAAGAACAGACTCACGTCCAGCTCCAACACCACGAATAATCACAGTTGCCTCCTTTACTCCTATGAGCATAGCTTTCTCTCCAAGGAGTTCCCCCACTTTACCCGCAGCATAGGGAGTTGATTTACGTGCTCCTGAAAAACCGAGAGCTCCAGCAGAAGAAGATATGACAGCATTTCCTGCCTCGTCTGTGAGAACAGCTTTTGTATTATTAAAAGTGGCGTCTACGTGAAGTACGCCACGCTCAAGGCGTTTCTTAACAGCTTTGGATAAAGCACGGTCTTTTCGACCTTGATCGAGTCCGCGCCCTGATTTTTTGATAATTCGTTTCTTTCCCATAGTGTTTTATTAGGCGGATTAGGTTTTCTCTAATGAGCGGCGACCTGAACCCATGGTCTTTCGAGTATTTCCACGAACAGTACGCGAGTTTGTCTTAGTTCGTTGCCCACGAACGGGAAGACGTCGCTCATGCCGTATTCCGCGCTCGCTACGAATATCTTTAAGACGTTTTATGTTCTGTCCGATTTCGCGACGTAGCTCTCCTTCAATAGTAAATCCCTCAGCCAAGATGCGAATTGCCTGCTCTTCCTCTGTGGTGAGTTCCGAGCCCTTTTTGTTTGGTGCGATATTAACCTGCTTCAAAATTTGAAGAGCACGCGTTGGTCCAATACCAAAAATAAGCGGAAGTGAATACGCTAACTGTTTCTTATCGGGAAGGGTTACACCAGAGATACGCATAGAGATTACGAAGGGTTATGTTGTATAGAAAAATGAATAAGTATTACTACCGTTTAGCCTTGGCGAGCCTTGCGACGCGGATTACGCTTATTTATGCGGTACAACCGCCCGCGTCGACGAACGATAATATCTCCAGGCTGTTGAATTTTGATTGAGGCTAGTACTTTCATCGTAATTGTGTGTAAACCGAACCTTCTAGGAAAGTCGACGAACAATGCGTGCTCTGCCACCGTACGGGTCAGTAACGAGTTCTACCTTGTCTCCGAGGAGAACGCGGATTCTGTGTAGACGCATTTTGCCTGCAAGATATGCAAGCAAAAGTTCTCCTTTCGGCATGCGAACACGAAACAAAGAGTTAGGCAGGACTTCTTCAACAGTGCCTGTTATTTGATCGTTCGTACTTTCTTCCATGTGAAGCTTTACTATAGTAACAAGTACTTACAATTGAGTCAACTACAAAGCTGATTATTGCCCTTTTTTAAGGTCTCCTTCAATTTCGACATCTATATCGGACGGCTCTGTCGGAAAAGTTTTCTTCCAAAATGGCCTAACCAATAGCTTAAATTCATCTATTTCAGGGAAACTTTGTAGTACAGTGCGCGCAGAATCAAGGGTCTTTCCCGCAACAGCCCCAGTTATCTTGGCACTATCCACATCCCAAACAATTTCAACATTTCCAGAAAGGTCAACCATAAAGGAAGTGTCTTCAGTCGGTACTTCTTTTTTTTGAGGAGCAAGTCGCAGTTCCTGATAATTTCTAAGAGAAACAGGAAGTTCCGTGTTTGTCGTTGCAAGTACGGTAGCAATTGCTTTTGCAAGAGTTTTTTCGGGGAAGACAATTGCAGTAAGAATTCCCCGTTGATTTATTGTAACCATAGTGTCTTTTCCGACTGTATCATTTGCTGGCTCAAAATTTGTAAATGTAGCTCCGGAAACAAGCACAAACCCTTCAGGAATTTTAGAAGCTAGCGTCTCTTGAAGTTCTTTGACCAGAGTCTCTCTATTCTTTGCATTTTGCGCTTCACGAGTAGCTTGTGTGACGGCTCCACGTGTACCAGAAAATCCACCAGTCATTGCACCATTTGATGTTGCGGTAACTAAATCAAAAGCCTTAGATCCGGAAAGTCCGGGAACGGTAAACGAAGTAGCTCCTATATTGTATGTGTCTCCACCCGCATCCGCATAGGCGGTAACCTCTTTAGTGCCAGGCGAGCTTACAGAGCCAGCAGGAATATTTACGGATTCATGAATTCTAAAAATTAAACCTGTTGATGTCTCAAAGCGAGTATTTTTGATAAGTGTCTGCGGAGCTGCTTGTGCATTCGCAATTACAATCTTACCCTGTGCAGCATCATTAACTGTTTCTGTGCTTTCAGCAGGTACAGTTGAGCCGACAACCTTCTCTTCAACAAGTATTCTATAAGGAAGGTCACCATTGCTTCCTGTAGCAGTAAGTGTCGCCGATATGGGAGAAGAAAGAGATTTAGGAGTTACCGTAACTTTTGCATCAGAAAAGAAATATAAAACAGCAACTGAGGCTGCGATGACAATGACTGCAGCAAGTGCGGTGCCGTATGGAAATCCACCAGATTGTTTAGGGACTCTTGGGTATCCATCTGGAAGAGGTCTTGGCGGTAGTGTTGGAGGCGTGCTTGGAGTGGTCTGTGTGATTGGCGTGGCACTTGCTTGAGTCATGCCCTCCATCCGCGGACGACGTGAGGGAGGTATAATGTCAGAAATAGTCCTATTCATAAATGGTAGTACGCAGAGCTGCTTAAATTTCTAATATAAGTAGTATACCTTAGAAATAATGCACAACGTAAGGTACCTAGGTAAAAGAAAGTCTTTTTGAACTGGCAAGCATAGCAAGCGCTATAAAACATGCTGCTTCTTATAATAGAGCACAAGAATACCCAGAAAAACGTCTCCCTGTGCTAGTGCCTTAACCGCCACATGAGTAGAAAATTGTGAGGCGGTAAGCGGGATTATCCCAAGCGGTGAATCTGAGAGCCAAAGAGTATGGAGTGTACTGCTGTCCAGCGTTCTCTTTAAATACTCACGCACTTCGAAATCTGAGAGCAGAAATAATGTTCGCGGAAGTGCGTGCTTTACAGCAATTTTCTTTAGCAAACTACTAATATTTTCTAACCAGTCTTTTTCTGCTCCTAGAGCTCGTACACCAAAGCGCACATTTCTGCCCGGCTGAATGTATCCCGGCTGTTTGCTTACCGCGCGCTCTAGAATAACCTCTTCACCCACACTTAGTATTCCCGCTCGGCGCCCTGAATTAAGGAGAACATTTATTCCCTGAGGAAGAGTCTCAACTTGCAAAATAAGACCTGATCGCACAAACACCAAATCAGTCGCCTCCCCGGTAACGTCAAGGATAAGAAAATCTCTCTCGTGTGGATACAGATCCCGGAGAATCGCATAGGCTACGGGAGCGAATGCAGTAAAAATAATAGCACTTGTGTGGTAAGCGCCCCGAACACTTTCTTTAATAGCTTCAGTCACGGTGCGCTTGAGACTAGAAGATAAAATAACGAGGTCTGCTCGCGTAACTTCCTTGTCAAAAGGATCCGATGTCTCATATCCGTTTAGTATCGTTGCAATTACTGATTCTCCAGAACTAACAGAGTCCTTCGGAATCAAAGTACCAGACACGATATCACTCAGCATGCTCTTGGTGAACGTAAACTTTTTTCCGGGCGCAATTGTATGTGTTTTAACGGTTGTGTTTTGCCACGGTGCCGCAACACTCACAAGAATATTGTCTACATGTGCGCTGCCGACCTCCCTCTTCATAGTTGGTGCACCCTCCTTTAATACGTAGCCGTGGACTGCTTCAAGAGTTCGGAGCATTGCTATATCAATATCTTCGTTCGGACGCGGCTCAATAGGGAGACGCACGCTGTAATACATTGACGGCGTCGCTCCTGTCGCATAGAGAGCAAAGCCTGCACCAACTGAAGAGGATCCAATGTCAATGAGGATGACGGAGGTTTGATTTTTCGAAGAGAAAGGCCACATGAAGATAGTATACAATAGCAAGTTTATAAATATAAAAAACCAATAGAAATTATAGAGAAAAAAATATTAATTAACGACAGCCTTAATACGACGAACACCTGAAGCAACAGCCTCTTCCTTAAGGATTTTAAAAGTACCGCTAGTACCGTGATAGATTTCTTTTGTGTTTTCAACGTGTGGGCCACCACAAAACTCAAGTGAGAATGAATCTACAATAGACGGAATTTCATCCGTTGCATGCTTTGGACCTACGGAATATACGGATACGGTATCAGCGTACTTAACACCAAATTCCATTTGGGCACCGATGCGTTCTGCCTCTCCCTTTGGCATAACGGTGCGAATAACCGGCAAGTCTTGGCGAATTATGTCATTTACCACATCTTCAACCTCTTTTTTCTGCTCCTCAGTCATTTTTCCTGTGTGAGAGAAATCAATGCGCAGCCGCTCACTTGTGATGTTACTTCCCCGTTGTTTAACGTCGGTTCCAAGTACTTTTTGGAGAGCGGCTAGAAGAATGTGATGTGTGGTGTGATAGCGCACGGTTTGTAGGGCGTGGTCTGCAAGACCTCCGGCAAACCGCCCGGCGCCTCCTGCGCGCGAAGTTTCCTGATGTTCTTTCATACGCAATGCCACAGCTTCCATATTTATAGTTGCTCCGCGCTCTTGTGCAAGTTCCTGAGTCATTTCTATTGGAAATCCATATGTGGTGAATAGGGTGAACGTATCGTCAGCACTAATCTCGTCGTCTCGAGTTAGTTTTTCGAACTCCTTAAGACCTTGCTCGAGCGTTTTCCTAAACTGCTCCTCTTCCTTATTTATTTCATTAACAATTATTTCAATTTGTTCGCTCGCCCACGGGTACTGCTCTTCATAACTTTTCGCATATTCATTTGTTATTTCTCCCAAGACCGCGTCGGCAATTCCTAGCCTATCGGCCTCCCGAATTGAACGGCGTATGAGTCTACGGAGGATGTATCCTGCTTCCGAGTTACTCGGACGAACATGGGACGCTATCATAAAAAAACTTGCACGTGTGTGATCGAGAATAACTCGAAACGAGCGAGTTGAAGACTCTTCTTGTCCGTAGGAAATTCCTGTTCTCTCTTCTAAAATTCTTCTTGCTGTTCTAAATACATCAACATCAAAAACATCAGACGTTCCCATACTTGTCGCGACCATGCGTTCAAGACCACCTCCGAAATCCACATTTTGTTTTGGAAGAAGTCCAAACGTCTCGTCCGCTTTCTTTATGTACTGCATAAATACAGAATTACAAATTTCTACGAAGCGCCCACAGTCGCAGTTAACGTGACAATTCTCGCCCCAGTCCTTGTTATGTGGTGTTCCAAAGTCGTAGAAAATCTCTGAGTCTGGTCCCCCAGGTTCGCCAACAGGCATGTTTGTAGGAGTGCCTGAACGACTCCACCAGTTTTTCTTTGCGTCATAGGCAAAAATTCTACCGTCTCCCATTCCTTTTCTGTAGCCTTCCTCCTCAGTTCCAATTGATACAAGTTGTGCATTGATACCCTTTTCAGCAAAAAGTTCTTTCCAGATACTTACAGCTTCAGTATCTTCCTCCATTCCAGTTTCCTTGTCTCCACTAAAAACCGTTACATAAAGTTTGTTTGGATCAAAGCCAAGCCCCTCATCCTTACTTGTCAAAAATTCAAAAATCCACGGTAGCTGCTCTTTTTTAAAGTAGTCGCCGAGAGACCAGTTTCCAAGCATTTCAAAAAAGGTAGTGTGGCGGTTGTCTCCCACCTCTTCAATGTCACCAGAGCGGAAAGAAAGTTGAGAATTTACAATACGTTTTCCTTCCGGATGATCTTTCCCAAGAAGATATGGCACAAGTGGCTGCATACCGCTTGAGGTGAAAAGCGTCGTCGGATCATTCTCAGGCACAATGGGAGCAGAGGGAATAATCACGTGCCCACGCTTACGGAAAAATTCTAAATATTTAGCTCGAACTTCTGCTACAGTCATAAAAATAAGATAGCACGACACTATAGAAATGAAGAAGTCCCGAGGAAGCGTCAGGGCTTCTTCACAACCATAAGACGAGAACCTTTCGCCACAAATCTCGGGGCACTGAGAAATGGCCTCTTTTGTTCAAGCGGAACAGCGCCCGGGTCAAAGGAGGTTTTTATCTGTCCCTCACTTACTGCCCTTTCATGGGCATCTCTCGCTTTTGCCAAATTATACTTGGAAAATCTCGTCATTTTTACTCTCATCAGACTTTTCCTTTCTTTCTATATACTATAGCACATAAGTCATATTTACGCAATCGTTCCGCACGCTACGACAGAAAAGGTAGTCTTAGGAATTAATTGTGCAACTTCATTTATCTCCCGCAGGGTAATTTTTTGTACTAGCTTCGGGTACTCGTCAATGTATGAGAGAGGTTTTCCGTCCATGCCTATTTTGTGAAGTACGCGTGCAAGTCCCAACGTTGATCCAAGCCCTACAAGGTAGGATCCGGACAGTTCGGTTTGTTTATTAGTAAGGGCTTTTTCTGTAATCCCTCTGGTAAAAAATGTGAGAATCTCTTTTCGTGTAGCGAGGACTGCTTTTCGAAATGTCTCAGGAGAAAATGTGGCCCATATTTGAAATATGCCTTCCGTGTCAACACTGAAACCTGTCGAAGTAGCATTTATCACGTAGGTTAGTCCGTCACGCTCGCGGATAGTACGCATCAAATGTCCAGAGGAAAGTCCTCCCCCGCCAAGCATACTAATAAGGATGGTCAGAGGTAGGTAGGCAGGATTACTAGTCCTAATAGAAAGAACAGCTCCAAAAAAAGTATCTATCGTTTTTTTGTCCGGAATCGTAATAAATGAGTCAGTGAGAAGATGTTTCTTTGTATGAGGTGCCTTTTTGGACACCGTGTGTCCAATCGGGGAAATAGTTTTCAGTGCGTGCAAAACATCTTTTTTTATTTTTTTTACCTCCAAATCACCCACAAGCGAAAGTATCATTCCCTGTTGTCCAAAAGACGCGAAAGAAGTAATGTCATCTCGCGCTACTTTTTTGCATGCCTTAATTGCTTCATCTGTTGTCAAAGCGTAGTTGGCGTGCGTGTTTTCATATAAGAGTCTGCTAAAACCAATCCCTGCTTGCACATAAGTATCATTTTTTGATTCCATAAGCGCACCCCGCATGCGTTCTTTAGCCAATTCTAGCTCTTTTGCTTCAAAGAGAGATTGTGAGAGACACTCCGCAATAATAGTAACGACAAGCTTAACATCTTCAGGAAGGCATGAAGCACTAAAGAAAGTTCTGTCACCACTACTAGCGAAAGAGAGAGTCGCTCCACGCACGGCGAGCAAATTTCTGAGAAGATATTTGTCTCTAATTTTTGTGCCTGCATCAAGGAGCTCTGCGCAGAGTCTGGCAACAACTTTCTTTCCGCCCTTCAAATGGTGTGGCCCCCCAAGCACACTTCCTTGAATCGTAACGACGTCTTTTGCGCTTGTGGGTGCTATGAATATGCGTGCTCCGGTAGGAAGCCGAAGTTCTGTAATGTTATCTTGCATAGTTTTCATAATCTTTAGGAGGGCGTATTTTTAAAGTATCCAATAGTTGACATGTCGTCCAAGAAGTATTTTTTTGCTACGTGCATAATGTCTTTACTCGTTACTTTTTGGTATGCCTTTGGAAAAGATATAAATCTTTTCCAATCTCCTGTGGCTATTTCCTCGTTAAGAGATGACAAAAGCGCATACGCACCATCACGTCTTTCTGCTGTAGAACTTCTTGCTAAAATTTTGGCCTGTTTTATTTCAAGCGCTGACACGCCCGTTGTTGCAATTTTTGAATATTCTTCTTTAAGAAGCTTTTCTGCTTTTTCGTGGGCGAGTTTTTCAGTTAGAGTTATGAAAGTGAGAAATAGTGCATCATCGTGAAGTTGGTACGGATATACTGTAACGTTCGTTGCAAGCGCTTTATCTACGAATGTTTTATATAGCCTGCTTGTCTTGTCCTCAGACATAATACTTGCGAGCATTACGAGAGCGGGCATATCGGCATGATGTGCGTTTGGTATTTTGTGTGCCACACAAATCATATCTGTGCCAACGCGTTTAACAAGAACTCTTCTTTCACCCTCTTGCTTTGGCTCCTGTGTGTAAAGTGGGGGGAAAGGTTTTGGAGATTTTGTATGAATACCAAAGTATTTTTTAATAAGTTCTAGTGTTTTTTTGGTATCAAAATTCCCCGCTATGGTTACCGTTGCGTTATTTGGCCAATAAAAATCATTATAAAACTCGCGTAGTCGCTCTATGGAAACATTTTCAATATCAGAACGCCAACCAATCGTTGAGTGATGGTAAGGATGTGCTACAAATGCTGCCTGCCACACCGCTTTATCAAGCGCCTCCATAGGATGGTTTTCTCCGCGTTCAAATTCGTTTCGAACAACAGGCATTTCATCCTCTTTATCTTTTTTAGTAAATGTTGCCGTGCGCATTCTATCCCCTTCAATTTCAATAGCAAGAGAAAGAGATTCGCTAGGTACAACTTCGTAGTAGTTAGTTCTATCAAACCATGTTGTTGCGTTTAAAAGTGCCCCCCTATTCTCAAGGAGAGCATCCATACCTGTGCCTTTATTTTTAATAAATTTCTTTGAGCCCTTGAACATAAGATGTTCTAAAAGATGTGTAGCGCCTGTGTATCCGGTTGCCTCATTACGGGATCCTACATGATAGGTAACCATACATCCTGCAACGCTAGTGGCGCTATCGGGAACGAGAAGAATGCGAAGGCCATTTTTTGTAAGAACATATTCAGATATGCCCTCTAGAGTCTGCTTATATTCTATGCCAGGAACTTTTAGGGAAGACGCTTTCATTTTGAGTACTATATCAGGCATGAGGAGCCAAATCAAAAAAAGTTTCTTTTACTGGACTATTTCACTACAGCCAATCAATTTCTTTTTTCATATTAGCCCGGAGGTACTCATTTGTTTTACTGAATGGTTTACTCCCAAAAAAGCCAGCGCGCGCAGAAAACGGGGAGGGGTGAGGGGATTCTATAACAAGGTGTTTGGTGCGGTCTATGCGCGCGCCTTTGGCGCGCGCATAATTCCCCCACAGTATAAATACAACATTGTGACGGTTATCGTTTACGCTCTGTACCACAGCATCGGTGAAATCTTCCCAGCCGTGGCCTTGGTGACTCCCGGGTGCTCCAGCTCGCACGGTAAGTGTTGCATTAAGAAGCAAGACCCCTTGCTTTGCCCAACGAGAGAGATCACCATCTGTATGAACTATCGATTCTCCTACATCACTTTCAATTTCTTTAAAAATATTACGAAGCGATGGTGGGATTTTTATATTAGATGGTACAGAAAACGATAGACCTGTCGCTTGCCCCTCTTTATGGTAAGGATCTTGTCCGAGCAAAACGACCTTAATATCCTCAAACTGACAAAGTTCAAATGCAGCAAAAACATTCTGCATGTCTGGATACACTTTTTGCTCGGCGTACTCATTTGTTACAAATGTGGCGAGCTTTGTAAAAAAAGGTGCCACAAGACAGTCCTTTAGCTGTTTCTTCCACGAATCATGGATGGCTATATCCATTGCGTTACACTCTGCCGGTTTGGTCTTCAAGTGTACTAATTTCTGCAATAATTTTTCCTACACGTTCTGGAGTAACACCAATTTCTCTCAAAAGCTCCCTATGTTTTTTTACGAGCTCGGTTGTTGAAATATTTTTATCAATAAGAAGCCTCTTTTCACTTTTGCGAAGTGTTGTTAAAACTGTTACAGGGTATAGTCCACTAGCGATAATTCTGTCGTATAGATTGCCCTCGGTTGGATAGTCCCAACCGAGCAGGTTTATGCCCGAGCACTCAGCAAATTCTATTGCCTGAGATGTAAATTTTGTATTTGTTACCAAAAATCCGTGATCAACGGGGCAAGTAGCCTTAATTTTAGGGTCACAATTTCTGATATCGTCAAAACGAGCCTTTACGTAGAGAGCAACCTTTACGTCGGTTTTGTATCCTGGATCGTTGTGATATTTAAGTTCCCCCATAAGGTATTCACCGTTTCGCACAGCGTACACATCTACTTCATGTGGTACACATTTACCAGGGATAATTCTGCGAGGCTGAACTTCCCAACCTTCCTTTTTAAATAACTCAGATACAAAGTCTTCAAAGGGGTGCCCCGAAGGTCCAAGATCAAAAAGAGCACGTCGGAGTGAATAACGTGCAGCGCTCGCACGCTCCGCTGTCCGAAGCATGGTAAAAGCTCTCCTGTAGATTTCTTGACTGTTGGATGTCCCTGCAATAGAGGTTTCAATTGTCTTACGGATTCGACTTGCTGTTTGGATTCCCGCACCAGCTCTTATTAGTGAGCCTTCTAGTTTAGAGCCATCAAACTTCTCAACGACACCATTTGCTTTAATTATTTCTGCCATAATTAAGCAATTATACCACCTCCTATGCATTCTTCACCTGAGTATATGACAAGCGATTGCCCAGGCGCAATATCTCCGGGTAGCGGAGCATTTGAAATAAAGCTCTTTGTTGCTACGTTGAAGTAACCTTGAATCTTAGATCCGTGATACCGATATTGAGCCGTAATGAGGGAGGTGTCACGCAGAGGCGATAAGAGATTTAACGATAGAAGTTCGATAGATGTTTTTTCCTTTGTAGTACTTCCACTTTGACGAGATACGGTAAGTACATTTTTTTGCATGTCTTTTTCGACAACGTACCAAGGTCCGCCAAATGCACCCGTGAGCGCTACGCGCTCACCAATGGTATAAAGTACTGCACCGCGGTGAGTGCCCACGACTTCCCCATCTACCAAATACGCCAGACCGCAGAAGCTGCCAATCTCTCTTTGAAGAAAGTCTAAGACAGAAACGGATCCAAGGAAACAAATTCCTTGGCTGTCGCGTTTCCCGGCATTTGGAAGCGTAAGTTTTTTTGCGAGAGTACGCACATGGCTCTTTTGCATACCGCCTATCGGGAAGATGACAGAAGCGAGTACCTCCGCTCTAATTGCCCAAAGAAAATAGCTTTGATCTTTAGTTTCGTCCGCTCCTCGAAATAGTCTGCCATCTTCGTTTTTTGCATAGTGCCCCGTAGCAATGTAGTCGGCACCGTGTGCCATTGCATATCTGTAGAAAGCACCAAACTTAACATCGCGATTGCAAAAAATATCCCCGTTTGGAGTTCTGCCTTTTCTGTATTCGGCAACAAGATAGTCGATAACACTTGTTTTGTACTCTTCACTCGCGTCAAGCGTTACAAATGGAATCCGCAGGTGCGCGGCCACACTCATTGCAGCCTTTCGGTCCTGTCGCCACGTGCAAGGCATTTCGGGCGGATAGTAACCTTGTATAAAAACTCCTGTAACGATAGCCCCCGCCTTTTGCAAAAGTGCTGCACTTACAGCAGAGTCAACTCCTCCTGATAGTCCTACGAAAACAGACTTTCCTTTGTACGTTTTTAAATGGACAGCCATGCAGTCTATACTACGCGAGCGATAGCTAGCGTCAAAGACAGCGATCTAGTCAAGATAAAGTGCTCGGTTTCGCTTATGGTCCTCAAACGTTTTTCCGTAATACATCAACCCGTCATTACCAGTGAGGTAATAGAAGTAACTAGTTTTTGTTGGTGTTACAGCCGCCAGCAGAGATTCAAGTCCTGGGTTACTTATTGGCCCCGGTGGGAGCCCCTTGAACTTATATGTGTTATAGGGATGATCACTCTCAAGATCCTTTCTAGTTGGAGTGTAGCCATTTTGTTTTTGTATGTAGCCAAACACTGCGTCAACTTGAAGCCTTTGATCAATATCAAGTCGGTTGTAGAGGATACCCGCAATCATCTGCTTGTCAGCAAGTCCTCGAGCTTCTCGTTCAAGGAGAGAAGCCATAATTACGATTTCGTTTTCAGATTTTTCAGACACGTCTACCAGCTGTTCAATTGTCTTTATTTGCTCATCAAATCTCATTTTTAGTCTGTCTATAATATACTGGTTTTCTGTTCCGGGAGATATAAAGTAGGTATCGGGAAACAAGTAGCCCTCTTGTGCAGTTGCAAGAGAAAGAAATGTCTCTTTCGAAAATCCGGGTAGTTTTTCTTCGAGAACGCGCGTGATGTCAAAGCTCGTCATTCCCTCAAAAAAGGTTACCCGTATAGGAGAAATACCATAGTCTCCTGTTCCGATTTTTCTTACAACAGAAAGCGGGGTCGGGGCTACAGAAAACAGATAGAGTCCGGGTTGTAAGGATGTGTCGTATCCAGATATGCGACTAAGTACGAGAAAAATAAAAGGACTTTTTATAATATTTTTGCTCGCAAGCTCGTTTCCAATATCTATAAGGCTTGTTCCTGGTTTAACGAATACCACTGTGCCTTTTTCAAAGGAATGCGAAGGAACAAAAACCAAGAACCATAAAATACTTAGAAGCAGTGCAAATCCTGTAAAAAAGATCACATGCCAAAATCTGAAGTTTTCTGTAGCGCGCGAAATACGCTCTATACTATGTTTGTTAAAAAAGGGACTCATGAAAGCACTATACGGGAAGATTTGCTGGTACTCCCCCTGACTTTGACTGGATGCGGTTAAGGCCAGGTGTTGCCACTGAGCTTGAAGGAATGTGGTAGAGCGTTGCGAGTTCTTCTGTACTTAAGATTACTTTTGGTCCTACGTAGGGAGAGTAGAAAAAAGCGCGCCTCCTGTAATACTCGGTAATCCGAACTTTTTCGTCGTGAGCGTGGTGTCCGTGCGGGTCTTCCCACGGGTAGTCTCCAAACTTAGCGGAGAAAAGCGATTGGGCACCAAGAGAGTTGTAGGTTTCACTATTGAACGGCTTGAAGAGTGAGAGTTGGTGTGTAATCATAACGCCCTTATATGCGTCTTTCGGTGCTGTGTAGATTGCACGAATACCCACGTCAAAGCCTTGTTTAGCTACGTTTCTCTCGAGAGCTGCAATTTGATCAATTTGTCCTTTCGTTGGATTTGGGAATCCTTCTGTCTCAACGGTTTTCCCAGTCGCAGGGTCGGTATACCTACCCTTCTTTACTGTTGATTCACGAATTTCATTAATCATCTCTTTAGCCTCATCTTTCCAAGGGTCTCTCGTCATGCGAATAATGAACTGGATCCAGAACTGCTCTTTAGGACCAATAGATCCGATGAATTCCAAAAGTTGAGCGAGTGGGTCGGTTTGATGTTCTGGTTTTGTTCCGGGTTTATCAAGACCGAAATCAACGTAGGTCTTAATGGGAAGCGGGTCGGGCTTGTTGTGGGAATACTCAGTACCAAACATGTCGTTATTGTGCGAGAGTGTATCAAAGAGTCTGCTGTAGTCTTCTGCTTCAACAATTTCAAGTCCGGGGTACTGTGCGTAAAAAAAGCTTTCAATAGACCTACGCAAGCTTTCTCGTGTCCAGAGGTAAAAGTGAACTTGTCCGCCGAGAGACACTAATTCCAGAGAAAAAGAAGGCCGTACGCGCCCGAGCCAGAACCTCTTATACCAGTTGCTCTCTCCAGAACTTAGGTGGAGACTAGAAAGCACGAGTTCCATAGCCAAAGGGGTTTTCTCCATTTCCCGCGGAAGGCGAAGCTCAAGTAAAACGTAATCATATCCTGCAATATTTTCCGCTTGACGTGATTCTATAAAGCGAGATACGGCGTGCGGGACAAGGAGCAACGGAAGCCACACTGGAGAGAGAAAAATAACAAGCTCAAAGTTTCTCAGTGATTGTTCAGGTGCAAATAGAAAAAAACCAAATAGCAAAACAACGAAAGCAATTAAAAAGGGCCGGGCTGTGGCGTCCCACCCAGCATCTTCGTGTCCCGAGTGAAGTAGTGAGTGAATAAAATGGAGCCCCGGAAGTCCTCCACCTCCCTTTTTTGCATCTGACATGCTTGTAGTATATCAACAAAAGCGAATGCGCGAAGCCAGAGGCTTCGCGCTCGTGTGCAAATCGTATCTACTATTTACGCTAGCCCGTATGTTCCGTTCTTGTTTCGTTTAAAGTAGCGCACGTCGTTTAGATTTACTAAAATAGTGTTGTCTTTTACGTATCGAACTTTCTTGACCTCATCAATCACCTTTTCCTTCGAAAGCGGGCCATCCTTTTTAAGTACTGCTTTAATGACGTCTCGCACAACACCCGGCTGATATCCCCATTCAGAGAGTGCGTAGAGTCCACGCCCGACAAGCACAAATCGTGCATCCTTAATAAGTTCGTTGTGGGTTGTTGCCACGTGGGCCTCTTTAGCAAAAAGTTCTCCAATCGTTTTTGCAACATCTCCGAAGTGCATAGGCTTACCACCCTGTTTTATGACAAGGTATGCGTAGTCACGAACACCTTTTGTACGTATTGCAGGTGTGTTTGTTCGTCCCCACTCAGATAGAGGGTTGCTAGAAATATTTTTAGAAAGAGAAAGCCAGCGCTTCAAAACTTCCTCATTTTTGTAGGCATCATTGACATGCTTTAACTCCTCAAGAAATCGCTCCATCATAACTCCTTCTGTTAGCACCTCATTGTCTGAAAGTGATGTGTAGAGCTTTGAGAGGGCTTGGTGTACTTTTTCGGAAGTCTCAGCGTCAACGTGCCAGCGAGCAAAAAACTCATCAGTTTCGCGCTCACGGAAGAAAGCACTTCCAACAACTAGAAGGAATCGGAAACGGTTACGGGCTTTCTCGTCTGTTGAAAGTCCGTTCAGAAGCTCTTCTTCTTCTACAATAGACCCAAGAGATTCTACATAGACAGCGAGCTCGTCAAAAGCACTTGTCGCATTACTAAAAGCTTTTGAGGAACGAATAGCATCTAGTCCAGCAGACTCAATTTGGCGAACGCGTTCACGAGTTATGCTCCAACGTTCACCAATTGCCTCCAGAGTCTCACGTTCGGAACTTGCTCCAAGACCAAAGCGAAATACGAGCACTTCGCGAGCTCGCTCGGGTACTTCAGAAAGAAGATTTTTAACAAGGGTACTGTTGTCAAAAGAGAGCTTTTTGAAGGTGCTAGACGCGCCTTTATGCTTAGCCGGTGCTTTTTTGCCCTTTGTTTTGGTTATTTTTTTGACCATATGAAATATCTTCTATTTATACCAGATTGCTTTAAATACGTCAAACAGCACCTTTTTGGAGACTATTGGGGATAACTAATAGCATGTGTTCTAGTATCGGTTTGAGTGGGGCAGATCGCTCATGGAGCATGGGATAAAAGAGAGAAAGGTCTTCAAGAAATGCAAGAATCTCCGCACGTTCTACGCGCGACACTTCTTCGAGTTCTCTGTATGCCACGTGCATGAGTCCGCTCACGAGTTCTACGATTTCGTTGCGAGCACGTTGCTTTTCCACGTCGTTATCAGATTTAGAACGAGTAAGGAGTTTTGCTATAATTTTCTCTCTTTCTGCCTGTGTTATGCAAATGAATTGTTCTCCAACCCCCCGTAGCGGTTTACCACTCTGAAGCCTCATGAGCCTTGAACGGAGTGTCGGCAAAAGCATCCCGTCACTTGGAACAATAAGAATCAAGGTAGTTTTCGTTGGCGGTTCCTCAAAAAGTTTTAAAAGTGCGTTTTGTGCTTCATGGAAAATTCTTGTGAGAGATACCACAATAACCTTACCCTGAACTCCGTCAGGAGCACGTCGGGCAATCTCTGCAAGTGATAGTGCGTTTGCAACAGAAAAAAGTCCGTGGCGCTGAACGATAAGATCTGCATTTTTGCCCTCGGCTTGATTAAGTTTTTCATGCGCAAAGGTCAGAGCGGAATTAATTCCCTCTTCAATGTCTCCAGTAAGAAGATATGCATGTGCCATATAAACTAACTATCGCACCCGTGCACTTACTTGACAAATAGCAAGT
>Ga0105047_10007123_pt1 | contig 18915 bp, 14 predicted proteins | sample MAT04_FD_78384 | JGI IMG/M metagenome (GOLD analysis project Ga0105047, IMG submission 78384) | Freshwater microbial communities from Lake Fryxell liftoff mats and glacier meltwater in Antarctica - MAT-04 (megahit assembly) | ecosystem: Environmental > Aquatic > Freshwater > Ice > Liftoff... | reverse complement strand
GGATCCACCGCTGTCGGTTGTACCGCCAGTGGTGTTTTCCGGCTTGGGTGCCCGTGGCGGTGATGTGATCGGCAGCGATTCACCGGCGAGAGCCGGAATAGCGTCGGCAGTGACCCATACGCGGGTCTGATCGCTGCCCTTGGAGTACCAGATGGCACCATCCGTGGCCTGACGTTCAAGCAGGAAGTCGAGGCCGCTGTTGCCGTTCTGCTTGAGGAAGTTCGGGCCCTTCCCGGAGGCGATGGACCCCGTCACGACAAGTCCAGTCGACTGCGAATTGACGGTTCCGTTTGAAGCGAATCCGCCGGAACTCTGCTGGACTCCACGCAGGTATTCCATCGCGCGGCGAATCGACTTGGTGCCGGGAAGTGCCTGCAGGACGGTCCCGGTTGAGTCAGGGTCGCTCTTTGCGTCGTCGGCGATTCCCCAGCCGCCTTTGTCGGTCTGGACGCTGCGCAGCCAACTGACCACGTTGTCGCGCATTCCCTTGGCCTGGACCGATTGAAAAGCCAGGGCGGAGAAGGCGGCCACGTTGACTTTGTTGCCGTATGAGAAATCCTTGCCACTTCGAACCCGGAGTGCCTCGACCAGATCCCGGCCTTCGAAGTCACGCGGATCGCCCTTTACGGTTTTCAGGGCGAGGATCACAAGCGCGATGTCACCGGCGTCGTCGAGATTCTTACGACGATCCTTCAGATAGGCGAGCGGTGTTTTCTCGGCAATCTTTACGTCAAGCGGGTTCACTTCCGCGGCCGCCAGTCCGATCATCGAGCGCGCGGTGATGTTCACCGATGATTCGGCATCCGGCGATGCGCCGAATCCGCCGTCTTCATTCTGTTGCGCCTTCAGCCACGTGGCAGCACTTGTCGTTTCAGCGCTGACGTCAGCACCAGCCGGAGCCGGGGCGACCAGGACCGTGCCGAGCGCCACGGCCACCAGCAGGACTCCAGCCACCGAAGTCGCCTGTTGCCACTCGAACCGTTCGCGGAAACGGCGAAGGGCCGCGACCATGGTCGGACCTGCCGCTAGAGCGAAAATGACGTTGCCGGTTATGTGTGCGAGATCGAATGGAATGGCTCTTGCCTCCAGTACAAGGTACCGGTCGAGCGATATTTCCCCGCCGAAACTCACCATCGTCTGGAAATTCATCCAGGCCCCGAACACCAGACCGGCAGCCCCACAGGCAAAAGCGAGGGTGAAACGATTCGCCCGGCCTCTGGTCAGATACCAGAAGGCACCGCCGGCGACGCCGGTCATGCCCCATCCGACCATCTGCCACGGGGTCCATACGCCCTGCCCCAGCCAGAAGTTGGAAACCAGTCCGCCAAGCGCGCCGACGGCGAATCCGGGCGCCGGCCCCAGCGCGTAACCGGCGAAGAAAACGATGTCAGTGGTGGCAACGACGTTGGGAATCGGGGCCAGCACGATCCGGCCGGCAACGGCCAGCGCCGCGAGCACGGCAACCAGGGCGACAATCTGCGACGGCGGACGCGAAGTTTCATACCAGAGCATTCCACCGCCGAGGGCAAGCAGCAAGACCACCAGGGTTCCGATCTGCCAGCTCATTGATCCGCCTCCGGTCCGACCCGCTGCGACAGCCAGGTGGCTCCGTCGGCGACGCGAACCATACCCGGGCGGTTCAACACCCGTGCCACCTCGGTGGCAAAGTACCAGCCGCCGGAAAGCACCGTCTCGGTATCGGCGTCGGCGATCAGCTCACCGTCCCCGAGAAGCACGACCCGGTCGGCAAAAGTGACCGCGAACTCGACGTCGTGAGTGGAGATCAGCACCGCCGCCCCCCGACCGGAAAGCTCGAGGGCAAGGTTGGTCAGGCCGTCCTTCAGCGCCCGGTCCATGCCCCGCGTGGGTTCATCGAGGGCGATCAGGGCGGGCAGGTTTTCGCCTTCCATCTGACCGGCCAGTGCGATAGCCAGGGCCAGCCGCTGCCTTTCGCCACCGGAAAGATCCCGCGGATCACTGTCGGGACTGACGTGAAGCCCGACCGCGTTCATCGCCGCTTCACCGACTTCACCGGGAAGTTCATCCCCAACCCGTTCACGGACCAGGTAGTCCCCTGGGTTCTGGGTCAGCAGCGCGATTCCGCCAGGCACTTTGACCTTCCCCTTGACCGGTTCGATCAGGCCGGCGGCGGTCTTCAGGAAAGTCGATTTACCGGCACCGTTCCTGCCCATCAGGGCGACCTTTTCGCCGGGCTCGATCTTCAGGTCGATGCCACGAAGCACATCAATCGGGCCTTCACCGGGGTCGAGTTCAACCCAGAGCCCTTTGCTGGCCAGCGCCCCGCCTTTGCCCGCCCGCCTGATCTTCTGTGTGTCCTTTTCCTTCTCGGCCGAGGCAGATCCGGAACCGGATCCCGGCTGAATGCCGCGCAGCATCAGGATCGCCCGCGCATCCCGGACGCCGACTGGAAGTGGATCGATTCCGGCGCAGGCGAACATCCGGGCTGCGGGGGTCGCCAGCGCAGGGTCACGACCGATTGCGTAGTCGAGGAAGTCGCGCGGCGGGCCGTCAAACCGGATCGCACCACCGTCCATCGCGATCACCCGATCGGCCGCGGCGAGGCAGCGCTCGATGCGGTGCTCCGCCAGGACAACGGCCACCCCCCACTCCTCGTTCAACCGGCGGAGCAGCCAGATCAGCTCATCACCGGCGACCGGGTCGAGCTGGGAGGTCGGCTCATCCAGAAGAACCAGCGGAGGCCGGGTGACCAGGGCGACCGCAAGCGCGACCCGCTGCATCTCTCCACCGGAAAGAGTCGTGACCGTGCGTGGCAGCAGATGAGGGATGTTCAGCGCCAGCGCCACCTCTTCCACCGCCCGGGCCCGCTCGGCCGGGTGGTCACCGCGGAATCGAAGCGGCAGTTCGAGCTCTGCGGCAACCGTGGTCGAGATGATCTGGGTCTCGGGATCCTGGGCCACGTAGCCAACCACGTCGGCGAGCTCGCCGGGACCGAACTGCCGGGTGTCGCGACCACCGACCATCGCCGAGCCGGCGATCTCGCCTCCGTGGAAATGGGGGATCAGGCCACAGGCCGCACGAAGGAGCGAAGTCTTGCCGGTACCGGATCGTCCGGCAAGGACGATGAACTCGCCGGGCGCGACGTCGACCGACACGTCCTTGAGCGTCGGCTCGGTTGCGCCGGCATACCGATAGGTAAGAGACTCAATCGAAAGTGCCGGCTCATCGAAGCCGCGCTCGACCGTGCCGGTCTCAGCTGCGGACGGCATTCTTCCTCCCGCCTCGTCGCCATGTGGTGAATCCGGCCAGCAGGAACATCAGCACCAGGCCAAGCGAGAAAACATCGGGGGAATATTCAATGGCGGGATACTGGACGAATTCGCCAACCCGGAAAACGAGTCCAAGGACCGCGGCGACCATCAGAATCGAGCCGACCACCCAGAAACGCAGGTCGAACCGGGACGGCACCGAAACGAACTTCGTGCGGCCGGTCGACTGCCCGTAACCCCGCAGCTCGAGCGTGGCCGCCACGTCCACAGCGCGGTCAAGCGAGCCCGAGAGGAGGCGGTGCGCCATCGCCACCTTGCCCACCGGTGCAGCTCCGGGGCCTCTCAGCTCAGCCGCTTCGCTCAGCCTTGCCTGGTCCGTTGCCGCCAGAGGAACCAGCCGGGAAATGAGGGTTGCCGTCAACGCCGAACGGCGGGCGACACCGTGGACTGCACGCAGGATCCGGTCAGGGTCGACGCAGGCGGAGAAGACCCCGATCACAACCATCGTTCCCATCGCCCGCAGGCCGATGATTGCGCCGGCGGCGATTGCTTCGGCAGTGATGTCGGTGCGACCAAGAATCGGAAAGGTGCCGAGGCGGGCGAGCACCGTCTCGCCGCGGCTGGTCACGATCGCATTGATCACGATCATCGAAATCGCGAGCACCGCGCCCAGCCGGAAAGAGAAAATAACGGCCCGGTCCGCCTGACAGCCATAACCGGCGATCGCAGCACCGGCAGTTGCCGCCAGCAGGACCAGAGGATCCGAAGAAAGGAAGCAGACCACGAGGTAGGAACCCAGAAAGAGGCTGACCGGGGCGAGCGACCCGGTCTGCAGGGTGCCGCGGCGGGGGACGTATGCGATCGGGGATAGCTTTTTCATGGAATTACGAAAACTTCAGGGTAAAGGCAAAGATGCGATTCGGCCGTCGGAAACGACAGCCGCGTATCGCTGTTGCAGGTCTTCGGTGGTCAAAGCGGAGGCCGCAGCCGCAACGCCGGCATCCGAACCCCCGGTGATGAACCAGACCGGTGGCCCGTCGTTGCGGCGGGATGCCGCGACCAGGCCGGCATCAGGTCCGTAATCCTGGACCTCGTTCGCCTCCTGGTCGAGTCCGAGCAGGTGCTCTGCTCCATCCCTGATCACGAACTGCGCGAAAACGCCGCTCGTGGACGGTTCTTTCCGGAGGTTGACGGCGTCACTGTCCAGATCCATGTCGACCCACCGCCCGACAAGGATGCGAAGGGTGTCATCGGATGGTGAGCCCATCCCGTTCTCGATGGTCGCCTGGACGCCAGCTTCGGAAAGCTGACGCTTGACAAAGGCACAGTTGTCGCGTGGGGTCGTGACGCACTGGATGACTACCGGCCAGACCGTGCCGTCATAACCGCCGGCCATCGGTGCCGGGTAGCTACCGACCACGGCGCCGATCTCCATCGCGTCGGTCCAGTCGTGGTAGTCCCACCAGACCTGGTCGCCGGCACCGACTTCAAACTCGGCGGAGCCCCTCTCGGCCACGATGCCGTTGACCGAGAAGAACCAGTCAGAGCTGCGGCCGCCCTTGTTGTTGCCCGAGATTCCGTCGACTGACTGGACGAATCCGCCGCCGTATCGAGTCTCGATGTCGGATGCCCCGTCAAGGACGCGCAAAGCTGTTTCGGACTCGGTCAGGTCACCGATCGACTTGTCGACCAGGGCCTCGCTGCCGTAGTCACGGGTGACCAGCAGATCAACCGTGCCTTCCTGGGATCCGGCACCAAGTCCGCATCCGGGCAAAACAGCCACAGCCGCCACCAGAATGGCGGCGACCGTGGCCCACTTCTTTGAAACAGGTGAGTCGATTACTTCCTGATCGCGATCGTGGCGCGATTCGAAGGGATCGTCCCGGCGAAACGGGCCGAAAGGCTGGTCTTCTTCGATACCTTGACCTTGGTGTATCCCTTTGAATCGGTCAGGGCTGCCGAGGCGCCAGAAACTCTGGCCCCTTCAACCGGCTTGCGCTTGCCTTTGCCGTCGTACTCGAAAACGCGGACCTTCACTGACGCTCCCTTTTCGGCCTTTTCGGGAGCCTGAAGGAAGAGTTCGTTCGGGGTGGTTTCGTTGTAGCTCCTGGCGAGGAACCAGAGAACGGTGCCGCCCTTCTTGACCTTCTGGAACTCACCGCCAACGGTCGAGTCCCTGTGGTCGTACTTCAGAACCCACCATTCTTCGTTCCTGGCCGTTTCCGAACCGATACCACAGAGTCCGAGCCCGAAATCGAAGGCGTTGGAGATCTGAAGCGGACGCAGCGCCGGCGTCGACGACGAGGCATCAGCCAGCAACCCGAGGGCAGTCGGCCCCTGGATGGTCTTGGTTCCGTTGGTCGGTGAACCGCCCAGGCAGGTCGCCTTGCTGCTCGTCTTGACAGCAGTAGTGCCGGTTTTGACGGTCTTGTCGGCCAGAACCTTGCCCTCGTAAGTGACTACGCGGAGCTCGACCGGGACCTTCGATGCGGCGCTTGCCGGTCCGGCAAGCGCGGCAGCCATGAGTGCGATTCCGAGGACAAGCCCCAGAAAGGTGGAGGTGATACTTCTTTGCATTTGATTCCTTGTTTCCGGCGACTGGTTCGCGTAGCCGCTGTTGTCGGGACGCCCGTATCGGGCGTAAAGTCGGCAGGTCTTCGGACTGAGACGTTTCGAAAGAGCAGCCTTCCCAAGCGTTGGCTCAGTGGCTTGTGTGCTCCCTATTACGTCACTACCGCTGCGCGCCAGTTCCGGAGTTTGACCGGATTCCCTGACCCCGCAAAGGGGGTGCGACCGACTTCCTCACTCATGATAAAGACCTGAACAGCGGCCTGCGAACAGGCAAGAGCGGCGATCAGTCCTATACCGTCGCGCCGATGGATTCACTACTCAACCTGCTGCCACACCTTCCAATCGCCCTCGGTCCCAGCTGGCTCGACCCTGAAAGCCTGATCAAGAAGTTCTCGATGATCGGCCTGCTGGTGATCGTCTTCGTGGAATCCGGCCTCATGGTCGGTTTCTTCCTGCCCGGCGATTCGCTGCTGTTCACGGCGGGACTGCTTTCTGCGACCACTGACCTTCTGCCGAGCATCTGGGTCCTGGTGATCCTGATCCCGATCGCGGCAATCGCTGGTGACCAGTGCGGTTACTGGATCGGCCGCAAGTTCGGACCACCACTTTTCAACCGTCCCGACAGCCGTTTCTTCAAACGTGAGTTCGTCGATCAGACGGCTGCATTCTTTGAGAAACACGGACCCCGGGCAATCATCCTCGCCCGGTTCGTGCCGATCGTCCGCGCTTTCGTTCCGGTGATGGCCGGCACCTCGCACATGAACTACCGCACTTTCCTGACCTTCGACATCATTGGCGGAATCCTGTGGGGCGCGGGCGTGACCACGCTCGGATACTTCCTGGGCCAGATCCAGTTTGTTCAGGATTACATCGAGTTCATCCTGCTGGGTGTCGTCGCCGTTTCGGTCATCCCCGTGGTCCTCGAACTGAACAAAGCTCGCAAGTCGGCGAAGAACCACCAAAAGCCGGAACCCTTCGAGAACCCGATCGACGAAGAAGGCGAGCCGGTTCATCCCGAAGTCAAAGAGACGATCAAGGCTGTCAAAGCCGACCGCGACGCCGACTGACTCAGCCGAATATCGAGTTCAGTGCGGCCATGCCGCTCCGGACCACGGCGCCGTCATCCTGCCGCGCCAACCGGAAGGCCTGGCTGCCGCCGTTGAAGCCATGCAGGATCGGTTTGCCGAAAGCGCGGTAGCCGTTGACCCATTCGGCCCAGAGTCCCGGCCGCTCGGGGTCGATCCAGTGGATCATTTCTGCGTCCGGATCCCAGAAGACTTCGTCGAATCCAAGCCAGAGGCTGTCGAGCAGGCCCGCGGCCATTGAATCGACTGCATCCACCTTCCGGGCCGGCACCGAAGGGGTGAACCTGACGCTGCCCGCTTTCAGGACCCCGATCGGCAGGGTGATCACGGCGTGGTCGGCGTTCACTTCCTCCCCACGGTCCAACCGGACCGACACTCCAGTTCCGCCATAGTCGACAGCTGTGACCACGGATTCCAGGCGAACCGGAAGGTCACCGGCAGCATCGGCCAGAAGCCCGGTGAAGCTGCCGTCGAGCAGGGCATCCCCTCCACGCTGGGCCTCACCTTCCCCGTAACCCTCGAATGAGAGCCTTTCGGCGTCAACTCCGTACTCTTGCGAGATCTCGTAACGGAGTGCCCACTGGAGGCCCAGCGAACGCCGGTCGGGCACGAGGCTGGAGACCGCCGTGGTTGCGGGATCCATCCGGCCCTGGTCGAACGATTCGATAGCCCGCTGAAGCTGTCTTGCACCCCGCCTGCCTTCCGCGGCCTGCTGTTGATCGGTGAACCCCAACTCGTACTCGAAGGGAATCAGCCGGGTTCCGTTCTGTCCGGCCAGCGGCGTCAGCGGATTGCCGGTGACACCCGAAATCCAGGACGCCCCCATTTCCACCGGAACCCCGTCCATGGTCTCGGTCCATACCCGGCCGCCGATCCGGTCGCGGGCTTCAAGCACCGTCACGTTGAATCCGCCATCGACCAGCTCGCGGGCGCAGGCCAGGCCCGCAGCACCGGCACCGACCACAACTACCGAAGCGCCCGGCGCAGCAACTCCGGCGACCTCGCCTGCAGCCCTCAGCCCGGATTCCAGGGCCCCATGAACGTATGCCGGCGCACTGATCGAAGTTGCCTCTCCGGCAATGAACAGACGGTCGTCGACCGGTTCAGCCAGGATCCGGCGCGCTTCGGCGCCGAGTGGGTTTGGCGGCAGGGCCGAATACGAGCAGAGAGCGAACGGGTCCTGCGACCAGTTGCTGCGCAGATAGGCGTTGGGCGACGGAACGCCGTATTCAGGCAATGACGTCAGAAGCGTGGATTCCTCTGAGGAGAACGGGACGCGGCACGCTCCCAGACCGACCGCGGCCGCCAGGGCTGCGGCCCCGCCAATGAAGTCATGCCGGTTGAGCTTTCTGCCGGACAAGATTCAGGCGAGCCTACTCCACGCTTCGGGCCGGTTGGCTCTGTAGCCTTGGTTTCTTGCGCCGCACCCTCGGAACCTTCATCGCGACCCTCGTTCTGCTCAGCCCGCTCGGCCTGGCCGGACAGTCCGATGCCGTGACCATGAAGACAACCCGGTTCGTCGCCAACTTCGAGGGTTTCCTTTCGTGCCCATATAACGATCCGGCCGGCCACGCCACCATCGGTTATGGCCACCTGCTCCATTACGGAGGGGTCACGAAGAAGGACAAAAAGCGGTGGGGCTGCCTGACCGAAGCTGAAGCCCTCACGCTGCTGCGTAAAGACCTGAAAGCGACCGAAGACGAAGTTCTGGCCCGGATCGGCAACGCTGCCGTCACCCCTTCGATGATTTCCGCACTGACCTCATTCGCTTTCAACCTGGGGGCCGGAACGCTGGACCCGACGAAACACAAAGGCTCGGGCAAGACCACCAGGATTGCCCTCCACATCAAGCAGGGCAAGTTCAACAAGGCCGGTCAGGAGATCCTCCTTTACGACGGGGTGATCGTCGGCGGCAAGCGGATCGAACTCGAAGGTCTTCAGATCAGGCGCCGCAAGGAAGTCCGCCTCTTTCTGTCCGATGTCAAAGACGCCAAACCATGCACCAGCAAGTGCGACACCGGAGGCAACAACTCATCCGGCGGCATCGGTCTCTGAACGAAGAAACCCGCCTCAAAGGGCGGGTTCCAAAAGTACCGCTACGGGGATTCGAACCCCGGTTTCCGGACTGAGAATCCGGCGTCCTAGACCCCTGGACGATAGCGGCAAGCGACGGCCATAGTAACAATCCGGGGCAGAGCGACACCTCTTCACTTCAAGCGTTAGAGTTCCGCTTCCGCGCGGCCGTGGCGGAACTGGTAGACGCGCAGGCTTCAGGTGCCTGTGTCCGAAAGGATGTGGAGGTTCGACTCCTCTCGGCCGCATGAGTATCCGCTGCACCGGTGCTGGCTGAGAAGCACCGGGCGGCAGCGGAACCCCTGCCCACCGTGAAATAGTGGCCGCGTGAAGATCTACTCGTGGAATGTGAACGGCATCCGGGCGGTCATCCGCAAGGATGAACTCGGCCCTTTTGTTGAAAAGCATCAGCCTGATGTCCTCTGTTTCCAGGAGACCAAGGCGCAGGAAGGCCAGGCTGTCATCGACCTGCCGGAATACACCGAGTACTGGAATTCAGCCGAGAAGAAGGGCTACTCCGGCACCGCGATTTTCACCAAGGTGAAACCGATTTCGGTGATGAACGATCTGACCGACGACTACTCGATCGAGTTCGGACTGACTGGCGACGACTACGGCGACCCGATGAAGGAGGGCCGCATCCTGACCACCGAGTTCGAGAAGTTCTTCGTGGTCACCGCCTACGTCCCGAACGCGAAACGAGACCTGACCCGGCTCAAGCTGCGCGACGAGCAATGGGACCCCGCCCTGCTCGCCCACCTGCGTGAACTGGAGCGCGACAAGCCGGTGGTCTTCTGTGGCGACATGAATGTGGCCCACACCGAAGATGACCTGGCCAATCCCAAGGCCAACGTCGGTGAGCACGGATTCACCGACGAAGAGCGAAAGGGCTTCCAGAACTTCATGGATGCCGGCTTCGTCGACACCTTCCGCCTGTTCACCCAGGGCAGCGGCCATTGGACCTGGTGGTCAGCGATGTCCAAAGCCAGAGAGCGCGATGTCGGCTGGAGGATCGACTACTTCCTGGTTTCAGGCTCATTGAAGGACGCAGTTGTGAAAGCCGAGATCCACAACGACATCATGGGCTCTGACCACTGCCCGGTCAGCATCGAACTGGACCTGGACCTCATTCCCTGATCCGGGGGAACGAAAAAGGGCGGCCCGTCGGCCGCCCTTTCCCATCATCTCTTAACTGACCGCTACTTGACCTTGACTGTCTTTGTCGTGGTCTTGCTCGATCCACTGGCCGAGGCCTTGAAGTTGGCCTTGATCTTGCCCTTGGAGGAGAACCTGACCTTGACCTTGATGGTCGTGGACTTGCCCTTCCTGAGCTTGCCGAATTTGGCCGTGCCTTTGACGCCCTTGCCGCTGACGGTAACCTTGCCACCCTTGGCGGTCTTCTTGCCGGTGTTCTTGACGGTCACCTTGAAGGTGCCCGACTGGCCGGCCTTGACGCTGCCGGGACCCTTGATCTTGAGGCCCGCGAACTTGACGCCGCTCCTACCACCCGAACCAGAGCATGTCTGTACGCCAGTCTCGTTGAGCTCGGTTGTCGGACTGGTCGGCTCGCCGGCAGTGTTGCGGTCGCCGAGCAGGAACTGGGCGCCGTAGTTCCACTTGCCGGTGGCACACCTGGCCTGGGCGTAAGTATTGTCCTGGCCAGTCGGCAGCTTCACGGTCTTGTCCAGGGACGCCACGTAAAGGCTTTCTTCCTTACCGGGGATGTTCAGGCTCAAAGAAGTGACCGAAGAGTCGGCGGTCAACTGTGGGACCTTGAAGTCCAGATCGCCCTTCCTGGAAAGCGCAGCTTCGGAGTAAACACCAACGCCGGTGTCGTAGGAGTAGGCGTAGACCATGATCCGCGGTTGCCCCTTCAGGGGGCCGCTCTTTTGGAGGCCGCCGTTGAAGACCAGGATCACGCCATCGCGGGAGATTGCGGTCTGCTGCCCGAGTGCGAATGTCGCGCGGCCGTTGCCGATAATCGAATTCGGGCAGGCTGCGATCGCCGTTTCTACGGGAACGCTCACGCTGCTGGCGTTGATCTTGTCGTCACCGCAGACCGGCATCTTCGGGTCCGGGTTAAAGGTCAATGAACCGTCAGGCAGCGAAAGATTCGATTCCTTGAGCGGTTCGATCGTGGCATCGGGTGTCGAGATCACGGTCTCAATCTGCCAGTTGACCGGCTTGTAGGAGTCCCTGGTCAGTCCCCCGGCGAGCGGGTCCATCTTCATTCCGATGGTTGCCGATTCGTTTGTTGCGCTTGCCGAGCCGGCAAGTGCCAGGCTCATGGACGCGGCGATGCCGAAGCTCGCGGCAACTCGAAGCATTCTCTTCTTTGGATTCATCTTCCCTTTCCTCCGATGATTGTCAGGTACAGGCCGGGGCTCACTCCAGCCTGCCTGAATGATGCGTACCTGCGTGTTCTCAATGTAAACGAATTACTTGTGATGCAAACAAAAGGGCGGCCCGGAGGCCGCCCTTTGTCTGCTTCTCGAATCTTCCTACTTGACCCTGACTGTCTTCTTGCCAATCTTGGCCCTGGTCTTCGAGGCGGTTGCCTTGAACTTGACCTTGACCTTGCCCTTCTTGGTGAACTTGACCTTGACCGTGACGGTCCTGGATGCCCCTGGGGCGATGTTTCCGGTTGTGCCCTTACCCTTGGCACCCTTGCCACTGGCGACTACCTTGATGCTCTTCGCAGTCGCGGTTCCGGAGTTCTTGACGGTCACCTTGAAGGTGCCCTTCTTGCCCTGCTTGACGCTGGAAGGGCCCTTGATCTTCAGACCGGCGAATGCTGCCTTGCCGGCTGCTCCGGTGCAGGGGGTGCTGCTGGTGGAGTCGACGGTCGTGGTCGGACCTGAGTCTTCACCGGCAGTGTTGCGGTCACCCAGCTGGAAGGTGCCCTTGAAGGCCCAGGCGCTGCCCGAGCACCTTGCCTGGGCGTAGTTCTTGTCCTGGCCAGCCGGGAGGTTCACGGTGATGTCCTTGGACACCACGTAGAGGCTCTCGGGCTTACCCGGGATGTTCAGATTCAGCGAGGTGACTGACGAGTCCGCGGTCAGCGGCGGAACGGCGAAGTTGAGCTGTCCGGTCTTCGACAGTGCAGATTCGGTGTAGAGGCCGACTCCGGTGTCGTACGAGTAGGCGTACAGCTTGATCCGCGGCTGACCCTTGAGGGGACCGGTCGTCTGCTTACCACCGTTGAACAGCAGGATGACGCCATCACGCGGAAGCGCAGTGGACTGGGCCAGGGCGAACTTGGCAAGGCCGTTGCCGATAATCGAGTTCGGGCACTTGGCTACAGCCTGTTCAACCGGGATGCTGACCAGACCCGGGCCGATGGCCGAGTCGGCACAGACCGGCATCTTCGAGCTGGGGTTGAAAGTCAACTGACCGTTCGGGTTCTCAATATCGGCAACTTTCATCGGTTCGATGGTCGGCGATCCCGGGGGAACAGTGATCGCGGTCGCTACCTGCCAGTTGACTGGCTTGAAAGCTTCTTTGTAGAGAGTGCCGCTGATGGGATCCATCTTCAGACTTGCGTTGGCGGCTTCGCCGGCGGCATTGGCCGGGCCAGCGAACGAGAGCGCGGCTGCGGCGCTGACGGCGAGACTTGCGATTATCGCAGTGATTTTCTTGTTCAACTTCATTGTGCCTTTCTGGCGTTATTACTGTCGGAGAGACGAATCTGAGAAGACGTGAACGAACGTGCCTTCACTTATGAAACCCCCGCATTGATCAGGAGTAGCGGTCTTATGTGACCTTTATCCTTTTCACGCTGACAGCCGCCGGAATGCCTTTGAAGGCCGCTTTGAAACTGGCTTTCACTTTGCCAGCGCGCTTGAACTTCGCTTTGACCTTCACCACCCTCGACGCCCCCGGTTTCATGCTGCCAATGCTGGACCGTCCGCTGACGCCCCGGCCAGACACGGACAGCTTGCCACCCCTGGCGGTAGCTGTCCCCGGGTTCTTCACGGTCACCCTGAAAGTACTCCCAGTGCCTTTCTTGACGCTGCCCGGACCCCTGGCACCTGTCACGGAGGCCCGGGCCTTTCCGACTTCGCCTTCGCACACGGTTGTGAAGTCCGGGGTACGCACCAGCGCCTCGGGTCCGGAAGCCTCACCAGCCGTATTTCTGCTGCCCAGGGTGAGTTCGGCGAAACCACTCCAGGTTCCGGTCGCGCAAGTTGTCCTGACGTAACCGGGGTCCACCCCGTTCCACTCCGGATGCTCGGTGTTGGTGCCGGGAATGTTCAGGTCGAAGATCGAGGTTGACGAGTCACCTGTTATCTGGGGGATTGCCACCTCCATCACCCCGTCCTTGAAGATCGCTTCTTCGTAGAGACCGGTTCCACCTGCCTTGGAATAGGCATAGATCCGCAACACCACTTCGCCATCCTTGTTCTCACCGCCGTTGAAGGCGAGCAGGACTGGATCGTTCAGCAAGGCTCCCGGCTCGTTGTTTTGAGCCAGGAACAGCGAGGCCTTGCCGTTTCCGACCAGCGCGTCGGGGCAGCGCGCGATCATCTGTTCCGGCGGAATCGTCAGGTTGACCGGCGGTGGGCCGACCATTGCTTCGGGACAGATCGCAGTGCCCGGCGCAGGGTTGAACTCCATGCCTTTCGGGAAATGCGCCTTGATGTATTTGGTCGGCAAAACGTTGGGCGACGAATCCGGGGCCGAAACCTCGACCTCCACCCGCCAGTTGACCGGTCTCGGTGCCTCTTTATAGAGAGTGCCCGAGCGCGGCGACATGCTCAGCGTCGCGGTGGCGGTTTCGTCAGCGGCAGAGGACGTACCTGCTGCCGCCAACATCACCGCAGCAAACATCAACAGTCCAGCCACACAAGCAATGAATTTGCGATTCACCCTCTCACCATCTCCCTGATTCGTCTGCCGCCATCGGACGGAGTTACGTTCGCTCGATTCTCGAACAGTGTAGTTCACGGATGCGCGCAGGTGCACGAAAAAGGGCGGCCCGGAGGCCGCCCCAATCCGTTACTTCATGGATCGTTTTATTACTTGACCTTGACCGTCTTCGAGATGGTCTTGCTGGCCTTGCCGGCGGCGACCTTGAACTTGGTCTTGATCTTGCCGGACTTCGAGAACTTCGCCTTGACCGTGACGGTCTTGGATGCGCCCGGTGCGACGGTCGGCAGCTTGGCCGAGCCCTTCACGCCCTTGCCACTGGCGGTGATCTTTCCACCCTTGGCTGACGCTGTACCGGTGTTCTCCACGGTGACCTTGAAGGTTCCCTTCTTGCCCAACTTGACCACTGACGGACCCTTCAGCTTCAGCGAGAACTTCGCTGCTCCGGCGGCGCCGGTGCAGGCAGTATTGCTGGTGTTGTTGAGGGTCGTGGTCGGGCCGGTGTCTTCACCGGCGGTGTTGCGGTCGCCGAGCAGGAACTGAGCTGCGAACGGGAACGACGAGCCGGGGCACTTGGCCTGGGCGTAGTTCTTGTCCTGGCCAGCCGGGAGGTTCACGGTGATGTCCTTGGACACCACGTAGAGGCTCTCGGGCTTACCCGGGATGCTCAGGTTCAGCGAGGTGACCGACGAGTCAGCGGTGAGCGGCGGGATATTGAAGAACAGGTCGCCGTTCTTCTTCAGGACTGCTTCGGTGTAAAGACCGACGCCGGTGTCGTATGAGTAGGCGTAGATCTTGATGCGCGGCAGTCCCTTGTTCTCACCGGAGGCAACAATGCCACCGTTGAAGACCAGTTCGACGCCATCACGCGGGAGGGCAGTCTGCTGGGCCAGGGCGAACTTGGCGAGGCCGTTACCGATGATCGAATCCGGGCACTTGGCGATCGCCTGCTCGACCGGGATGCTGACGAGTCCCGGGCCGATGGCCGTATCAAGACAAACCGGCATGTCCGGATCGGGGTTGAAGGTGAGCAGACCCGTTGGGTTGGAGAGGTTTGCGACCTTCATCGGCTCGATCGTGGTTGCTCCGGCGGGAACAAGGATCTTTGTTTCGACCTGCCAGTTGACGGGCTTGAAGGCTTCCTTGTAGAGGGTTCCGCTGATCGGGTCCATCTTGAGGCTGCTTTCAGCAGTTTCGTTTGCTGCGTTTGCGGAACCTGCCAGTGAAAGCGCTGCAAACGCAGTCAGGGCGAGGCTCGCGATTACCGCGATAAATCTTTTCATGGTCTCTCCTGTCGGTAAAAATGGGGCGTATCTCGCCCAATCCCTAAGTGATGGGCCGCACACTACAGGATAGAACCCCGGCGTTTACATGAAGTTGCGTTCGCGGTCGAAAGCAGTCGCAATGGGGAAAGCCGCTAAGGCTGCCGGAAGACGTGCTGATACTGCGTTGCGGGCTGGGAAGTGTCTCCGATCGCCTCGAACGGGGCCTGCTGGATGCAGGCCGGGGCCGGCACGTTGTTCGTCTGGGCCGAATCGTTCAGCGCGTACTTGATGACGTTCTCATACTGCTCCTGCGCCTGAACCGGAGTGAAGGGGTAACGCAGGTTGCTCGTGTACTGAGCCTGCTGGACCGGAGTCAGGGCCGCCCAGGGCGCGATGGTCGCGTTCAGGCCGGCGCTGCAGTTGTCGTCATTGAAGACCTGCAAACCGCCACTGCCGAAGTCGGCATTGCTCCCGGCGATTCCGTAGGGCACGGCGCGGTTGGGCGTGATCCGGTTCGGATACGAAGTGAGTGTGTCCGGCCCGATCGTGACCCCAGCGCGTACGTAAGGCACTTCACTACCGCCGTAGTTCTGGGTGGCGTTCAGAGCCGCCGCGGCGTTGCCGAGGAACGCAGCCAGTTCCAGCCTGTAATAACTGATGGTCTGGAGGAACGGGTTGAATTCGGCCAGGTAGTCCGGCAGCCGGGTCAGCAGGCGTGGCGCTTCGTCGTCGAGGAATCCACGCAGCGACGGGAAGGCCTTCGGCGCCTTGCGGATGACCGGTTTGAGCGCGATGTAAAGACGTTTGCTTACCGGAGCAAGTGCGGCGGAGGCCTTGAAAGTCGGTGAGAGCTGCCTGGCGACCGGCACCATCTTGTTCATGACCGGCGTGGCAAAAGCACTGAACCGGCCGAGGCGGTCCTGGGTGGCCCTTGACTCACGCAGGAAAGTCGGGAAGATCCGGAAGAAGTCCTGGAGCTCCTGGTCTCGACTGGCGGTTGTCTTGAAAACCGTGTTGGTATTGGTGACCAGCCCGCTGAGCTGTCCCTGGCGCTTGCTGAGTGCGTCAAACACAACTCCGGTGTTCCTGACCAGCTTCGACAGGTCCTGATCGTTCTCGTCGAGGACCTGAAGCACGTCATCAAGTTCGGTGAGGGTGCCCGGCAGCACAGCCAGGGTCTGGTTCATCGATGCCCCGCGGTTCAGCATGGCGATCGAGTTGTCGATCGCACCCTGCTTGAAAGCCTCGCGGGTCACGGGATCGAAGGTGCGGAAAATCTCGTCCAGCTGGACCGACTTGGCCACCTGTGCCGGTGGCAGTTCATCGCCGTCCTGGAGCATTCCGGCCCGTTTGTCGCCCGGAGTCAGTTCGATGTAAGCCTCGCCCAGCAAGGACTTAGCGCGCAGGATCGCGCGTGTATCTGCAGGAACAGGCCCGTATTCCGGCTCGAGTTCCAGCGTGACGATGGCGCTTCCGGCCTGGTCACCTTCGCCAAGTTCAACGTTGGTCACGTGGCCGACCCCGACCCCGGAGATCGCGACTTCAGACTGTGTTGCCAGCTGCCCGATCTGGGTCAGCGGCAGCTTCAGGTGGTAACCGCCGGCGGCCAGCGGTGTGGGACCGCCGAAAGCGACCCAGACGAAAAGCAGCAGCCCGAAGCAGGACAGCGCGAATCCGGCCATCGTGATCAGTTGTCCGATTGAAGGTGCCTGTTTGTTCATGGTCCCGCCGGTGGAGCGTTTACGCAGATTCCTCCATCGACCGGGTTGGTCGGTGGTGGCAACTGGGCAAGCCTGTAGACAGTGAGCAGTTGAGGAATCATCGGGGATATCTCTTGGGCGATCGTGGCCGTGTTGCAGTTGATCGTGCTGATGCCGCGCCTCACCGGACCGGCCGCGTCCTGGGCCGTGCCGGATGAGTTCACGTTGTGGGCTGTCCACGGGGCCCAGAAGAGGAACCCTTCGTCAGAGTCGCCGTCGGGATTGCGAGCGAGAAGATTGACTACATTGTTGAACTCGGTGAAGACACCCCGGAACTGCTTGGTCGTGACCTCGGAGCTGCGGCTGGTTTTACCGAGATCACGGAACACCGGCTGGGTGTTGCGGGTGAACGGACGGATGTCATTCTTGACGAGTGATGTCGTGTTCGTCGCCAGATTCTGCAGGGAGATAAGTGAGGGCTTCAAGGCCTCGGCCCCCGGAATCAACCCGAGCAGGGTCGGCCGCAGGACCAGGGAAAGCTGGTTCGACCTGGTCAGGCCGGACTGGGCCGCCTGGAGGGTGGACGGGAACTCCCGAAGCGCCTCACGCAAGGAGGCTTCCTGCTCGGCGAAAGCCTCGAGGTTGTCCTTCGAGTTGGTGATGAAATCAGCGACCGCCTGATCGTTGTTTCCAAGCTCGGTCGCTACCTTGCTGAATGCGGTAATCCCGCCGCTGATGTCTTTGCGGCGTTTCTCCAGCGTGCCGTTCAGTCGCGCCGTGTACTGGGCAAATGGACCGAAGCGACGCAGCGTCTTGGACAACTCCGGGCCCTTGCCGTCGAGACCCTGTCCGGCACCGTTCAGCAGAAGCACAAGGTAATCCTGGGTGTCACCGTCGAGCGCGGCGAAGAACTGCTCGAGCTGTATGTTCGAGACGCCCTGGGCCAAAGGCAGGGTTGATCCTTCTTCGGGCGGCGGCCCCTTGGTCCCGGGGTCGATCTCCACCACCATGTCGCTCAGAGCGGTTTTCGGCCTGAGCAGGAACTCGGCGTCACCATGGAGCAGCTCTTTGTACTTCGGCTGGATGTCGAGCCGAACCTTGGCTACGCCCTCATCGAGCGACGCGGCGCCGATCTTGCCGACGTTGATGCCGGCGATGACGGCAGCCTGTCCCTGGCCCGGGGTGATCGCCTGGGCAGATTCGAATTCAGCGTTGATCGAGTAGAAGTCCTGACCGAGCCAGGGGAGCCAGGACGGCAGGGCCGCTTTCTGGTTGGCAAGGATCCCGAGCAGGACCGCCAGGGCGACGACGATCAGGACGAAGATCGCCACGAAGTCTTTGAAGTGGGTCTTGAGTGCGCGTTTCATGGTGTGTACACCGCCGGGCTCGGGGGTCCGGGGGTGGCCGCCGGGCCGTTCAGGTCAGGCACGTCCTGCGTGTGACAAAGCTTGCTGCCATCGAGCGCCGGCTGGGTGCCGGCAGCTGGCGTGGTGCCGAGCGTCGGGGTCGGCGTGGTGCCGTAGAGCTGCTTGAAGATGCCGGTTTCGACGGGGTCCGTCATGTTGACGCTGATCGGACCGCCGCCGGTCTGGAAACGGATAAAGGGCCCGTTGCCATCGAAGGACTGCGCCGAACCGGCGAGGCCTACCGCGGCGAAGAGCGCTTCACGTGAAGCCTTCTGTCCGTTGCCGAGCGCACCATCCTGAATCACCTGATCGCCGGTCGGGACGATGTTCTGCGAAACGCAGAGGCCGAGGTTCTTGATCTGCGGAAGCAGTCTCAGGGTTTCGTTGATCGAAGTCGCGGCAGCCGGGGCATTGCGGACCGAGATCCTGGCCAGCCCGCCCAGTTCGCGGTCGGTCAGCAGGGCCTTCAGCTGGGTGGTGAGCGGACGCACGACCCTGATCGTGCGCGGCACTTCATTGATCCCGGGCTCGAGCGCAATGGCGAAGCCACGCAGTGCGGGCAGGGTGTTGTTCAGGTTGGTCAAGGAGATCCGGGCGGTCTGGAGTGTTGGGCCCAGCAGGCGAATCGTCTGCTGCAGATTGCCGGATTCAGCGGCCAGGGCGCCGGTGAAAACCTCAAAGTTCCTGACGAAGCCCTG
>Ga0105047_10007122_pt1 | contig 18915 bp, 11 predicted proteins | sample MAT04_FD_78384 | JGI IMG/M metagenome (GOLD analysis project Ga0105047, IMG submission 78384) | Freshwater microbial communities from Lake Fryxell liftoff mats and glacier meltwater in Antarctica - MAT-04 (megahit assembly) | ecosystem: Environmental > Aquatic > Freshwater > Ice > Liftoff... | reverse complement strand
GTTAATGGCCGGTCCTTCCTGGTAATTCCTTCGATATTGCTGCGGTTATCGTATATCCAAACCTTTTCGGCAGGTAATTTTTTCTGTAAAAATATAACATTGGCTTTATTTGCCTATACAGAACTTCCCGAAAATATTCCCCAATATATCCTCCGTAGTAACTTCACCGGTTATTTCTCCCAGGTGGTGTAATGCTGTTCGGATATTTGAGGCTATCAGGTCGGTAGGAATGTTTTCGTCAAGCCCTTTTGATGCTTCCTGCATGGCTGTTAGTGTAGCGATAATCGAATCGTAATGCCGGGCATTGCTTACAATTGCCTGATCGCCGATATTTGCGGTTTTTACGGTAGTAATAAGGCGTTCGATTATCAGGTTGATGTTCTCTTTACGCTTGGCTGAAATGAAAATGGTTTCGAGGTCGAAAAGTGCCGTAATATGCGATGGAACTTCAAGCATCAGGTCGGTTTTATTGCCGATGAGCAGGAAATGTTTTTCAGGGTTCTCAATATGGTCCCGGAATTCTTCCTTTAATTCTTCGATTTCATCAGTGGTTATAGTGCTGATATCGAAGAGGTAAAGTATCGCAGCCGCCTCTTTTATTTTGTCGTATGTGCGGCTTATGCCTATTGTTTCGATAGTATCGTTGGTATGTGCCCTTAGCCCTGCTGTATCAATAAACCGGAAAGTGATCCCATTTGTAGTCAGAGTGTCCTCAATGGTGTCGCGTGTTGTTCCGGGAATTTCACTCACAATGGCTCTTTCCTCATTAAGGAGAGCATTGAGTAAAGTAGATTTTCCTACATTTGGCTTACCAATAATAGCCACAGGAATTCCTTTTTTAATCACATTCCCCAAAGAGAATGAAGATGCTAGGTTGGTCATTTCGTCTATAATTCCATTGATCAGATTTTTCAATTTGCTTCGATCGGCAAATTCAACATCCTCCTCGCTGAAATCCAGTTCGAGTTCAAGCAGCGATGCCAGGTCGAGAAGTTGGGTTCGCATATTTTTTATTTTTTGCGAAAAGCCTCCCCGCATCTGAATAAGAGCCAGGTCGTGCGCTACTCTCGATTGGGATGATATAAGATCAGCAACAGCCTCAGCCTGCGAAAGATCGATCCTTCCGTTCAGAAAAGCCCTCAGGGTGAATTCTCCGTGCTGCGCCATACGTGCACCTCCTTTGATAAGTATTTCCAGTATCCTCTGCTGAACATAGGATGATCCGTGGCACGAAATTTCAACTATATCATCTCCTGTATATGAATGTGGTTTCCTGAAAATAGTAATCACCACTTCGTCAATCACTTCATCACCAGCAATAAATTGGCCAAAGTGAGCCGTATGTGTTTCGAATTGTTCGACAAATTTGTTGACCTTGTGAGACTGAAAATATAGGTTACTGATAGCAACTGCCCTGGGCCCCGAAAGCCTGATTACCGCAATAGCACCAATACCCGGTGGTGTTGATAATGCACATATCGTATCATTTTTCGATAATGAAGTATAAGGATTCATAGGCTGAGTCTTTACAGAAAAACAAAGATAGTGAAAGTCGTCCATATTCAAAATTCAGAGATGGTTTTGTTCTGGAAGCTTATAATTGGAATTGGAACCAGGAATGTTTAAGCACTGAAAAGTTTATAGGATTCAAGGGTTTAATTGTTCAAGGGTTCAATGGTTCAATGCCTGCGGTGTTCAAGGGTTCAATAGTTCTCAGTTCAGATTTTCATAAGTTCAATCCTCTGAATTTTGGTCTCCCTTCTCCTTTCTCCCTTCTCCTTTCTCCTTTCTCCCTTCTCCCTTCTCCTTTCTCCCTTCTCCCTTCTCCTTTCTCCCTTCTCCTCTCTCCCTTCTCCTTTCTCCTTTCTCCCTTCTCCTTTCTCCGGTTCTACTAATTCCCCCCCTCATCTTTCATTTCCTGTAAATCGGTATCCTTATTATCTTCGAGAATCGAAAGCACCGACTTAATATCATAAACATTATTATTCTTACGATTGCCTAAAACAATGATCACAATATCCGCCTCCATATCCATCCAGAACATAGTACTGTAGCCGGCCCACCAGCCCCCGTGATAAACATAATGCACTTTTTTCATATCAACAGGATCGGTCATCAGCCTGAAACCCAGACCGTAGTTGTGTCTGCTTTTATGTTCGAAACTTCGTGGAGTAAATGCAATATTCAACCAATGTTTATTGAGTAAACATCCTGAATGCAAAGCAAAATACCAGTGCTCCAGATCACCGATGGTTGAATATATTCCCTTGTCGCCATAAACTCCGTCAAAAAATTCACGTGCCCTGCTTTGATTGCCCTGGTGGCCGGTTGTGCGAAAGCATATAACGCTATCGGGAGCAATAGTGTCGATAAAGGAGTGTGACATGCCCAGCGGTTCAAAAATACGGGTGCGGATAAAATCCGGATAACTCAGCTCACTCACCTTTTCAATAATCGAAGCCAGGATAATAAAATTTGTATTGTTGTAACTGAAATTTTTCCCCGGTTGGTTATACGGTGCCGGTAAAGGATCAGCCTCGCTGAACCATTTCAAAACGGTATCGTTGGTAGGCGCAGAGCCTTTTGATTTCCTTTTGTCCTCGAAACAATAAAGATAATTTGGCAGGCCACTGCGATGACTCAGAAGTTGCTCAACAGTAATACCATGGTATGGAAACGAAGGAATAAACTGCTGTATTGTATCACTCAGTTTCAGCATTCCATCCTGCGCAAGGAGCAATGCTGCTGTGCCAGTGAAGGTTTTACTTACCGAAGCAAGCTGAAACGCTGAATTCATACATAAAGCTTCTTTTTGCTTCAGGTCGGCATACCCGAATATATTCTGATAAAGGATCACTCCTTTTTGTGCAATTAATACACCGCCGTTAAATCCCTGCCCGGCTTTTTTCTTAAAAAGTGTATCCAGAGCAAGAGATTTTTCTATGGCATGAATTTTTTTCCTTACACGCGCTTCTTCATCAGGAGTAAGCTTTTCCCTTTGCAGACAGTCGGCAATTTGGTGAGGTTCATGTTTGGATTTGAATGAACACCCCTGAATCGCACCGATCAGTATTATAGGTAGTATGAGGCGGAAGATATATTGGGTACTGAATTTCACCTGGTACAAAATTTTGATTTTACAAAAGAAAATAAACCACTGCTGCTCCCGACCTTAAGTGACCGAAGGTTGTTAACAAAATAGTGTTCAATACATTTTTTTTGATTTAAAACCTTTACTCAGTCAGCCCTTGTGTTGGGATTGTTGAGTTTGATGCGATCGAAGGGATTGATCCCTTTTTAACCCCGCAGGTTTCGGAATCTTTAAACCCAAACCCCTGAACGCCGCAGGCATTGAACCCCTGAACGCCGCAGGCATTGAACTCTTTAACAAAATATCCCCCCGCCATTATTAATTTCACAGATAAAATCCCAATTCCCACCATTTTCTAAAATAATTTTTACCTTTGGACACATAAATTTTTTTCTATTATGAGCATACTAGTAAATAAAGATTCACGGATTATAGTTCAGGGCTTCACCGGGAGCGAAGGTACTTTCCACGCCAGCCAGATGATCGACTACGGAACCAATGTTGTTGGAGGTGTTACTCCCGGAAAAGGTGGCAACGAACATATCGGACGTCCGGTTTTCAATACAGTGAAAGAAGCAGTGAAAGCAACCAACGCAAATGTTTCGTTGATTTTTGTTCCGCCTGCATTTGCGGCCGATGCCATTATGGAAGCAGCCGACGCCGGTATTAAAGTTATAGTCTGCATTACTGAAGGTATCCCGGTTAGGGATATGATGGCAGCCAAGGAATATGTTGATGGTCTCGACTGCCGCCTGGTTGGACCCAACTGTCCCGGTGTTATTACACCCGGCGAAGCCAAGGTAGGTATTATGCCCGGATTTATACATAAGAAAGGAATCGTTGGAATTGTCTCCCGTTCAGGCACCTTAACATACGAAGCTGTTGATCAGCTTACCAAAGCCGGGCTGGGACAAACCACCGCGCTTGGAATTGGTGGCGACCCGATTATAGGAACCACTACCCGCGATGCCATGGAACTCTTTATGGCCGATCCCGAAACCAAAGGTATTGTTATGATTGGTGAAATCGGTGGAAATATGGAAGCTGATGCGGCTTACTATGTACGCGATCACGGTACTAAACCGGTGGTAGGCTTTATTGCCGGAGCCACAGCTCCTGCTGGCCGCACCATGGGCCATGCCGGTGCAATTGTTGGTGGGAAATCCGATACAGCCGAAGCTAAAAAAGCGATTATGCGCGAATGTGGAATTACAGTGGTTGATTCTCCGGCTGAGATAGGTGCTGCTATGCTGAACCTGCTGAAGAAATAGAAAATTCAGACCTTCTTGCTTAGTGTCAATAAGAAAACTCATCATTTTACATGAAAATGCTAATTTTCTTCAATTTCAGATTTGATATGCAAAACTCATTCTTCTGTGCGCGAGGACTTTCCCCTACGGGGACTAAGGGGTGCGCGTGAGCAAAACTCATTTTAAACCCGTTTTCTTATACATACTGCTTAAAGGGAATTCTGTATAGGAATAACGTTTATTGCTTTTTGAAAGCAGAAATAAGAGGTATAGAATACATCTCCGGAATCACTTCGTTGAGGTAATTTGTACCTCTTTATGTTTTTATTTCCCTGTTCAAAAATCTATTATAATCAATATGCTATACTTTAAAAAGCCACAATTTTATTTACTATGATTAGTTTTTTTATTTCACCATTCAATTTTTATTTCACCATTCAATTTCTATTTCACCATTCAATTTTCGCCTTTCAATTTTCAATTATCAAGTATCAATTTTCAATCATACCCTCCCTAACCCCTAAATCCCAACCCCCAACTCCTACCTTTTTTCCACCCTCTCATACGCCCCCATATCCGGCAGCCCATGCTCCAGCCGTGAAACTCCTTTGCGATCAAGGATGATAGAAGGAACTGTACTGTTAATTATACTTAAATATGCAGAATCAATAGCATAAGACAAAGTATCGAGTTGAAAATTATTTGTGTAAGGATCAATAAACTTAGCTTCCTTGTTGCTGATGCAATTCGTAAATTTAGTTTCGTAATCTGTGTCTTTATATCTCTCTTTGTCCCAGTTTACCAGGCATCTGTCGAATTGAAAATTAAAAGCAGCACTTGTGTTTTCATTCAGATCTATTTCGTCCTGCTGACTGCCTGTAATAATACAGTTTCCGAAGTAGGCTCCTGTTAAATGTCCTGGTAGCTGATTCCCGGATGTATCATAGGTATAGTTATAAATTGAAAGTGCAGGAAAACTCCGCGTTGAAAAGTATCGGGCAATGGTACAATTACGGAAATCATAATTTCCCCCGTTTTCAATGGATAGAGCGTTACCACCGCAATTCGTTATCTGGCAGTTGGTAGCAACAATTCTCGCTTTGGTTGCCCTGATGCCAAAATTTGTCATATTATGAATCATGCAGTTATGCAGCCTCAGCGGTTCGCCACCTTCATGTCCGCAACTATCGGCCTGTATACCGACTTTTGCATTGGTAATTTCGGCATAGGTAAAACTATTGTTTTTACTCCCGTTTTCAAGCCAGATGCCATCCCAGTAGCCGGGTTTATCAAGGTAATAATCTTCAAGCCTGTCGCCGGTAAAAGTTACCGGTTTTTCGAGTGTTCCCGAAACGGTAAGCGATGCCCCCGAAAGGATTTCCATGCTGCTTCCATAATGAAAATAAAGCCTTGATCCTGCCGGAATGGTAAGATTGCAATCTTTATCAGCAGTCAGCGTGCCATATATAACATGTGGTTTGTCGTAGGGAAGCGTTACATCACCGGTCAAAATTGTATCGAAGTGAAAATAGGCATCCTGACCCCATGCAACCAGCTTAACATCCTGAACATTTCCATTGGTTTGAAAAACTATGGAATCACTTTCAATTAAAGGAGAATTTTCATTATTCGGATCTATGGTAACTTTTATAAAAATGTATACACTATCGTTGGCAGCAATCTCCATATCTTGAATTTCTTCGGTTGGCGTGCCATCAATATTCAGCCTGAATGGAGATGCTTTTCCCCTGGCCAGGGTTATTTTCGATATATTTATCTTACTGTTGGTAGTATTGCGGACAACCAGCGACTGTGTACTTGAGCCGATAGTAGTAAATACTGTATCAAATACCACGGTGTCGCTGCTGAATTCAAGCTTAAAAGCAGGATCGGTATTCAGTTCATCCTTTCTGCAACCTGAAAAGGCCAGCACCAGCGATACTGTAAGCAAAAGTATGACCTGCGCGGATTGTTTTATCGTCATTATTGTTCCTTTAATGAGGGTGCAAAGTTAGATGAATGTTATTTCTTTTGGTAAAACGATTTTTTTTAAGATTTAATATTTTTTTTTGAAACTATTTTTATAATTTTAAGGTTGTTTAAAATTCAGAAGTTTTAACACAAATATAAGTTGGTTCATATGTAAAAAAGTTGTACATTTGCACGATTTTCTATGAGCCTCATTAATTAGTGCTAAATAGTTGACATACTATGGATTATATTAAATTTGACAAATCGAAACTGGTAAATCTCGAGTATTCACTCACCCGTGAATTGCTCCGTTCCAACAGGGCCGGTTCCTATGCATCCACAACCATAATCGGATGCAATACCCGAAAATACCATGGATTACTCGTAGCTCCCCAGCCTCAGCTCGATGGTGGAATGCATGTTCTGCTTTCGCAACTCGACGAAACGATTATTCAGCACGACCAGGAATTCAACCTGGCAATACACAAGTACAAAGGTGAAAAATATAATCCGAAAGGGCATAAGTATGTTACCGATTTTGTTTTCGATCCAAACCCGATAATTACCTATAGAGTTGGAGGTGTGGTGCTTACAAAGGAAATGTTGTTTGCAGGCAACAGCGATAGTATCATCACGAAATATACTTTGGTCGAAGCGCATTCACCCACACAAATCCGTTTCAGGCCATTTATGGCATACCGCAACATTCACGCGTTAAGCAAAGCCAATAACGATGTAGAACGGAAGTACGATGCCATACCGAATGGAATAAAAGTGAGGATGTACCTCGGATACCCGCATCTGCATCTTCAGTTTTCGAAGGAAAATGAATATATACATGCTCCCGACTGGTATTTCGACTTTGAATACATGCGTGAGAAGGCGCGTGGATATGAATCGCTCGAAGATTTATATACTCCGGGTTATTTCGAATTGCCGATAAAAGTTGGCGAAAGTGTGTATTTTATGGCAAGCCTTGACGCTGAGGATCCCAAAACATTTGCCCGTCAGTTCAACCAGGAAATAAAAAAGCGCATTAAGCGCGATAGTTTTGAACACTGCCTGCAGAATGCATCTCAACAGTTTGTTGTAAAACGGGGTAAAAAGTTCGAAATCATAGCAGGTTTTCCCTGGTTTGGTCGTGTAGCACGCGATACATTTATTGCTTTGCCGGGTCTCACACTTTTGCAGGGCGATTTCAAGACTTTTAAAGCTATTTTGGATAACAGCCTCACCGAAATGAAAGGCCCGCTTTTCCCTAATTCAGGAACCGGCCTTAAACTCGAATACAACTCAGTGGATGCTCCGCTTTGGTTTTTCTGGACCTTGCAGCAATACATCAAATTTAGTAGCGATAAAACCGTCTGGAAGAATTATGGCAGTTACATGAAACTGATTCTGAACGGTTTCCGTGAAGGTGCATCATACAATATTCATATGCTCGACAGCGGATTGCTTTATGCAGGAGTAACCGGTTCGGCAGTTACCTGGATGGACGCCATTGTAGATGGAAAACCTGTTACACCGCGTATCGGGCTTGCTGTTGAAGTAAATGCTCTTTGGTATAATGCCGTCTGTTTTGCACTCGAACTTGCTGAACAAGCAGGTGAAAAAGATTTCGTGAACGAATGGAAATCTGTGGCCAATATGATTCCGGCTGCATTTGTTGATGCTTTCTGGTACAAAGAAAAAAATTACCTGTACGATTATGTTCATGGTGATTTCAGTGATAAATCGGTTCGCCCGAATCAGGTTTTTGCTGCCTCATTGCCATACTCGCCGCTAAACGATGATCAGAAGAAAGGGCTTCTCGACAGGGTACAGTCCGAACTACTTACACCACGCGGATTGCGCACTATTGCACCCAAAAATCCTCAATATAAATCGGAATACACTGGTGGACCCGTTGAACGTGACCAGGCATATCACCAGGGATCGGTATTTCCATGGCTTTTCGGTCATTTTGCTGAAGCATGGCTTAAACTTTACGAACAGGGTGGTGTTTCATTTATAACAAAAATGTACATAGGATTTGAAGAAGTAATTACAGAGCATGGCATCGGGACTATTTCGGAACTGTACGATGGCGATCCCCCTTACCGCCCTTCCGGAGCCATTTCGCAGGCATGGAGCGTGTCGGAACTTCTGAGGGTCAGCCAAATGCTTGCTGACATGACACCCGGAAAAACAAAGAAATCGAAAAAAGACTAATTACAATTTACAATAGCTTAGAAAATATGAAAGTATTAATGTTTGGATGGGAGTTTCCTCCTCATATCACCGGAGGTCTTGGTACAGCCTGTTTCGGCTTAACCAAAGGCCTGCTGAAACATGGGGTTGAAGTACAGTTTGTCGTACCCAGGGCATATGGCGACGAAAGCCAGGAAGCAGTCAGGCTGATAAATGCCAGTGATGTTAGTGTAATGATGAACGACCCCGTTTTTCGCGAATACTGGAACCAGATCACTTACATGGAAATTGGCTCAAACCTGATTCCCTACGTAGGTCCTGAATATTTTCAACAAATGGTGAGCGAGAATCTGAATACAAAAGTGGAAGAATCCAGCAGGGTTTTCTCCGAAAAATTTCAATTCTCCGGTAAATATGGCCACGACCTTATGGAAGAGGTAGCCCGTTATGCACTGGTAGGTGCATCCATAGCTGCAAACAGCGAATTTGATGTGATCCACGCGCACGACTGGCTGACTTATTCGGCTGGAGTAGCTGCCAAGAAGATATCAGGTAAACCGCTTGTTGTTCATATGCATGCTACCGAGTTCGACCGTTCCGGTGAAAATTACAATGAAAATGTATATGAGATTGAACGCAAGGGAATGGCTGAAGCCGACAGGGTTATCACAGTAAGTAATCTTACAAGGAATATTGTAATCGACCGGTATCATATTGATCCTGATAAGGTTGTAACTGTTCACAATGCCGTTGAACCTTCCGAACAAACCGGGTTGCTTGATGCTGAAAAGCACGTTAAGGAAAAGATAGTAACCTTTCTGGGCAGGATTACTTTCCAGAAAGGGCCCGAATATTTTATCGAGGCTGCATGCAAAGTACTCGAACGCGATAAGAATGTGCGTTTCGTAATGGCTGGTACAGGCGACCTTATGGAAAAAATGATCAGGCGGGTTGCAAAACTTAAGATTTCGTCGCATTTCCATTTCACAGGTTTTCTAAAAGGCGAAAATGTCGACCGCATGTTTGCAATGAGTGATGTGTATGTGATGCCATCAGTATCAGAACCTTTTGGGATTTCACCACTAGAAGCCATGCGTTCGAATGTCCCTGTTGTAATTTCCAAGCAATCAGGAGTTGCCGAAGTGCTTAATCATGTGATGAAAGTCGATTTCTGGGATGTGGATGCTATGGCAGATGCTATTTATGGTCTTCTACATTACAAATCGATAAACGATATGTTCATTTCCGAAGGTTCCGAAGAGGTAAACAACCTCAAATGGGAATCAGCTGCCCGCAAAGTTGCCGATGTTTACGAATCAGTTGTATTTAATAAATAGTTAAAAATTTTTAACCAGTTTTTAAAACGAAGATATATGAGGTCAATTTGTCTCTATTTCCAGGTGCATCAGCCTTTCCGGCTTCGCACGTATCGGTTTTTCGATATCGGTGCCGATCATTATTACTTTGATGATTATCAAAACAAACGGATAGTACGGCGAATTGCCACTGATTGCTATATTCCTGCCAACGAAGTCCTGCTTGGTCTTATCAACGAATTTGGTTCCTCATTCAAGGTAACTTTTAGCATAAGCGGCACAGCTATTGAGCAGTTTCAAAAGTATGCACCTGAGGTTATTGAAAGTTTCAAACGGCTTGCCAAAACCGGTAATGTTGAATTTCTGGCCGAGACATATTCCCATTCGCTGGTTGCATTAAACAATCCGGCTGAATTCAAACGGCAGGTTCAGGAACATACTGCAGCCATTAAAAAACTATTTGGAGTTACTCCAACCGCTTTCCGGAACACGGAACTGGTATATTCGAACAGTATTGCCGGGCAGGTTCTCGAAATGGGATACAAAACTATGCTTACCGAGGGCGCAAAGCAATTGCTGGGTTGGAAAAGCCCCAATTTCCTTTATTGCAGCGCACCACATCAGCGGTTGAAGCTTCTTTTGAGAAATTACCAGCTGAGCGACGATATTGCCTTCCGGTTTTCACAACGCGACTGGAGCGAATGGCCCCTCACGGCTGATAAATATGTAACCTGGCTCAACAATGTAGAGCCAAAGCAGGAATTAGTTAACCTGTTCATGGATTATGAAACCTTTGGTGAGCATCAAAAAGCTGAATCCGGAATTTTCGGATTTCTCAGGGCATTTCCCGAGCAGCTGATTAAAACGGGGAAATGGGTATTCCGCACTCCAAGCGAAGTTTCTGAAGATTTGCAACCTGTTGCCGGTATAGATTGCCCGCATCCAATTTCGTGGGCTGACGAAGAACGCGACCTTACCGCCTGGCTTGGCAACGACTTACAGGATGAAGCTTTCTCGACGCTTTACAAAGTTTCGGATACTATGGCCAACGTTAGTGATCCGGAACTTCATCGCGACTGGAATTACCTTCAGGCAAGCGACCATTTTTATTACATGTGCACCAAATGGTTCAGCGACGCAGCCGTTCATAATTACTTCAATCCTTACGGATCACCCTACGAGGCTTTCCTTAATTATATGAATGTGCTTTCGGACTTTCTGATCCGTGTAAATGAGTATGCCGGAAATATTCCTGACGCAGATGAAAAGGCTGCTTCAAAGGAATTGAAAGCTGCAAAATCAGAAACTGTAGTGAAGAAAAAGAAAATGGTTGCAAAGACTGCGAAATCTATTGTTTCTGCAGCCGCTAAACCGGCGAAGAAAGCTCCTCCGAAAACGAAAAGAAAGTAAAACCAGACTAAGGTTATTCACAATTACAACTAAACTGTGTATAACTTCAAATTCATTTAATCGTAAAATTATTACTTTTGCAGACCTCTGATTCTGGTTTTTTACCTGTCAGAGGTTTGGTTTTAGTGCTAAAACAAAGGTATAAGCGCACTAAATTACTTGATTCTGAAACTGATATATGAGTGATAAAAAAATATTAAGACCCGATTACTTATTTGAAGTTAGTTGGGAAGTTTGCAACAAAGTAGGAGGAATATATACGGTTGTAGCCACAAAGGCTCCCGGAATTCAACAGGAATATGGCAATAATTACATACTTATAGGCCCTGATGTATGGAAAGAAACCACACAGAATCCTGAATTTACAGAAGATAAATCGATATTCCGCACCTGGCGTGAGCGTGCCGAAAGTGAAGGCCTGCGTATAAAAGTCGGGCGATGGAATATTAAAGGCCGTCCGGTTGCCATTCTCGTCGACTTTACACAGTATTTTACGTCAAAGGATAAAATACTGGCTGAATTCTGGGAAAAGTATAAACTCGACAGCATCACCGGTTCCTGGGACTATCTGGAACCAGCCCTTTTCGGTTATGCAGCCGGTAAGGTGATCGAAAGTTTTTATGACTTCAGCCTTACAGCTCAGGATAAGATTGTTGCGCAATTCCATGAATGGATGACTGGCGGTGGGATTCTTTATCTCAACGACAGGGTTCCCCAGATCGGAACCGTATTTACCACACACGCTACTGTAGTGGGAAGATGTATTGCCGGCAATAACCTTCCTTTATACAGCCATTTTGATGAATACAATGGCGATGCAATGGCTCAGCGCTTCCACGTGATGGCGAAGCACTCTCTTGAACTGATTGCCGCAGTCGAAAGTGATGCATTTACAACCGTTAGTAAGCTTACCGCTAACGAATGCAGTCAATTTATCGGAAGGGATCCTGATATTATTACTCCTAATGGCTTCGACGATTCACTTTTCATGGATGAAGAAACTCTGATAGCTAAAAGGTTAACAGCCCGTGAAAAGCTTCTTTCGGTTGCACAGGCGGTTACAGGTCAGCAATTACCGGCCGATACATTGCTGCTGGTTAACAGCGGCAGGTATGAGTTTCGCAATAAAGGGATTGATCTTTTCCTCGATGCGCTTGCCTCCCTCAACAATAATGAGCAACTCACTTATCCTGTTGTTGCCTTCATTACCATACCGGCACATCATTCAGGCCCGGTTCCGGGTTTAGCCGAAACAATTACAGCCGAAACCCTTGATCCGTCAAAAGAAAAACAATACCTTACTCACGGATTGTTCGAGCCTGATTATGACCCGATTCTGAAAAGGCTTAAGGAAAATAGTCTTTTCAATTCGATGCAGGACAAGGTAAAAGTAATATTTGTACCCAGTTACCTGAATGGTAACGATGGTATATTTAATCTTACTTATTACGATTTGTTGCCTGGTTTCGACCTCTCAGTTTTTCCATCGTATTACGAGCCATGGGGATATACTCCACTCGAAAGCCTTGCTTTTGGCGTTCCCACGGTTACTACATCCCTGGCAGGTTTCGGTTTATGGGTTAGAAGTACCAGCAAGGAAAGTGGCATTACTGTTATTGATCGCGATGATGAAAACAACGAAGCCGTTGTAAATGCCATGGTATCAGTTGTTCTGACATTCGAAAAAATGTCGGAAAGCAGGTGGGCTGAACTGTCGGCATCTGCTGTTTTACTTGCGCAAACAGCCTTATGGAGCAACCTGCTGATTTATTACAAACAAGCATATTCCCTTGCTCTCGAAAAAGTAGCCGACCGTTATGACCTGTTCCGTGATAAGCGGCAGGCCGATACTGTTATCAGCATTAATGGTAAAAAAACTTCGCATCCCGAATGGCGTAAGGTTCTGGTTACACATACTTTTCCTGATGCTTTGGAGGGTTTGCTGAAACTGAGCCGAAATTTATACTGGTGCTGGAATAGCGAAGCTACTGATCTGTTTCGCATGATCGATCCCGAACGATGGGAGTATTCCGATCACAATCCGATTGCCCTTCTCGAGTCGCTTACTTTCGGACAGCTGCAGATGCTGGAGAAAAACCAGGATTTTATGTCGCGACTTGCTGATGTGATGAAGAACTTCGAGAGTTATATGGCTCAGGGAGCTGACAGGAAGAAACCGGCTATTGCTTATTTTAGCATGGAATTTGGCCTTCACGAAAGTGTTCAAATCTACTCCGGAGGACTGGGTGTACTTGCCGGCGATTACCTTAAAGAGGCTTCTGATTCAAACGTAGATATGATGGGGATAGGCCTTCTATACAGGTATGGCTATTTTCAACAAACACTTTCTCCTTTCGGAGAACAGGTTCCGCAGTATTTCCCGCAAAGGTTCAACCACTTGCCTATAAAACCGGTTCGTAATGCCGACGGGGAATGGATAATGATAAGTGTTTCGTTGCCAGGCCGGATACTGTACGCCAAAATCTGGCAACTCGATGTTGGCCGGATACCCCTTTACCTGCTTGATGCCGACATTGAAGAAAATAGTGAAGCCGACAGGTTTGTTACCCACCAGTTGTATGGGGGTGATCTGGAAACCCGTTTCAAACAGGAACTTCTTCTGGGTGTCGGAGGCATACGTATGCTCCAGGCTATGGGTAAAGAGCCTGATTTATACCATTGTAACGAAGGGCATGCCGCATTCATCGGGATCGAACGCCTCCGCGAATATGTACAGCATCACCAGTTATCGTTCCTACAGGCTATAGAACTTGTAAGGGCTTCAACCTTATTTACAACCCATACACCGGTTCCTGCTGGTCATGATGCATTTACAGAGGATCTCTTACGCACATATATTCCTCATTATGCAGTGCGCTTAAATATTTCGTGGAATACTTTTATGAACCTTGGCCGCCATATCGAAAACCGTGACGACCAGAAATTCTCCATGAGTGTGCTTGCATCAAAGCTTTCGCAGGAAATGAACGGTGTAAGCAGAATACATGGCAAGGTGAGCAGGCAGATGTTTAAAACCATGTACAATGGTTTTTACGAAAACGAAATTCATATTGGTTATGTGACCAATGGAGTGCACTATCCTACCTGGGCCAACGCCAAGTGGAAAAAACTCTATAAACAGGAATTTGGCACCGGTTTTCTTCAGGATCAGTCGAATCCGGATTACTGGAAGAAGATACATAACGTTCCTGATGAAAGAGTCTGGAATATTCGTCAGGATTTGAGAAGTGAGCTGGTGAGTTATATAAAAAAGCGTTTAACCGATTCGATGGGTACGAGTTGGGAAAATCCAAAACAAGTAATACAGGTTATAGATTCTCTTAATCCAAATGCACTTACCATTGGTTTTGCCCGCCGTTTTGCAACCTATAAGCGTGCACACCTGCTATTCTCAAATATTGAGCGGCTGGCACGTATCATGAGTAATCCTAAGCAACCCATTCAATTTGTTTTTGCCGGGAAAGCCCATCCTGCCGACAAAGCAGGTGCTGACCTGATCAAACGCATTGTTGAGGTTTCGCGAATGCCGCAGTTTGTAAGTAAAATCATTTTCCTTGAGAATTACAATATGTCGATGGCCCGTAAACTTGTACAGGGAGTTGATATATGGCTTAATACGCCTACACGTCCCCTTGAAGCCAGTGGAACAAGCGGTGAAAAGGCGGTGATGAATGGCGTGGTAAACTTAAGTGTACTCGATGGCTGGTGGGCCGAAGGCTACCGCGAAGATGCAGGATGGGCACTGAAAGAACAGCGTACATACGAAAACCATCAGTTCCAGGATGAACTCGATGCAGAAACCATTTATCACATCTTAGAAGATGAAATCATTCCAACCTTTTACGACCGTGATTCAGATAATATTCCACATGCCTGGATTAAATATGTAAAAAATACCATCTCGGGGATTGCACCTCATTTCACCATGAAGCGTCAACTCGATGATTACTATGCGAAATACTATAACAAGCTCACCGAACGATCATCACTCCTGAAGGAAGATGATAATGCAGCCATGCGCAACCTGGCTTCATGGAAGTTCAGGATGATACGTAATTGGGACGGTATTCAGGTTGTTGATGTGATATTCCCGAATTCAACGCTGCAAACACTTAATCTGGGCGATACATTTAAAGCCGAACTGGTACTTAGCCTGGGTGATATTGCACCCGATGATATCATGATCGAAATGGTATCGGGCCAGAAAGTAAATGATCAGATGGTTGAACCCCAGGCTATCCGCGAGCTGCAACTACAGAGAGTAGATGGTAACCTGGCGCATTTCAGCATCGAAATTGAAACCACACTTGCTGGCGTGTTCGACGTTGCCTTCCGTATAACCCCTAAAAACCCGCTCCTGCCTCACCGTATGGATTTTAACCTGGTGAAGTGGGCTTAGCCAGGACAAGGAAACTAAGGGGACAAGGAGAGGAGCAAAGTGCGAAGGGAGAAAGGCGATGGGCGAAATTTATCCGAAAGTCAATTGCTTTATGAAGTTATCAAATTAAAATCGCCAATCGCCAATCACCAACCACCAATCGCCAATTACAATTTACCAATCACTAATAACCAAAAAAATGAAACTACTCGAAGGAAAAGTTGCCTTGATCACCGGAGCTTCCCGTGGGATTGGCAAAGCCATAGCTATTGCTTTTGCGCAACAGGGAGCTTCTGTTGCTTTTACCGATATGCGTCGCGATGAGCTTATGGAATCTACCGAACGCGAAATACAGGCTTTAGGAGTTAAAGCAATGGGGTATGCGTCGGATGCAAGTTCGTTCGACGATAGCGAACGTACCGTAGATGAGATAGCCAGAGAGTTTGGTCGTATTGATATATTGGTAAACAATGCCGGTATTACCCGCGATAACCTGCTTATGCGAATGGTTGAAGCCGATTGGGACCTGGTAATTAAGGTGAACCTGAAATCTGTTTTCAATCTTACCAAAGCCGTACAAAAGTATATGCTCAAGCAGCGTTCGGGCTCCATTATCAATATGAGTTCGGTAGTTGGTGTGAATGGCAATGGCGGGCAATCAAATTATTCAGCTTCAAAAGCTGGTTTAATCGGTTTTACCAAATCCATTGCTCAGGAGCTGGGATCGAGGAATATACGTTGCAACGCAATTGCTCCGGGTTATATCGAAACCGAAATGACGGCAAAACTATCCGAAGAAGTCCGTACACAATGGGCGCAGCAGATTCCACTTCGTCGCGGGGGCAAACCCGAAGATGTCGCCCAGGCCTGTGTTTTCTTTGCTTCTGATCTTTCGGGGTATGTTACCGGGCAGGTGCTTAGTGTATGCGGGGGGATGAGTACTTAGTTTTTGTGAAGATTTCATGTGAAAGCGGTTTCCTTTTAGAGGGATCCGCTTTTTTTCTTGTAAGAAACATGAGTCAGAAATAGAACCATCAGGGAATATCAGTGGTCATATTCAAAAGTTTAAGAGCAACCATATATATGACCAATGTCTTTATTATTGCAATTAGCTTCTATTTACATGTTTTTTAGAGTTGATTCGCTTTCTATCCTGAATCTGAAAGAATAGGATTTTTGATTATTTCACGTCCTTTTGTCTTGATACAAAAGGACGAAAAGATCAAGGCTTTATAACAATGCAGGTGTTTCTAAGCCAGAGGTATATCCTCGCATTACAAGGCATGAAGCAGCACAACAAATCCTAAAAGTTTGCCTTGCTGTGTATTGCTACGCACATGCCATTTACACATACCTCCAGCTAAGAACCACAGGCGCATTTTTATAAGGCCGGTCCCTACAAAGATAGCTTTCTTTTATGGCAACATTGCGGAACAACGATATGGCTTTTTAGGTTGATTTTCAAGGTGTAGGAACCGGCAATACAGAAATTTCACAACAGATGCATACGAAGGTAAACAGCGCGGGCATGTGCCCCGCCCTACGGGATAGACTCCGCAAAACACAGCTTCACGTGCTGTTAGGCCATGGGATAAAACTTCCAAGCCCATCCCAATTTATTGGGATCATGAGCCTTACCGAGTCGTACATCTGTGTGAAATTTGTATTAAGCCTAGATTTTTTATGCACGAATTAATTGATTTTAAAGGTGTGCATGAGATAGCTGCGCTAAGTTGTTGCTTTTTGATCATGCAAAAAGCAAAGAAATAGTGAAAGATTTTGCGAATGCCTAAACTTCAACAAATAAGATACAATGGACTTTAGTCATACTATTATTGATTGAATTGATCCCTTCTCCCCAGAAAATGAATGTGGTCCAATATCAGGCACACACTGAGGATATTTATCGTTTTGCAAAATCACACAAAAACTATTTTTGAAAAGGAGTTATGCCTCTGTTTCCACCTTGTTTTCTCGCTTATGTTTCCATCTCCTGTGTGTCCACAGCCAGTATTCAGGTGTTTTGCGGATATCGGCTTCGAGCAGTCGCACATGTCTTTCGGTAATTTCGCCAGGCATGGTTTTGGACGCATCTTCACAAATAAGTGTAGTATGATACATGTATTTACCTCTTTTCACCCTTTCCATACAGCCATAAATTACTGCTATACCGAGTTTATGTGCTATCTTTTCCGTACCGTTAAATACTGCTGTATCCTGGTTCAGGAATTGCATCCAGTGCGCACCTTTCGAACCTGGTGTCTGGTCGCTTAAAATTGCCGTCAGGTTTAATTCATTCCGATTTGCCATCATGCCTTTCAGCGTTTCTTTCATGGTATATAACTTACATGAAGTGCTTGTCCGTATCCTTGCCATTATCCTGTCGAAATACGGATTGCTTAATGGATGATAAATGACGTACGACTGAAAATCAATTTGTGGAGGAAGACCGCTCGGGCAATACTCCCAATTCCCATAATGACCCATAACAAGTATTCCGCTTCTGCCTTTTGAGTACAAATCTTTTAGCAGTTCAAGTGTATCGGTATCCATTTTACAACGGGTAATTTTCTGCTCCTGACTCATGGTAATCAATTTCAGTGACTCAAAAACAATATCCGTAAAATACCTGTAAAACCTGAATCCGATCCTTTTTAGTTCATCTTCTGATTTCTCAGGAAAGGAATTCTTAAGGTTCATCGTAACTACATCTCTTCGGTAGCCGAAAATGTAATAAAGTAAAACGAACGAAATATCAGATACCAAAAACAGCACCGGCCAGGGAAGTATCGAAAAGAAATAAAGAAATGGTGCGATTGAGTAATACACCAGGGCGTAAACTAATTTTTTCATTCTACCACAAATTTAATGGAATTGGTGCTTTTTGGGGTCAGAAGTCCGTAGTCGGAAGAATGAAGTAAATACCAACATGATAAAAATTCTAACATACAACCACAAGATCAGGATTATTTAGAGCAGTTCAACGTTCGAACTGTAATGGATTTTAAGCTTTTCAGGAAAGCCTCTGGCTTCTGGCTTCCGTCTTCTGACTTCCGACAATTTGAATTTACCCGCTAAATTAACAGTAGATCCCATTTTTTCATTTCATTTTAGTAAATGGTGTGAAGAATCAACTGCCAGATTGCTAAATTCCAGTCAGCCAGTTTTATTTGCACAATTATTTCTTCAGTCGTATCTTGAAAACCGGTAATCCCGTTCAACCTTTGCTATCCGGGTTGTGAATGAATTATACCATATTTCGCGGCCTTTTGCACGGGCAAGCTTATG
>Ga0105047_10007121_pt1 | contig 18917 bp, 16 predicted proteins | sample MAT04_FD_78384 | JGI IMG/M metagenome (GOLD analysis project Ga0105047, IMG submission 78384) | Freshwater microbial communities from Lake Fryxell liftoff mats and glacier meltwater in Antarctica - MAT-04 (megahit assembly) | ecosystem: Environmental > Aquatic > Freshwater > Ice > Liftoff... | reverse complement strand
TCTGTCGTCGCCGCTGTTCTGGCATGTGGACCCCACTGCTTACGCACTCACCGCGAGTGAGCAGCGTCGCCGTGACCCACAGGTCTCGTCGAACGATGCGCTGTGCGCCGAGATGGGTCGACGACTTCTGTTGGCACAATTCGAGTTCAGTCACTGGGTTCTTCGAAGGGTGGAGAAGGTCTCCTTCGTTTCAGACCGGCGCATTGCGCGCAGGAGCTCGATCGAGTTCCGAATTCGCCACGATGCACCGATCTTGGTGCACGGCGACGTGGACGCCGGGGACTTGGAGGGATTAGGCACCATCAGCGGCGCACCTCGTCAGGGTCGTGTCCCGCGTGAGCACTGGCTGGTACCGCTGTCGGTGATGCGACGGCGAACCCTGGTGGGGCTCGACCTGCGTGACGAGAAGGGAGCCAGCCTGAAGATGCTGGGGCTGCGTTTCACGCAGAAGCTGGACGAGTCAATGCTGCGGGCGGCCGCGATGGTTGGTGGCCCGGTCCGGGACGGTTCCCTGCCAGCGGGGCTGGACGCCTTCGTGCGTAGCGTGATCTCGGGCACCTTCGACGAGGTCAAACAGGCCAAGCAGGATTACCACGACTGGCAGCAGGCGAAGGCATCTGGTGATGTTCTAGCTCTGCCAGCCCATATCGCCGAGCTCGGCTGCTACTTCGACGACGTGCTCTTCAGGACGGTCTTGGAGCGCATGTGGCACAACTTCACGCTGTACGCGTTGCTCCCCAAGAACGAGGGGCGACACCGGCTGCTGCAACTGGCCTTCGAGGAGCAGGTGGCCTGGGACTACCAAGTGTCAAGCCTCGTGCCCCCGCTGCACCTGGCCGACAGGGGTAGTCGAGATGTGCTCGCGTACCTGCCCATGCAGCAGGTTCGGCGGAAGGAGGCATGGTTGGAACAGCTTGGGTTCAAGACCACTCGGATCCGACTCCTCACCCCCAGCGCGGAGAACTGCGCCTCGTATCACTTCGAGTTCACGGCGCCGACGGGGCTCGGAATCTCAGAGGCCACCTTGCTGGCGGGGCGCCCGAACTACCAGGGAGACCAGTCCACGTCAAAACCGTCCTGGGATCAAGTGGTCAATCCCGGTCAGACCGTGGGGCTGCACGCAGTCGAGATCCCGAACGGCTCACTGTGCCGGGCCCAGGTCGACCTGAGGATCCCACGGCGGGGGTGGCTCAGCACGCTATTGGCTTCGGTGGTGGCCATCACCGCAGTGATGGGCACAGTCGCGTATCACGCGCACCGGTTCGGCGAACCCGAACAGTGGACCGTCGATCAGGTGACGAACATCGTGCTGCTCCTCGTGACCGTCACTGCCGGCGCCGCCACCTACGTAGCCCAGCATCATGCCGGCGACGTCGTCTCGCGCATGGTCTCCGGGCTGCGGTTCTTAGGGACAGCCGCGCTCGTCATTCCCTCGATGGCCGTGATCCTGCTCGTGTACCTGCGGGACGGACCCGCCGATGACACTTACAGGCCCTGGATCATGGGCCTGCTCGTGATCCTGACGCTTCTCTGCGTCATCGCAGCCTGCAGTCTCGCCCGCGCATGGCAGCTCACCCGCCGCGATGAGCATCGGCGCGGTCGACCATCGCCTTGGGACATGTCGCGTATCGACGCTCCGGTGGTGCGGCCCCATGCCCACGGTTGGGGTCGCTTCAGGACGTTTGCGGGCCCGGGAGGACGCGGAACAACAGACGAGGTGCCGGACGAGCCACTGGCGCTCCAGGATGTCTCTTTCCATGCCTTGGTGAGCGAGCTCGGGTTCGGTGAAAGGGCGATCGGGGTCGCTTCTGCGGAAGGCTGGCACGAGGTCTACGGATGGAACGACCACAAACAGGCGACCGCACTGGCAATGCTGGGCCGTGTCGACCACCCTGAGGCCAACCCAACGCACTGCACGTGCCGCCACGTGATTGAGCACTGACTCCGGCACGGCGCGCAACAGGACTACGCACTCCAGACTCGCGATTCCTCGCGGAGTTGGACTACAAGGCGTTGCCCGGCGTAGTGAGGCAGCCCGTCGCTACCGAGACCGTCACGCGGCGCAGAGACGCAGGTCAACAGATGGCCGGGCGGGGGGCTGCGGTTCGGATCGGGGCTGCTGGCAGCCGCCGCGGCCTAGGGTGCTGGCTGTGGGCACGCGCATTTCCAGCGGCGGAAGGACAAACGCTGCGAGATGCCCCAGCCTGACGGGGCGCCACTCACCAGCTGTGACGGTAGGGCAGCCCAGAGGCATCGGGTTGAGTGTCCTGAACGCGTCGTGTGCACGAGGGGCAGTGCTAAGGGCTCTGCCTAGTCCTGCCCCGCGAGCGCGGCACCTCGGCGGCGTTCCAACCGCTCGAGCTCATCCACCCTGTGCGTCAGGGTCTGCCGTTGGTGGCGCACTAGGCCTAGGCCGCGCGCGACTCCGACAGCCTTCCCGGCAAGTGCACCGACCAAGAACCCGCCGACGCCTCCGCTGACCCGCGTTCCGATGGAAACCGGTTTCAGTGCGAGCGAGACCCCGGTGGCCAGCCCTCCGAGTAGGCCCTCGGTGCAGCCGCAGGGATCGGTCACCGCCTGACGCCAGTAGGCGGCCTCGCGCTCATCCATCCCGGCCCTTATGCCGCGGTCTATCTCGCGCATGGCGAGAGTCTCAGAACGCAACATGGCTGCTGTTGCGCACAATCATGCGCTGGAATGGACTCAGGTTGTCACCGCGGCCGGTGTTCCCGATGGGGTTGAGCAGGTTGGTGATGTCGTCGGTGTGTGCGAGCCCGCATGCGTGCCCGACCTCGTGAGCCAGCGTGTTGAACATGGGCTGGCCGGCTGGATGCTCGACCTGCCGCGGCTCGACCACGACCCAGTCGGCCAGCGGGCCCGCTGAGCATCCCGTGTCGGAGTTGCCGACACCCTCGACCACGAACGCGAAGACCGGCGCCGGCCGGCGGTCGAGCACGCCGGCGCCAAGAACGCTGACGATCACCGACTGGAAGTACGAGCCGGCCACGGTCAGGTCCTCGCCCAAGATGCCAACCTCGGCGTCAATGTGAAGCGCCGTGGACGGCGCGGGAGCGTCGGTCACGTGCACGGCCGTGTGGACCCGCACCTGGGCACGACTGCGGAAGATCCGCTCGGTCTCCCGCAGCACATCCTGGATCGCCGGCTCGGTCGTCAGTGGACCGCGCTCATTGCGCAGGATGACCACGTACAGGTGAAGGTGCTTGATCGGGCGGAAGCCGATCAGGCCCAAGATGCCTTCCGGCAGGCCGCCCAGCTGGTTGCCGATGAACTCGACAGCATGCACCACCCACCGAACGATCGGACCGAGGATCGGGATCGACGTGACCATCTCGATCACCGCAGCCGCAAGTTCGCGGACCAAGTCGATGGGGACGCAGACCACCTTGGCGATCTCGTGGACGACATCCTCGAACCACTCGACGATCTTCTCCACCACGTCCACGACCGTCTTGCACAGTTCGTCGATCGGCCACGGCAGCCAGCTACAGATCCTTCGTGGAACCGAGAAGACGTCCTTGCGAGTGCGCTTGACCTGCTCGACCCAGCGCTCGACCACCGTGGTGCATCTCTCCATGAACCTCAGGAGCGCCAGCGACGGGCGTAGATACCCGCCTACGTTGGAAACCGCTCAGGCGGCGTAGAGACGCACCTGGTTCTCGATGCCCCGAACGTGTGGGAGCAGTGGTGGTAGGGGCTGGTAAGTGAGCCTCGAGCGGCCGAGCATGGGCCAACAGGAACGGCCAGCTAGCGAGCTCCAACAATCACGACCGCGCGAAGGCGTTGTCGGGTCACGCGTTCTGGGGGAAGCCGAGCTCGATGCCGCCGTGGCTGGGGTCGAGCCAACGCGACGTGACCACCTTGCCGCGGGTGAAGAAGTGCACGCCCTCCATGCCGTGGGCGTGGGTGTCGCCGAACAGGCTGTTCTTCCAGCCACCGAACGAGTAGTAGGCCATCGGCACCGGAATCGGCACGTTTATGCCGATCATCCCGACCTCGACCTCGTTCTGGAAACGCCGGGCCGCCCCACCGTCGTTGGTGAAGATGGCGGTGCCGTTGCCGTACGGGTTGGAGTTGATCAGCTCGAGCCCCTCGTCGTAGGTCTTGACCCGCAGCACCGACAGCACCGGGCCGAAGATCTCGTCGGTGTAGATCGACATCTCACGGGTGACGTTGTCGAACAGGGTGGGCCGCAGGAAGTAGCCCTCGCCGTCGGAGTCGACGTCGCCCTCGCGGCCATCGATGACCAGCGTCGCACCCGCCTCGGTGCCGGCGTCGAGGTACGAGGTGACCTTGTCGCGGTGTGCGGCGGTGACCAGCGGGCCCATGTCGCAGCCGCGGGTGCCGTCACCGGTGACGAGCTTGCCGACGCGGTCCTGGATCTTCTGCACCAGGTCGTCGGCGATGGTGTCGACGGCGAGCAGGGCCGAGATGGCCATGCAGCGCTCGCCGGCCGAGCCGAAGCCGGCGTTGACCGCCGCGTCCGCGGCGAGGTCGAGGTCGGCGTCGGGCAGCACGAGCATGTGGTTCTTCGCGCCGCCGAGGGCCTGCACGCGCTTGCCGTGCGCGGTGCCGGTCTCGTAGACGTACTTCGCGATCGGCGTGGACCCGACGAACGACACCGCCTTGACCTGCGGGTGCGTCAGCAGCGCGTCGACGGCCTCCTTGTCGCCGTGCACGACGTTGAGCACGCCGTCGGGCAGGCCGGCCTCCTTCCACAGCGCGGCGATCGCGTTGACGGCCGACGGGTCCTTCTCACTCGGCTTGATGACTACGGCGTTGCCGCAGGCGATCGCGACCGGCACGAACCACAGCGGCACCATGGCCGGGAAGTTGAACGGGCTGATCACCGCGACGACACCCAGGCTCTGTCGGATCGAGTAGACGTCGACCTTGGTCGAGGCGTTCTCCGTGAAGCCGCCCTTCATCAGGTGCGGGATGCCGCAGGCGAACTCGGCGACCTCCAGGCCGCGGGTCACCTCACCGAGGGCGTCGGAGAGCACCTTGCCGTGCTCGGCGGTGATCAGTGCGGCGATGTCCTCCTTGCGCTCGTTGAGCAGCTCGCGGAACTTGAAGAGCACCTGGGTGCGCTTGGCCAGCGAGATGCTGCCCCAGCCCGAGGCCCAGGCCTCGTGGGCGGCGGTGACGACCTCGTGGACGAGGTCGGCCGAGGCGAGGTCGAGCTCGCCCGTCTGTTCCCCCGTGGCGGGGTTGAAGACCGGGCTGGTGCGCTCGGCGGTGCCCTCCCACGGGAGGCCGTTCAGGAGGTGGGTGATGCGGGTCGGAGTCGTCATTTGGCTGGTCCTAGTTCTGGGTACTGGGTGGAGTGGGCTTGGGTTGTGGTCGATGGCGCACGCCGTGCTGCCGGCGACCGGCATCAGGTCGTGAACCGGTCCGCGACGTCGAGAGCACGGTCGAGGATGTCGAGGCCCTGCGCCATCTCCTCGGCCGTCGTCGTGCACGGCGGCACGACGTGGGTGCGGTTGAAGTGGATGAACGGCCAGAGCCCCTCGGCCTTGCACGCGGCGCCGAAGTCGTTCATCGGCCCCGCTGCGGCGCCACCCGCGTTGTAGGGGACGAGCGGCTCGCGCGTGGCGGCATCCTTGACCAGCTCGAGCGCCCAGAAGTAGCCGAGCCCGCGCACCTCGCCGACGCTCGGGTGGCTGTCGGCGATCTCGGCCAGGCGCGGTGCGATGACGGTGTCGCTCACCTTCCGCACGTTCTCGAGGATGCCCTCCTCCTCGAAGATGTGGATCGACGCCACGGCGGAGGCACAGGCGAGCGGGTGGCCCGAGTACGTGAGACCACCGGGGAAGGGCCGCTGCGCGAACGTGTCGGCGATGGCGTCCGAGATGACCACACCGCCCAGCGGCACGTAGCCGGAGTTGATGCCCTTGGCGAAGCAGATCAGGTCGGGAGTGACCCCCCAGTGGTCGACGGCGAACCACTCGCCGCACCGGCCGAAGCCGGCCATGACCTCGTCGGCGATCCAGACGATGCCGTGCTCGTCGCAGATCTCGCGGACGCCGGCGAGGTAGCCGTCCGGGGGCACGAGGATGCCGTTGGTGCCCACCACGGTCTCGAGCATGATCGCGGCGATCGTGGACGGACCCTCGACCATGATGGTGTCGCGCAGGTGCTGCAGGGCGCGCTCGCACTCCTGTGCCTGCGAGGTGGCGTGGAACGCCGAGCGGTACGGGTACGGGCCCCAGAAGTGCACGATGCCGCTCATCCCCGGCTCGCTCGCCCAGCGGCGCGGGTCGCCGGTGGCGGTGATCGCCCCGGCCGTTGCCCCGTGGTAGCTGCGGTAGGTGGTGAGCACCTTGTGGCGGCCGGTGTGCAGGCGCGCCATCCGCATGGCGTTCTCGGTGGCCTCGGCCCCGCCGTTGGTGAAGAACACCCGGTTGAGGGTGCCCGGCGCGAGGTTGGCGATGAGGCGCGCTGCCTCGGAACGGGACTCGTCGGCGAAGCTGGGGGCGATGGTGCACTGGCGGGCTGCCGCCTCCTGGATCGCTGTGACGAGCTTCGGGTGTTGGTAGCCGATGTTGACGTTGACCAGCTGGCTGGAGAAGTCGAGGTAGCGCTTGCCCTCGAAGTCCCAGAAGTGGCTGCCGGAGGCGCCGGCGATGGGCAGGGGGTTGATCAGCGCCTGCGCCGACCAGGAGTGGAAGACGTGGGCGCGGTCGTCGCGCGAGACCCGCGCCCCCCGGTTGGGGTCGGCGGTGAAGTCGTGGGTGGTGAAGGTGGTCATCGGACCATCCGCCTCTCGTAGGTGTCGCGCGATGGGTTGCCCCTGTGCTCACAGGGTGGGTTTCTCGACCGAGCGAGGTGTCAGGTTCAGGCTGCGGACGTGGGCGGCGATCTCGTGCAGCGGCGCGACCCACACGTCGTCGCAGGCGACGACCTCGGCCATCAGGTCGGACAACGCTGCTGCCCTCGATGGTCGACCGCTGAGGAAGGGGTGGTTGGTCAGGACCCAGCACCCGCCCGCTTCGCGCAACGCATGGAACTCGGCCCGCCACAGCTCGACGGCTTTCGCGGGGGTCTCGATGAGCCCGGACCCGCTGATGTCGGGCAGGAAGCAGTACTGCTCCCAGTCGTCGAGTGCCCACTGGATCGGGATCTCCACCAAGGAGGTGTCGCCGACGGCGAGCTCGTAGGGGGTGTCTGCGTCCATGAGTGAGGAGTCGTAGAGGAACCCGCGCTCTGCCAGCAGCGTGGGGGTGCGCCAGGACAGATCCCACATCGGGGCGCGGTAGCCCGTTGGTCGCACACCGGCGACTTCTTGGAGGGCGGCGAGCCCGCGGTCTATGGCCTCGATCTCCTCGCCCTCGGTCAGGGCGGTCGGCTGCTCGTGCAGGTAACCGTGATGGGCGATCTCGTGTCCGGCGTCGACGATGCGTCGCACCATGTCGGGGTAGCGGTGCGCGGTGTACCCCGGAACGAAGAACGTTGACCGAATGCCGTGGCGCTCGAGCAGGTCGAGCAGGCGCGGCACGCCGACGAGGGGTCCGTAGGCCTGGTGGCTGACCACGCTCATCCGGTCAGCCGTGCCCGGTGAGCCCCACAGCACGGCGGACTCGGCGTCAACGTCGAAGGTGAACGCGGCGGCCGCCCGCGCTTCGCCGGGCCACGGGACCGAGTCCGCGCGCACCCCGCCGGTGCCGGTGGTGTCTGCCACCCGGTCGGTCATGTGCGCACCGCGAGGAGGCTGATGAGGTCGTACGCGAGGTGGGCTGCGGCGACCGCGGTCACCTCAGCGTGGTCGTATGCGGGGGCCACTTCGACGATGTCTGCGCCCACGAGCTTCAGGTCGCTCATCCCCCGCAGGATCGCGAGCAGTTCGCGGCTGGTGAGCCCTCCCGCCTCGGGAGTGCCGGTCCCGGGCGCGAAGGCCGGGTCGAGGACGTCGATGTCGATTGACACGTGGACCGGAAGGTCGCCGACCCGGGCCCGGATCCGCTCCACCACCCCGGGTACGCCGATGGTATCCAGGTCACGGGCGTGGATGCAGGTGAACCCGAGGTCGGCGTCGTCGAGCAGGTCGCGCCGGTCATAGAGCGGTCCACGGATGCCGACGTGGGCCGAGTGCCCCTTGGCGACCAGACCCTCCTCGGAGGCCCGGCGGAACGGGGTCCCATGGGTGCAGGGCGCCCCGAAGTAGGTATCCCAGGTGTCGAGGTGAGCATCGAAGTGCACCAGAGCGATCGGTCCGTGCGCGGCGTGCAGCGCGCGCAGCAGCGGGAGCGAGATGGTGTGGTCCCCACCGAGGGCGACCAGGGGGCGGCCAGGGCCGATGAGCTCGGTCGCGGCCGCGCAGATGGCGTCGAGGCCCTCGGTGATGTCGAACGGGTTGACGACGACGTCCCCGGCGTCGACGACCTGGGCGACCTCGAACGGGCTGACGTCTTGGGCGGGGTTGTAGGGCCGCAGCAGCCGCGATGCCGCTCGGATCGCTGAGGGCCCGAAGCGCGCACCGGGCCGGTAGGTCACCCCCGCGTCGAAGGGGATCCCCAAGACCGCGATGTCAAAGTCGGGTACGTCCTCGCGTCTCGGTAGCCGCGCGAAGGTGGGGAACCCGGCATACCGCGGGGATCGCATCCCGTCGACCTGGCCCACCTTGCCGTTGCTGTAGCGCACGTACTCTTCGCTCATTCGTCTCTTCTTCCCTCTAGGCCCGGCCGCGCGTGGAGCCGCCGTTGACCTGGACGACCTGACCGACCATGGACCCGAGACGGTGGTCAGCGAGCAGTGAGACCGCCGCAGCGACCTCCTGGGGCGAACCGATCCGCCCCAGTGGGATGCCGCTGGCGTACGTCGTGTGCATCTCCGTCAGGCTCACCCCGGCGGCACCGGCGTCGACGAGCAGCTGCGGGGTGTCGATCACGCCGGGAGCGATCGCGTTGACCACGATCCCCTCCGGGGCCAGCTCGCGTCCCAGGGTCTTGGTCAAGGAGATCAGCCCCGCCTTCGAGGCTGCGTACGCCGTCGCCCCGGGCCAGCCGGTGACCCCCCACTCGCTGGCGATGACCACGATCCGCCCACCGCCATGCGCGCGCATCCCCGGCAGGACGGCTTGGATCAGCTGGAAGGTCCCTCCGAGGTTGGTGTCGACGACTCGCCACCAGTCGACCTCGTCGTCCTCGGTCAGTGGCGCCATCGACATGTAGGCGTGGTTCGCGACGAGGATGCGGATCGGGCCCACGCTTTCCTGGACGGTGGCGACGACGCGGGCGACAGTGGTGGGGTCGCTGACGTCGCCGACGGCGGTGACGCCACCGAGCTCCTGCGCGAGCGAGGTCAGCTCTGGGCTCGCGGTTAGGTCGTTGACCGCGATGATCGCCCCGTCGGCGGCGAGCCGTCGGGCGTGAGCGACTCCCATCCCACGTCCGGCCCCGGTGATCAGCGCCACGCGGCCAGCAAGGTGTTCGGCCATTCTCAGATCACCGCCCCGGCATTGGGATTGAGGACCTCGCCGACACAGAAGGTGCCCTCCTCGATCAGCCAGGCCACGCAGCGGGCGACCTCCTCGGGGGCTCCAAGTCGGCGGATCGGCAGGGTGTCGAGGTACTCGGCGGCCCTCCACGGCGAGTCGGGGGCCAGCAGTGGGGTATCGGTCGGGCCGGGGGCGACAGCGTTGACCCGGACCCCGCGGGACGCGACCTCGGCTGCGAGCGAGCGCACGAACCCGATGATGGCGCCCTTGGCTGCGGCGTAGTGCACATCACCGTCGCCGCCACCGACGGCGAGCTCGCTCGTGATCGCGACGATGCTGCCGGTTCCCCGGTCGAGCATGCCGGGCAGAACACTCTTGCTCAAGTTGCGCAGTCCGCCAAGGTGCACGCGGAGCATCCTGGTCCACTGCTCGAGCGTGATCTCGCTGATCGGGGCCATTGCGTAATGGCCGGCGACGGACACCGCCGCATCAATCGGCCCCAGCTCACCAGTGACGGTTGCGACCGCTGCGGCCACGGCCGCGGCGTCGGTGACGTCGACGACCACACTGGTGTCGCAGCGCGGGCTGGCCGTCAGGTCCAGGCCACCGACCCGCCATCCGAGCGAGGCCAGCTCGGCCGCGATGGCCGCGCCGATACCGCTCGCAGAGCCGGTGACGACCGCCACCCCGGGCACCCGAGCGGCAGGATCAGCATTCACGAATCGAACCATCACCTGGCGACGGGGAGGTCGGCGGCCTCGTCGGCGGCCTCCTCTGCGTCGATGACCGAGGTCGCCACCAGTCGACCGCGGACGCTGGCGTAGATCCCGGCGCCGACGATCCCGAGGACGAGCACAGCCAGCCCCACCGACCAGTCGAGGTAGCGCTGGTCGGCGTAGACCGGGCGCGGCCAGGCGATGTTGAGGAACTGCAAGCCCGCCCACACTGCCGCGACCACCGACACGACCGGTGTGAAGCGGCCCAGGGTGAACGGACCGTCGCGCCACGTGCCACGGGCTCGCGCGACTAGGAAGCCGATCAGCGGGAACAAGAAGGCGAGGTAGAAGCCACCTGAGGTGAAGTTGACCATGATCGTGTACACGTTTTCGGCGACCCGGCTGAGCAGGAGGAGGGCCATGCCGATCACGGTGGTCACGAAGATCGCGTTGACGGGGATGCGCTGGCCAGTACTCAACTTGCCCAAGACACCGGAGCCCGGAAGGGCACCGTCCCGCGCGTACGACCAGATCACCCGAGACGCCGAGGTCTGCAGGGCCAGGAAGCTGGCCACGAAGCCGATGAGGAAGAGGATCTCGACGGGCTTGGCGATCGATGGGCCGAGTGCGCTTGTCAGGGTCTCGTAGACCGGGTCCGCGACCTCACCGCTGGCGACAGCGCCCAGGTCCGGGATCGCCAAGATGATCGCCAGACTGGAGTACATGACCACGACGGCGATGAGGACGATCGATGAAATGACCGCCTTGGGCAGGTTGGTCCGCGGCTCGTGGACCTCCTCGGCGATGGCGCCGGCACTCTCGAAGCCCACGAAGGACCAGCCCACGAACATCACCGCGACGAGGAAAGGCCCGGAGATTGCCAGGTAGCCCCCAGCCCCGCCACTGCCCTCGGTCAGGACCGACAGCGGGTTGACCCGGTGGGCCAGGAGCAGCCACGTGCCCAGCCCCAAGGAGCCGACGACCTCGGCGATGATGCTCGCGGTCATGAAGATCTTGAGCGCCTGTCGCCCGACGAGGTTCAGCCCGGTCGCGAGGACCAGGATCACCGCTGCGATCAGGGCACGCTGGGTACCGGTGGGTGCCTCCACACCGGCGATGTTCGCCACGAAGCCCGCCGCGCCCAGACCGACCGCGACCATGGCGATCACCAGGGTCCACATGTAGGTCCAGCCGGCGAACCAGCCGTAGCCGTTGCCGATGAGCCGACGAGACCACTGATAGATCGAGCCCTCGATGGGCCAGCGCGAGACGAGCATCGCGAAGATGAAGGCGACGAGGAGCTGACCGCCGAAGACGACCAGGAACGCCCACCAGAAGCTGGGACCGGCCGCGCCGATGGCGAGCCCAAAGATGCCGTAGAGAGCGACGATCGGGGAGATGAAGGCGAAGGCGAAGGCGAAAGACGACCAGAGCGAGAACTCGCGCTTGAGGACGTGATCGGGGTTGACGGTCTGCGACATGTGAAACCTCCGGTCGGGGGCTCCGTTGCCCCGCTGAGCCCCACGGTGAGGGCCCATGGGGTGGGCGGGCAAGGGTTTGAGCGCCAGAGGGGGGCAAGTCACAATCTCCAACGGGCTGGTTGTGCGAATGTCCAACCGAGTCCCCTCGACGGGGCTACATTCGCACCATGCAAGAGCGCCCGTCGTCCTGCACCGTGGCCGACCTGCTCGCTGACTCGGATCTCGGCTTGGGCCTCGCCACGCCCGCAGCCGACCTCACCCGGCCGGTTCGGTGGGTGCAGACGACCGAGCTCGTCGACCCCACGCAGTACCTGCGCCCCGACGAGCTTGTCTGCACCGTGGGCACCTCGTTGCTCGACAACCAAGCGGTCCACGATTTCGTCGAGGCCGTGGCGGGTCGGGCCGCGGCCCTGTGCTTCGGTCTGGGTGACGTCCACGAACACCTACCGAAGGGCCTGGCCGAGGCCTGTCGGCGAGTGGGTCTGCCACTGCTCACGTTGCCATATGGGGTGGCCTTCCTCGCCCTCGCGGACGTGGTCGAGAAGCTCCGCGGTCAGGCATCCGAGGCAGAGTCGCTCGGGCGGCTCGTCGACCTCGTCCAGTCGGGCATGGCACGACCCGAGTCCATGCACGACACACTCGCCGCGCACGGACTCGATCCGAACCGGCTCGTCGTGGCCACCTGGCCGAGCGGATCCGCCGCCCTGCTGAGCAGCCAGCTAGAGGGTGGGGCCGTGGCCGAGACTGGTGGGCAGACCGTGACCATCTCAGCATCACTCAGCCCGGTCCTCACGGTCGCGCGATCCACACAGCTGCGCTGCGGCTACGCCGATACGGTCGCGCTGGCCGACCTTGGCTCGGCACTCTCGATGGCCGCGCTGGCCCTCGCGGCCGCGCCGACTCGCGGAGACCCGTGCGGCCCCGACGACGTCGCGTCGTTCACCCTGCTACTCCAGTCTATCCCCCGGGAAAAGCTGCGGCCCTTCATGATTCGCGTCATCGAACCACTGGTTGCTGCAGGCGGTCACGCCTCCCCAACCTACCTGGACACGCTGCGCGCCTTCCTCGAGCACGACCTGTCCGTCGGCCGGACAGAGAAGGCGCAATTCCTCCACACCAATACGGTGCGGCATCGGCTCGCACTCATTAAGCAACTCACAGGGAGAGACCCCTTCGTCACCGAGGACATCCTCGCGCTGGCCGTAGCAGTGCGGGTCCACGACAACGAGCGGCGTCAGTAACGGCTGGTGCTGCAGCAGCGATAGGTGACGGGCGGCCCGCGTCGCCCATCGCTGTCCATGGCCCTCCTCAGGAGCAACCTTCAGGCGGCGATATGACGCAACTCCCGCCGAGCGTCCCGTGGCGGCACAATCAGGCCATGCGACTGTCACCGTTCGGCGTGAGCGCCACGGCCGGCACCCTCAGCGTCCCCGGAGGGGTCGGGTCGCATCATCAATGGACCGAGGAAGGGGTCATGGCCTCGCCGGTTGTCAACGGCGCGCAAGTGCTGCACCTCTCGGTGGCGCTGTGCGTCCTGAATGACACCTACCGTGAGGCCGAGCGGTTGGGCGTCAAGCTGGAGGGCGTGGCGGTCAAAGCCGACGGCAACTTCGATACGGAGTGGCGCTCGACCGGTATCGAGTACTCCGTCACGCTCGACTCCTTTGCACCGGCGGAGGCGTTGGACCTTTTGCGCGCTTCGGTCGACGAGATCGCGGAGATTCCGCGGGCGATCCGTGCGGGTGCTCCCGTCAAGAGGGTTATGTGACGTCGTGGCCGCGACTGCCCTGAATGGGGTAGCGCGCGCGCTCGGTGTCCGCGCCCACCGGATGACGGTGCCGAGTCATCACGCGGCTGATGAGACGCAGGTTCCGGTGTATCGCTCCTGTTGTTGTGTGCGCTCGGGATCGGGTCCAGGGCGCTTTCCGGTCCGGGTATCTCCGCCTGGGTGGCCACCCTGATCGCCCTGAGCCGCTGCGCTGGTTAGCGCGCTCGCCCGTCCGGCTTCGGGCTCAGCTGGGTGGCAGTCACGGTCGGTGTGGCCGGGCCGGCTGCTTCCTGGTCGCGCCGCGCGGAACCGAGCGTGCCGCTTCGGCCGAAAGCAGATGGTGGAGTACCAACCTGCTCAGTGTGAACAGTGCGGTGGCAGTGCCGCTGGCGGATCACGTCTGTGCGGTTGCTGCCTGGGCGATGATCGTGGCGAGGTCGGCGGGCCTGCTCCACATCGGCCAGTGGCCCGTTGGCAAGTCGACCAGCTCCAGTGCCCGGTGCTGGAGGACGCCGGCGAGGAAGGGCATCCCTTGCTCGGCGTAGGAGCGGTACTCCGCGGCCGGGAACGCGGTGCACACCACGGTGCCCGGCACGTCGAGGCGACGATCGTCGTGCAGCGACACTGCCTCGCGCATCGTGGAGGTCGGTTGCGGAACTGAGCGCTTTCGGAACGTGGCCAGCTGCTCCTCACTGAGCCCGTCCATGGACCCTTGTTCCAGCTCTTCGTCGTACTGCGCCGAGAGCGGGTACTCCTCCCCTGGGGCCTGCGGGTCGATGGCGTAGCCGTCCACGACCGGAGCCGTGTCGACCCACACGACGTGGTCGATCTCGTCGACGTGCCGGTCCAATGCGACGGTGGCCGGGACGGCGGCGCCGCTGTGCGCCACGAGCACCGTGCGCGCACCTTGCGGTGCCAGAGACAGGGCCGCCTCGATCGCTGCGACGTGATCGCTGAGGGTCACGGCGCCGCGGTCGACATGGTCGGGCTCCAGACCCGGCAGGGTCAGGGCGAGCGCTCTCACGCCCCGCTTTGACAGGTGGGCGAGGACCTCGTCCCACGCCCAGGCACCGAGCCAGAACCCGGGAACCAGGACGACGTGGGCGGGAACCGCGGCGGTCGGGGCATCGCTCATCGCGCCATTGTGGTGCCCCGTGGCGGACTTGTCCGGCTGAACCGCACCGGAACTTGGCAGCGCCGCCATCGGGACTACCCCAAGTTCGGCTGGCGGCGCAATGACGCCCCTCGAACGTCAAAGTTAACGCTAGGCCTCTTGGCGGGCCGCGAGCTTGGCCGCCCGCTCCTCGCGCTTCTCGACGAACTTGGCTGCTTCGGCGTCCAGTGCCTTCACGGCCGCGGCCAGCTCGTCGCGGGCGGCCTCGCCGTCGGCGTCGAGACCCTCGAGCTCCCACACGCCCCACTGGCGCAGCAACGGCGCCACGATGTCGTCGTGGTGGATGCGCAGGTCGTAGATGCCGGCCATCGCCATCTGCACCGCCTTGCGCCCGAACCCCGGGATGATCGAGCCGGGCATCTGGAAGTCGACGACCTCGTCGGTGATCGCCCGCATCGTCTGGCTGGGGGTCAGCTCGAGCGCCGCCGCGACGATGTTGCGGTAGAAGATCATGTGCAGGTTCTCGTCCTTGGCGACCCGGGTCAGCAGCTTCTCGGCGATCGGCTCGTCGGTGAACTTGCCCGTGTTCCGGTGTGACACACGGGTGGCCAGCTCCTGGAACGAGACATAGGCGCACACGTTGAGCAGCGGCTTGTCACCGGAGTCGTAGCCGGACTGCATCGTCTCCATGCGCGCCCGCTCCAGCTCGTCGGGGTCGACCCCGCGGGTGACCAGCAGGTAGTCGCGGATGCAGAACGCGTGCCGGCCCTCCTCGGCGGTCCAGCGGTTGACCCAGGCGCCCCACGCGCTGTCGCGGCCGAACGCCCGCTCGATCTCGCGGTGGTAGCTGGGCAGGTTGTCCTCGGTGAGCAGGTTCACCTCCAGCGCGGTGCGGGCGATCTGCGACAGCTGTGACTGCTCCACCGACCACGGGTCCCCGCCGAGCTCCTTGAAGTCGCGCCCCAGTGACCACGGCACGTACTCGTGCGGCATCCACTCCTGCGCGGTGTCCAGGTGCCGGTTGAGGTTGTCCTCGGCGACCGGCTCGAGCGCTGCGAGCAGCTTGCCGCTGTCGAGATCGGCCATGGGTCCTCCTCGGTGTCGAACGCGTGGTTCCCGGTCCTGCTGTTGCCTACCCACTAGGCGGACGCCGATGCAGCGCGATCGGCAACCACGCGCGTCAGCGGGCTTGCCAGCGGGAACCGTCGCGGGGTGAAGCACCTGCTAGGCCGTCGCCGCGGGCCAGAACCCCCAGGCCCGAAGGCCCCGTCGGCGGCGTAGAGGCGGGTCGCGCGGTGCAACACCGTGGGCTACCGCGGCTTCAGTTGGGCCGGTGTGCCTCGCTTCGGTGGTCGATCCGCGCGATGACGACCTCTGGGCGTGCTCGGTGAGGCGAAACGGTGCGCGGGTGCGCCCGGCCTCACAAGTGCCCTGGTCCTGCGGCTTGCTCGTGGGAACGGCGTTTGTCGGCGCTGTTCAGCATCGGTCGGGTTCGGACGTCGTGCAGACTCGTCGGCCGTGCGGGCCGCGCAGCAAAGCCGTCGACGGACTTGTGCAGCGTCCAGCCTTGGAGTGAGGAACGGATCCGGGCCCAGCACCCCAAGCTCGGGGCCTTGATCATGCGACTCGGCCCGGGGGCAGGCACGGGACCACCCAGTGGCGTGAGCCGGCGGCGCTCCCGCCGTGGCCGCTCGTTGTCACCGGCACGCGACGACGCCCCCTCTCGATGGAGAAGGGGCGTCACCGTCATGTGCTGGTCACCACCCCTGCAGAGGCGACCATCTAGAGCGGACTCGACCCCCTGCGGCCTTGACCATCTCTAGACCCCCACTTTACCAACTCATTACCCTTCGTGGTCGGGTTTCGCACATTGAGCCGAAAGTCGGCGCAGGCGGTCGCAGACCACGCCCAGGCTCACCCGCAGCGGTGAAACCGTGCATCGCCGGTACGGCCGCTCACGCCCCAACGCCGTAGCAAGCGACAGCCCTTGAGGGACGCCGCACGCACTGTAGGCCGACGCCGCGCCGTCGCGCAGCGGATAGACGCACCTCGATCCGTCCTCATCGGCCCCGATTCCCGCCGCGCTCAGCGCTTTTCGGTCTGCCTCCGCGACCCACTCGGCCACCGCTCAGGCTGCCGTGGCGTCGTTGGTTGCCACCCGGACGGCTCGTGCACCAGCCGCCGCTGCACGGTGACCCGCGCCGCCCTTTGCTCTCCATCGCGATGGCACCAGTCATTGGGATCGCCCATCCGGCAGGCCGGCACCGCTCGATCGGGCTCCACTCGCTGCCCGATCACCTCCAGGCCCAGCTCGTCGAGGTGACAGAACGTGTCAGGTCAGGGGGCGCGAAGGTATCGTCAGACCCGTCGAGGTCGTTGGGGGTGTGAGAACTCCTCTCGGCGAAAGAGCTCGATCCGACGAGCCCACCGACGCGCCCAGCACGGCGTACACCCTCGGTTGGAAAGGGCTTCTTTCACTAAGTCGACCGACGTCATCGACGCCAACCCTTCAAAGGAGCGCCTCGTTAGACTGCATTTTATGGAGATCGTCACCACTCGCGACCGGCTGGACCTCAAGGGTGAGGCGGATGCGGCCTTTCATGTCAAGTGGCCCGAGTTCCTTTTTCCGCATGACCCGATCATGAAGCGGTATGAGGCGCAGGTCGCTGAGTTCTTTCCGCAGTTCGATGTGCTGTTGCTCGACCAGGGCCGGGTGGTTGCCGGTGGCTGGGGTGTGCCGATTCGTTGGGACGGTACGGTGGCGGACCTGCCTGACGGGTACGACGCCACGATGGCGCTCGCCGTGAACGGCCACCTGGAGGGCATCGAGCCAACGACGTTGAGCTACATGACGGTGGCGGTTGTCGACGGCATGACTAGGCAAGGCTTGGCCGGGAGGGTCTTGGGTGCTCTTCGAGATCGTGGGGTCGACGCTGGGCTCTCGTATGTCATCGCGCCAGTGCGACCCACCATGAAGCCGAAGTACCCTCTTACTACGATGGCGAGCTACGCTACCTGGACCGGCGCGGATGGTCTCTCCATCGACCCTTGGATCCGGACTCACCAGCGGATGGGCGCAACAGTCCTGACGCCCGCCTCTCGGTCAATGGTGGTGACCGGGACCGTCGCCGAGTGGGAGTCCTGGACCGACATGGTGTTCCCTGAGACCGGCCGATACGTCGTGCCGGATGCTTTGGGTCTCGTCGACATTAACCGGGAGCAGGACTCGGGCACGTACATCGAGGAGAACCTTTGGGTGCAGCACCTGTGAGGGTGCCTCAGCGAGCGTTGGCTCGGAGCAGGCGAGCATTCGCCAGCGCCACCGTTGACCTTCGTAGGCGAGAACGCCGGCGAGCCGGTAGGGAAACACCTCAGTTGTACCGTCATCTGCGGTCTGTGTGCCATACCCATCTGCTAGCAGCCACACCGTCTCGTGGTGCTCGCTGAAGGTGATGTCGTCAAACTCGAATGAGTAGGCCATCGGGCGCGCGAGCAGGGCTGTGAATAGGCGGCGAAGGTCTGCCGGCCCGGTCGCCTTCTCGCCTGATTCCGAGCCGGCGTATGTGACGCCGGCCGTGTCACTGAAGAGACCCAAGAGGTCCTCAGAGTTGCTCGTGCGGAACGCTGCTGACAAGGCGCGCAGCAATGACTGCAGCATCGCCAGGTTCACGGCTGATGCCTCTGCAGCACGCTATGGTGCTCGGTGTCTGCCTCCGGTGGTGTCCAAGCCGCCGTGTTGCCGTACTGCAACGCTGCAGCGACTGCCCCGTCGGCGTCGCGCATGCCCGGCAAGAAGAGTGCAGCGAGCGTGGCGACCGAGCACAGCAGGCCTGCCGCGACGAGGGTCGTTTGGGTGCCGAACAGAGCGGCAACCGGAGCGGTCAGCGCATAGGAGACCGGCAGCCCGGCGATGGAGATGAACCAGTCCAAGCTGGAGACCCGGCCAAGCATGTCGTGTGGAACCAGGAGCTGCTTGGTGGTGGCCCAGGCAATCGTTCCGGCGGCCTCCAGGCCGTTGATGAGCAGGGAGCAGGTCATCAGCTGCCACCCCGACGTGGCCAGCCCGTAGCCGGCGAAGGCTAGAGCGGCGGCGGCCCAGCAGAGGTACATAAAGGTCAGCTGACGGTGCGGAAGGCCGGCCTTGCCGACGATGAGTGCCGCCGCGATGGCACCGACACCACCGGCGCCGAGAATGATCCCGAGATCGCTGGCCGTTCCGTGCAACACTTCCTTGACCAGGTACGGCAGCAGCACCTCGGTGGGACCCATGAACAGCAGGTACGCCACAGTTGCCGCGGCTAGGGTTCCCCACAACCATGCCCGGCTTCTGACAAAGCGCACGCCCGCGATGGCGTCGGCCCACATCGAAGGTTCTTCCTCGCTG
>Ga0105047_10007119_pt1 | contig 18921 bp, 14 predicted proteins | sample MAT04_FD_78384 | JGI IMG/M metagenome (GOLD analysis project Ga0105047, IMG submission 78384) | Freshwater microbial communities from Lake Fryxell liftoff mats and glacier meltwater in Antarctica - MAT-04 (megahit assembly) | ecosystem: Environmental > Aquatic > Freshwater > Ice > Liftoff... | reverse complement strand
GGGGGGGGGCACCATGAAGACGCACCGCTACAACCAGCCGCTTGGCGGCAACGACATGCCGCGGTTCGGCGGTCCGGGCACCATGATGCGGCTGCCCACGCAGCCCACAGCCGAGGGGCTGGATGCCTGTTTCGTCGGCATCCCGATGGATATCGGCGCCTCCAACCGGTCGGGCACCCGGCATGGCCCGCGCCAGATCCGGGCGGAAAGCGTGATGCTGCGGCCCTACAACATGGCAACGGGGGCGGCGCCGTTCGAGTCGATGCAGGTGGCCGATATCGGCGACGTGCCGATCAACACCTTCGATCTGAAGAAATCGGTCGACATCATCACTGCGCAGTATGACCAGATCCTTGGCCACGGCTGCATCCCGCTGACGCTTGGCGGCGATCACACCCTGACCTGGCCGATCCTGCGGGCAATGGCCAAGAGGCACGGGCCGGTGGCGCTGGTTCATGTCGATGCGCATGCCGACATCAACGACACCATGTTCGGCGAGAAAATCGCCCATGGCACGCCGTTCCGCCGCGCGGTGGAGGACGGGCTGCTGCAGGGCGACCGCGTGTTCCAGATCGGGCTGCGCGGCACCGGCTATGCGCCCGAGGATTTTCAGTGGTCGCGCGATCAGGGCTTTACCGTCGTGCAGGCCGAGGCGTGCTGGCACAAATCGCTGACCCCGCTGATGGAACAGGTGCGCGCCACCATCGGCGACGCGCCGTGCTATCTCAGCTATGACATCGACAGTCTGGACCCCGCTTTTGCCCCCGGCACCGGCACGCAGGAAATCGGCGGGCTGACGATCTGGCAGGGGATCGAGATCATCCGGGGCTGTGCCGGGTTGAACCTGATCGGCTGCGATCTGGTCGAGGTGTCGCCCCCCTATGACCCGGCCGGGACCACGGCGCTGGTCGCGGCGAACCTGCTATACGAAATGCTCTGCGTGCTGCCGCCGGTGGTGGCGCAGCGTTTGGCGCGGTAAGCGCCGGGGCGTTCGCGGCGCTGTGGTCGGCGGGGTCGGCACCGATGATCGCCAACCTGCGGGCGCAGGCCTGCGCTTCCCCTGACCGCGCCATGGTGCGCCGCTCGCTTCACGAGGTGACCGGTGCCGGGCTGATCGCCGGTCTGCGGGCGGCGGGGGTGTCGCGCCGCCGGCCTTCGGCGTTGGAACAAATGGCCGCCGCGGGGGTTTCGACACCAGGGGCCTGCGCGCCTGCCTGTCAACCGTCGGAGAATCCCAGTGCAGCGAGACAAACAGCAGTCCGGTGGTGTCACGAACCGCCTCATCTTTGTGGCATTGGGGGTGGGCGCGGCCTATGTCGGATACTCGGTCGCCAAGGCGTCCATGCAGAACCGTGTCGCCTTTCGCCCCGGCGACGATGCCCCCGCGCGGACCCGCCGCGACCATGCGGTGATCGGGCGGACGGTGACGATCAACCGCCCGCGGACAGAGCTGTTTGCCTACTGGGCCGACTTCGGCAACCTGCCGAACTTCATGCAAAGCATCAGCAGCGTGAAGATCGAGGGCGACGTGGCCCACTGGGAGATTGCCGGCCCGCTGGGTCAGACCGTCAACCTGCGCACCCGGATCACCGAGCGGCGCGATGACGAACTGCTGGCCTGGGCTTCGACGGACGCATCCGACATTCAAGCCACCGGCCGCGTCACGTTCCGCGATGCCCCTGCCGGACGGGGAACGGAACTCGAGGCCGAGGTGACCTATACCCCGCGCCTGCGCGAGGTTGGCCGCTGGATCGGCAAGCTGTTTCAGACCGACCCGGTCCTGCAGGGCCGCCGCGACCTGCGCCGGTTCAAGATGCTGATGGAAACCGGCGAAATCGCCACCAGTAAAAATCACAAATCCGCAGATTGAAGGAGCCCGCCGATGCGCGCACTGACCTGGCATGGCAAGCATGATGTCCGCATGGACACAGTTCCCGACCCCGAAATCATGAACCCCCGCGACGCGATCATCGAGGTGACATCGACCGCGATCTGCGGATCGGACCTGCACCTGTTCGACGGCGTGATCCCCGGTGTGCTGCCGGGCGATGTGCTGGGGCACGAATTCATGGGGCGGGTGGTCGAGGTCGGCCCGGGCAGCACGCTCAAGAAGGGTCAGCGCGTGGTGGTGCCGTTCATCATCTCGTGCGGCAAGTGCTTTTTCTGCGAGCGTCAGCAGTTTTCGGCCTGCGACAATTCGAACCCCGCCGAAAAGCAGGACCTGTCAGAGCCGCTGTATGGGCATGCGATGTCGGGGCTGTTCGGCTATTCGCACCTGACGGGGGGCTATCCGGGCGGGCAGGCCGAATACGTGCGGGTGCCGTTTTCCGATGTTGGCCCGATCGTCATTCCCGACGGGCTGGACGATGATCAGGTGCTGTTTTTGTCCGACATTCTGCCGACCGGGTGGATGGCCGCCAAGAACGCCGAGATCGAACCCGGCGATACCGTGGCGGTCTGGGGCTGCGGCCCGGTCGGGCTGTTCGCGATCCAGTCGGCGTTCCTGCAGGGCGCCGGCAAGGTCATTGCGATCGACGAATATCCCGGCCGTCTGGCGCTGGCCAAGGGGTTGGGGGCAGAGACGCTGGATTTCACCCAGACCCGCGTGCGCGAGGCATTGATGGAAATGTCAGGCGGGTTCGGGCCGGATGCGGTGATCGACGCCGTGGGGATGGAGTCGCACGGCTGGGCGCCCGACACGATGATCGACAACATCAAGCAGAAGATCGGCGTCGGGGCCGACAGCGCGCATGCCCTGCGGCAGGCGATCCTTTCGGTGCGCAAGGGCGGGCGGGTGTCGATTCCGGGTGTGTATGGCGGCTATCTCGACATGTTCCCGCTGGGCGCGCTGATGGAAAAGGGCCTGCAGATCCGCACCGGGCAGACCCATGTGCATAAATACCTTGGCGAGTTGCTGCACCGCATCGGCGAGGGCGAGATCGACACCACGTTCCTGATCTCGCATCGCCTGCCTCTGGAGGATGCCGTGCGGGGCTACAAGAATTTCCGCTACAACCAGAACGAATGGACCAAGGTCGTGCTGAAGCCCGGCACAGAGGTGCGCACATGACCGCCGCAAAGCTGGCTGTCATCACCGGCGCGTCAACCGGGATCGGGCTGGAACTGGCCCGCTGCGCCGTGGCCGACGGCTGCGAGATCATCATCTGCGCCGATGAGGACGCGATTGCGGCTGTCGAGGCCGACTTCCGCACGCAGGGTGCCACCGTCACGGCCGTTCAGGCCGATCTGGGCACGCCCGAAGGGGTTGCAAGCCTGTTCGACGCCATTGGCGCGCGGCAGGTGGATTACATGATGGCCAACGCCGGTCGCGGTCGCGGCGATGCGTTTCTCAACCAGTCCGAGGCCGAGTTCGACGAGGTGTTGCGCGTCAACATCATCGGCACCACCGACCTGCTGCACCGCACCGTCCGCAAGATGCGCCAGCAGGGCAATGGCCGCATCCTGATAACCGGGTCCATCGCGGGGTGGATTCCGGGCAGTTATCACGCCGTCTACAACGCGACCAAGGCCTATGTCGATCTGCTCAGCTGGGCCATCCGCAACGAGGTGAACGACACCGACATTTCGGTGACCTGCCTGATGCCCGGCGCAACCGACACGATGTTCTTTGACCGCGCCGAGATGCTCGACACCCCGGTCGGACAGGACGACACCAAGGCCGACCCCGCCGATGTGGCGCGTGAAGGTTATGACGCGATGCTGGATGGACGCTCGGGGGTGACCACCGGGTTCATGAACAAGGTGCAGTCGGTGGTTTCGGGCCTGATACCCGACAGCGTGCTGGCCGCGATGCACCGCAAGATGGCCAAGCCGGACAGCACCATGGATGACGGGGACAAGACCAATGTCTGACACAAAATTTGCCGTGATCACCGGGGCCTCGACCGGGATCGGATACGAGTTGGCCCGGTTTGCCGTCGAAGACGGGTATGATCTGCTGATCTGCGCTGACGAGCCCGAAATCGAGGAGGCCGCCGACAAGCTGCGTCGGCTGGGCGGCACGGTGCAGACCGTCCAGCTTGACCTCGCGACGCGCGAAGGCACCGACACTTTTTGGGCCGCCGTGGGCGACAAGCCCATCGACATCTTCTGCGCCAATGCCGGACGAGCGTTGGGCACCGCCTTTCATGAACAGGACTGGACGGCGATCCAGCGGCTGATCATGCTCAATGTCGTGCAGACGACAACATTGGTGCACAGGGTCGGCCTGCGGATGCAGGCGCGCGGGCAGGGGCGGATTCTGGTCACAGGCTCGATCGGCGGGTTTGTCGCCGGGCCCTATGACGCGGTCTACAATTCGACCAAGGCCTATCTCGACAGTCTGTGCTATGCGGTGCAGGACGAATGGCGCGACAGTGCGGTGACGCTGACCTGCCTGATGCCGGGGCCGACCGACACGCCGATCTTTCACCGCCCCGAAAACCTGCTGGCCGACAGCCCGATTGCCAAGAGCGACAGCAAGAACAACGTGACCGACGTCGCGCGCGCCGGATATGATGCGATGATGGCCGGGGCGCGGGGGGTTGTTCCCGGCTTCACCAACAAATTGATCGCGATGCTTTCCGGGGTGGTGCCGCAAAGCATTCTTGCGCAACTGCACCGTTTGGGGGCCAAGCCGGAATGACCCCGCCGCCTGCGGGATCCGCCCGCGAACCGACCCCCCGCGAACCGACCCCCCGCGAGCGCGAGGCGATGCGCGAAGCGATTGACCGCGCGCTGTTGGCCAGCACGCAATCGGGCAAGTCCGGCATCGCGGCCACCGTGCTGCGCGGCGACGCGGTGATCGCCATCGGCGAGAATGAGGTGCATCTGCGCTCTGACCCGACGCGGCACGCCGAGATTGTGGCGATTGCCCGCGCGGCGGCGGCGTTGGGCCAGACCGACCTGTCGGGATGCACGATCATCTCGACCCTGCAGCCCTGCGAGATGTGTCTGGCGGCCATCCGGTTTGCCAAGATCGACCGCATCCTGTTTGCCGCCACGCAGGCCAACGTGCCGCCGAAATACTTTGCGTTCCCGCATCTGACCCTGCAGGATTTTCAGAACGGCGCGTTCGAGGCCCTGGGCGGCATCGAAGAGGCGCGCGTGCTGCATCTGTATGAAAGCGGCGATGAATAGGGCGGCCCCGCCATGTGGACAAGCCATCGACCATGCCGATGGGAAAGCCCTGCCGTGTCGGCCCCGTTCCCGGCCCCACGGTGCCCTGGTGCCCTGGTGCCTTGGGGGGGCTGGCGGCGGGGGATGCGGGCCAGGGGATACCTGATCATCCACACCCCCGCGAGGGCCACAAGCCCGGTCTTTCAAACCCGCCCGCCCACACGCGGGCGGTCGCAGCGGATTGGCGCGGGGATCGGCGATCAGGGCCGCTGCGGGCGCATCCCGATCCGGGGCAAGCCGGATCAGACCCGAACTGCAACCCGACCGCGTTCGACCCCAGCCTGTCGCGCACGGTGATCACCCCCCTTGGGGCGCGATGTGGCCATTGCATCCGGGCTGTTCCACGGCCCTGCTGCCCCGGGCCAGATCGGGCGGCAGATGCAGACCTGAAGACCGACCGTCACCGGCTGGCTGACCGCCGCCGCCCCTGTCAGCCTGATGCCTGACACCGACAACCGGCGCTAGGCCCGAACGGTGCGATAGGACCGCCAGCCGCCAAAGGACGTGATCTCGTCCGCCCCCTGCAGGGCGTGCGCTTCGCACAGGAACCCGCTGACCGACGTGCCATCGGCCAGCGTCAATTTGCCAATCCCCAAGGGCGCGGGAATGCGGGCGACAAAGGCTCCGAAAGCGGCGGCGGGCAAGGCCCAGACCTCGACCGCGATGCCGGGGCCGGTGAAGGCGGGATCGTGGATCAGACCGGGTTTCGGCGGCACGGTGCCCGGCAGGGCAAACAGGCGATAGCCGGGCGCGGTGGTCGTCTCGGCCAGCTTGACGCCGCCCGGCCCGGTCAGTTCGGAGTTCAGCGGCATGCCCGACAGATGCGCGCCCACCACGGCAATCGGCAGCCAGCCGGCGGGAACCGCGGGCAACGGGGCAGGCGGAATGTCTGCGCCCCGATCAATCCCCATGCCGCAGGCCGCCGCCGCGTGCATCGCCCCGGCAAAGGGCGCCAGCGCGTCATCGCTGAACCCCGCCCCGATCAGCGTGATGCCGGCGGGCAGACCAGAGGGGCCAAAGCCCGCAGGCACCGCAATCGCCGCAAGCCCCATCAGGTTGGCAAAGTTGGTGTAGCGCCCGAACTGGCTGTTGCGGGCAATCGGGTCGGCGCGCATATCGGCCACGGTGCAGGTGGTGGGCGAGGTCGGCAGCATCAGCACATCGACCGCCTGCCAGACCGGGGCCACCTGCTGCCGGATCGCGTTCAGCCGGTAAAGGCCGTTGAACGCCTCGACCGCCGTGCGGCCCTTGGCGCCCGCGATGATCCGGCGCACCGTGGGGTCGAAGTCGGCCTCGTTGGTTTCAAAGAAGCCCTCCACCGCCGCCAGACGCTCGGCCACCCACGGGCCGTCATAAAGCAGCGCCGCGGCCTCGCGGAACGGGGCATAGTCGAAGGGCAGGATCGTGGCACCCAGCGATATCGCCCGGTCGATGGCGGCATCATACAGCGCCTCGACCTCGGGGTTGCCAAAGAATTCGCGCTCGGCCCCCGCCAGCACGCCGATCCGCAGGGTTGGCGGCAAGGCGGCAGGCTGGGCCACCCGCGAGAACGGATCGGCCGCATCGTGACCCTCCATCACCCGGCGCACCGCCACGCCGTCAGCGACCGACCCGGCAAAGACCGTGACCACATCGACCGACCGGCAGGCGGGCACCACGCCAGTGTTGGGCACGAGGCCCGGCGTCGGCTTGATGCCGACAAGGTTGTTGAACATCGCCGGAACCCGTCCCGACCCTGCGGTATCGGTGCCAAGCGCAAAGCTGCACAGGCCGCTCGCCACCGCCACCGCCGACCCCGACGACGACCCGCCCGAGACGTAGTCGGCGTTGAACACCGACCGCGGCGCGCCGTAGGGGCTGCGCGTGCCGTTCAGCCCGGTGGCGAACTGGTCAAGATTGGTCTTGCCGATCACGATCGCCCCGGCGGCGCGCAACCGGGCGATGACCGTCGCATCCGCTGCCGGCTGATGCGCAAAGGCCGGGCAGGCGGCGGTGGTGGGCAGACCCGCCACGTCGATGTTGTCCTTGACCGCGAACGGAATTCCCCACAGCGGCAGGTGGCGCGGGCCCGCCATCACTGCAAGAGCCGCCGCTCGCAGCACCTCGGGCGGGGTTTCGCAGATGAACACGGCGCGGTCGGTGGCCGCATCGCGGCGGCGGATCACCTCGGTGATCAGATCGACCGGCGTCATCCCGCCGTCATAGGCGGCACGCACCGCCGCAATCGTCAGCATTTGGGGCAGCATCATTCGCTCTCCATCACGGCCAGAATTTCGCCCGCGCGAACCGTCCGCCCCGGACTGCTGTTGAGACTGCGCAGACGGCCCGAAACCGGGGCGATGACCGCAATCTCCATCTTCATCGATTCGATGATTGCCACCGTATCACCGGCCGTCACCAGCGCCCCGGGGTCGGCCAGAAACTTCCACAGGCTGCCCGGAACCGGGCTTTCAATGCCGGTGCAGCCCTGCGGCAGATCGGCGGGCGGTGCGGCGGGCTGGTCAAAGGGGGTAAAGCTGTCAAGCCCGGCCTCTTTCCAGCGCATCCGCTCGGCCTCGAACGCCGCCTGCTGACGGAGCTTGGCCAAGGCGATGCCCGCGGCGTCGTAGGACTGGGTGGCCACCTCTGCGGCCCAGTCGAACTCGGCCTCTTCGATGCGCAGGGGATAGGCGCCGTGCGGAAAGGCTGTTCGGGCCTCGGCCAGATCGTCGGGCGAGACCAGGTGAAAGCGGATCTGGTCGAAGAAATCCAGCAGCCAGGGCCGATCCTTGAAGGCCGGGGTGCGCGCCCAGGTGTTCCAGACCTGAATGGTGCGCCCGAACAGCTGATACCCCCCCGGCCCCTCCATGCCGTAGATGCACATGTAGGCCCCGCCGATGCCCACGGCATTCTCGGGCGTCCAGGTGCGGGCGGGGTTGTATTTGGTGGTCACCAGCCGGTGACGCGGATCGACCGGGGTGGCCACCGGCGCGCCCAGATAGACATCGCCCAGACCCAGCACCAGCCAGCGGGCATCAAGGATCGTGCGCTGGACCGCGGCTTCATCTTCCATCCCGTTGATCCGCCGGATGAACTCGATGTTCGACGGGCACCAGGGCGCGTCGCGACGGACCAGATCCTGATACTTGCGCATCGCGAGTTCGGCCTGCGGGTCGTTCCACGACAGCGGCAGATGCACGATCCGGCTGCGCACCCTGACCGACCCTGCGGGGGGCAGTTGCGCCTCGATCCGCTGCAATTCCCGGATCAGTTCGGTGCGCGACAGGCGCGCCGGATCGTAGTGGACTTGCAGCGACCGGATGCCGGGCGTCAGGTCGATCACCGGCAGGCCCGAGGCCGAGATCGCCTGCATCAGCAGATGCACCCGCAGGCGCAGCGCAATATCAAGCATCATCGGCCCGTATTCGACCAACAGGTTCGCATCGCCCTGCCGGCGGTAAGCCACGCTGACCCCGTCGCCGCCTTGCCAGACGATGGGCGAGCCTGCGCGCTGGTAGGCGGGGCCGGCCACCGGGTCATCGGGGCGGTCCACCGGGGCAAAGCGCACCCGGTCACCGGGGCGCAACTGGCCCAGCTTCCACAAATCGACGTCCGCCACCACGGCGGGGCAGACGAACCCGCCAAGGCTGGGCCCGTCCGGTCCCAGCAGGATCGGCATGTCGCCGGTAAAGTCGATGGCCCCCACCGCATAGGCATTGTCGTGCAGGTTCGACGGATGCAGCCCCGCCTCGCCGCCATCCGCCCGCGCCCATGCCGGCGCAGGCCCGATCAGCCGCACACCCGTGCGGTCGGAATTGTAATGCACCTCGTAAGCGGCGGAAAACAGCGTGTCGATATCCTCGGGCGCAAAGAAATCGGGCGCGCCGTGCGGGCCGTAGACCACCCGCAGCACCCAGTCCGAGGTCAGCGCCGCCGGTTCGGGCGCCACGGGTGCGCCGACCGGCCCCCCCGCCAGCGGCAGCAGATCGCCCGTGCGCAGCATGCCTGTCGCGTGGCCCCCAAAGCCCCCGAGCCCGAAAGTCGCGCGGGAACCAAGGATTTCCGGTGCAGCCAACCCGCCTTCCACAGCCAGATAGGCGCGCATCCCCGGCCCGTCGATCGCGCCGATGGCCAGCACCCCCCCCGCAGGCACCTCGACCACCGGACCGCGCACGGCGGCCCCGTCGAGCACCATCGGCATCCGCGCGCCTGCCAGTGCCACGCGGGCGGGCGACAGAAAGCGCAGCGCAGGCCCGGTCATCGTCAGTTCCAGCGCCGCCGTGTCGGGCGGGTTGCCGACAAGGCGGTTGGCGTTGCGGTGCGACGTTGCATCCATCGGGCCCGAGGGAGGCACGCCGACATGCCACAGGCCCAACCGTCCGGGCAATTCCTGCAGGCTGGATTGCGCGCCGGGCTGCAGCACCTCGATGCCGTGCGGCGCAAAGGCAAAGCTGTTCAGCGCCTGCGTCGTCACATCCCCCGCCGCGAACATCGCCGATCCGGCGATGGCCGACAGATAGTCAAGGTTGGTGGCAATCCCTGCCACCCGGGACCCCGCCAGCGCCTGTTGCAGTGCTACGATGGCGGATGGGCGGTCGGGGCCGTGCACAATGATCTTGGCCAGCATCGGATCGTAATACGGCTCTACCACCGTGCCGGTGGCGATCCAGCCATCCACCCGGACGCCATCGGGAAAGCCGACATCGGTCAGCCTGCCGGCCGAGGGACGAAAGCCTGCATGCGGCTGTTCGGCATAAAGCCGCGCTTCGATGGCGTGGCCCTGCGGGCGGGGCAGCGTTGCGGGAATCGGGTTTTCGCCCGCCGCCAGTCGCACCATCCATTCCACAAGGTCGATGCCAAGCACGGCTTCGGTCACCGGATGTTCGACCTGCAGGCGGGTGTTCACCTCGAGAAAGGCGATGTCCTGACGGTCGGGGTCATAGATGAACTCCACCGTCCCGGCTGATGCGTAACGCACGCTGGCACACAGGGATTCCGCTGCCGCGAACAGGCGCTGGCGCACCACGTCAGGCAGGTTCGGGGCAGGTGTTTCCTCGATGACCTTCTGGTTGCGCCGTTGCAGCGAACAGTCCCGCTCGCCCAGGGCCACCGCCCGGCCGCGCCCGTCGCCAAAGACCTGCACCTCGACATGGCGGGCCCGCGCGACATAGCGTTCAAGATAGACCCGCGCATCGCCAAAGCTGGCACGGGCGGTGCGTTCGACGCCGTCAAACGCGGCCCGGAGCGCGGGCTCATCCGCGCAGCGGCTCATCCCGATGCCGCCGCCGCCTGCGGTTGATTTGAGCATCACCGGATAGCCAAGCCCCGCCGCCGCAACGACTGCGGTCTCCACATCGGCCACCAGCCCGGTGCCGGGCAACAACGGCACGCCCGCCTGCCGCGCCAGATCTCGGGCGGTGTGTTTCAAACCGAAAGCGCGGATCTGGTCCGGCGTCGGGCCGATGAAGGTGATGCCCTCGGCCGCCAGCGCCTCGGCAAAGCCCACGTTCTCGGACAGGAAGCCATAGCCGGGATGCACCGCCTCGGCCCCCGTTGTGCGCACCGCCGCCAGCACGGCGGCGACATTCAGATAGCTGTCTGCGGCAGGTGCGGGCCCCAGCCGCACGGCGTGGTCCGCCAGGCGCACATGGGGGGCAAACCGGTCGGCGTCCGAATAGACCGCGACCGGCGATATCCCCATCGCGCGCAGGGTTTTGATGATGCGCACCGCGATTTCGCCGCGGTTCGCTACAAGAACGGTCCTGAACATGCGCCTAGTCCTTGATCTCGACGCGGATCGGCGTCGGATCGAACCCGTTGCAGGGATTGTTGATTTGCGGACAGTTCGAGATGACGCACAGCACATCCATGTCCGCCACGAGGTCCACATGGTCGCCCGCAGAGGAAATGCCGTCGTCGATGGTCATCGCGCCATTCGGGCTGATCGGCACGTTCATGAAGAAGTTGATGTTGGGCACGATATCGCGCCTGGTCATGCCGTGGCGCGACAGCTCGAGGATGAAATTCTCGCGGCAGGCGTGGAGGTGGCGGGTCGGCTCGCCAAACCGCACGGTGTTTGACTCGCACGAACAGCACCCCGCGCAGGTGTCATGGCGACCTGCGGTGTCGGCGGTGACCGTCAGCATCACCCGACCTTCGGAGGACATGATCCGGCTGCCGGTTGTGATGTAGGCGGCCCCTTGGGCCTGCATGGTGTCTTGCGCGGAATAGCGTTCGCCAAAGTCGGCGGCGTTGTAAAAGATCGTGTCGATGGCCTGTTGGCCACAGGTGTCGATGATGCGGAGGGTCTGGCCTTTGCGGATGATGCCCGACCAGGGTTTTTCGGCGGGAATGTCGTGGATTTGCATGGCGTTACCCCCGCACGTTGTTTTGAAAGCCACGGATCGCCTCGGCACTGGCGGTGCGGCACAGGTCATCGTCGTCCACGGCGCCGGCGGCTTGCAGGGTCAGCATCACCGGGGGCACCTCTGCGGTGGACGGGTCCATCGGGTGGCGGGTGTTCGACAGCGCCAGCACCAGCGGCATCTCGGCCCGCAACTCGACCCAGTCGGTGCCCGACAGCAGGGTGCCGTTCCAGAAGAACCGCCCCGCCGCATCGACCCTGACCGGAGCAAAGAACGTCATCAGCATCGGCAGGTCGCGGCGGTCCAGCCCCAGTTTGGCGGCGGCGAGGATCATGTTGTCGCGGGTGTTGCGCTGTGCGGGCGTGCCCGCGCCAGTGCGCCCCGACCCGCCGGTCAGCACATCATGCGCGCCGGAGTTGTCTTCGGTGATCGCCAGCATCACCCGGCCCATGTCGGAAAACAGCACCCGCCCCTTGCGCAGGTCGGTCGTCCACTGAACCTTGACCGTATCGGGCAGGTTCAGCCGTTCAGAGGTGTCGCGCAGTGCCCATGCGGCGAGCGAAACGCAGCCCCCCAGACCCTGCGACTGCAGGCGCAGCACCTGCCCGGGCCGCATCGTCAGCACGTCATACCAGCCGCCGGGAAGGGTCCGGTGCCAAAGCGGGTCCACAGGCGGGGGCGCCTGCAGCGGGCTTGGCGTCGGCGGCGCCTTGGGGGCGAAGGTCAGCCCCCTGCGCTGATGATCTTCATAGCGCGCGCGGTCGGCGGCGATGGCTTGGGGCGGGCGTGGGGTGTGGGGCATCATGGAGGGGGTCCCTGGTCAACCCGGGCCGTCCCGGTGATGGCAAAGCGGGTCAGGTCGTCCTGATCCGGCGGAATGTCCGCGTCATAGATCGTTTGCCGCCCGGCCACGCGCGGCGGCCACAGCACGATGTCGTTGGTCACGGTGGCGCCATAGCGTTCGCGCTCTTCGGGGCGGTTGCGGGGGCGGTCGAAGGCGATGATGCGGGTGGCCAGTGCAAAGGCCTCGCGCAAGTCATGGGTGACCATCACCACGGTCATCGGATGTTCGTGCCAGAGGCGGCGCATCAGGGCGTGAGTCTCGGTGCGGATGCCGGGGTCCAGCGCGCCAAAGGGTTCGTCCAGCAGCAAAAGCTTCGGCCGCATCACCAGTGTCTGCGCCAGGGCGAGGCGTTGCTGCATGCCGCCTGAAAGCTGCGCCGGAAACTTGGCTTCTGACCCCGACAGGCCGACATCGGCCAGCAGTGCTGCGGCCTCGTCGGCCAGACGCCGCCGCGCGGCCCCCCACAGCCGCCCCGTCAGCCGCGACGCCCGCAACTCAGGCCCCAGCATGACATTCTGCAGCGCGGTCAGATGCGGAAACACCGAATAGCGCTGATAGACCACGCCGCGATCCGGCCCCGGTTCGGGCGGCAGAGGGGCGCCGTCCATCTCGATCTTGCCGCGCGTCGGTCTTTCCTGCCCCAGCAGCAGGCGCAGGAACGTCGTCTTGCCGCAGCCCGACGGGCCGACCAGCGCCACGAAGGCCCGCGGGGCGATGGCAAGGCTGACGTTTTCCAGAACCACCTGATCGCCGTATTCCTTCCACAGCCCCTCAATGGATAGCGAGGTCATGACCGCGCCTCCGGTTCGGCCCAGGGATAAAGGCGGCGGCGCAGCAGGCGCAGGCCAAGGTCCATCACCACGGCCAGCAGGGTGATCCAGACGACATAGGGAAAGATGATGTCCATCGACAGATAGCGCCGCACAAGGAAGATGCGGTAGCCAAGCCCGCCTTCGGCCGAAATCGCCTCGGCCGCGATCAGGAACAGAAAGGCGGGGCCCAGTTGCAGACGCAAGGCGTCGATCAGGCGCGGCATGACCTGCGGCAGCACCACGCGCCACGCGATCAGCCAGCTTGAGGCCGACAGCGTTTGCGCCTTGACGATCTGTTCACGCGGCAGGGCGGCGGCGGTCAGCGCAAGGTCGCGCGTCAGGATCGGGGCCACGCCAATCACGATCAGCGCGATCTTCGAGACTTCGCCGAGGCCCAGGACGATGAACAGCACCGGCAGCAGGGCCAGCGGCGGCACCATCGACAGAAAGGCCACAAACGGCGCAAGCGTCGCCCGCGCCACCGGCAGGACCCCGTTCAGCAGGCCAACGACCAGCGCGATGGCAGTGGCAATCGCCAGCCCCGACCACAGGCGAAACAGGCTGGCGGCGGTGTCGGTCCACAACAGGTAGTCGCCCGTGCGCTTGTCGGGGGTAAAGGCCATGACGTCGATCATCCGCCCCATGGCCGCCAGCGACGGCAGCAGCTTGTCACCGGGGTTGTCGGCCAGTCGCAGCGCCGAGCCTACGACATAGGCCAGCGCCAGCAGCGCAAAGGGCAGCGCGCCCAGAAACACGCGCCTCCCCCTGCCGGGGTTCAGGTTGATCAGGCGCACCGGGCGCGGCCTTACAGCGCGCCGTCGGCGGCCATCTGCATGTAGTCTGCGGTGAACCGCAGTTTCACGTTGGCGGCGTCGCCCAACACCTCGCCCCCCGGCAGCGCGATGCCGATGACATCGGCCGACGGCGCACCCGCGCCCAAAAGGCCCTTGTCGAACAGGAAGGTGCGCACAAGGTCCATCGTCGCCTTCAGGTCGGGCGATGTGGTGAAGGCCACGGCATCGGCCGGCGTGTCGAACAGCTTTGTCGCGGCAAGCTGCGCCTCGAACCCGGCCTGATCAGTGCCCGACGCCGCCCCCATCGCCGCCCGCGCCGCCGCCCCTTCGGGCGTGTCGGAGGCCATCAGCGTCACCGTCTCATACCAGATGCCGGCCAGCGCCTTGCCGAAGTCGGGGTTCTCGGCCAGCGAGGCCGTGCTTGCCACCATCAGGTCGATGATCTCGCCCGGAATCCGGGCGCTGTCGAACACCTTTGTCGCATCGGGCAGCTTTTCGATCTCGGCCACCATAGGGTTCCAGGTGACCATCGCCTCGACATCCGCGGTCTGGAAGGCCCCGACCATATCGGGGTCGGCGGTGTTGACGACAGTCACATCCGCCTCGGACAGGCCCGCCTGTTGAAGCCCGCGCGCCAGCAGGTAATGCGACACCGAAAATTCCACGAGGTTTACCCGCCGGCCCTTCAGGTCAGCCAGCCCGCCCGCGCCTTTGATGAAAACCGCGTCGTTTCCGGCCGAAAAGTCGCCCACGATGACGGCGGTGGTATCGACCCCGCCCGCCGAGGGGATCGACAGCGCATCCATGTTGGTCACCGTCACCGCGTCAAAGGCGCCGGAGGTGTATTGGTTCAGCGATTCCACATAGTCGTTGAACTGGGTGACCTCGATCGTCAGGCCAAACGTGTCGGCCCACTTTTTGACGATCCCAGAGTCGGCGGCATAGCCCCAGGGCATCCATCCGACATAGATCGACCAGGCCACGCGGAATTCGGTGCGCGACTGCGCGAAAGCGGGCCGCACCATTGGCACGGCAAAAGCGGAAACCCCGGCAAGCAGCAGTGAACGACGCGAAATCATGGTTCTTCCTTTCCTGTGCAACGGGAATTGACGAACCATCGCCGCCAATCCCTTGGCTTGACGAGGTCTCCCGGGTTTTTGTCCCGCCGTGCGCCGCAGGGGATGTCTCTCCCGGCGGTGACAGCTCTCGGACCAGACACGCACTGCTGCGCCGGAACCCTAGCCGTCAACTCGTCTTCAGCGTGCCGGGCTTGCGGGCTACGGCAAGTGGCGGCACGACGACTGACGGCAAGGAAGGCGGGTCTGCCTGTCTTTTGGGCAGTTGTGGGCGGTCGTGCCTGCCCTTTGGGCAGAAAGTGCAATTTCGGCAACGGGCCTGCGACTCGGACGCTGGGCACATGCTTGACCTCTGCGTCGGCTTGGCAGGACGGCCCTGATGGAAAAATCTGTCGCAATCCCGGGCGAATCATGGAATGTTAAACCTATTCACAATGAGGCGCAGATGGACCGACGCAGCTTCACTCTGGGACTCGCGGGCGCACTTGCAGCCCCGCTGCCAGGCTTCGGTCAGGCGCACCTGCCGCCAGCCTATCGCGGGCCCAATGTCATTCTCGTGCGCTTTGGTGGTGGGGTGCGGCGGGCCGAGACGATTGACGAGGCGGCGACATGGGCGCCGTTTCTGCGCCACAGCCTTGCCCCGCGCGGCACCTTCATTCCCGATCTGCGCATCGACCGGCTGGAGGGCGTGAACACCAGCCATGCCGAGGGCACGCTGAACCTGCTGACGGGGCGCTATCTTGCCTACCGCGACAACAGCGAATTCCTGTCGGACCGGCTGGAGCCGACCGAGCCGACGCTGTTTGAATACCTGCGCCGCAGCTTTGACCTTGCCTCGCACGAGGTGCTTTTGATCAACGGCGAGGACAGGCCGCAGGAGGAGTTCTTTACCTTTGGCGCGGGTGATCATTTTGGCATCGACCACCGGTCCGAGATGCTGAGCCTGCACCGTTTCAAGCTGTATCGCACCAGGATGCAGCTTGGTGAAAGTGGGTTGCCCGACGCCGCCCGGTCGGCGTTGGAGCAGGAGCGTGCCCGCCTGCTGACCATCGACCCGCGGGGTGCAACGCCCGACCCTTCGCAGGCCGTCGAGGCATTCTGGGCGCGCTGGCGGCAGGGGTTCGGCGATGATGGGCTGCGCAATCCGCGCGGCGACCGGCTGCTGACCGAACTCGCGACCCGCGCGATGAAAGACCTGAAACCGCGTTTCATGATGGTGAACTATCAGGACCCGGATTATGTCCATTGGGGCAATCCCACCCATTACACCCGCGCCATCGCGGTGATCGACGAAGGGTTGCAGCGGCTGGTGTCGCTGGCCGATGCCGATCCGTTCTACGCGGGCAACACCATTTTCGTCATCACGCCGGACTGTGGGCGCGATACCAACCCTCTGGCCGAAGTGCCGTTCCAGCACCACTTCAACTCACGCTCTGCACACGAAACCTGGGCGGTGATCTTTGGCCCGGGCATCGGCAAGGCCACCATCGACAAGCCTGTCGATCAGTCTGCGATTGCCCCCACCATTGCCGCCGCCATGGGCTTTGCCGCCACCCGCGCGGAAGGTCAGGCTGTAGACGGGGCGTTCCTGTGACACCAAATCAGGCCCGCGCCGGAAGGAAAGGCACTGCATGACCGCCGTCACCCGCCGGGCCTATGGCCCGGGCCGCCTTGCCCGCTTTGGTCGCCTTGTGCTTGACGCGGCCATCGGCACGCTGCTGTGCACGGGCCCGGTCACCGCTGTCATTGCCCTTGGCTGGTTGGCGCGCCGATCCGGCCACCATGCCCGCGACCGGTTTGGCAGGGCGGAAGAGGGGCCGGGCTGGCTTCTTGGCGCGCACGAAACCGACGGCAGGCCTTCGGACCGCATCACCCGCGCGTTGGGCGGTCTGGGGGCCAACATCCGCGCCGGCCTGATGGCGACGATCGCCCTGCTGATCTGGACAGCGCCCTTCACCTTGCTGTGGCTGGGCGCGTGGTGGGCGGGATGGGAGAATTCGTTCAACAAGGGCTATGAGCAGGCGATGATCGGCCCGTCGGTTTTCATGGTCGGCGGTCTGGGTGCCGCCCTGATCCTGCCAGCCCTGCCGCTGATGTTCGCGCACCTTGCCACCGAAGACCGCCTGTCCGCCGCCTTTGAGCTTCGCCGCCTGCGGTCGGTTCTGGCGCAGGCCGGGTGGCGGATCCCGGCGCTGAGCGTTCTCATCGCCTTGTGCGCCGTTCCCTTTTCCGCCGCGCGGGGCCTGATCAGCAATGCGACCGATCTCTGGCCCGCGCTGGAGGACATGTCACCCGACCAGATCGCCGACATGAAGAGCCAGATCGCCGTCGCGCTGGCTGCGCTTGCGTTTCTGTCGGTCTGGATGGTCCGCAGCCTTGCCGCCCGGATCTATGCCCGCGCCGCGCCCCGCGCCGCCGGCCTGAAGCCCGGCCTGTGGGACGGGACCCACGCCAGCGAAGGCGCGGAAGCCGGCTTTGCCCGCAGCCGCAGCCTTGCAGTCCTCTGGTATGGGCTGGCGATGGCGGCCACCCTCGGGCTCAGCTTTCTGATCCTTGCCGGGCAATTTCTGGATCATGCCTGGTGGCGCTGGGTCTTCCACCCCGCCCTGACACTGCCCTGGGCAGGCTGAGCGGCTTTCGTTCTTCCGACACCACCGAGCCGCGTCGATGGCAGTTTGCAACGGGTTGCCGAAACGGGGTGATTGCACGCTGTCTGATGCATCCGGCCGCGCTGTAAAGGCCCGACGCCCCAGCAGGGCAGACCGCCTTGGCGCCGACATTGAAAGACGTGGCCGAGCGTCAGCCAGGCCGCCGCGCGCTGCGGTTCGGGGGTCTTGATATCCATCGGCGTCTTCTGATGCTGATCCCAGAGAGCCTCAGGCGTGCGGGCCGGCATGATGCAGATCACGTTGCAAGCGCCTCAACCCGGTTTGGTGACCTGCGGCCAGATCAAACCGCAACGTCGCGGCAATAACCTTCGACCATCGGGCGCAGGGCGACACGCGCCCGCAGTCTGGCGGCCATCAGATACATGCCACCGATCTTGCGGTGCAGGAACAGCGTGGCAGGCGGGGGCACATGGGCAAGGTCGCGGTCCGTGCCTATGGCCAGCCCCGTGTCGCGCAGACGGTCCAGCAGGTCACTGGTGCCGAAATCGAACGGCGCATCCTGTCGCAACGGGCCCATCGCCGTGTCGAACATCGACAGGATCACGTCCTGCTGGTGCGAAGGGGTCTGCGGGCCGAAATAGCCGATGCGCAGCATGGCCGCGCGCGTCGCGTCCGCCCCACCGTCCAACGCCACCTGTGCCAGGGCGCGGAAATCGGCGGCAAGGGCGGGTGCCACGGGCTGCACGGCACCGAAATCCAGCAGGACGATGCGGCCGGTCATCGGGTCGTAGCGGTAGTTGGCAAGGTTCGGATCGGTCTGCATCGCGCCGAACACGAACAGTTCGCGCAACACAAGGTCGATCAGGGCCGAGGCAACCCGGTCCCGCAGGGCTTGCGGCGCATCCACCAGACTGTCGAGCGGGGTGCTGTCCACGTAGGTCATCGCCAGGACCTGCGGCGTGCACAGCGGACTGTGCAGGGCGGGCAGCACGAACATCTCGGACCCCGCAAGCAGCGCGCCAAAGTGCGCCAGATGCTGCGCTTCGGCCAGATAATCGGCCTCGGCGTGCAACTGGCGCTTGGCCTCGGTCAGCAGCGGCGAGAGGTCCATCCCGCGTGGCATCAGGCCCGGCAGGCGCAGCAGCGTGCCCACGTTGTCGATATCGCTGTCGATGCTGGCACGCACGCCGGGATATTGCACCTTGATGGCAAGGTCCGTGCCGTCGGGCAACACCGCCCGGTGCACCTGCCCGATCGAGGCGGC
>Ga0105047_10007118_pt1 | contig 18921 bp, 12 predicted proteins | sample MAT04_FD_78384 | JGI IMG/M metagenome (GOLD analysis project Ga0105047, IMG submission 78384) | Freshwater microbial communities from Lake Fryxell liftoff mats and glacier meltwater in Antarctica - MAT-04 (megahit assembly) | ecosystem: Environmental > Aquatic > Freshwater > Ice > Liftoff... | reverse complement strand
GCCCCCGGTTGGGGGCCTTTTTGCTGATCCGAACCGCGATTAGCGCACCGAGAGCACGACCCCTGGCTGGCTTTGGCCGGAGCCAACGAAGACTTCCAGCGAAGTCCCCACGCCGGTGGGCGTGTTCATCGGGAGCAGGAAGTTTAGCTGCATCAAGCCCGACACCAGCGAGGGCGCCGAACCCGCGTAGAAGATACTCGCAGCGGGGACTTCGATGCCACCGACACGTACCCGCACCGCGCCCACGGGACGCTTGAGGTTCGTGCCGATCACTTCGCCGTCAACGCCGCCCGGGCTGGTGGCGCCTTCGCCGGTGACGTAGATCACGACGATGGAGCCGGCCGCGGCGGGGTTGGCGGGTCCGTTAAAGGTGCCGTTTTCATTGAACATGGCCGCTTGGCGGCCGTCGGTGGTGAAGATACCGGGGTTGGTATCGACCAAGCGGGGCTCAATCGTGTTCGAGAGGATGTTGTTGAACTCCACCGACATGCGGGTCGACGCGCGCCCGGCCAGCGAGTAAGGCACCACAGCGTTGATTTGCGTGGAGCTGGCGTAGAGGATCGGAGCGGGAACACCGTCGAAGAGCACCCGCACTCCGGCCACCGAGGTGGTGAATCTTCCGCCCACCACTTGGCCGTTCACCGCGGTGATCGGGCCCAGGTTGGAGCCCACCAGCGAGATAATCATGCCCGGCGCAAGTGAGCCCGGCGTGAAGGTGGCCGCGTTGGCGAAGCCGGTGACGTTCGGAATCGGCACTTGTTCCATCGCCAGGTTGACGGTGATCACCGTGGCCTGGACACCCGAGAGCGAGCCAGTGGGGGTGATGGTGAGGCGTCCGGTGAAGTTACCGGCCGCGAGGCCCGCCACGTTCACCGCCACGCTGAGCGTGGAAGGCGTGCTGCCGGTGACGGGGGTGGCCGTCAGCCAGGTGGCGTCACTCTGGACGTTATAGGCCACCTGAGTAGCGTTGGGGTTCGAGGAAGAGAGTTGAACCAACTGCACGGGCGGGTTGGCCTGTCCCACCCGGCCCGCGAAGCTGAGGCTGGTGGGCACGATCTGCAGCGACGCCGCCGGAGTTACGGTGAGCGTGACGGCGATGGTGGGCGTATTCGGCGAGTTCGGACCCGAAACGGTCACGGTGCCGGTGTAAACCCCGGCCGGCAAAGCCGCCGCCGTGTTATTGATCGACACTTGCAGGAAACCGTTAGTCACGCCCGTCGACTGACTGACCGTCAGCCAGTTGCCGCCCACCGGCGAATTCACCGTAGTGGTGGGACTGAACGTGGTCGGCACTTGGCTGGTGACCTGCACCGGCTGCTGCGCCGGAGCCGAGCCGCCCTGGGACTGCGTAAAGCTGATCGTGGTGGGGTTGACCACCAAGGCGGTGGACTGGTTGACGGTCAACGTCACCGGGATGACCAGCGGCGTATTGCCGACGCCAGAGGCGGTGATGACAATAGTGCCGAAGTAAGTTCCGTCGTTTAGCAGCGCCGGATTGGCGGTGACTTGGAGGGTGGAAGGGGTGACGCCGTTGAAGTTACTGACGGAGAGCCAGTTGGTGGGCGAGCTCGTTACGCTGGCATTCACCGAGTAAGTGAAGTTATTGCTCGAACTATTGATTTGCAGGGATTGGGCGGCCGTACCGCCGGTGCCGCCGCCGCCGAAAACCAATTCCGACCGGTCGACACTGATTAAGGGCAAAGAACTGACGGTCAGCGTAATCGGAATCACCAGCGCGCTACTTTGGCTACCGCTGGTAACCGTGACGGAGCCGGTGTAAACGCCGGTGCCCAAACCGGCGGGAGACGCGCTGATATTGAGCGACGCCGGCGTGGTATTCGAAGTGATGTTCGCCGAAAGCCAGGCACCGGTACCGGTGGAAGTGCTTACCGTTACATTGAGCTGCCCACTGGTGGCCGCAATCTGCCGGCTTTGCGAGGGCGGCGCCGACCCATTGAACTGGGCATTGAAACCGATGGGTGTCGTCGACATGGTCAACAGCGCCGAGGCGCTCACATTGAGCGTGACATTAATTTGGCTATTGGCGTTAGTGGCGCCCGGCACGTTTACCGTAACGGTGGCGTTGTAAGTACCTGGGTTCAGCGTAGAAGCGACGTTACTGGCTAAACTCAAAGCAAAAATGCCCGGTGTCTGTAGATTGATCGGCGAGGCCACTAGCCAATTTCCGCCCGTCGTGGAACTGACGGATACGCTGGCTCCCTGCGAACTGCCGTTGGAAGTGGTGACCAGGATCGGCCGCGGCGCGGGCAAGGGCTGACCGGTTTGCAGATTGAAGGTGACCGATTGCTGGCTCAGTTGCACGAGCGGGTTGGTGGTGACGGTAAAGGTAACCGGCAGGTTAACGGTGGAGCCGCCGCCGGTGACCGTAACTTGGCCGGTGTAATTGCCGGCGGTAAGGTTGGAGGGATTGACGCCGATCGTCAGCGTTCCGGGCGTGGTGCCGCCACTCGAAGGTCCAGCGATCAGCCACGGCTGGTTGGCCGAGACCGAGTAGGAGATCGCCGGGCCATTGCTGGTGACCGAGACGGTGGATTGAGCGGGCGGGGTGCCGCCGGGCTGGCCGAAGAAACTGAGGGTGTTCGGGTTTAGCGAGAGCTGCGAAATGCCAACGTTGGTACCGGTGACGATCAGCGTAATAGGCAGTTCGAGACGGCTGTTGCCGGCCCCGGTGCTATTGATGAACACGATGCCCGGGTAGGTTCCGGTGCCGAAAGCGGAAGGATTCAAAGAGATGGTAATCGTCGCCGGCGTGGTGTTGCTGTTGGTGGAGACGGTGAGCGCACCGGTGGTGGAATCGGTCGTAACGGAGATCGGCACTGAAACAAAGTTCGTCGTGCCGACCTGGATTTGCCGGGTCTGAATGGTGGTGGTGCCAGGTGCGACCGTGAAGACGGCCCCACCGAACGGTGTCGTCACCAGGTTCGCCGTCCCGTTGGGGGAAACGACGAGAGTCACTTGGATGTTGCTATTGGCAGTGTTCACCGCGGTACTGGCGAGGATGGTCAGATTGCCGGTGTAAGTTCCCGCGACGAGACCCGAGGAATTCGCCGTTACGGTAACTTGGCCGGGAGCGCTGCCACTCGAGGGATTGACGCTGAGCCAATTTCCGGTGGAAGTGGCGGAGATCGAGTAGGGTATGGAGTTGCCGGTGGTGGTACCGATTTCGAGATTTTGCGCCGTAGCCGAGCCTAAGTTTACAAAAAACCTCATTGAGCTAGGCCCAAAGACGAGGTCGCCGGTGGTGGAGCCGCCACCGCCGCCGGTACCAGTGCCAGTGACGGTGAGCACGATGGGGACGTTCACCGTGGGGTTCAACGCGTTCGGTGCTTGCAGGGCAATATTGCCATTGTAAGTGCCCGGGCCCAGATTCTGGGCGATTGAGCTATTGATGGAGACGACAAACGTGCCCGAAGTATTTGCGGAACCCGGGGTGATGGTCAACCAACCGTTAGTGCTGGTAGCGGTGGCGGTGACCGCAAGGACATTGGCCGGCAGGGTAGAGGCCACATTGAGGGTTTGCGAGCTGGGTCCAACGCCGCCGGTGGCAAAGAGGAAGGACATGCCCGAGGGCGTGGTCTGCAGTTGGTTACTGCTACTGACGGTCAAATTCACCTGGATCGTCGAAGAAGAATTGGTTGCGCCTGGTGCGCTCACCGTAATCGACCCGGTGTAAGTGCCGGGGTTCAAATTGTTCGAACTGGCGCGGATGGTGGCGGTGTTTGGCAGGTTGCCTGAGCCATTGAAGATGGTGAGCCAGGAGGTGGAGGTGCTGAGGCTATAGGTGGACCCGGCGCCAGTCGTAGGAGTCAGGACAAGGGACTGGTCCGTTTGGCTGGTCCCCGCCAGGTTGAAGTTAATCGGATTCTGAGAGAAGAGCAACGTGGGGGTGCCACCGCTTCCGCCACCGCCGCCGACGACGCCGGAAACTGTCAAGCTGACCGGAATCTCAATGAGTTGATTGGCGACGGCACCATTCGCGTTACTGATGTTGATCTGGATCCTACCGGTATAGGTGCCGTTGCCCAGATTGACGGGGTTCACGTTCACCGCCACGGCAGCGTTGCCGGTAATCTGCGAGGTCGGCTGCAGGGAGGCCGAGAGCCAGGTTTGGCCGGCGACATCGGGTACCGCGCCGACCGTAGCCGTCTGAATCGGGGTGCTCGGATTTAAAGTCAAAGACACAAACTGAGTGGGCGCCGGCGATCCGCCACCCACGAAGCTAAAGCTCAGCGCGGAGGCATTCGCGCTGACGATCTGGCCGGTGGTGACCGTCATGGTGAAATTGACCGAAGTTGAAATCACCCCAGGCGTGGTGGAAGAAATCTGGAGCACCGTGGTGTAATTGCCGGCCGCCAGGCTGCCCGCGTTCACCCCCAAGGTTACCGAGTTGGGCGTGTTGCCGGACGCATTCGACAGCGTTAACCAACTCACCGCCGGGTTGGCTGCCACCGAATAGTTCACACTGGCGCCACTTGAGGTATTTAGGGACAAGGCGCGGCTGGCGTTGCCGTTGAGCGGCACAAAGATCGTCACCGGATTGGGAGACACGACGAAGGTGGGCGGCGAGGAGACGACGAGCGTAACCGGGACGATCACCGAGGCGAGGCCATTGGCCGAAAAGGTCAAGTTGGCCGTGTAAGTCCCCACGCCCAACGAACCGCCGATGGTCGTAACCGTCACGCTGGTCGGGGACGAAGAAGTGCCGGTGGTGCCCGTAGTGACCGGATTGGTCGACAGCCAGCCGGAGCTTTGGTTGTAACTGATCCCCACGTTATAGGTAACCGGGTTGCCCGTCGTGACCCCGATCTGCAAGGGGGTGGAAGAGTTGGAACCGCTACCGGTGATGTAATTGAAACTCAAAGCCGACGGATTGATCTGAAACTGTTGCGCGCTCGAAACGACCAAGGTGACGGAAACAGTGGACGATTGTCCGCCGCCCGTAGGAGTTAAAGTCAGTGTGCCGGCATACGACCCCGCCGGCAGATTCACCGCGCTGGCGGTGACCGTCAAAGAGCCCGGCGCGACACCCTGGCCGGAGCCGATGCTGGTGCTCAACCAACTGACGTTCGAAGAGGCCGTGTAATTGATCGCATTGCCGGTATTGCCAATGGTGACCACCTGCGACTGGGCCACAACCCCGGGCAAAGCGGGAAACGAGAGCGAACTCGGGGAGGGCACCAGCACACTGGAACCGCCGCCCGTGCCGGTGCCGACCGTAAACGTGACGGGAATCTGGACGCCGGCTTGGCCGCTAAACTGCAGATTCACGGCTCCGCTGTAGGTGCCTTGCGCCACGGAGGTGGGATTGGCTTGCACGGTGACGCTGATCGAGTTCGGCGGATTGATAATATTGCAGCCCGCGACGGGACTGGTGCACGCCGGGACGGTCGCGATGACCACCCGGAGCGAGGTGATCCCGCCAGTATTCACTGTCAGCAGTTGTCCGCTGCCACCGTTGACGGTTAAAGTCAGGTTCTGCGAGACCGTGGCGGTTGAATTGGCCGGGGCACTCAGCGAGATCGTCGACGGGTTAGCCGTCACTGTTTGCGCGGCCAGGTGGGGCACCAGGGCCGCTACACAAAGGCTCATCAGAGCGATGCTCGAAAACGATTTACCGATCTTCATTGAGAGATCTCCTCCAAACAAACTACGAGATGTGTGATTCTGTGGCCTTGAATCTGATGGCCGGGAACGGAAACTTTTGGACGCTGGGAAACTAGACGGTGGGGACGCGGAAGGGATACAACTAAAGTTAAACTGACTCGCATGGCTGCTGTCAAGGGTCATTCTCCGCGAGCGGAGGTGCAAATCCCTTAATTTCCTTTACTTGAGCTTATCGTGGCTTGTAAACTTTTTCAAACTTGTTTCTGAAGTTTAACAACCGAAATTGCCCGGAAGGCTCAACGGTGAGCAAAATGTTACCTCCTCCGGGCGATTGGAGGTTCGCAATGTAAGGATCTTCTACATTCGCTTCTTGCGCGCCGGCGACAGCGAAGTGGAGTTGCCAGAGGTCTTCGAGGCCCGGGGAGGACTTGAAGATCTTCCAGGACGAGGCATCGCCCCCCTTCTTGGCGCCATTGTTCATCACCACGACGCGCGGGGCCAGGGCGTGGACCAGAGCCGTTGGGTTCGATTGGTTGGAGCCGTGGTGGGTGGAAAGCAGCAGGTCGAGCTTGCCGATCTTGTTGGCGGGGCAGGCGAGGTCGGTCTCCTTATTCCAGGTGAGGTCACCCAAGTCGGCAAAGCGGAACTGGCCGTAGGTGAGCACGAAGCCAACGCTGCGGGCGTTCTCGGAGGGGTCAGCGTCCTTGCGCGGGGCATCGGCGCAAAGGGGATTGGGTTGGCCGGCGCCGGGCAAGGGTTGGGCGATCAATTCGCCGCGAGCGGCGACGATTTCGATGTCCAGGCCCTTCAGCTTTACTTTGTCGCCCGGCTTGACGATGGTGGTGGTGGCTTTGGCGGCCGCGCGATCGAAGCTCTCCTGGAGGTTGTCCGGGCCTTTGCCGGTTTCGGTGTTCTTGCCGTGGATAATGTAATTGGCGACCGGGAAGCGCTCGGCCAGTTGGGTGATGCCGCCGACGTGGTCGGTGTGGAAATGGGTGATCAGGACATGATCGATGCGCTTGAGGCCGGCCTTCTTGGCGGTTTTAACGATACGGTCGGCGTCGCGCCCTTGTTGGCCTGGCCAGCCGGTATCGACGAGTAAGGAGTCGCCGCCGGGGCCGATAATGAGCGTGCATTGCCCGCCTTCGACGTCAATAAAGTAGATGGCGAGTTGCTTGGCGGCCAGCAGCGGGAACGCGGCCAACAGCACTAAAAGGGGAAGGACTTTCCGCATGCCGGACATCCTACCACGCACTCGTCTTATGATGTTAGGAACCCTGGAGCGCTGACCTCCGTATCAGGAGTGAGGAGGCGCAAGGGCCACTTTGGTAGACACTATGATTTATTGCAGCAACTGCGGCGGGCCGGTACAAACGGCCGATACCTTCTGTGGAAAGTGCGGCACGCGCCAGCCGGGCGCCGGAGCTGGCGCGCCCTCGCCCCCGAATTCCGGGGCAGTGCCCGGCCCGATGCCGGCGGTGGACGCGATTTCACCGCAGACGGCCGCCACGCTCTGTTATGTGCCGTGGGTGGGTTGGCTGGCCGCAATCTATGTATTGGCGGCGGACCGCTTTCGGCGCGAGCGCGATGCGCGTTTCCATGCCTTTCAAGGCCTCTATCTGTTTGTGGTGTGGCTGATTGTCGACCGGGTGATTGCCCCCCTGTTCCGCTTTGGCTTTCTGCCGGGGCTGGGCTGGCCGCTGCGGCTGGCGGTGATCGGCGCGGGGATTTTTATGCTGGTGAAGACGAGCCAACGGGAACGATACAAACTGCCGGTGATCGGCGATTTGGCGGAGAAGTCAGCCAGCGAACAAATGTAGGGTCATGTTATAATTATTCAGTAGGCTGAATAATTAACCATGAAGACTTTAGTGGGCATCGTCGGGTTCCGCGGCTACAGCGGCGCCGAACTCATCCGGTTACTAAGCGCACACCCGCAGGTGAGCCCAGTGTCGATGGAGCATCGGGCGGACGCGGGCGATCGACCGATACCAATCGGCCACGGCGGACCGCCGCGCATCGCTTCGACGCCGGCGGCGGCGGCGGAAGCAGGCGTGGCGTGTGTGTTTCTGGCCACGCCGCACGAGGTGTCGATCGATCTGGCACCCGGGTTTCTCGCCGCCGGGATTCGCGTCATCGACCTGAGCGGCGCGTTTCGTTTGCGCACGCCCGAGGTCTACACGCGCTGGTACAAAGAGCCGGCGATTCCGGCGAATTTGCTGGCCGAAGCCGTCTATGGCTTACCCGAGTTCTATCGCGACCAGATCCAGGGCGCGAAGTTTGTGTCGAATCCCGGCTGTTATCCCACTGCGGCGAACCTCGCCTTGCGGCCCTTGGTGCGCGCCGGCGTGCTCGATCTCGAAGCGGGCATCGTCTGCGATGCCAAGAGCGGCGTCTCCGGCGCCGGCCGCAAGCCGAGCTTGAAGACGCATTTTTGCGAAGTGACCGAGAACTTTTCGGCCTATTCGATCCTGCAGCACCGGCACGTGCCGGAGGTGCTGCAAAACTCCGGCCTCGAAGAGAGCCAGTTCAGCTTTACGGCGCAGTTGATCCCCGTCCACCGGGGCATTTTGGAAACCATTTACGTGCGGCTGAATCAGGAAGCGGACTTGGCGGCGATCTACGCCGACGCCTACGCGAATGAGCCTTTCGTGCGCCGTTACGCTCCGGGGCAGGTGCCGGATCTGCAAGCCGTGACGCACACCAATTTCTGCGATCTCGGCGTGGTGCAGCAAGGGCGGCGCGCGGTGATTGTGGCGGCCGAGGACAATTTGATCAAGGGCGCCGCCGGGCAGGCCGTGCAGAACCTGAACCTGATGTTCGGTTGGGCGGAAACGGATGGCTTGCGATGAAGTTACTCGTGAAGTTGGGCGGCACGCTGCTGGATGACGCGGCCTCGCGGCAGCGGCTGGCCGGAGAGTTGGCGACCGTGGCCGCAGAGCATCAATTGGTGGTGGTGCACGGCGGGGGCAAACAGATGACTCGCTATCTGGCCGAGCGTGGGGTGGAAAGCACCTTTGTGCATGGCTTGCGGGTTACCACGCCCGAAGTGGTGGACGCGATCCTGAAGGTCTTTGCCGGCACGGTGAATCATGAGCTAGTGGCCTCGCTGGTGGCGGCCGGGGCTCGCTCAGTGGGTCTAACGGGCATTGACGCCGCGCTCACCGAAGCCGAGCGCGTTTCGGCCGAATTGGGGCAGGTGGGCAAGCCCACACGGACCAATCCCGCGCTGCTCGACCTGCTGACGGAGAATGGCTACCTGCCGGTGATCGCCTGCGTGGCCGGCAATCGGCAGGGCGAGATCTTTAACGTAAATGCTGACCAGATGGCCATCAGCGTGGCCGTGGGCTTTGGCGCGGAGAGGCTTTGCTTTCTTACCGACGTTCCGGGGGTGAAGTCTGCCGATGGGCAGGTGATCGAAGTGCTGACCGCCCTCGGCGCCAGCCAGTTGATCGCTGACGCCGTCGCCACGGGCGGTATGGAGGCTAAGCTGGTGTCGGCCTGCGAAGCGCTGGCGGGCGGCGTGGGCTCAGTGACGATTGCTCCAGGGGCCGCACCGGGCATCCTGGCCCAGTTGTTACGCGGCGAAGCCGTGGGCACGCGAATGGTGGCGGGATGAAATCCACCGTCCGCAAGGCGACCTTGGCCGACGTCCGGCCGATGGCGCAGTTGATTCAGAAATACGCCGAGGTGGCCATCATGCTGCCACGCAACGAATTTGAATTGGCTGAGCACGTGCGCGACTTTATGATCGCTGTCGACGAGTCCGATCGGCTGGTCGGCCTGGGAGCGTTGCATATCTATACGCCGACTGTAGCGGAAGTCCGCTCTTTGGGGGTAAACCCGGACCTCAAAACGCAGGGAATCGGCCGGCGCATTGTGGAATCCCTCGTCGCCGAAGGGGAGCAGTTGGGCCTGCATTCGATCTTCGCCTTTACCTACGTACCGGGGTTTTTCCACAAACTGGGTTTCGACTTGGTGGACCGGGCCGAGCTCCCCCTCAAGGCTTGGAAAGATTGTTTGCGTTGCCCGAAGTTGCAGGCATGTGATGAAATATCCGTCATACGCCGGATAAAAAATGACGTAGTCACCCCGGTCATCCCCCTCATTCAGGGGGGGGCATTCGCCCTATTTCCGGAGGCCAGAACCACCCGGCCAGTACTCAAACCGGCGAGCTGAATTGTTGTTCTTCAACAACTTACCTCCCCTCCACACCCCCTCAGTACCTACACGGCGATACCCCCAAAAGAGTTTCGTCTAAGTACTTTGTTTTCAACGTTTTTTGCGTTATCAAAGATGAATAGCGTTTCTCGCGTGCTATCGCGAGGAAGCGGAGGAGTGTAGAAGAGAATGAAAGCACAAACCGTATCCACCCAAGAGGCGACCGGTCGCATCCTGTGTTCGACGATCTTTCGGCCTGGCGGCAAAAAGCTGCTGGCGAAAGGGCACATCTTGCGGGACGAGGACGTCCGGCTATTGGCTGCCGAAGGCATGGAGCAGGTCTGGGTAACGGAACTGGAAGAAGGGGAGATTGCCGAGGACGAAGCCGTCCTTACCGTATCCCAGGAGATTGGCTGTGGCTCTTTGGAGATCCGGCCGGCGGCGGGAGGACGGGCGAACCTGTTTGCCACCGAAGATTGCTGCCTGCTGGTGGACGAAGATATGCTACGGCAGATCAATTGCACATCGAGCATCGTCATTGCGACGCTCGCCAACTTTACTTTTGCGCGGGTCGGCCAGCGGGTGGCCACCATCAAGAGCAAGCCGTTTGCGGTCGGCCGCTCGGACCTGGATGGCGTGGTAGGCATGCTAAAGGAGCGGGGACCGATCCTGCAGGCGCGGCCCGTACGGGCACCGCAAGTGGGCGTCCTGTACACCGATCCGTTGCATGCGGACCGGGCACGCGTTCTATTTGAGGGCATTGTGCGGCAACGGCTGGAGCGTTTCGGGCTGCAGGCGGCCTTTTCGCTGGCTTCGACGGAGGAGGATAGCGCCGTCGCCCGGTCCTTACAGCATTTACTGCGGGCAAAACCGACCGTGATTCTGGTGGCGTCCACCACCGCGCCGGCGGGCCCGGAAGACGTAATTGGGCGCTCCATAATTGCCGTGGGCTGCCAAGTGGAACGTTTTATGGCACCGGTGGAACCGGGCAACCTGCTACTGCTGGGTTACAAAGACGATGTGCCGATCGTGTCTGCGCCGGGCTGCTATCGCTCAGCTAAACCGAACGTCGTGGACCTGATTTTGCCGCCCATGTTGGCCCGGTACCGGATCTCAGGGTGGGAAATCGCCTCACTTGGGCATGGTGGACTGTTGGGAAATTAGAATTCGCAAATAAATATCGGATTTTAGCTTGAGTTCATAACGGAATTGTATATATCCTGAAGACGCAAGTTTCCTCCACAACCGCATACAGTGACCTCCGAGCTGGATGAAGGTGCTTATGAAAGGCCGGCTGAGTATTTCCAGCCGGCCTATTTTCTTGTTCCGGCCTGGCAATGATACGATGGCTTGAGACGTCGTCCCCTCTTGCGTGAAAAACTCAGAATCTTCTCCGGCTTCGGCCTAGTCCTGCTGGGCATCGTCGGAATTATCCTGCCGGTAATGCCAGGTTGGGTCTTTTTGATCCCAGGACTGGTGATTTTAAGCGACCATTTCGTCTGGGCGCGGCGAATCCTGGACAAGGCAAAGCTGTACCTTGACAAATTGAAGCAAACCGGGAAAAAGGTCGACTAACGCGCATGCTGACTAAAATTTCGGTGCATGGTGCGCGTCAGCACAACCTCAAGAATATCGACGTCGAAATTCCGCGTAACTCTTTTACGGTGATCACGGGACTGTCGGGCTCGGGCAAAAGTTCGCTGGCCTTCGACACCATTTACGCCGAGGGCCAACGCCGCTACGTGGAGACTTTGTCCCCCTACGCGCGGCAGTTCCTGGACCAGATGGAGCGGCCCGACGTCGACTCGATCGAGGGCCTTTCGCCGGCCATCTCGATCGAGCAGAAGACCACCAACCGGAGCCCGCGTTCCACCGTGGGCACGATCACGGAAATCTACGACTACCTACGGCTGCTCTATTCGTCGATCGGCACGCCGCATTGCCCCAACTGCGGCACAGCCATCTCGCGCCAAACCTCGGCGCAGATCCTCGAACGGATCAGCATGTTGGGTAGGGGCGAAAAGCTGATGATCCTGGCACCGATCGCCCGCGGGCGGAAAGGCGAGTATAAGAAAGAGCTCGAGAAACTGGCCCGGCAGGGGTTCGTACGCGCGCGAATTGACGGCGAAATGCGTTCGCTGGACGAAGAAATTGTCCTCGATAAACGAAAAAATCACACGATCGAAGTGGTGGTGGACCGGCTGGTGCTAAAGGAAGGCGTGGAAAAACGCCTGGAAGCGTCGATTGAGACCGCCACTAAGCTCGCTGACGGACTGCTGATCGTCGCCGTGGTGGACGGGCCGGAGCACCTTTACTCGCGTAAGTTAGCCTGCCCCGATTGCGGTACCAGCGTGCCCGTGATAGAACCGCGCAGCTTCAGCTTCAATAGCCCCTATGGCGCTTGCCCCACTTGCTCCGGCTTGGGCAGCCGTTGGAGCTTCGACCCCGGCAAGGTGATCATTGATGAATCGAAGCCGCTGCTCGACGGCGGACTGGGCCCGGGCGCGAACTCGAATAAGATGGCCGGCAAGCTGGCCGATGCCGGCTGGAAGTTCCGCATCGACATCGACAAGCCCTGGGAAAAAATGACCAAGAAGGATCAGGGCATCCTGATGAACGGCGAGGGCCGATTTCCGGGTATCCTGCGGCTGCTGGAAGGTCTTTACGAAGAGGGCACCAATTCCTACAAGGAATACCTGAGCGACTTTCAGACGGCCGCCGCGTGCCCGGATTGCCACGGACGCCGGCTACAGGCCGCATCGCTCGCCGTGCGGGTGCAGGATTTGGCGATTGACGAGTTTACGCACATGTCTATCGCCCGATCCTTAAAGGCGGTGCGCGAGTTTAAGCTCGATAGCCGCGAGAGGCAGATCGCCGCGCGGGTGGTGGACGAGATTGAGACGCGGCTCGAGTATCTGAATGCCGTAGGCCTGGATTACTTGTCGCTCGACCGCTCGTCGTCATCGCTGTCGGGCGGCGAGGCCCAGCGCATTCGGCTGGCTTCGCAAATCGGCACCAAGTTGCGTGGCGTGCTTTATGTGCTGGACGAGCCGTCGATCGGTTTGCACCCCCGCGACAACGAGCGCTTGCTCGAGACCATCGCCCGTCTGCGCGACCTCGGCAATACGGTGCTGGTGGTGGAACACGACGAAGAGACGATCGCGCGCGCCGACTACGTGATCGATATCGGCCCGGGCGCCGGGCGGTTGGGCGGCGAAGTAATTGCCCAAGGTACGCCCGCGATGATCGCGGCCGAACCGCGGTCCTTAACCGGGCAGTATTTATCGGGCGCGCGGTCGATTGCCGTGCCGAAAACGCGTCGCAAGGGCAAGGGCGAGTTTCTCACCATCAAGGGCGCGACAGAGCATAACCTCAAAAACGTCGACGTGTCGATTCCGCTGGGTACGCTGACGGTAGTTACTGGCGTTTCGGGCTCCGGTAAGTCGAGTTTAGTGAACGATATTCTCTACCGCTCGGTGGCGAAAGAGATTTACGGGTCGAAGGCGGAGCCGGGCGCGCATGCCAGTATCGAAGGGCTGGAGCACTTAGACAAGGTAGTGGATATTGACCAGTCGCCGATCGGCCGCACGCCGCGGTCGAATCCGGCGACTTACACGCAGGTCTTCTCCCCCATTCGCGACTTGTTTTCGATGCTGCCCGAGTCTCGCGAACGCGGCTACAAAGCCGGGCGATTCAGCTTCAACGTGCGCGGCGGACGCTGCGAAGCCTGCCAGGGCGATGGTTTGAAGCGCATCGAGATGAATTTTCTGCCGGACGTCTATGTCACCTGCGACGTATGCCGCGGCCAGCGCTACAATCGCGAAACGCTGCAAGTGAAGTACAAAGGCCACTCGATTTCCGACATCCTTAATATGAGTATCGAGGACGCGATACCGGTGCTCGAAAATATTCCCCAGATTCACCAGAAATTGATTACTCTGCACGATGTGGGCCTGGGCTATGTGAATTTGGGACAATCGTCCACCACGCTATCGGGCGGCGAAGCGCAACGCATTAAGTTAGCGCGCGAGTTGTCGAAACGCCAGACGGGCCGGACGCTATACATCCTGGACGAACCCACCACGGGCTTGCATTTCGAGGACGTGCGCCGTTTACTCGACGTGCTGCAAAAGCTAGTGGACCATGGCAATAGCGTACTGATTATTGAGCACAATCTGGACGTCATCAAGACCGCTGACTGGCTGATCGACCTGGGGCCCGAAGGCGGCGAGGGCGGTGGCGAAATTGTGGCGCAGGGCACGCCCGAGCAGGTGATCAAAAACAAACGCAGCCACACCGCGCGCGCCCTGGCTAAAGTGATGAAGTAGCTTACTGGACGGTATCGCGCGCACGCGGCGGCGGCGGTTCCCAGATGTTTTTGACGAAGAGAATATCGCCGCCCGGCGACTTCGGCTCCTTCGCCACCCGGTAGTCGACGCTCTTAAAAAGCTCCTGCGCCGCCAGGTTATCTTGCGGCACCGAGGCGTAGATCTTCGACGTTTCGCAAGTCGCCTCAAAGCCCATCAACATATCCGAGCCGACGCCGTCGCGGCGTTGCTCCGGAATCACGTAAATCAGCTTCACGCAGCCATGCTTGCCGCCTTGGGCGCTGTAATCGAAGATGCCGTAGGCCATAATCTGGGCCTCATTCGTCACCAGTTTGCAGTGGCCCTCGCGAATCGCCGTCTCGATCAGTTGGAGCTTGGCCGGATTGTCCCGGGCTTGCGGGTCCACGTCCTGGATGTGCTCGAGATCGTCGGCCTCAGCCTGCTCGGTCATATAGCACTTGAACTCTTGCATCTCCGATTCGTCGAGCTCATCGAACTCATCGAGTTCCTCGTCGAATTCGTCAAAGTCAGCCTCGGCGGGCTTGGGAAATTCTTCTGCTTTCATAAATCCTCCAATGGAGAGTATTTAATTAGAATTATAGAGGAATATTGCCGTGCTTTTTGCGCGGCATAGTGTCGACCTTGTTTTCGAGCATCCGCAAGGCAGCGATCAGCCGCGGACGGGTGTCGCGCGGCTCGATCACGTCGTCGACAAAACCATGCTCAGCGGCGACGAAGGGGTTGGCGAAACGCTCGTTGAACTCCTGCACTTTGTCGGCCCGCGTCTGGTCGGGCGTGGAGGATTCGGCGATTTCGCGCCGGTAGACGATATTCACGGCGCCCTCGGCCCCCATCACGGCGATCTCGGCCGTGGGGTAGGCGAGGTTGATATCGGTGCGTAAGTGCTTGGAACCCATCACGCAATAGGCACCGCCGTAGGCCTTGCGCGTGATCACGGTGATCTTTGGCACGGTGGCTTCGGCGTAGGCGTAGAGCAGTTTGGCGCCGTGGCGGATGATGCCCCCGAACTCCTGCTGGACGCCGGGCAGGAAGCCGGGCACGTCCTCAAAGGTGATGATGGGGATGTTGAAGGCGTCGCAGAAGCGGACGAAGCGCGCGCCTTTGACGGACGAATCGATGTCGAGGCAACCGGCCAGAAAATTGGGCTGGTTGGCGACGATACCCACGGTGCGGCCATCGAGGCGGGCAAAGCCGACGACGATATTCCTGGCATAATGCTCGTGAATTTCGAGAAAATCACCGTCGTCCACCACGCGGGTGATGACGTCCTTGATGTCGTAGGGCACGTTCGACGCCTCGGGCACCACGGAGTCGAGTGCGGCATCGCGGCGATCGACCGGGTCGCTCGTCGGCTTGCGTGGGGCCTCGTCGCGATTGTTGCTGGGCAAGAAGGCGAGAAGACGTCGGAGTTGGCGAAGGCAATCGGCATCGTCGGCGGCGAGAAAGTGGGCCACGCCGCTCTTCTCGTTGTGCGTCATACCGCCGCCGAGTTCTTCTTTGGTGACCTCTTCGTGGGTGACGGTTTTGATGACGTCCGGGCCGGTGACGAACATATAGCTGGTGTGTTCCACCATGAAGACAAAGTCCGTGATGGCGGGCGAATAGACCGCGCCGCCGGCGCAGGGGCCCATGATGGCGGAGAGCTGCGGCACCACGCCGCTGGCGAGGGTATTGCGCAGGAAGATATCAGCATAGCCGCCCAAGGAGAGCACGCCCTCTTGAATGCGCGCGCCGCCGGAATCGTTCAGGCCGACCAAGGGCGCGCCGTTTTTGAGCGCGAGGTCCATCACCTTGACGATCTTGCGGGCGTTGGTTTCGGAGAGCGACCCGCCCAGGACGGTAAAGTCCTGCGCGAAGACGTAGACCAGCCGTTGGTTGACGTAACCCCAGCCGGTAATGAAGCCATCGCCTTCGTAAACCTGCTCGTCCATGCCGAAGTCGCGGCAGCGGTGGCGGACAAAGGCGTCGAGCTCCTGGAAGGTGCCTTCGTCAAGGAGTAAGTCGACGCGCTCGCGGGCGGCGAGCTTCCCGTCTTTGTGCTGGCGCTCCTGCCGGGCCGCACCCCCGCCTTCTTTGGCCGCGGTATGCCGCCGGCGGACTTCATCGAAACGGTCTACTGCCACTGATTGGCCCCCACAGTCCTGACTAGAAAATAAGCCGGGGGCAGCCTCCTGCTCCCGGCTTACACCCACAAATTAGCGACGACCGAAAAATTGTCCGGCGACGCCCTTCAACAGGTCGTCCACCATGGAGCCATCCTTGTTCCGATCGAGGAAGGAGCCTAACATGCCCATCACGCCACTCGACTGGCCGCCCTGCATCATCCCGGCCAGATTGTTGCTGGACGATTGCTTCGAAAGCGCACCCATGGCGAGCGAAGCCACGATCGGCAGCATCTGCTTGAGTACGTCGGAGCCGATACCGGTCTGCTCAGCAGCCTGGGCGGCCACTTGGCGGCTGGCGTCCTTACTACCGAGCAAATGGCCCAGGATCGAATTGCCATCCTGGGTGGCGTTGCCGAGGGTCGACGGATCGTCAAGATACTGTTGATGACCGCCGCCGGTGAGCGCGCCCAGCAAGCCCTCCAGGCCGCCTTCCTGCTGCACATTGCGTTGCACGCCGCCGGTGAGTGCGGGCAGCAGGGCGGCAATCGCGCTCTGGGCCTGCGATTGGTTGAGGCCAAACTGTCCGGCGACCTGCTGCAAAACGCCGCCGCCGCCGGCACCCATGATCGATTCTAAAAGTGGGTTCATCAAATTGGTCTCCTTTGGATGACTCCCCGAAGTATACGTTATCGTCCGGGTGAGGGTTGCGAGAAGTCGTTGGTAAATGTTTGGGACAAATTAATTCTTGCCTCCCGCACGGAGGCATTGTTTTTGGCCAGGAAATCGAAGACCGTTTGGGCCTGCTCCAACTGAAACTGGCCGCGGGGATCGTAGCGCGGCAGGTGCAGGCGCAAGGCGCCCAGGCTGCCACTACCCAGTTGCGCCAGCACCTGCTCGGGAGTGTGGCCACGGGTCCAGGCGACGGCCGCCTGCATTGCGCGCACCAGCCGTCGGGCACGATCCGGATTCGCCGCGAGCCAAGCCGGTTGCGCCAGCAGCGACATACTTGGATAGCCATCGGTGCCGAATACCTTGCGGTTGCCTTCCGGGCTGAACGTCTCGGCTAAGGTGACCATTTCCGGATGGCGTTCGCGCAGGGGCACCAGCGTATTGGCCAGCACCACGCCCGCATCCACTTTGCCGGACTCGAGCGCCACCAAGGCCGCCGGCCCCACGCCGATCGCCGCGAAGCTCACATCCGTGGGCACCAAGCCGGCCTGTTGCACCAGCCGCGCGGCAAAATTCTGCATGGGGCCACCGGGTGCGGCGACTCCGATGACTTTGCCTTTGAGCCCGCGCAGATCGGAGATCGTCTTGCCGGGCGCGGCAACCATAGCCAGGCAATGGCAGTTGGTGAGTTGCAGATAAGCGACCACGGGCTTGCCTAAGGCTTGGACGGTGATGGCCTGTTCGTAAGTACCGACAATGGAGTCGGCACTGCCGGAGAGAAGCGCCTCCATGGCCCTGCTACCGCCGGCGATCTCCTGCAATTCGACGGTGAGGCCCTCTTTTTCAAAGAAGCCGAGCTTTTGGGCCAGCAGCGGGGCTTCAGCGCCCTGGAAGATCACTAGGCGAAGGCGTTCCGGGCTGGGCTTCGCACAACTGGCGAGCCAGAGGATGGAGAGAACAGTAAGGGTCCGCAAATCCCAGAGTAGCGCGAACTCCTTACCCCGAGCCAGTTCCACACTGCGCCTAAAGCGGACCATGTTGCCGCCTAGGATCTGGAGCACGTCGTCGGCGGAGTAACCAATCGCATCGGAATGATGGTGGATCTCTCGCACGTCGCCGACAGGACCTTCTACGATGTCATCGAGACTTCCACCGCGCCCTTCATCTAGGCGGAAAGGGCACTTACGGCGCAGAGTAGAACGAGTAACTTCTTCACCCCAGGGCAGCTCGCAAAAATAAGGGCCGGGCGAAACGCCCGGCCCTTAGGGAATCAGACCAAGATTACCAGATCAACTTGAGCGCGAGCTGCATGTTGCGCGGCTCGCCGAAACCGATACCGGGCGCCGTAGCGCCGTTGCGAGTGTTGGTGATGAGGCCGAAGGTGGCCGCCGAGTTGATGTTGACACCCGGATTGGCGAAGTTCGCGCGATCAAGAATATTGAAGATCTCGGCGCGAATCTGAACCTTAATGCGTTCGGTGATGGGAGTGTCCTTGAAGATGGAGAAGTCCACTGCGCCGAAGCCAGGCCCACGCAGGATGTTACGGCCGATGTTGCCGAAGGTGCCGGCGGCCGGCACTTGGAAGGCCGGCGTGCCACCCGAGCCGCAGGTCGCCGCGTTGCGGACGCCCGCTGCGTCCAGGAAGCAGGGGTTGAAGAACGGTACCGAACCGAACGGGGTGGCCCGGGCGGGAACGTTCGAGGCCCAGTTAGCGCCAAGCACATCCACCCGGTCACGGCTGTCCAAGGTGCCGCTACGGTTGGTACCCGCCAGGAAGTCCACCGGCTCGCCGGTGTGCGCGGTGAACAGGGCATTCAACTGCCAGCCCTTCGTCAGGCGAGGTAACTTACTGGTGAAGGAGGGCACATCGTAAGTCACAAAGCCGGTGAATATCTGGTTGATGTCGAAGTTGGAAGCGCCGTACTCCCGGCGCAGGTTGAAGCTATTGGCCGGCAGCGCGTTGCGAACGTTCGAACCATTGTCGAGCGCCTTGGCCAGCGTGTAGTTCATGG
>Ga0105047_10007117_pt1 | contig 18921 bp, 16 predicted proteins | sample MAT04_FD_78384 | JGI IMG/M metagenome (GOLD analysis project Ga0105047, IMG submission 78384) | Freshwater microbial communities from Lake Fryxell liftoff mats and glacier meltwater in Antarctica - MAT-04 (megahit assembly) | ecosystem: Environmental > Aquatic > Freshwater > Ice > Liftoff... | reverse complement strand
GACGTCCGTGCGCACGACCGTGGTGTCGAGCGGGCTGTGGAGCGCCGCGACGCGATCGATCGCAACCTCGTCGTCGCCACCCACCACGACGCGGTCGGGGTGCATGAAATCCTGGAGCGCGTCGCCCTCTTTGAGGAACTCCGGATTGGACACGTAGCGCACGTGCTGGAGCCCGCGTTGGTCCAGCATCTCGCGCAGGCGCGCGCCGGTACCCACGGGCACGGTGCTCTTCATGGCGAGTACGATGTCGCCCGTGTCCGTGGGAAGCTCGTCGATGACGGCCTCCACGAATGACAGGTCGGCGTCGCCGGAGTACATGGGCGGTGTGTTCACGCACACGAATACGATCGACGCCTGATCGGTCACCTCACGGATATCCGTGGTGAAGTGCAGGCGCTCGGCGTTGCGCTGCACGAGATCGGCAAGACCGGGCTCGTAGATCGGGATGTGTCCCTCGCGCAGGCGCTCGACCTTCTCGGGCAAGATGTCGCGGCACACGACGCGATTGCCGAGCTCCGCGAAACACGCGGCGGACACGAGCCCGACATAGCCGACTCCGATGACACCGATCACAGGGGGATTGCTCATGCGACTGAGCTTACCCACTCGGCGCGGGTCCGCTCATGCCCGGTGTGTCACCAGACCGGATTGGCCACCCGGGTGACGCGCTCGCAGTCGCTGGCGGCGATGTCGCCAGGCTGGAGCAGGACGGTATCGACGCCAGCGCCGCAGCGTACACGGTCGACCTGACCGTCGAAGCGCGAGAGGTCGATGTGGTCGGCGCGCGCTGTGCCCACCAAGCGATCGGCGCCGGCACCACCGCGCTGCCACGCAGCGGTCGGCGGCGCGTAGAGCGTGGAGATGACGTGCACACGGGAGCGATTGCCGGCCGCGTCGCGAACCTGGACGAACACAACGTGCCAGCCCTGCGCCTCGGGGAGCACTGTGGTCGTGCGCGCGGTACGCGCCTTCCATGCGCCCCAGCGTCCGTTGTCGCTTGCGACCCGGACCTGCGTCACGCCGACCGCATCGGTGGCACGCACCACGAGCGAGAGCGTCCGCTTGCTCGTGCGCGCTGCGGTGGCGATTCGACCGATGACAGGCGCGACGCGATCACCAGCAGCGTTACCCGCACCCGGATTGACGACGGGTGGTGTGGGCGAAACTGGCGTCGCGGGCTTGGGTGTCGGGGCGGGCGCGGGAGTCGGCCTGGGCGTGGGAGTCGGCCTGGGCGTGGGAGTCGGCTTGGGTACGGGCGCCGGAGCGGCGGGAGCGACGCGCTCGATACGCACGGTCGCAGCAGCGGAGACGTTGCCGGCGGCATCGCGCACTTCGACGAGCAGCACGTGCACTCCGAGGCGATCGGCGAGCGTGTGGTTGAGCGGGCTCGCGAATACGCGCCAGGGATACTGCGTGCCGTCCTCGGTCACGCGCACTGCGGCCACGCCACGATCGTCGCTTGCCACGATGGCCAGCGAGATCGGGTTGACGGTGGTGCTCGCCGGGCCGGTAGCGCTGGCGATGACGGGAGCGGTCTGGTCGGGAGCGCCGGGCACCGGGCCACCGCCGCCTACGCCGGGGGTGAGCGGTGCAGTGCCGCCGAGGGGCCCGCCGCCACCGAAGTCTGCACCGGCGTCTAAGAAACCGGCGGGCGGTCGCACGACCACGCCTCCTTGGATGAGGTGGATGAGCCCTTGGCGGTCCACGGAGATGCCGTGCACGCGTTGGCCGGCTACGGTGCGCGCCTGCACGGTGCCACGCGCACTGCCGTCCTGCCCGAAGCGCTGCACCTCGACCGAAGTGGCCGGGATGCCGGCGACGGTGCCGTCGTAGTAACACGACGTGCTGATGGCATAGATCTCGCCACGCGGTGAGAGTGTGACGTCGTACGGTGCGGCGAGCTTGCCGGCCCGATTGCACGTGCCGTTGCGGCCGTCCGCCGCCTGGTTGCCCATCACGAGCACGGCGGTGTACGTACCGTTGGCGGTGCGATCGAAGCGGTGGATGCGCGAGTTGAGGATATCGGCGACGAACACCCGTCCACCGTCAGCGGTGACCGTGACGCCGGTGAACGCGTTGTACGCCACGCCCACAGCCCAGGAATCCGCAGCCGTACCGAAACGCGTGACGTAGGAGCCGTCGGCGTGGTACTTGACGATGGTGTTGTCGGTGCCGCGATCGGTGGCCCACAGCCCCATCGACATGTAGATGTCGCCGTTGGCGTCCGTGCTGAGGAACATGCCGCGCGGGTTGTAGATCGCACCACCGCCGTTCGCGCCCGGGAAGAGGTTGAGATGCCATGTGCGGTCGATCTTGTATGAGCCGTCGGCCTGGCGGTTGAACCGGTAGGGCGTGCGCTCGTCGTAGTGGATAACGTAGAGGTAGGAGCCGTCCGGTGACGGCGCCACATCGGTGGCGAGGTTGAGCGTGGTGCCGTCGCCCGCAAATACAAGTGGAGCGATTCGCTGCAGATTGCCGACCGCGTCGGTGATGCGGATGTGGTGGTAGAGCCGACCATTGGTGGTCTTGGAGCACGGCATGTAGGACCAGCCATGGGCATCCATCTGGCCCGAACCGCGTTCGGTGCCGCTTCCGCCACACTCCTCCGGGCTCGAAGCCCACTCAGCAGCGCTGGCCGCCATCGGCAGAGTCAGCGCGAGCAGCGCGATGCCCAGGGGGAGCAGAAGTCGGAGTGAACGCAGCATCCACTCCAGTGGACGACACGATCACAAACGCGTCAAGCATATTCACGATCCTCAAATTGCGCCTCGTGGGGCGGCCCGCTAGACGTACGGCTTCACACCGTTGGCGATGGCAAGCATCGTCTCGTTAGAGAGGTTGTTGAGCACCGAGTTGGAGATCCAGTAGGTGCCCGTCCCCTCGCGCCACGCGACCACGTGGAGTTTGGTGCCGTTGAAGAAGAGCTTGTAATTGCGATTGCCAACACGGGTCTCGCGCGTGGGACTGTCGAGGATGGGCGGGTCGGGCCAGTTAGTACCCTGCAGGCCCCAGTAATCGCCCTCGCCTGTCTGTGCGACGAGGCGGTATGCGTCGTAGTTGCCCTTCTCACCCTTGGCGATCTTGTAGCTGCGGACCTCCTCGTAGCTCGAGGACTGCTCGCGCACCGTGGGGTACAGTACCGGGAATGCGAGCTTGCCGACGGTGGAGAAGTCGTCGCGTCCGTACTCGGCGTCGGCGGTGACCCGCGCGGCGGCCTTGATCGGCACTGCGTTCGCCTCGTTCTCTTCGCCACCGCTCGGACCTTCGTCCGCGCCCACGACGCTCCCGGAGCCGGCCTTCACATCCGTGCCAGTCCGACCAACCACCACGAGCAGCTTGGTGGTGAACGCGTTGGACACGTCCTTGGCCTGCACCGACGAGCCCGAGATGCTGGCGGAAAGTGCCTCAGCGGCCGGCTTGGAACCGTTGTCCGCGTAGAAGATCTTGGTGTTCGCGTAGTTGGAATTGTCCGCGTTGGATTGCTTGGGATCGACTTTGTAGCCAACGCCAGTGAGCTTGCTGGCCATGCCGCCCGCTGCGCCACCCACGCCGCTCCCGTTGAGCACCGTGACGGAGATCGTCGCGGGATCCGGTACGGCCGGCGGCGCCGCAGCATTCGATTTGTCGGTCACAACGGGCTCGGCATTTGCCGGCTGCTTGCCCACGAGCTGATCGGCCGACGCCTCACGCGCCTTGGCGCTTGGTGACAGGAATGCCTTCACCGCCGCATCCATCTTGCCCTGCTCGTACTCGACGATGCTTTGCTCACCAGCGGTGCCCGTCGTTCCGTCGTACTCGATCTGGTACACATCCTTCGCCTCAAGTGCAAGCGCGAGACGCAGGTAGTTGTAGAGCACGCCGGCAGGCACCTCGCCGCCGCCCGCAAGCACTGTGGTGTTCTTACGGAACACGCGAAAGAGCCCGGGAATGTTGGACGCCACGCCCTTGGCCCCGAGCTGCTTCTTGAGCCCAGCGAGCACCTGCTGTTGGCGCGCGATGCGGTTGAAGTCGCTTCGTCCGTCGTGGCGATAGCGTGCGTATTGCAGGGCCTGCTTGCCGTAGAGGCGCTGGTACCCGGCATCCACGTCGATGGCGGCTATACCCGTGTTCTCACCAATCAGGTAGTCGCGGTCGACGTCGACCCAGATGCCGCCGAGCGTGTCGACCACGCCACGGAAACCCTTGAAATCGATGTCCATCGTGAAGTTCACGTCGAGCCCTGTGACCTCCTTGATCGTCTTGACGCTCAGCTCGGCACCACCGAGCGAGTACGCGTCGTTGATCTTGGACTGACCGTGCCCGGGGATGTTCACGTACAAGTCACGCGGGATGGACAGCATGCTGATCGACCTGTTCTGCGGATCGAGCCGCACGAGGAGCATGGTGTCGCTGCGGCGATCGTCATCACCGGTGCCAGTGCGATGGTCGCTACCGAGCACGAGAATATTGGTGGGCTTGCCGGCGAGCGGCTTGGCCAGCTGGCTCTGCGTCGCGCGCTGCTCCGGCGTCTCCGCCTTCACCAGGTCGTTGATCTCCTGCTTCGCGAGGAACGCAACAGCGGCAACAGCACCCAGTACCACGGCGAGCAGCACGAGCAGAATGACCCCCAGCCGACGCAGCCAACGGCGCGTGCGCTTGGGGGGCTCGCCGCCGGGGTTCGACTCACCGAAGGGGGCGCCGGGACCGGTGTGCGTCACGATCGGACGCTCGCGTGTGGGAGGAAGTGGTGACATAGGGGAGTGCCGAGCGCGACGACCTCACCGTCACGATCTACCGGAAACTATAGAGCATGGGTCCCGGACGCCCACTCGGCCACCCGGTTCGTACGGCACTCAGTGGTGCTTCAGCCGCGCTCGAGCAGCGAACGCGGCTCGTCACGCCGGTCGTCGAGCGCGTGCGGCTTGACCCGCCCTGCGAGCTGCTCTGTGTCGCGTGCGACCGCATGCAGGAACGATAGCAGCATGAGCCTGTACATCCGCAGCGAGCGGACCGTCACCTTCTCCTGCGGCCCATGGTGCCCCGACCCGACGGGGCCGAACTCGACGCTCGGGATGCCGCGTTGGAGAAAGTACGTGCCGTCGTTGGTGCCATCGCGCCCGACGAGCTGCACCTCCATGTCGGCGTGCAACTCAGCCGCAGCACGCAGGTGGGCGAGGAAGGGATCCTTGGACGAGACCTTCGCGGGCGGACGTCGGTACATCTCGGTGACGCGGCACCCGGGTACGGCGAGCGACATGAGCTCCTCCCGTACGCGCTCGACCGGCTGCTCAGGCATGAACCGGATGTCGACGTCCATGATGCAGCGCTCGGGCACCTGGTTGATGCGGTCGCCGCCGCTGATGCGGCCCAGGTTGATCGAGGGACGATCGTAAAAGCGCGAGCTCTCCTGCGCGAACGGCAGCAGCTTGAGCCGGTCGAAGATGTCCATCGCACGCTCGATCGCATTCACCCCGAGCCAGGGTGTCGCGCCGTGCGCGCCGCGTCCCTCGACGTCGATACGCACATCCAGCACACCCTTCGCCTGGATGCCCACATGCAGATCGGTGGGCTCGCCGCAGACGACGAAATCCCCCACGAGCCCACGGTTGACGGCCGCTTCGGTGCCGCGGATCTCCTTGGGCTTGTCGTCCTCCTCATCCGGCACACAGATGAGGCGCACCTTGATGCCGAGCGGCTCGGCGAGCGCCGCGAGGTCGGACATCACCGCGAACATTGCCGCCGTGGCGCCCTTCATGTCGTAGGCGCCGCGTCCCCAGAGGAACTCACCGTCGACGAACGGGATGAACTGGTCCTTCTTGGCCGGCACCACGTCGAGGTGCGCGTGCAGCACGACCGTGACCGGCCCCTCCCCCACGGTCGCCTCAAGCACGGGCAACCCGTCGAGGTCGAACGTGCGGGCGCTGATGTCGTGTCCTTCGAGCCAGCCGAGCGCGAAGTCCGTGCATGTGCGGATGCCCTCGTCGCAGGAGGAGTCAAAGGACATGAGCCGTTGCGCGAGCTGCAGCTCGTTTGCTGAGCTGAGCGCGATCGGACACGAGTCGAGGGACACGGCGAGCTGTTCAGGATGGAGTTGCACTGCGGGCTACCGTACCCGATCGCGGCGCTGATGGATCGTCTCGGCGCGTGCTGTCACGCGACTCGCGCGTTGAAGCGGCGCGTGAGCGTCGCGCCTCCGGCGTCGACACGGACGATGACAGTGATCTGCTGCCCCGGGCGCAGCGCCTGCTGGACCCGTGCGTTGTAGGCGAACCAGGCACGTCGCGGCGAGCCTGCGCCCCGCACGTGCGACGTGCGCGTGACCGTCTTGCCTGTGTGCAGCACCTTCGAGCCGAGCAACACCGTCACGCGGGTTGTGGCGCGTGGCAGGTTCGCGGCGTAGCCGATGCGCAGCCGCACGTCGCGTCCGCGACCGTTGAGTCGCCCGGAGGTCACCCACGCCCCGAGGCGCGGAAGGATCGTGTACGAGCGGTTCGCGCTCGTGTAGCGCTGGCCGCTCGGCGCGATGGCGACCACGCGCCATGTGTACGTGCCGCCCTGCCATGCCTGGGCGGGATGCGCGAGCGAGCGACGCGTGGCGGCGATGTTCTGATCAAAGGTGCGGGCCCCCTGGCGCACGAGCACGCGCTCGGCGCGCCACCCGAGCGGCAGCTTCCATGTGAGCGTGGGCGGTGCAGCCAGCTTGACCCGGTTTCCGGGCGTGAGCACCGTGGCACCAGTTGCCGTCGGCGCGCTCGGGCCGCTCGTGCCAACTCCGAGCGCGGCTTGCGCATTGACGATGCCGCCACTCACTGTGCGTCCGCGGAGCGAGGGCGTCGGCTGAGCCGAGGCGATGAGTCGACCACGCAGGTCGTCGGGCGTGATCGAGGGATTGGCAGCTGCGACGAGCGCTGCCGTACCCGCGACGATGGGCGAGGCGAACGATGTGCCACGCACAGAACGGAAGCTGTCACCTGGCGACGCGACGAGGATCGCCTCGCCCGGCGCGGCGATGTCGACGGTGGTCGCGCCGAAGTTCGCCCAGCTCGACCCGGCACCTGCCTGCGAGCTTGAGGTCACCGACACGAGATTCGGCAGGTCATAGCCCGACGGGTAGTCGGGTGTGTCGGGATCGTCATTGTCGAGGCCGGCCCCGTTCGCGCCGTTACCGGCGGCCACCACGACGAGCACGCCGTGGTCGTTGGCGTACGCGATCGCGTCCTGCTCGGCCTGGGAGAAGCACGATGCCCCAGGACCGCAACCCAACGAGATGTTGATGACGTCTACGCCCTGGTCTGCTGCGTAACGGATGGCGTTGAGGTAGCCGCTCATCGAGAACGACGTCGCGCTGTCGCGGTAGACCTTGAGCGGGAGGATGCGCGCATCCGGGGCAACACCGGCGATGTCCGTGCCATTGGACGCGATGACGCTCGCCACCTGGGTGCCGTGCCCAACGCGGTCGACGGTCGCACCCGTCGATGAGCCCGAGAAGTCCTTGCCGGGAAGCACACGCCCCGCGAGATCTGGATGGGTGGCGTCCACACCGGTGTCGATCACGGCGACCACGGCGCCAGCGCCGGTCCCCGTTCGCCAGGCTTCCACACCGTCAATATCCATGTCAGAAGGCTGCGCGAGTGACCATTGCTCGTCCAGACGCGGTGCGCGCGCCGGACCGCCTGGGGTCGCGGTCACAGGTGGCGGTGTGGGCGTGGCCGTGGTGGTAGTCGGGGGCTGAGATGTAGTGCTCGTCGTGCCCGTCGTGGTGGTAGTGGTCGTGGTCGCTGTCGTCGTGGTAGTAGCCGTTGGGGGTGGCGTGCCGCCACCGTTGCCAGGACCTGGGTCAACGACAACGGTGGGATCACCATCGCCGCCGACATTGGCGTAGGGGACACGAGCGATCACCGGTTCGACGGCCGTCGCTCCGGCAGCGCCGAAGGCTGACTCCGCGTCTGCCGCTGCCACATCATCATCGAGCCGAACCTCGTACCAGCCGCCCGGAAGCTCGCCACTGATCTTGCCCGCACCACCGATGCGGTCAGCCGCTCGCCCGAGGGCCTCGGTGCGGGGCGCACCGCTCGCCCGCTTGGGAACCTGCACGAGCCATCGCTCGTGGGTTCCTTCGAACACCAGACGTCGCCCTGTGGTCGTGTCCGGGCCCTCACCCGAGACGCCAGCGATCTGCGCGCCAACGACAAACACCGTGACGAGCAGGAGGAATCCGAGTGCTGGGCGCACGACTCGATGTCGCGATGGGCGCATGCCCTGCGCATCGGCAGGTATGGACCCGACCTGAAGCTCCGATCAGACCTCGACGGCAGTGTCGCGCACGAGCGCGGCCGCAACGGCGCGCGTGTCGCGTCCACCGTCGATCCACGAGGAGAGCTGGCGGTTCGCGCCTGTGCGTTCGAGCATGCCGCTGACCTGATCAAACCACTCGCTCGAACCGAGACGTCGTGCCATCGGTTCAGTACGGTTGAGCATCTGTGCGACGAGCTGACGCGTCGGCACGGTGGTATCGGTGGCAAAGTCGATCATGTCGCCGTCGAGTCCGTACCGCGCGGCGCTCCAGCGATTCTCCTCGATGAGGATCATCGGCACGTCTGCGGGGAGCGGAGCGCCGGAGTCGAAACGGTCGCCGTGGTATGCCACGAGTGCCTGGACGAGAGCAGCCAGGCCGGTGGTATCGCGGAGCCGGGTCTGCGCATCGCAGATACGAATCTCGATGGTGCCAAAATCCGGGTGCGGGCGCACGTCCCACCACAGGTAGGTGTGATCAGGGATGTGCCCCGTTTTCGCACCACGCGCGAGCAGCGACTCATACTCGTCCCAGCCACCCTCCATGCGGGGCGGCATGCCGCTGCGGGGGAAGGCGTCGAAAATCTTGACGCGCGACGACTGAAGTCCCGTGATCTCTCCCTGCCAGAAGGGTGAGTTGGCACTCAACGCGAGGAGCAGCGGCAGGTCCTCGCGAATGGCGTTGAACACGTACATGCACTTGTCGGCGCTGTCGACTCCGACGTGCACGTGCAGACCGAAGATGAGCTCGCGGCGTGCTACCCACTGGAGCCGCGCGATCATGTCGCGGTACCGGGGCTTGTCGGTGACCGCCTGATTCTCCCAGCGCGAGACGGGCGTGGTTCCGGCCGACGCAATGACGGCACCGGCGCGCTCGGCGTGCTCGCTCACGAGACCGCGCAAGCGGCGCAGATCCGCGACCGCTTCAGCGACGTTGTCGCACACCACCGTGGCGGTCTCCACGACGCTCTGCATGAGCTCATGCTTGACCTGCGCGTGATGTTCGGACGGCAGCGAGGCGAGCAGTTGGTCGACGACCGGCACCAGCTCGAAGGTCACCGGATCGAGGAGCTGAAACTCCTCCTCCACGCCAAGCGAGTAAGCGGCTGAGCGTCCGTATCCACGAAGACGGCGGGCGGCAGGGCGTGTCGTGGGCGAGGCGAGTGCGACCATAGGGTGTCAGTTTCCCGACGCGTGATCTGAGCAAACGCGATTCGCGGCCAAAGCTATGGCCAACTATCCGAAAACGCACAACGCGCGTGTCAGCGTAATCGGAGCGCCTCGATCGAATCGGGCGAGGTGCCGCAACAGCCCCCTGCGGCATCGATCGGCAACCCGTCGATGAGCTCGCCCACGGCATCCGCCCATTGATCGGCATCGGCGAACGGCCACGCGGGCCGGGGACCCGAGGTATCAGGGATACCGGCGCTCGGCATGACCCACGCGCTGCCGCGCGTCGTGCACAACTCCTCGAGGAGCGGACGTATACCGATCGGACCCTCGCAACAGTTGAGCCCGATGTGGACCGTGGCGGGCGCCTCTGACGCGAGCTCGAGCACCCAGCGCGAGGCATCCGCGCCGGCGCTCGGCGATACGGAGCACCCGAGCCACAGTGGCGTGTCGACGCCGCTCGCGACGTCGACCCATGCCAGCAGTAGCGCATCGGCGATACGCCGGTCGGTGATGGTCTCGCACAGGACGGTGGGTGCATCGTTGGTGAGCAGCAACTCCAGATCGCGCCAGAACCCGCGTGCTTCGCTACCCACAGGTCCGATAGTGGCGAGCACGCGCGCATCGCCGTTATCTGCGGCGGCGGCCTCGCGCGCGCACGCGAGCGCGGCAAGCTGGAGCTGTGCGCGTCGGCGCTCGGAGGTGCGCAGATGGGCGAGGAAGCTGTTGGTCTGGATCGCGTCTGCGCCTGCCTCGAGGTAGGCACGGTGCGCGTCGATCACGAGGCGGGGTGCGCGGGCGCAGAGGTCGTCCACAGTCTCATCGCCATGGAGATGGTGCTGGAGAAGCGTGCCGTAGGCGCCGTCGTGGATCTGCATGCGGGGACGTTAGCGGGTCGGGCGGGTAGCACGAGTGCGATGGACCAACCTGCCTCCACCTCGGATGACCACGCGCGCTGGGATCCCGCGCCGCTCGAGGAGTCGCTCGGCGAGGATGCAAGCGTGCTCACAGTGAGCGTGGTCGATCGCGCGATGCGTGGTTGGTGGGACACGATGGCGCGTGTGGTCGGCGTGCCGGGGCGGCGCTGGGCGCATCACCTCCCGCACGCGAGCGGCCCGATCGTGGCGCGCATCGAGGGGCGCCCGATGTTCGACACTGCGGCGTGGGCGCGTTTCGTGTCGCTCATGCCCGGCGCCGTGGCGCTCCCGGGGCGCACCGCTGACATGTTCGGCGTGGCCCGCGCCGACGTGCGTCCACCTGCACGGGAACCTGCGCGACTGCTCGATCTGTGGCGTGCGCGACGCATGCGACACCGCCTGCGACGCGGCGAGTGCACGCTCGACGCCGACCTCGCACGCTTCGATGCCTGGCTCGACCGAGCGGTCGAGGCAGCTCTCGCGCCCGGCGAGGATGGCACGAAATGTGCGGAGCTTCCTCTATACGCGCTCGCAGCGCGGCTCGATTCGATGGCCGACACCTCCGTCGGATGGGAGGCGAGTGCACTCGTCGAACTGGCGAACGCTGAGGCACAGGCATGGGCACTGCGCGGGCTCATCGCGAGCGGCCTCCCGCCGGGAGCGGCCCTGCTCGAGCTGGCACGACTCACCTCCGGCGGCGGTGCTGCGTTGCCCGGGCACGTGGAAGCGCTCGAGACGATCGCGCGCGGGGCGGCAACGGATGCCCCAGGAGCCATCGACGCGTGGATGGAGGTGTACGGGTGGGCGTCGATGAGTGAGCTACGTCTCGAGGAACCCCCGTTCCGTGCGCGACGCGACGCTGTGGAGCGATGGTGTGAGCGGCTCCGCGAGGTGCCATCTGCCCGACCTCCGATGACCGCACCGGAACTTCCCGCAGGGCCGCCGGACCTGGTCGACGCGCTGCGTCGGGCCCGGTCGCTCGGCGCGCGACGTGAGCACATCGCACGCGAGCGCGCGCGAGCGCACGCAGCGCTGCGCGCATGCGCTTGGACCCTCGGTGAGCGGCTCACATCCGACGGCGTGCTCGAGAATGTGGCGAGCGTGTTCGATCTCTCCTTGCCAGAGCTGCTCGCGCTCGCGCGAGGCGGCGCGCCCGACCCGCGAACCTTGCCTGTGGCGCCTCATGCTCAACGCCCAGTACCTGCAGCGTCGTGCGCACATGGATCCGTACCAGTCCAAAGCGTCGGCATTCCCGCGAGCACCGGCGTCGCCTCCGGACCCACCGTGGTTCTGGAGCAACCTGATCCGGACACGGACGTCGACGGTGCGGTGCTGGTGTGTCGAGCCACGGACCCGGGCTGGCTCCCGCTCATGATGCGAGCGAGCGCCATTGTCACCGAGCGTGGCGGCCCGCTCGCGCATGCCGCCATCGTCGCGCGAGAACTGGGGATCCCTGCAGTCGTCGGCGTGGCTCAGGCCCGCGAACTCGCGCGCCAACACGGGTACGCTACAGTCGACGGGGCCGCCGGCACGGTCGACTTCGGCACCTGAGTCGCATCCCCCTTGGCAGCGCGCCCCACCCGTGTGACCGTGGACGTGAGCGCGCGTCTCGTGCTCCTCGTCGCCGATCCATCGCCAGGGGGAACTCCCATGCTCGTACGTCTGCTGCTCGGTCTCGTGACGGGACTCGTGATGATGATGCCCCGCGGACCGCGAAGCTCCTCGGTGCCGCCGCGCGAGGGACCGACCACCGGCCCGCCCGGCTCCGGTGACGACTGGACTCCGCTTCCGACCATGTTGCCAGCGCCGAACCGGGAGCTGCCGTCCACTCCTCCGCCGGGCTATCACGGAACGTGGCCTCCGGCCGATCCGAGCCTCCCGACTGATCCGCCGATTGCGAACCTGCCAAGCGGGCCTACACCCTCGCGTCCACGTGGTCCACTCTCGATCATGGACCAGATCAGGCTCTTTCGCGGGCTTATCCACCAAGGGTTCTCAATCACTGAAGCCGTGCGGGTGGTGCGCACAGTGGATGCCGTCATCGGTTCGCAGCAGCTCACGCCGAAGGGTCCAGGGCTGCGGGTTGAGGCGCAGACCGCGAGCGACAGCTCCAGCTACGAAGCGATCCTGCGCATGGCAGGTACGCTGCCTATCGACGGGCGACCTCAGGTCTGAGATCGCGCACACTTCAGAGTCGGACCGCCGGTGCCGATGAGCACGGTGGATGTCCACATCGCTCACTGATCCATTGCTGCTCACGGGGATCATCGCCGGTACCGCTGGCTTGACGCTCCTCGCACACGCGCACACACAATCGCGCCTGCTGCGCCGCCGCATCGCGGCCGGTGTAGGCACGCCGATCATCGACGCGCCAACCGGGCTGTACTCCCCCGAAGCGGCTCGCCAGTGCATCCGCGCTGAAGCGAATCGCGCCTCGAGGCTTGAGCGACCGCTCGACCTGTGGATCGGAAGCGCCAGTGACGCGGAGCAACTGGACGCGCTGGGTCGCGAGCTCGTGTTCTCGCTCCCAAGCGGGATGACGGGCATGCGCCTCGACCCCCGCCGCGTGTGTCTCGTGTCGTGCGCGGACGTCGTCGCGCCCATTCACGAACTCGACGCGCTCACGTGGGACCATCGTCGCATCGTCGCCGACGACGATGCGATGCACCACACCATCGCTTTCCTCGCGGAGGTATCCCATGGCTGACGTGTTCGACATCGCGGCGAGCATCACCGGCACCGCCGTATTCGGCGCGAGCATCGTTGCGCAGGTGCGCACGCATCGGCTGCGCACACACTGGACCCGGAGCGGGCTCGGAGTCGAGGAGTGCGCTACGGGCCTCGCGTCCATCGCTGCCGCTCCCTTGCTGTTTCCCGCCGAGCTCGAGACCGCACAAGCGACGGGCACCGAGCTCGCGGTGCTCGTCATGCGCCGCTTCACCGAACACCCCGAGCAGTTCGGTCGACGTCTCGCGGCATCGACCCGCGCCCACGAGACCGGCTGGCGGCTCGACTACGACCTCTTCGCTGTCACCATCGTTGTACGTGATCGGGATGAGGCGGTACTCGCTGCGGCGCGCATCGGCCATGCCGCGTGCGGCGAGGAATCGAGCCGCGATCTGCGAGTGGGTATTGCGATGTGCCCGGTCGACGCAACGGATCTGCTCGACGCGGCGGATATCGGCATGCGGCGCATGCGCGGATTCGGGCTACTGGATGCGGTGGCCGTGCAGCTGCGTGCACACGATGCCGTTCAGCCGGTATCGCTCGTGCGACCCGCCTGACCTTCAGCCGCCGAGGTAGAACAGTCGACGAAGCGAGAATCGCGTCGATCGCCAGACGAGCCGCGCGTTCGCGAGGGCCCACGCGATACCGAGCACCGGCAGCACGGGCACGGGCGAACCTGCACCGATCGTGATGACGAGCGCAACGGCGAGGGCACACCCGACACGTCCAAGCGGCTGCCAGAACAGATGCGTCAGCCCGAGCAGCAACCCCAGCGCGATGACGTCGACGAGCCCGAGCACCCAGGTGCCCGTCGCCACCGGGATGTGCAGCACGACGTAATCGACCTGCGCCACGGCAGACGCGGGCACGCGCAGCACCGCCTGCACCCGCTCGGTTGCCGCCGAGTCAGATGTCACGCCACTCAGCAGGTCGTTGGTGATGCCACCACGCACACTGTGCGCATCGGAGATACCGGCAGCGAGCAGGACCGGGAGCGCCCACACGGCGCGGCGCAGAGCACGGGCTGCGGCGATGCCCACGAGCACGGCGCCATAGGCGGCGGGCACCGTGGCCGCGACGAACTCGCCTCCATGTATGACCCCTGCACCCAGCGCGAGCAGGAGCGCGCCACCGGCGAGGATCGGGGCGGTCGCAGAACGCGCGAGTGGAGCCGTGCAGGCGGCGAGCACCACGAGCGCGACGAGCACGGGAACGAGCAGGATCGCATCGGCGAGCGAAGCGGGCGCCACGTCTTGGACGAGCGCGCGCCACGGGCTCCATGTGGCAAGCCACACCACGAGCGGCAGAAGCGTGGCGCCAGGAAGCACGCGGCGCGCGAGTGCGCTGAACCGCGGTCCGTGGCGATCGGCATCGCCAAAGAGACGGTCACGTTGTTCGACCAGCCGCGGCGGCAGCGCACGCACGGTCACGCTGGCGCCGGAGGTCGATGGACCCCCGATGCTCCCGTCGTCGGGAGCGACGTCACGTGCGGCATGCGTCATCACCTGGATCCTCGGCAGCCGCGCCCGGTACCTTGACCAGCCAACGCATGTGCGATTTCCTGCAGCGATGCGTTCCCGTGCCCGCATACCCCTGCTGCTCATCACCTGGGCCGCGCTGATTGCTGCCGGATGCGGGTCGAGCAATGGCGCGGACCGACAGAACAGTGGCGATGGCACAGCTCAGACGACGACGGCCACGCGCACGATGACAGCTCCGGCCGAGGTCGCCTGCGGCGCGGTCCCTGGCGCGGTCGGCGCCGCGCCCTTCGACCGGAGCGCGACGGAGCGGCTCGTTGCGCGGGCTGCAGCACGCTCGACGCGGCTCGGCAACCGGTTCGAGCTCGAGGCGCGCATCGAGGTTCGTACAGGGCTGAGCGCCACGGCCTTCGTGCATGGGTACCGCACACCCGACGGCGACAGCGAGGCGTCCCTGCACTGGGGCGGCGCTGCGGGGCTACTGCTTCCCGATGCGACGGCGCGGATCGTCGACAACAACGTCTATCTGCGCATGAACGAGGGGCCGTGGAGCAACGAGGGCAGCGCCTCCGGCATCGCGCTCGACGTCGGCCACGAGCTTCTCCTCCACCCCTTTCTGCTCGAGGTGGCGGGCCGAGCCAATCGCAGCGACACCGCAACGATCGTCCACGACGTACCTGCGGCCGGCCTGCGTGCGTACGCCTCCACCGAGCGCCAGGGCATCGCCACCGATCTCCTCGTCGGCGCACGGTCGCTCACGCTCGTCACGCGGATCGCGGACGGCACGGTCACCGGCGACCGGTTCACGCTGGTCACCGCAGTGCCTGACCGATTTCGGCGCATTGCGCGAGGCAGCGTGGTCACGGTCTCCGCGTCGACGGGCTACTGCGCCCCCGCCGCCGCCGCGCGGCGCTCGATCACCGCGCCCGCGACCCCACACTGACATCGCATCCAACGAAGACCGAACGAGACCGTGCGCGTCGCGCCACGGTCTCGTTCGGGGGCATCTCCGGTGATCGAACCTGCTCGGTCAGTCGGCCTTCCACTTCGGTGGGGCCTTGGGTGCCTTGATGAGCACCACGCGCAACTGGCTGCGCACCATGGATCCGTTCTTGGCGCTCTTGATGTAGGCCTGGTAGGTGTACCGCTTGGTCTTCAACCGCCGCTCGGCTGCGTTCAGCTTCCACACCGTGCCGGCTCCCTGCTCACCCGACTTGACGAGCTTGAGGTAGCGCGTGCCGGCCCTACTCGTCACCTTGATGTACGAGCGGGTGAGGTTCACGTCGCCGACGTGTGACAGCTTGATCCGGTAGGCGAAGACGGTCAGCTTGGACGAGGCGATCGTCTGCACCTTGACGCCGCTGTTCACGTAGGCGGCAGTACCCAAGTTGAGATTGGATCCATCACCGAACACTGTGCCGTTGACCTGGTCGCCGATGTCACCAACCGTGGTCTCGTCGCCCTTTTTATCAATGGCAAACGAGCGCACCGCGCTGACGAGCTCTGTGTCGCCGGTGGCCGCCTTGGACACGACCTGCCAGTAGTAGACCTTGTCCGCTTCGAGCGCGAGGAGCTGGTCGTTGCCGACCTGGTCAGCACCGGTTGCCCACTTGTTGCAGCCCCAGTGGAAGCCACCGCCTGAGGAGGCCCAGACGAACTGGCGGCAGAACCGCACCGTCTTGGTCATGCCGGGGTCGGACGCGAGCAGCACCCACTTCGGCTGCTCAGCCTTGCCGTTTACGTCCTTGCCCGGATCGAACTGCACCATGGGTGCGAGCTCGAGATGATCGAAGTGTTTTCCGTCGACTGGCTCGACCAGCGTCGCCTTCGAGGTCACTGCAGGCGTGGTCGCCGGAGTCGTGACCGCAGGCGTCGCGGTGGTGGTCGTCGTGGTGGTCGTGGTGGCTGCCGCGCCGACGGCCGTAGAGGGTAGCGTGAGCAGGGCGAGGAGCGTGAGGCCTGCGGCCATCCGCCGACCCTTCCGCGTCGTGTACATCGAGTTGATCACTGCACCGTGATCCATGGTCGTACCTCCCAGGTGTCACACGCTGCGGCCGCCTGGCGGCCCCTTCCATCCGGGGCCTTGACGTGAACGTGTCCATCCGGTCATCGCACTGGCCGCAGCTGTTGTTGCAGCGAATGTCGCTTCGGTGCGGGGTTTCGTTGCGATTCGACCGCGCCGTGGCCCGTTCCGGACCCAGCTATGGCGACACTGGCCCACTCCACCCGGCAGCTTTGGTATATTCCCGATCGACCCATTTCGGCCCTCCGAAGCGGTCGCGCGAGGATGCTCCCCAGCTTCCGTCCGCGTGCCGGCCACGTGTGCCGCCGACCGAGCTCCCCGCGCGGTCGTCGAACAACGGAGATGACGTTCAACATGAACGGATCGAGTGCGCTCGCAGCCGGATGGCTGCTGCTGCTCACCTCCGCCGCCCTCGCGGTGGCAGGGGTACTCCTCGGCGGCCTGTTGGATGCTCGATTGCTCGGCGGCCTCGCAGGCGGCATCGCTGGCACCATCCTGGGATTTGTTCTCGTCTGGAAGCGTTATGTGATTCCAGCCAACGAGGAGGACCGGCACCGGGACTACTCCGGTGTGCGGAAGGTAGAGGACGATGACGACGATGACTGGTGAGCAGGTGAGCAGCGATGGCCTCAGCGTCCGCGCGCTCCTGGCGCACGCCGCTGGCAGCTTGATGGCGCTGGCGATGCTGCCGATCTGCCTCGCGATCGGCGTGCCGTTCGCTGGCTGGGCCATCGGTGCAGGCGCCGTGGTTGCCAACCGGCTCGTCCACGCGCTCGTTGCGTACTGTGTGCGGGACGCATCACTCATGGTCGCGCTCGGCTCCATGGGCTTTTCGATGATCTTCCGCGCCATGCTCACCGCGATGATGCTGTTCTTCGTCGGCGCGCAGATCGGCGCAGGCGGCGATGCGCCCATCGGGCTGGACCGTCCGGACCTGGCCCGCGTTGCCACGATCATCTTCTTGCTCGGCTTCACGCTCGACGCGGGCATCGAGGCCCTGCGTCGCGCCGCTGACAAAGATCACCTCGACCGCATGATTCCCGCCACGCCCCAGGAGACCACGGCATGACCACCGCCACGTCGTCCACGCCGATCACCGAGCCGGACCTGGTTCCGGTGCCGCCAACCCCGTCGCCCAACGATCTGGGTCCTGAGCAGCAGCCCGGCCTGTTCGGCAAGCTCTTCTTCCCTGTGGGCGCACTCATCCTCATCGCGTGGGGCATCATGATCGCCCTCAGCGATCCGGTGCCGAAGGTTGATTTCGACCCCACGCAGGAGTTTAAGCTGGAGCCGCTCTTTGGCACCTACGACGGATTCTTCTCGATCAATAAGGGCGTCGTGTACCTGGCTATCGCGGTGCTCGGCTCCGTGCTGTTCGCCTGGTACGTCAACCGCAAGGTCAAGGGCAGCCTCACGCAGAACAGCAAGACCCAGAGCGCCGTCGAAGGCGTCTACGAGTTCGCGTTCGACAACATCGCGAGCGCGCTGCCGGCCGGCAAGCTGTTCAACCGCTACATGCCGTTCGTCGCCTCGATCTTCGTCTTCGTGTGGCTGCTCAACATGACGAGCTTCGTGCCGCTGCCGCTCAACTCGCACCACAACATCGGCGACGTCGACTTCATCTACGCGTTCGGCGTCTACGCGGTGACGAGCAACATCTTCTGCACCATCACGCTCGCGTTCCTGACCTTCCTCGTCTACCACTACGAAGGCGTCAAGGCGCACGGATTCGTGGGCTATCTCAAGACGTGGAGCGCCGGCCAGAAAGGCCCCGTGCTCTTCCTTGTCTATCCGGTTGAGATCCTCACCAACCTAGTGCTCAAACCGATCTCGCTCGCGGTGCGCCTGTTCGCCAATATGCTGAGCGGCCACGTGCTCATCCTGCTGATGATGGCGCTGGCCGGCATCGTCGGCGGTGCCATCGTCACGAGCATATTTGCCCAGACCGCTGGCGTGGCCGTTGCGCTCGCCTTCTACCTGTTCGAGATGGGCCTCGTGGCCTCGCTCCAGGCCTTCATCTTCGCCGTGCTGAGTGCTATCTACATCGGCTCGGCGGCGGAGGAGCACCACTAGGGGCTCGCCAGACCACAGTTATTCGACCAAACGAACGAAAGGCAAGGACAATGGAACCCGAAGCAGCCAAGGCGCTCGCACTCGGCCTCGCGGCCGGTCTCGGCGCGATCGGCCCAGGCATCGGCGTGGGCTACCTCGTCGGCAAGACGATCGAGGGAACTGCTCGCCAGCCGGAGATGGGTGGCCAGCTCCGCGGTCTCATGTTCCTCGGCCTCGCGCTGACCGAGGCGATCACCTTCTACGCGTTGGTGTTCGGCCTCCT
>Ga0105047_10007116_pt1 | contig 18922 bp, 22 predicted proteins | sample MAT04_FD_78384 | JGI IMG/M metagenome (GOLD analysis project Ga0105047, IMG submission 78384) | Freshwater microbial communities from Lake Fryxell liftoff mats and glacier meltwater in Antarctica - MAT-04 (megahit assembly) | ecosystem: Environmental > Aquatic > Freshwater > Ice > Liftoff... | reverse complement strand
TTCATGCATGATCCAGTGGGCCAGCATGTGGCGCAGCGTGTCGCGGCCAGAGTCGGTCTGCGCCAGCACGTTGAGCTCTGCCAGCGCGGTGGTGGCCGTCAGCCCCTCTTCGTGCACGATCGCCACCACCGCTACGTCGATGTCGCTTTGCGTGACCTCGCCGCCCAGGATTTCGCACACTTCGTTACGCAAGTCCTCGTATCCACCGATCATGGCAGTCTTCCATCCTCGTTTGTCCGGCAGAAAACACCGGTTTATGGGGTCCAGACTAGCACCGCGACGGCGTCCATGTTTGATGTGCCGCAAACCCGACGGCCGCCGCCGCACTATGCTTTGCGGGCCAATCCCACCCCAAATCTGTCCAACCTTCAAGAAAGACATCGACTATCACGTGGCGGCCGACCTGACCGGCCAGGCCAACCAACTAGCAGCCTGTCGGACTTGGGACGTTGAAAAGCGAAAATCGGCCCCAACGAGGACAGTTCTTGCCGCATTCGCCGCCCCATAGCCCGGCTACGGGGCAAGAAGGCGGTGAAAAATGGACCGCTGCGGTCGATTTGCAGCCGACGATTCCCAGGTCCCACAGGCTGCTAGGCGTCACCCTGGAGGCGGACATCATCAAACAGAAGCTGCCGGAGAACAACGGCGGTTATCTGGCCTTGAACACCAAGGAGAACCCGTACGGCAAGAACGACAAACGCATGTACAGCGACCTGGCCTCCGAGCACCCGATCGACCTGGCACGCTACCAGGTGGCCAATTGCTACATGGGCCGCGCCGGCGGCATGGGCCTGATCTCGGGGCGCAAGGCGTTCCAGAAGCCCATGGCCGAGGGCGTGACTTTGCTCAATGCGATTCAGGACGTGTATCTGGCGAGCAATATTGGAGTGGCTTGAGGTCGGCCGAGTGCAGCGCGACTCGCTGCCGCGCCAACAACATCTCCGCAGGGACCGCCCGGCAAGCTCCCGCTCAAGCACCTGACTGCGCCGTTCATCGGCGCTCTTAGTCGTGTTGAGCGCCTGGCACGAGCCGACTCACACCTCGAGAATGAACTTGCCGAAATGTCGGTTCTCGCGCATCGCGCGCTGCGCATCATGGGCGTCGGCCAAGGCGAAAACGCGATCGACCGGCATTGCGATGCTGCCTGCCTCCACGGCGGCCTTGAGATCGCCCCATGCCTTGTGCACCAGGGCCGCGAATTGCTCGACGCTGCGCATGCGAAACGAGGCGCCCAGCAACTGCAGGCGCTTTTTCGAAAGCAGATCCAGATCGAGAACGCCCGACGCTCCGCCCATCCGGCCGATCTGCACCCAGCGCGCGCCTACCGCGGCCAGCGCCAGATGGTCATCGATCGCCTTGGCGCCAATCATGTCGATGATCACGTGCGCGCCTTCGCCGCTGCTGGCTGTCAGCAGCACCTCGGCAACCGCGCCCTGCGCATAATCGATCGGATGGGTGATGCCTACCGCCGCCAGACGCGGGATCTTGGCGGCACTCGCGGTACCGGCCACAATTCCGGCACCCAACATGCGTGCAATCTGCGCCGCCGCGATGCCCACGCCGCTGGCCGCACCCTGAATGAAAATCGTCTCGCCGCTTTGCAGGCGGCCATTGCTCACCACCGCGTCGTGCGCCGTGAACAGGGCCACCGGCAAAGCCGCCGCCTGCACCCACGACAGAGCATCCGGGATACGCACGGCCAGGCGATGATCGATCAGCGCTTGCTCGGCATAAGCGCCCGAAGGCATGCCCATGACACGTTCGCCGATCGACCAGCCGCTCACCGCGCTGCCGACAGCGACAACCTCCCCGGCGGCTTCGAGCCCGGCAATTGGATGCGGCGGCTTGGTCGCCACTCGTGCGTAATGGCCTGCATTGCGCCCGAGGTCGGCACGATTGAGCCCGGCAGCACGCACCATGAGCTGCAAATCGTGCGGGCCCGGCACCAAATCGGGCAGGTCGGCAAAACGTAGCTGCGCACGACCATCCCTTTGTTCGATCAACCAGGCTTTCATCGGCGCGCCCCTGATTCAGAAATCGTGGTCCAAGCCCTTGTTACTCTGCTTCTCGAAACATGCATCTTCGCAGCCGGCCGGGCTTTCACGCGGTCCTGATTGCAAGTGCACTTGTTTCCTGCTGCCTTCACGGCATGATCTCGCCACCGTTGGGGTGCAGCAGCTGCCCGCAAAAGTAACGCGCATCGTCGGAGGCCAGGAACACGAAGGCAGGCGTCATGTCTTCGGGCGTTCCCAGGCGCTTCAAGGGCAGGCTGGCCGCGTGCGCCACTTTGACGTCTTCGGGCAGCGGGTCGAAGCCGGTATCGACCAGACCCGGCGCCACGCCGTTGACCAGTACGCCGTAGGGCGCCATTTCCTTGGCCAAGGCGCGGGTAAAGGCGATCAGGCCACCCTTGGCGGTCGAGTAGGCGGTGTAGTTTTCGCGCCCGATGTAGCCCAGTTGCGAGCACAGGTTGATGATCCTGCCGGACTTCTGCGCCATCATGTGGCGCGCCGCCGCGCGTGAGCAAAGGAAGCCGCCGCGCAGGTGCACCGACATCATGTTGCCCCAATCTTCGACACTCATCTCGACGATCGGCTGCGGGCGCTGGATGCCGGCGTTGTTGACCAGGATGTCCAGGTGCCCGAAGCTTGCGATCACCTGCGCGAAACCGGCTTCGACCTGCGCCTCGCTGGTGACATCGCATTTGAGCGCCAGCGCACGCACGCCATGTGCCTCGATCGCGGTCATGAGGCTCACGGCTTGGTCGTCGCGGGCGACGTAGAAGATCGCCACATCCGCGCCCTCATCGGCATAGGCCAGCGCCACCGCGCGGCCGATGCCGGTATTGCCACCGGTGATGAGCGCGGTGCGCCCGGCCAGACGTTTCGAATTCATTGGACTATTCTCCTGTCACTTCCGGTCACTGCGTGACATCCTCCCCGAGGGAGCGCATCGGACCACCCACCTGTGACTGCGTGACATCCTCCCCGATACAGAAGGAGCGCTCATGCAACCTCCCTGAAAAGACGCCCCCAGCCGGCAACCCGCCTGGGGTCGACGGCTGCCAGTTTGAGGCATTTCCAGACCGCGGTTGAAATGCTGTCATAGATCGGAATGCCGATCTCGCGTTCGAGTTGCTCCACCAGGGGCGCAGCTTTCAAATTGGTGCACAGCGGAATGATGGCGTGCGGCCGCGCCTGCGCCACGGCACGCACCATTGCAATGATCTCCTCATCGGACACTTCGGAGAACGAGAAATTGTGCGACAGCCCGAGATGGCGTTCGGCCACCACGTTGAAACCGGCGCGCGCATAGTTGGCGTCGATGCGCTCCTGCACGTCATCGGTGTAGGGCGTGACGAACGCGATATCGCGCGCGCCGGTGGCCTTGAGGATTTCGTTGATCGCAAGCACCGAGGTGCCGGCGGGAATGCCGGTGCGCTCGGTGATGCGCTGGCACAGCTTCTCGTCAGTGTCGAACCCCAGCCAGGACGACGAGGTGCCGTTCCATGCAATCGCGTGCAGCTCGGCATCGGCCAGCAGTTCGGCGGCGGCCAGGATATTGCTATCGTCGAACTGCTTCAAGGCGCTGTCGTTGAGCGCGATCTGGGTCACGCGAAAACGGCCGAAGTGCGCGCTGGCATCCGGCAGGCCCGCCAGCATCATGCTGGTGATCGGCTCCAGCGCAGTGTTCGACGAGGGCGTGAGCATGCCGATCAGGGTGCGTTTGCGGTGCATTCAGGCTTTCGATTCAAATGCAAAGAGTCAGTGCAAGGGACATGCCTGAAATTCAGGCGCCGAGCGCTTCGGCCAGGTCAAAACCGGCCGGCGCCTGGCCACGCATGTCAAGGCCGGCCTCGACCTCGGCCAAGTGCGCCAGCATCAGGCGTGCGGCACGTGCACCATCGCCCTGCGTGATCGCTGCAACGATGGCCACATGGTCGTTGCCACGGCAGGCCGGCAGGTCCGGGCTCTCATACAGGTAGATGATCAGGCTGGTCAAGGTTTCCATCTCGCGCAGCAGGCGCAGCATCAACGCGTTGCCGGCCAGTTCGGCCAGCAACAGGTGGAACTGGCCGGTCAGGCGAATCAGGGCGCGCTGATCCGCGTGCGCCAGGGCGTCGGCTTCCTTTTGCAAATGGCCGTTCAGACGCGATACAAGCGTACGCTCGGCACGCGCGGCGAGGGTTTGCACGATCGCTGGTTCAAGCAGGCGCCGCACCTCGAACACCTCGCGCGCCTGCTGCTCGGTGGGCACGCTGACGAACGCGCCGCGATTGGCGTGCAAGGTGACGATACCTTCGTGGGCCAGGCACGTGAGCACCGCGCGGATGCGCGCGCGGTTGACGCCGAAAATGCCGGCCAGACGCTCTTCGATCAGCTTGGTGCCCGGCGGCAGCCGGCGCTCGACCACCGCCCGCATGATGCGTTCGACCATCTCGTCTTGCGTGGCCGGGCGGGCTGGTATCGATTTCGGTGACATGGCGGGCGATTGTAATGCGCGATTTGGCGGCGCCAGCACAGACGCCTGAACGGCAGGCGGCAGCCTCAGTGCGGGCGGCAAGGCGATGCAAGCAAGCTTTCCAGCGTGCACCGAAATGGCTCATTCGCCAGCAAACACGCACCCTAATAGTGTACAAAACATTTATGATTTTGTTGACAATATTTTCATTTTTCGTATACATTAAGATGGCTGGAGGTTAGCAATGCGTTTCAGGCACGTTTCCCGCACAGGTATCAGTTCCTTACCCTGAAGGCGCCCGCCCCGACATGAAACTGCTCCTCATCAACGGCAATCGCACCGAAGCGGTCACCGAAGCGGTGCTGGCCGAAGCGCGCGCGGTCGCAGCCAGCGGCACCGAGATCACGGCGCTTTCTGCCGGGTTCGGCGCCAATATCGTGTTCTCGCATGCCGAAAACACCATCGCCGGGCATGCGGTGCTGGATTGCCTGGCGCACAATTACGCCGGCTACGATGCGGTCGTGCTGGCGATCTCCTTCGATTCCGCTTTGGCCGGTGCGCGCGAGTTGCTGCCGATTCCCGTCCTTGGCATCACCGAAAGCGCGCTCCTGACGGCCTGTCAGCTGGGTCGGCGCGTCGGCGTGGTCACCGTGGGTCAGGTATCGACCGGTCTGTATCGCGAGGTGTTCGAGCGTAGCGGCGTGATGGCACGAATCGCCGCGATTGGCACGGTTGATCTGGCGACCGCCGGCGAATACCTGTCGCCGCAGGAATTCGACGCCCGTGTCGTTGCGGCAGCCAAGCGCTTGGTCGCGCACGATCAGATCGACGTGGTGGTGGCCTGCGGCGCGGCGCTGGCAGGTGTGGCGCGCCGTGCGCGCGATCAACTTGGCATACCGCTGGTCGATGGCATCGGTGCGGCGGTGCGCCAGGCCGAGGCGCTGGTGCGCGGCAACTACCACCCGCGGGCGCGCCCGCCCGGCCCGCGCGCCAGCATGGCCGGCGTGTCGCCGCAGCTCGCGGCACTGTTCGCGCGCGACTGACAGAACCCGTCATGGCGCGCACCCTGATCCGCCAGGCGCGTGTGCTGACCTTGGATGACGACGGCCGCGAATACGCCACCGCCGACATCCTGATCGAGGGCAGCCGCATCGCCGCGATCGGGCCGAACCTAGCTGCTACCGCGGTCGACCGCGTGATCCAGGCGCACGGCAAGCTGGCGATGCCGGGCCTCGTCAACGGTCATTTTCATTCTCCCGGCAACATGATGTGCGGTGCACTCACCGACATGCCGCTGGAACTCTTCATGCTGTTCGAGGTGCCACCCGGGGGCGAGGGCCAGGTCGGTGCGCGCATGGCCTATGCGCAAACCCTTTTGGGCGCGGTTGAAATGCTCAAGGCCGGCATCACCGCGGTGCATGACGACCCGTATCACAACCCCGAACCGAGCCCGGAGGGGATCGACGCCATCATGCAGGCCTATGCCGATTCCGGCATGCGTGCCACCGTCTCGATCAACCACCCGAACCAGGTGGAGCACGAGAAATACCCGTTTCTGAAGGACCTGCTGCCGCCGGCGACCCGCCAGCGCATGGAAGCCGCACGGCGCTGGAGCGCCGCCGAAATCGGCACCCTGTACCAGTGGTTTCTTGGGCGCTGGCACGGCGCCGCCGACGGTCGCCTGCGGGTGGCGGTATCGAATTCGGCGCCGCAACGAGTGACCGACGACTACTTCGCCACGCTCTCGCAAATCAGCCGCGCCCATGACCTGCCGTTCAACATCCACCTGCTGGAAACCCGCCTGCAGAGGGTGTTCGGCCAGGAGGTGTGGGGCAAGTCGCTCGTGCGCCAGGTACATGACCTCGGGTTTCTGGATGAACGCGTGCTGGCCATCCACGCCATCTGGGTCGACGAGGCCGACATGGAATTGCTCGCTGCTGCCGGTTGCACCGTGGCGCACAACCCGGTATGCAACCTGAAACTGGGCAGCGGCGTGATGCCGTTCCGGCGTTTGCGCCGACATGGCATACCGATTGCATTGGGTACGGATGAACGCAATACCGACGACACCACCAATGTGTGGGGTGCGATGAAAACCGCAGGCCTGATCCACAAGATTGCCGAGCCCGATTACCGCGACTGGCCCGCCGCCGCCGAAGTGCTGGCTTGCGCCACCCGTGGCGGTGCGCGCGGCATGCGTCTCGAAGGTGAGATCGGCCAACTCAAGGCCGGCGCGGCGGCCGACCTGATCCTGGTCGACCTTGACACATGGCCGTTTACCCCGCTCAACGACCTTGTGCGCCAATTGGTGTTTTGCGAAAACGGCGCCTCGGTACGCCTGACCATGGTGGCCGGTGAGGTCGTGGTCGAAGACGGCCGCGTGTTCAGTGTGGACGAAGCGGCGCTCAAGGCCGAAGTGCGCGAACTGGCAGTCGAATTTGGCGCCAGCCTGGCCGCCACGGCGCGCGCCGCCGCAGTGCTCGAGCCGCACTATCGCGCCATGCTGATGCGCGCGCTGGACGTGGATGTCGGCATGGAGCGCCGCGCCGGCCCCATGCATCCATGAAAGTCACGCCGATGCTCGCCAGCCACGGACGCTTCGATTACTCGGCCATCACCGAGCGGCCCGGCTTTACCTGGCCGGACGGCAAGCGCCTGGCGCTCTACGTCGCTCTCAACCTCGAAGCCTATGCCTTCGGTGAAGGTCTGATCGAAGAGATCGCCACGCCCGGCCCGGGGCCGGCGCCGGATGTGATGAACTGGTCGTGGCTGGAATACGGCAACCGCGTCGGCGGCTGGCGCCTGCAGCGCATGTTCGCCGAGTTGGGCCTGCCCTGTACCCTGCTGGTCAATGCCGAGGTGTATCGCCATTGCCCGCAATTGCCGCAGGCATTTGCCGGGGCCGGTGCGGAAATCGCCGCGCATGGCCGCACCAATTCGGAGCGCCAGGGCAATTTGCCCGAGGGCGAGGAAGCCGCGCTGATTGCACACGCCACCGCCGCCATCGAAGCCGGCGCAGGTCGCCGCCCCACCGGCTGGCTCGGGCCCTGGATCTCGGAAAGCACGCTTACCCCCGACCTTTTGCAGGAAGCCGGCTATCGCTACGTGCTTGACTGGTGCTGCGACGACCAGCCGTTCTGGCTCAAGACCCGCGGCGGGCGCCTGCTGGCCGTGCCTTACCCGCAGGAACTCAACGACAGCAATACCGTGATCGGGCGCCGTGTCAACCCGGATGCATTCGCCGACATGATCGTCGACAACTTCGGCGAAATGCGCCGCCAGGCCGCCGACGAGCCGCTGGTGATGGGTGTCTCGTTGCATGCGCATTGTGCCGGCCAGCCGTTTCGTCTGAAGCACTTTCGTCGCGCACTGGCAGCTATCAGTGCAGCGTTGCCCGACGTCTGGGTCACCACCGCGGGCGCCATCGCCCAACATTTTTCTGCAAGCGCCGGCGGGCCGCCGCCGGCCTTCCAACCAAAGGCGGCGTGAGGCGCCTTCCTCACATATTTACATCGGGAGAATCACATGCAGGAATTCGACCTTGAGCGCAGGGAACTGCTGGCAACTGGGGCCCTGGCCGCTGGCGCATTGCTGGCTACCGCAGGAGGCGACGCCGCCGCGCAACCGGCGCTGCCGCCCAAGCTTTCCACCCACGCGCTCGACACCTACACCGGCAAGCAGGCCGCCGGGATTCGCATCGACCTCTATATGATCGAAGGCGAATCGCGCAAATTGCTCAAGACCGTGCGCGCCAACGATGAAGGACGCGTCACCGCCAACCTGCTCGAGGGCGAGGCGCTCAAGGTGGCACGCTATGAACTGGTGTTCCACGTCTCGGAGTACTACAAGAAACTCGGCGTCGCGCAATCCAATCCCGAATTCCTTGACGTGGTGCCATTGCGGGTGGCGATCTGGGACGACAAGCAGCGCTACCACGTGCCGCTGTACTTCTCGCCCTGGGGCTACATGACCTATCGCGGCAGCTGATCGCGACCAGTCCACCCGACCGATACCGTCAACTCAAGGAGCCACGCCATGGATTCAGGCAATAACACCCGCCGCACCTTCCTCGCAGCCGGCGTCGCCGCCGGCAGCGCCCTCATGGCCAGCCAGCAAGTCGCCGCGCAGCCCGCAGCCGGCGGCCGCGTCACCGCGCACATTCTCGACCTTTACTACGGCACCCCGGCCAACGGCCTCAAGCTCGACTTCTACGCCTACAACGGCGCCACCCCGACGCTTGTCAAATCGGTGGTCACCAATGCCGACGGGCGCCCGCCCGAAGGGCCGCTACTGCAGCCGGCCGAGATGAAAACCGGCCGCTATCGCATCGATGTGCATGTGGGTGACTACTACAAGAAAACCGGCGCCAAGCTGCCCGGTGGCTACCATACCCGCCTGACGATGGAATTCGACATCTACGACGCCAGGCAACCGCACCACCTGCCGTTCCAGATCACGCCGTGGACGCAGTCGTCCTCGGTGCTGCCCGGCTGATTTGACGCACGCATTTTCAACCCAAAGGAAACAAGCATGTTCACCTCCCGCAAGACACTCTTGACCGCCACCCTGGCCGCCCTGGCATTCGCCCCGTTGAGCGCGGGTGCGCAAGACAAGGTACGCCTGGCCGGCAATTTCGAAATCGCCCACTCATCTTCTGTCGCCATGGAGCAGGTGTTCAAGCCCGAACTGGCCAGGCTCACCAAGAACGCGCTGCAGGTCGACCTGTTCCCGGCCATGCAGTTGGGAGGCGCCAAGGAAAACGTCGATGCGGTGCGCGCCGGCTCGCTGCTGATGACCTGGACCGGCGCGGCCTACATGTCGCGCATCGTGACCGAACTGGAAGCGGTGAGCCTGCCGTTCCTGTTTCCCAATCGCGAGATCGCCTTCAAGGTGCTCGATGGCAACATCGGCAAATTGCTTGACCAGAAAATGGCCGACAAGAACTTCATGGTGCTGGGCTGGATGGAACTCGGTTCGCGCAACATCACCAACAGCAAGCGGCCGATCAAGACCATGGAGGACTTGAAGGGCCTGAAGATCCGCCTGCAGCCCAATGAAACCCACCTGGCCACGTTCCGCGCAATGGGCGCCAACGCGGTGGCGATGGATGTCAAGGAACTGTATTCGGCGATGGAGCAGAAAGTGCTCGACGGCCAGGAAAATCCGTTCCCGATCATCCGCGCCGGACGCTACAACGAAGTACAGAAGTACCTGTCGAATAGCGGGCATTTCTTCGACTTCATCCTGATCCTGGCCAACAAGAAGTCCTTCGAAGCCTTGAAGCCGGAGTACCAGAAGGCGATTCGCGACGCCATGAATACCGCCGTGGCAAGCCAGCGCGCGGCGGCGGCCAAGCAGGACGCCGAGGCATTCGACGAGCTGAAGAAGAAGATGGAATTCACCGAGATCAGCCCGGCGGTGCGCGAAGCCATGCGCAAGGCCTCGGCAGGCGTGATCGACGAGGTGAAAAAGCGCGCCGGCGCCCCGCTGGTGGACAACGTGCTGGCCGAAGTGGCGAAGCTGAAGTAAGCGCAGCAGACAGCCGGCGGGCCTTAAGGGGACACGATGTTCGAAAAACTGCTCGACGGTCTCGACCAGCTGGTCGACGGTCTCGACCGGGTGGTGTGCTGGGCCATCATGGCGGCGATGGCCATGATGGTGGTGGTGGTGTCGGTGCAGGTTTTTCTGCGCTACGGCTTCAATTCCTCGCTCGATTGGGCCGACGACATCGGCCGCCTGCTATTTGTCACCTCGGTGTTCCTGGCGGTGCCGATCGGCATCCGCCACAACGCGCACATCGGGATCGAACTGCTGGTGGCGCGCCTGCCGAGCGGTCCCAAGGACGCGCTGGCCCGCTTCGTTTCCCTCTTGTCGGCCGGCATGATGCTGGTCATCGCCTGGTACGCCGTGCGGGTCGCGGCCGAGCAATGGGGCGAGATGCTGCCCACCCTCAACCTCACCACCGCCGCTTTCATGGTTCCGGTGGCGTTCGGCGCTGCGCACAGCGCGCTGCACCTGCTGCGCATCGTGGCGGCCGGCGCGCCGCAGCGCGCCGGCCTTGCAGCGGAGTAGGGATAAACACAGGGGCATGCGATGAGTCTGGGCATCTTTCTCGGTTTCCTGCTGTTGGGCGTGATCGGCATGCCGATCGCTTTCTCGCTCGGCTTCGCCGCGCTGGTGGCGCTGGCGTTCTCCGACGACGGCTTTGCCATCATCCCGCTGCGCATGATGGCGGCGGTCAATTCCTTTCCGCTGATGTCGATCCCGTTCTTCATCCTGGCGGGCGAACTGATGGTCAAGGCCGGCATCGTCGAGCGCCTGATCGAACTGGCCAATGCGGTGGTGGGACGGGTGCGCGGCGGCCTGGCGCACGTGACCCTGCTGTCCGGTGCGGGGCTTGCCACCGTGTCGGGCGCGGCGGTGTCGGACGCGAGCGCGCTCTCGACCATCCTCGGGCCTTCCCTCACCAAGGCCTACGACAAGCCCTTCGCCTCGGCCATCATCGCTGCGGCCGGCAACCTCGGGCCGATCATCCCGCCATCAGGGGCGATGATCGTCTACGCCTTCATGGCCGGGCCTTCGGTGTCGGTCGGCGGCATGTTCATGGCGGGGGTGGTGCCGGGCCTCATCATCACCGCCGGCTTCATGCTGATCTGCACCTGGTATGTGACCAAACGCGGCTACCCTGCCACCGGCGTTGCGTTCAGCTTCGCCAACGTGTTCGCGCAATTGCGCCGCTCCATCATCATTTTCATGATGCCGGTGGTGGTGATCGGCGGCATCGTCGGCGGTGCGTTCACCGCCACCGAGGGCTCCGCCATCGCGGTGGTGTATGCGCTGGCGGTGGGGTTTTTCGTCACGCGCCGCCTCAAGGTGGCCGACCTGCCGGGCATCCTGTTGCGCTCGGCCATCACCACCGCGATGGTGGGCGCGCTCATCGCCTTCGCTTCGGTGGTCACCCATCTGCTCACGGTGGACCTGTTGCCGATGAAGGTGGCCGCGCTGGTCAAGTCGATCACCACCAGCCCGCTGGGCTACATGGCGCTGGTGACGGTGGTGCTGTTCGTGGTGGGCATGTTTCTCGAATCTAACGCCGCCTACATCATGCTGGTGCCGCTGTTGCATCCGATCGCGCTGTCGTACGGCATCGATCCGCTGCACTTCGGCTTCCTGTTCGTATTGAACCTGGTGATCGGCATGCTGACACCACCGGTCGGTGTGGTGCTGTTCGTGGTGTGCAGCATCAACAAGATATCGATGCGCGAGATCGTGGTCGCGCTGTGGCCCTTCATCACCCTGATGTACGGCGTGCTGTTCCTTTGCATGCTGTTTCCGCCGATCGTGACCTGGCTGCCGCGCCTGCTCGGATACGGCGCCGCATGAGCATGCGCCGCATCGGCATGATCCTGCCATCCTCCAACACCGTGGTCGAGCCGGTGTGCATCGCGATGGCCGCGCGCCTGCCGGCGGTGCAGGTGCATTTCGCGCGCTTCGCCTTGACCGCGGTTGCGGTTGACAACCCGGCTGCCGCCTACTATGACTCGGGCGCCCTGCTGGGTGCGGCCAGGCTGCTGGCGGATGCCCGCTGCGAGGTGATCTGCTGGAACGGCAGCGCCGGTGGATTGGTGGGGTTCGAGCGCGAGCGCCAGTTGTGCGACGAAATACGCGCGGCCACCGGGATCGCCGCCACCACCTCGACCCTGTCGCTGGCCGATGAATTCCGTCGCAGCAGCGTCAAGCGCTTCGCCATGGTGACGCTCAACCCGCCGCCGATGAACCTGACCATTCGCGCGACTTTCGCCAGCGCCGGTTTCGAGTGTGTGGCCGACACCCATCGGACCGATCTCGCCGACAACTTCTCCATGGCGCAGGTTGCGCCGGAAGCAATCGCCGCCATGGCACTGAGCTGCGTGAATGGCAGCCTGGTGCGGCCCGACGCCCTGATCATCTACGGCACCAATACGCGTGGCGCCGGCGTGGCATCGACCCTCAAGGCGCGGCTCGGCCTGCCGGTGCATGATTCGGTGGCCTGGGGCATGGCGGGTGCCCTGCTGCTGCTGGATATCGACCCGAGCCTTGCGTTCGACTAACCATTTTCAGACACGAGTGAACCCATGACCATCGCACGCAAACTGCCGCGCAGCGGCCAATACGTCTTCAAGGGATCCGACGCGCTCGAGACCGTGGTCGCCACCGTCGAGGGCGCCGCCATGCAGGGCGTGCTGGCGGTGGCGCCCTTGGTGTGCGGCGACGAAAGCTCGATGACCCGCTGGACCCGCAAGAAGGGCCTGATCGACCCGCTGCACCAGCACGACGACCATGAATCGGTCGCCATCCTCATTTCCGGCAAGCTGCGCATGGTGATCGACGGCGGCGAATTCATCGTCGGCCCGGGCGACTCCTGGGTCCATCCGCGCGGTGTGCCACACTACAGCGAGGCGCTGGAGGACTGCGTGCAGATCGAGATCAAGTCGCCGGCAATCCGCACCTGGCGCCTGCCCGACGACCCCGCTTGACCCCGCCAACCCTTTTTTATCAACCTTCACCACAGTTTTTTAGCCCAGGAGTCAAACCCATGAAACTGCAACACATAACCCGAGCGGTACTCACCGCGGCCATGGCAAGCGCATTCGCCGTGGCGCCTGCAATCGCGCAAGAGAAGATCAAGCTGCGCGTGATGGGCATGCCGCTTTCCACCGGCCTGATCCAGAAAAACAAGGAACTGCCGTTTTTCGAAACCCTGGCCGCCAAGACCGGGCTGCCGCTGGACATCGACTACAAGCCGCTCGACTCCACCGGCGTCAAGGAATTCGAGCAACTGCGCGTGATGAAAACCGGCATCTACGACATCGTAGGCCTGCGCATGGGCCAGGTGTCGCGTGACGAGCCGATGATCCTCGGGCTCGACATGGTTGGGCTGAACACCGACTACAAGACCGCCAAGAAAGTGGTGGGCGCCTACCAGAGCTATGTCGATTTGCGCCTGCAGGAGGTGTTCAACCTGAAGCTTCTCGCGGTGTGGCCGTTCGGCCCGCAGGTGATTTTCTGCACCAAGCCGATCAAGGACCTGGCGAGCCTGAAAGGCATGAAGATCCGCATCCTCGACGGCGTGATGGCAAAGTTCATGGAACGCGTAGGCGGCACGCCGGTGACCATGGCCTTCGGTGAAGTGGCGCAGGGCCTGAAGCTGGGCACCATCGATTGCGCCGTCACCGGCCCTTCCTCGGCCAACTCGGCCGGCTGGCCCGAGACCGCGACCCACGTCTATGCCCTGGGTCTGCAAGTCGCGGTGCAGGGCTATGCGATCAACATGACCTCCTGGAAGAAGATGTCGGGCGAGCAGCAGATCAAGCTGCGCGGCGCCATCGAGGGCCTGTCCGACGACATCTGGAAATACTCCGAGGAACTGTGGACCGACGCGATGCGCTGCAACGCCGGCCAGGACCCCTGCACCACCGGCAAGAAATTCAAGCTTGTGACCGTCAAGCCGATTCCGAAAGACATCGAGTTCGTGCAAAACGCGGTACGCGACATTTCCTTCCCGGCCTGGGCGGAGGCTTGCGACAAAGTCAACCCGGGCTGTTCGGCGGCGTGGAAGAAGTCGGTCGGACCGATCATCGGCATGAAGTAGGGATCGGCATCACCTGGGCCGGCGGACATCCGCCGGCCTCTTGACGCAGAGGCGGAGCGCGCATGAAAAATCTCGAGAAAGTCGCCGCCATGCTATTCGGGGTGGTGTTCGTGCTGTTGTCGTTTGCGGTGGCCGTCGAGACCACCATGCGCAAGGTATTCAACGTTTCCCTGCAGGGTGTGGACGAACTGGGCGGCTATGCGCTCGCGGTCGGCGCTTCGCTGGCATTTACCCTGGCGCTGCTGTCGCGCGCCCACATTCGCATCGACCTGATTCACGACCGCCTGCCGCAGGGGCCGCGCGTTGTGCTCAACGTACTGGCCATGCTGACCATTGCGGCAACCGCCCTGTTGTTCCTGGCGATGGCCTTCTACAGCCTGCGCGACTCGATCGCCTTGAACAGCACCGCGCAAACGCCGTGGGCAACACCGATCAAATACCCACAAATGGTGTGGTTCGCCTGCCTTGGCCTGTTTGCTGCGGTTGCCGCGGGTTACGCCGCCAGGGTGTTGTGGCTGGCCTTCACCGGGCGCAGCGAGATTTTGCTGCGCGACTATTCGCCACGCGGTGCCAAGGAGGAATTGAAGGAAGAACTGGATGACGCCAAGGCGCGCGGGGTCGATGTGGCCGTGCTGCCGGGAAAATCCAAATGAGCATGGTCGCGATCGGTGTAGTCAGTTTTCTGGCAATGGTGTTTTTCATGCTGCTCGGCATGCCGATCGCAACAGTGATGCTGCTGCTGGCGGTGGTGGGAGGCATGGCGGCCTTCGGCGAGGCCTTCCTGATTTCCGCCGCCTCGGTGCTGTGGGGCACGATGAGCGAGAACGGCCTGACCTCGATCCCGCTGTTCGTTCTGTTGGGCGAATTGCTGCTGCGTAGCGGCATGGCCGACCGCATGTACCAGGCTTTCGCAGCCTGGCTCGGGCGCCTGCCGGGCGGGCTCCTGCATACCAACATCGGCTGCTGCGCGCTGTTCGCCGCCACCTCCGGTTCCTCGGTGGCGACCGCAGCCACCATCGGCACGGTGGCGTTGCCGTCGCTGCAGCGCCACGGCTACCCGATGAGCGCATCGCTTGGCAGCCTGGCTGCCGGCGGCACTCTGGGCATCCTGATTCCGCCCTCGGTCAACATGATCATCTACGGCTCGATGACCAACAATTCGGTGGGCAAGCTGTTCATCGCCGGCATCATTCCCGGCCTGCTTCTGACCGGCTGCTTCATGCTCTACATTTTCATCATGGCCAAGACCACCGGCCTTAACGTGGTGCACGATCCGGTGCCGCTGAAGGAGCGCCTGCGCCTTTTGGTCAACATCACCCAGCCGGTGGTGATTTTCGTCATTGTCATGGGCAGCCTGTATGCGGGCATCGCCACGGCCACCGAGTCGGCCGCGCTGGGAGTGGTGGTGGCGCTGGTGTTCATCGGCTTTTCGGGCAAGCTCAGCACCACGCTGATGCAGGCCTGCTTCCTGTCGTCGGCGCGCACCACCGGCATGATCCTGCTCATCACCACCGCCGCCTTCGTGCTCAACCTGGCCTTGAGCCTGACCGGCATCGGCGAGGCGCTGACCAAGTGGGTCACCGGCTTTGGCCTGTCAAAAACGGCACTGCTGCTGGTGTTGATCGTGTTCTACCTTTTGCTGGGCATGTTCATGGACACGCTCTCGATGATGGTTGCGACCATTCCGCTGACCTATCCGATCATCACCGCAGTGGGCGTGGATCCGATCTGGTTCGGCATCTTCATCATCATCATGTGCGAGCTGGGCCTGATCACCCCGCCGGTGGGCATGAATCTGTTCGTGGTGCAGGGCATCCGCCCGGACAAGGGCAGCGTCGGCGACGTGATCCGCGGGGCCTTGCCCTACGCGATCATCATGATCCTCTTCACGTTCCTGATCATGACGTTTCCGCAGATCGTGACCTTCCTGCCGGAGAACATGTAGCGGCTCTCCCGGGTTTGACTCATTGTTTCCACGTCTCCACCGCCAGCGGCAGTTCATTGAGCTCGGCCCGCGCGACAGCCCAGGCCGGGTAGTGTTTGCTCATCAGTGCCAGGAAACGCTCGCTGTGCGTCGGCTCGACCAAGTGCGCCATCTCGTGGACGAGCACGTACTCCAGCAGGTCCTTCGGCTTCTTCACCAGTTCCGTGTTGAGGCGGATGGTTCCCGAACGGTGGTTGCAGGCTCCCCATTTTGTCTTCATGCGCTGCAGGTAGAAGCCGGTAACCCGCACGGCAAGTGTCGCCTCCCACTTGCGGATGAGCGCGGGTAAGGTCTGGTGCAGCAGGCCTTTGTGCCATTCGTGCATGACCTCTTCCCGCTTCTCGCTTGTGCTGCCGGGACGCACGCTGAGTGTTATCCGGCGATGGCCGAGGCGCACCGAAGGCTTGGCGTCTTCTTCGACGACGTTCAAAAGATAGCGCCTGCCCCACAGGTAGCCGCCCTTGAGCGTCACCTCCTCGGCCAGCGCGAAATCGTTGTTCTCCGGGTGCTCCCAGTCGATCAGATGCACCGTCTCGTGCGCCAGCCCTGCGGCCACCTGCACCGGCACGCCGTAGCGCAGCAGGTGGTAGGTGCGCAGGTTGGCCTGGTAGAGGGTGATGCCGGTCGAGTCGGCGGCGGTTTCCAGCTTCTGCAGGGCGGCGGCGATGTGCGCGGCCGAGTAGCCGCGAGCTGCGAGGTTCTCGCGCAGGATCGCCGTCTCGATGGCGCGGTTGGTCTCGCGCTGGTGCCAGTCGCCGAGGGTGCGGTAGCCCATGCCGTCTGGCCGCGCCGCGTCGGTGAACAGCGCGACGACGCGGTTCTGGTTGCGACGTTCGGAACGCGGCTGCTCGGTCATCGCGGCGGGCTTTTCATACCGGTGGCCTGGAGGCGGCTGCGCCCCGCTTCATATCATCCTGCATCACCATCAGTAGCCTCTGCGCTACCCCGGTGACTTCCATGGTGACTTCCGTGGTGACTTCCATGGTGACTTCCATGGTGACTTCCATGGTGACTTCCCGGGTGACTTCGGGGGTGACTTCCGGGGTGACTTCCGGGGTGACTTCCGGGGTGACTTCCGGGGTGAGCTCGCCGGATGCCTCGATTATCCGCATCAGGCCCACAACGGCAGGCGCGACTGGGTCGGTGACTGGGTCGGTGACTGGTTCGGTGACGGGTTCGGTGACGGGTTCGGTGACGGGTTCGGTGACGGGTTCGGTGACAGGTTCGGTGACTGGTTCGGTGACTGGTTCGGTGACTCCCCCGGTGACAACCGGGGTTACTTCCGGGGTCGTCGCCCGGGAAGCGCCCGGGATGAGCTTCAAATAAGCGTGCGCGAAGGGAAACTCCAGCCAATGGCCGTTGGCCTGATGCCGCAGACGCGGCTCAGGCGTACCGACGTGCCGCCACGCGTCGACGATCCGTCCGATCCCCCGACCCCAGGCCTCGATCTCGCTCGCACGGAAGAACACGTTGGCAACGTCCGGATTGAGCGGCTGCGAGTAGTGCGCGGCCAGAAGTGTCTCCTGCGTCCAACACTCGGGCAGCACCGCCGGATTCACGACCACCAACTTGTCGTCATGGACACGAATCTGAATAGGCGCGGCCACCGCGTATTCGTCGTGCCAGGATTGCTTCCATTCGGTGTGTTGGTTCTCTTTCATGGCAGCACTGGTCCAGTTGGATTGGCCTTCAAGTATGCCTCGCCTTGGGGCGTCAACCGATATTGCTGAAGACGGCTGTTTGGCTTGTCGGGGATCGTCATTGTGATCCAACCGCCTTCCAGACTCGGTTTCACGTAGCGTTCGCGCGCATGCGCGCGGTCCTTCAGGCCGAGCATGCGGCGGATGTCCGCACTGCCCAGCTCGCCAGACGCATCGATAAGCCGCATCAGGACCACGACGGCGGGCGCGACTGGTGGGGTGACTGGTGGGGTGACATGGGGGGGAACTGGTTGGGTCACCGCCAGACGGCCCGATTCCGGCACCTCCCGCCAGACCGTCGTCACGAAGCCATCGCGCTGGGTGAACTCAGGCTCCCGCAAGCCGGCCTCCCGGCACAGCCGGATCATGTCGCCGGTGCCGGTGCCCATTCGCTCGATGTACTTCACCAAATAGAGCGGCTCGGCCAGCAGCGGATTGCCGGGCACCGACCCGTGCGGCTCGCGCAGCATCGCCAGCGTCAGCGACTGCGGCAGCCGGCCGGGATTCCACACATTCAGCCGGTCCGCAAAGAGCATCACCTGCACGCTGCCATCACAACCTCGCGCGGGATCTCGTAGCGCACGTCGGCCTGCGGACCGGCAGCGCGGGTCCCCACGCGCAAGGCGATCTTGGACATCACGAAATCCACCGCCTGGTCCACCAGATCGAAGGCGCTGCCCTTGCAGACCTGGTACGACGGGATGGGCTTGGCCACCTCGGTGCCGTGAAAATGCGCACACTTCACTTCCGACGCCAGCAGGAAACGCTGCGGTTGCCGGCCGAAGAGCAGCACCGCGTCGTTCGGGGGGCGAGCGTCGTCCAGCAAGTTGAGGTGGGTCAGCAGTTCACGCGGCGTTGCCGATTCGGCCAGCGGAAACCCGCGCGCGCGCCGCGCCTCGCCTCAGGCGCGAGGTAGCCTCGATGTGTGGATCAGAGTGCATCCTTCTTCCCATCATCTTCTCAAAAAAGGGCGCGATAATTTGCGGCATTGCGGCTTTCATTTAGATCGATCACTCGAACCTGTGATGCAACTGCATTAAACCCTTTGTCCAGTGTTACGAGATATGCGTCTTCTATGTGAGCGATGCACGCAAAAATCAGATCTGCACCTCGAAGCGTCGAAAACCCAGGTTTGTCGAACAGGTT
>Ga0105047_10007115_pt1 | contig 18922 bp, 16 predicted proteins | sample MAT04_FD_78384 | JGI IMG/M metagenome (GOLD analysis project Ga0105047, IMG submission 78384) | Freshwater microbial communities from Lake Fryxell liftoff mats and glacier meltwater in Antarctica - MAT-04 (megahit assembly) | ecosystem: Environmental > Aquatic > Freshwater > Ice > Liftoff... | reverse complement strand
GCTCGGGACAAGCCCTGTGCCCGGGGCGGCCGCCGGCTTGCGGGCGGTGCCGGCCGCGACGAGGCGTTCGCGCCAGTACCACGACGCTCCCGCCATCACCCCGAGCAGCAGGAGGTACGACCAGCCATGGAGCAACCCGAATGTGCCGAGCAGCAGCCCGGTGAAGATGGCGATCGCCGAGGCCAGGATGGCCACCGCCACCCAGGCGACCGGACCGCGCCAGCCGGGAAGCAACCGGGCTCTGAGCAGTACCGCCGGAAGCAGGATGAAAAACAGGCCGAGCAGCAGGCCGGCAGTTCCGGCCAGGTACGCAACGAAGCTCATGAAGCGCGGCGCCTCACCAGATTCATGATCTGCTCGAGCTCGGGGACCTTGAGCAGCTGGCAGGTGGCCACGTAAGCGACGCCGCCGAGGCCGAGGCCGATCGTGAGCGAGACGATCTGCCCGATCAGGCCGCGGCCGACGAGATGGTCAACGAGATCCCAGGCTTCATATGAGACCAGCGCCAGGACCGCTGAGCCGATCACGATCCGCACGGTCGAAAAGATGAAAGCGGTCGCTTCGATTCCCCCGATCCGGGGTCTCAGGATGACCACCTGGGCAATCACCGAGGCGGTAGTTGCGATCGCGGTGGCACCGACGATTCCGGCCACTCCGAACGGCTTGTAGAGAAGTAATGAGGCGATTGCGGTTACCGCGAGGTTGCCCGCAGCGATCGCCGTCGGGATCCAGGGCTGCTGCAGCCCGAAGAATGTGCGGCTGAGCAGCAGGAACATCCCGTTGGTCGGCAGCGAGAAAGCGAACCAGAAGAGAGCGGTCGCCACCACCTGGGTCTGCTCGGGACCGAACTCGCCGCGCTGGAAGACAACGCGGATCATCGGCTCGGCCAGGACCAGGATCGCCGCGGTTGCCGGCAGGAGTACAAAAGCGATCTGGCGCATGCCTTTGCCGAGGGTCTTGCGCAGGTTCTCGTAATCACCGCGGGTGGCGAATCGGGCCAGGGTCGGGAAGAGCACGGTTGCGATCGCGACCGAGAAGATCCCCTGCGGCAGCTGGTAGATCCGGAAGGCTTTGTCGATTGCCGCCGGAGCCTGATCGCTGACCAGGCTGCCGAAAAAGCTGTTGATCAGAAGGTTGAAGTTGATCAGGCCCAGGCTGAGCGTCACCGGGATCATCAGCAGCAGGACCCGACGCACGTTCGGGTCCTTGAAATCCACCTTCCAGGTGAAGTGGAAAGGGGTGTTCCGCAGGTCCCAGGTGGGGATCGCCAGCTGGACTACCGTGCCGGCAACGACACCGATCGCATACGCGTAGATCTGTTTGTCCTCGGAAAACAGCGGCACCAGAGCCACCACCACGGCGATGATCGTGATGTTCCAGAACAGTGGCGAGATCGCGAAAGCGCCGAACCGGTCGTAGCTGTTGAGGATGCCGACCACGACCCCGGTGACCCCGAGCAGGATCAGGATCGGGAACATGATCTGCGAGAGCACGATCATCAGGCTTTCGGTGGCCCCGGAGAAGCCGGGCGCGAAGACGGGCATGACCAGACCGGCAAAGAGGATGAAGAAGGCGGTGATCGCGCCCAGCACCATGGTCACGAGCAGCAGCAGGGTCGATGCCATCCGGAAGGCTTCGCGGAATTTGCCCTTTTCGATCTGCTCGGTGAAGATTGGCACGAAAGCCGGCTGGAGTGCGGCATCAGCGAAAAGCGCCCGAATCAGGTTCGGCACCTGGAAAGCGACGGTGAACGCCGACATCGGTCCGGAGATTCCGAAGTAGCTGGCCGCCATCACTTCACGGGCCAGGCCCGCCACCCTCGAGGCGGCGGTCGCAATCGAGAAGAAAGCCGTGGAGCGGGCGAGTTTCCCCGGGCCTTTGGCTTTCTTGGCATCCCGCTCGGCCCTGGTCTCGAGGACCCGTTCCGGTGTTTCGGCGACTGCGGTGCCGATCAGGGTTGAACTGACCCCGCCTTCCGCGCCGATATCGCCTTGGGAGAGCCAGAATTCGGGCGCCGGCTCTGACAGTCCAAACTTTTCTTCGACCTTCTCCGCCCGCTCGTGAACCTGGCCCAGGGCCCGTTCTGCCGCAGCCGCAGCCCGCTCGAATGCATCGAGTCCCGGGTCCGCGGACGGCTTCTTTTGGGGGTCGGGGGACGTGTCCATTTCGCTACCGGTATAGTCGGCGACCGCTTGTGAGGGGATCCTCCCCGACACGAAGCAGAAAAAAGATCATGGCCAACATAGCCTCACAGAAAAAACGAATCCTTCGCACCGAGCGTGAGCGCGTCGAAAACCGACGTCTTACCAGCGCGATCAAGACTTACTTCCACCGCCTCGAAGAGGCGGTCAAGGAAGGCAATGCCGATTCTGTCGAGACCGAGCACCGCGTGCTTGTCTCCAAGATCGACAAAGCCGTCCAGCGTGGCGCCATCCACCGTCGTAACGGTGCCCGCAAGAAGTCCCGCGCAGCCCGCGTCGCCACTGGCGCCGTCAGCCTCGAAGCGTAAGGGGAAATTCGAAAAGCCTTTGATGAAGCCGGCTCAGCCGGCTTCATCTGTTGCAGCCATCAAAGCCAGGTCGAGGGCCAGTTCATCGGGGTAGTCCGCCCCGCCTCTGGTCCAGATCTCCAGATCAGCCATGGCGATGGTTGCGCTGCGCATGTCTTCGACTGAAGCCCCGTGCAGCGAGTTGATCAGCTTGCGGGCCAGGAAGGGCGGCAGACCGAGTTCGCGTTCCAACTGGTTGGGCGGCACCCCGGCTTCGATCCGGGAAAGAGCCTTGTTGGCCCGGCGCACGCTGGTTGAGGTCGGGTAGACGGCGCTGCCGGCCGTTGAACCCTGGCTGATCAGGCTTTCGGCGACCAGCAGTGCCCGGGTGCGATCGCCGGCGATCAGGGCATCACCCAGCGCGAAAGAGCTGGTTTCCGAAGTGTCGGCGACCATCTCCTGCAGGTCCTCGATCTCCACCCTGCCGTTCTGGCCGGCCCACAGTCCGAGCCGGTCGATCTCGTTCGAGAGCCGGGTCAGATTGGTGCCAAGGTGGGAGATCAGGAACCGGGCGGCGTCCGAGGTCAGCTCGTAACCCTGCCTGACAGCCAGGGCGATCAGGTGGCCGGGAAGCTTCTGGGCGGTTGGCGCTTCGAACACAAGAACGTCCCCGCCGACCTTTCTGACGGCCTTCTCCATCGCTGCCTGCACCTTGCCGCGACTGATCAGCACAATGGTTGTATCGTGCGGCGCGGCCAGAACCGCCGCGGTGACCCGCTCGGCCTGTTTCGGACCCCATTTGTCGATGCGGTCGGCAAGCAGGTAACGCCGGGTCGGGATCAGCGACATCGCAGAGATGGCCTCGACCAGCGCGTCGGCGTCGGGACTCCCCCGGTTCTCGGCCGGCTCGAAGATCTCCAGTGATGCCGCGCCCCCTTCGGCTTCGGCCCGGCGACGAAGACGCGAACGGGTCTCGTCGATCTTGGCCGTATCGGTGCCGTGGATCAGATACGCCGCTTTCATCTGGTCAGCCATGGCTGCATTGTCCCGCGTCGGGCGGCGGCGCGGGGCGACCCTCGGCCGCGCTCCGGCAGCGGCCTCATTCCCCGGTCTCGACCGAATAGCCTTTGCTGCCGACGACCACCGAAATGGTTCCCTCCCGGTCGGTCCGGTGCACCTCCACCCCGGCCTCCGCCAACCCTGCGGTCACTTCCGGAGTCGGATGTCCGAAGCGGTTGCCTTCGCCGACCGAGATGATCGCCACCGCAGGACCGTCCGCGGCGAGCAATGCTGGCAGTCCGGCATCGTCACTTCCGTGGTGGGCGACTTTGAGCACATCGATTGGCCCCGTTTCGTAAGGCGCAGCCTCATATTCGGCGTCACCGGTCAGCAGCATGCGAAACCGGTTGACCGAGAGATCGAGGACAACCGAGCGTACATTCGGATCTTCGGGGCGCGATTCGCCGGGCTCCAGGGCCGGTGGCCAGAGCACCCTCATGGTGGCTGGCCCGGAACTGATCGTCTGACCACTTGAGACCGGAACCGTCGTGGCCCCGGCACCAGACGCGAAACGCCTCAGGTCGCCGGGAACATCATCGAAAAGGAAACGACCGACTTCTACGTGACCGAATACCTCGTAGAGACCACCGGTGTGATCCAGGTGGTTATGGGTCAGGATCACCGCTGCCAGTTTCTCCACACCGGCCGATTCGAGGGCGCCGGCAAGGTCTCCACCCGGTGGGCCGCCATCGACGAGGATCGGATCTTCACCCCATGGTCTGATCAGGATCGCGTCACCCTGACCGACGTCCAGCACTTCCACCCTCGCCCCACCGGCCGGTGGCGCTGCCAGATCCCTCCGACCCTGACCGGCCAGACCCGGCAGCAGGACAAGGACGGTGATCAGCCCGATGGCTGCTGTCAGCACCAGCCATCGTGCCTTTCGCTTGATGTCAGGCGCCCGGTCCAGGCCAAGCCGTTCGGGGGTGACTGCTCGCAGCAGCAGGATTGTTCCGGCGGCCACACCGGCATAGGCCAGGGCGAGCTGCCCGGGGCCGTTCAGGCGGACTTCGAGCACCGCCCAGGATGGCCTGCCAAACCACGAAGCCACCTGGGCGACATACGCCAGCAGCAAGGAGTTAATCAGGTTGAATGGCAGAGCCAGCGATTCGTGAAGCTGGCCGATTGCGGCCGAAATCATTCCGAGCCACATCGCCGGGGCCACCGCCGGCATCGCCAGGAGGTTGGCGGCCAGGGTTCCCACCGGCAATCGTTCGAAATGGAAAACGATCAAGGGGGCTGTTGCAACCGTCGCCGCGACTGTGACCGCAATGCCGACGGAGAGACCCGACCGCCAGCTGCTTTTGCCGATCAGCACTTCGAGTCTCGACTGGAACGGACCGGTCAGCAGGAAGATTCCGAGCACGGCGGCGAAACTCAGCTGCCAGCCGATATCCGACCCGGCGCGCGGGTTGAGTGCCAGAGTGACCGCGACCGCCAGAGAGAGCGCGTACAGACGTGAGCCCGGCCGTGAGGCAAGGGTGGCAGCCAGTCCTGCCAGACCCATGACCGCCGCCCTCTGGATCGACGCCCCGGCACCGGTCAGCGGCACGTAGACGAGGATCAGCAGCGCCACAGCGAGGATGCGCGATCGCGGCCCGAGCCCGGCCATCGCCATGAACGGAATCGCCAGCAGGCCGAGCAGCACGACGTTCTGGCCGGAGACGGCCAGAAGGTGGCTCAGACCGGAGTTCTGGAAGTCATCCGTGGTCGGTTCGTCGATGTCCGCGTCCTGGCCGAGGACGAAACCCCGGGCAAGCGCCGATTCGCGCTCCGGCATGTGGAAAGCCAGTGCGGATTCTGCCCGATTGCGCATCGCATCGATCCACCCACTCGGCCCGGACCGGGTCTGGCCGGAAAGCGCCACCTCCGCCCCGCCGACAATTGTCTCGATGCCCTGGCGTTTCAGGGTCGACCGGTACCACTCTGGCGGCGGCCGGGCTTTGCCTTCGACGATGACTCCGGAACCGGTCGGCAGGTCCGGTGGTGGATTGCTGGTCTCCACCAGCAACTTCCCGCCTTCCGTCTGGAGCGGAATCCTGGTGATCCCCCGGGAAGTCCTGGCTTCACCCGTGGTGAAGCCAGAGACCGAAACGGGATCCCCCGGTGGCGCATGGAACGCACCGGCGTCGATCGACCGGAGCCTTTCACCACCGATGCCGGTGCCCGTCACCAAAGCAGCGGAGAAGATCAAGACCAGGGCCAGGTAGCCGGCCCGGTCACGTTCGATCAGCAGGACCAGGATCAGGAAGAGAGCGATGGTCGCCTGAACCAGACCGCCCTGAGGTGACCACTGGGGTGAGATGGCCAGACCCGCCGCCAGGCCCGACAGCAGGAATAACCGCCAGCCCCCGGCCCGAAACGGCCCCAGAAGCTCCCGCAGCCGGTTCACCACTGGTCAGGGCTGGAGGCCGGCGCGCAGCGCTTCCATCGTCACCGGACCGATGCCGCTCACCTGGTCAAGTTCGTCGATCGAACCGAGTCCGCCTTTCGAATCGCGGAACTCGAGGATCTGCGCAGCGGTGACCGGCCCGATTCCTTCGATCTCCTCCAGCTGCGCTGCGGTCGCCGAACCAAGGCTGATCGGTGCGCCCGCTGCCGCATCCGCTGAAACGGGGGCACCTGACCCTGGCCCGGCTACCGCGCCACCAGTCGCGCTGGCCGCAACCGGGACCACCACCTGCTGCCCATCGGCCAGTTTCGCCGCACGGTTGATCGCACCGGGCAATGCGCTTGCGCTGACACCACCAGCCCTTGCGATCGCATCGATCACCCGGTCGCCCTGATTCAGGCGATAGACACCAGGCCTTCTGACCCCGCCAGAGACGTCGACCACCAGGCGTGAAGTATCGGCGGACACGGCGAACCCCTCATCCGTCTCGCCCGTTCCCAGTCCACCATTCGGGGCAGCAGACCCACCGGAGTTGAATGCCGCCGCACCGCCCGAGCTTGACGGCTGGCCTTTGATCGAGTTGAAACCGACCAGCAGCAGCACCGCGGCTATTGCGACGTAAATGGCAACCTGGAAACGGCCGATTCCGAACATGCCGAAAGGCTGCCTGAGATCGGCTCACAGATGGCTTCACAGGTGAAAAGAAGTCATCACGAACTCGTAACGACCACCACAAAGCTGTAGTCTCGCCGTCCGGAATCACGACCCAGGGAGACCCGCCAATGAAGCACCGAATGAGTTTTCGAGCGGTCGCCGCCGCAGTCACCGTCATGGTCGCAGCCCTTGCGCTGACCGCAGCACCGGGATCAGCGACGAAATTCAAGAACGTCTACTGGCTCGATGTCAGCGGAACGTCCTCGATGTCACCTCATCGGGTTTTCTTTCAGGCCAATGCAGGACCGTACGTGAAGAAGATGAACTGGAAGGGCTGGGGCAGCAGGAAAGCAGTCGGTCGTGGGGCCTACAGAACCTCCGCTCCTTGCAACGGTGAGCCTTGCCCCAAAGGCCCAGCGAGGCTCGTCCTTCGCAAACCGGTGCGCTGCACCCCGGCCTTCGGCAACAAGGAAGGCAAGTCGATCCGGGTCTACCGGCGTGGCACGCTTTATTACCCCGATTCCGACGGCTCAAGGAAAGTGGCCAACGTCGACGGTATAGCGGGCTGGGGAGCCTGCGACGAGGCTTATTGAACCGCGGCCGGCCGTTCAGGCCGGCTTGACCACCAGGTTGACCAGTTTGCCCGGCACCACGATCTCCTTGACGAGTTCCACCCCGTCGAGGTGCTTGACGATGTTCCCGGCTGCTTTGGCCTGAGTAAGGATCTCTTCTTTCCCGGTCCCGTCGGCGACTTCGATCCGGTCACGCACCTTGCCGTTGACCTGGACCACGATCGTGACCGTGTCGGACTTCAGCATCTCGGGATCGGCCTCGGGCCACGCCGCCTCCCAGATGCGGTCACCGGTCATCTGTTCGAAGACTTCCGCTGCCAGATGCGGCGCGAAAGGCTGGATCAGCGACGCGGCAGTGCCGATCGCGAAAGCGAGGCAGGCGCGGCCGTTCTCGTCAGCCATCAGCTCGTCTCGCGTGCGATAGATCTCGTTGACCAGCTCCATGACCGCGGCGACCACGGTGTTGAACTGGAAACCCCTGGTGAAGTCGCGTGTGGCCTTGTCGATCGCCCAGTGGGACTTCGAGAGCAGGGCTTTACCTTCGCCATCGGTAGCTTCCGATGGGCCTTCCGCGGGCACTCCGGTGTTGGCCAGCTCGTCGCTCGCCCGCCACAGCCTCGACAGGAACCGGTGGACACCCTCCACCCCTTCGTCGGACCAGTCGCCGCCACGCTCGGGCGGTCCCATGAAGCAGACGTAGGTGCGTGCGGCGTCGGCCCCGTGGCGATCGACGTACTCGGACGGGCTGACCGTATTGCCCTTCGACTTCGACATCTTGGCCCCGTCGCGCGTGATCATTCCCTGGGTGAAGAGGTTCGCGAATGGCTCAACCACGCCGATGTGTCCCATGTCGTTCAGTGCCTTGGCAAAGAATCTCGCGTAGAGCAGGTGGAGGATCGCGTGCTCGACCCCGCCGATGTACTGGTCGACTGGCATCCATTCGTCGGCCGCCTCACGTGAGAACGGCCTCTCGGTGTTCTTCGGATCGAGGTAACGCAGGAAGTACCAGGACGAATCGACGAAAGTGTCCATGGTGTCGGTTTCGCGCTTCGCGTCTTTGCCACATGACGGGCAACTGGTGTTCACCCAGTCGTCGGCCGCAGCCAGCGGACTCTTGCCCTTGGGGGCGTAGTCCTCGACTTCGGGCAGCTCGACCGGAAGCTGGTCTTCCGGCACCGGCACCAGTCCGCAGTCGTCGCAGTGAACGATCGGGATTGGCGCGCCCCAGTAACGCTGGCGGGAAACCAGCCAGTCGCGCAGGCGGAAATTGACCGACTTGTCGCCACGACCTTCTTCGGCCAGCCAGGAGACGATCTGTTCGTAAGCCTCGCGGTTGCCAACACCGTCGAAACGGCCGGAGTTGACCATTGGCCCGTCACCGGTGTAAGGAAGCTCTTCGTTGCCATCTTCATCGACACCATCGATGACACGCTTGATCGGCAGGTCGAACCTGGTTGCGAAAGCGAAGTCACGCTGGTCGTGTCCGGGCACAGCCATTACCGCCCCGGTGCCGTAGTCCATCAGCACGTAGTCGGCCACGAACATCGGGATCTCTTCACCATTGACCGGGTTGATGACCGTGCGGCCGAGCGGCACGCCTGTCTTCTCACGGCCTTCGTCACCACGCTCCTGAAGCGATTCACGCGCGACCGAGTTGACGTAGTCGCGCACCGGCCCTTCGGCCTCGGTGCCGGCAACCAGGTTGGTCAGTTCGGGGTGCTCCGGGGCAATGACGAAGAATGTCGCGCCGAAAAGCGTGTCAGGGCGGGTGGTGAAAACGGGAAAGTCGAGACCGGCATCTTCGGAGCGGAATACAACTTCTGCCCCTTCGGAGCGTCCGATCCAGTTCTTCTGCATCGTGACCACGTGGTCGGGCCAGGACTCGAGCTCGTCGAAGTCAGCCAGAAGCTGCTCGGCGTAGTGGGTCGTCTTGAAAAACCACTGGCGCAGGCTGCGGGTTTCGACTTCGGTGCCGCAGCGCTCGCAGCGTCCGTCGACGACCTGCTCGTTGGCCAGCACGGTTGCGTCCTTCGGGCACCACTGGACTGGTGCCTGGGTGCGATAGGCGAGCCCTTCCTTGAAGAGCTGCAGGAAAATCCACTGGGTCCAGCGGTAGTACTCGGGGGTGTGGGTCGCGAGCGAACGCGACCAGTCAATCGAGATGCCCCACTCCGTGAACTGCTTCTGGAAGGAAGCGATCGACTTCTCGGTGGCGACCCGTGGCGGCACCCCGGTCTTGATCGCGTTGTTCTCTGCTGGCAGGCCGAAAGAGTCGTAACCCATCGGGTGGATCACTTCGAAGCCGTTACGACGGCGGAAATGCGCGATCGCATCGCCCACCGAATAACACTTCAGGTGGCCGACGTGCGGCTCACCCGAAGGGTAAGGCAGCATCTCGAGAACATACGACTTGGGCTTGTCGGGGTTGTGACCCTCTTCCCCGGAATTCGCGACTTCCCAGGTGCCTTCATCCGCCCATACGCGCTGCCATTTTTCCTCGATCGAGCGAGGTTCGTATCGTGCCATCAGCGCGCAGTCTAAGGAGCTTCAGACGGGCGCCACTGCCGGACGTCCGGAATCTGGCGCAGGTTCGGTTCAACCTGCTCACGAACGGCTTCGAAATCGGGCGGCAGAGAGAGCTTTTCGCCGAGGTGGTCAAGCTCCTCATCGGTCGTGAATCCGGGCCCGGTCGTGGCCAGCTCGAAAAGGACTCCGCCCGGCTCGCGGAAGTAGACGGCCCGGAAGTAGAAGCGGTCAATGACCGGCGTTGCGTACAGGCCGGTAGAGGCAACCAGCTCACGCCATTGCTCGTGCTGATCGATCGGTGAAGCCCAGGCGATGTGATGAACGGTGCCGGCGCCGGGAATGCCGCGCTCTTCCGGCGGCGGGTCGAGATAGTAGATGCCGGAGCGCTCTTCGCCAGAGCGGCGCCAGCCGTTCTCGCCTTCTTTGACGAAACCAAGAACGTCGCCGAGGACCTGCTCGGTGACCTCCTGGTTGCCGGAATACGCACGCGCACCTTCGAAGCCCTGGATCGCGAACTCCGGCGGGATGTCTTTCTGGCGCGGGATGAGCGCTGCTTCATCACCTCTGTAGACGGAGAACTCGTGGGTGAGGCCTTCGGGGTCGGCGAAAGTCAGGGTTTCACCATCGAGTTCGGACCCGGTGCCGGCGTCGCCGAGGCGCTTTTTCCAAAACTCGAGCGCTGCGGCAGAAGGCAGGCGCCACAGGATCCTGTGGACCATGCCGGAACCTGCCCGCCCGGGACGCGCGCCGGGATACTCGAAGAAAGTCAGGTCGAATCCGGGATGGCCGGTTTCGTCGCCATAGAAAAGGTGGTAGACGGAGGGGTCATCCTGGTTGACCGTCTTCTTGACCAGACGCATGCCGAGCAGGCCCACGTAGAACTCGACATTTCCGGGAGCGTCCCCGGTGATGCAGCTGATGTGATGGACACCTTCAAGTCTCAAATCGGTCATGCAGAGAGACTAAGGAACGAGTCAAGTTGGATCGAGCGAGTGGCGGGGGTGATCCGCACGCTATATGCGTACTGATCACCCCCACCCGGTCGTTTCGGCGCAGCAGGTAGCATCCGTTACATGGGAATCCTCAAGGCTGCACGAACAGTTGAAATTGACGCACCGAAGTCGCGGTGCTTCGAGATCATTTCCGATCTGGAGAACACCCCGGACTGGCAGGAGTCGATGATTTCTGCCGAGGTCCTCGAGACCGACTCCGACGGCCGCGCCAGGATGGTCGAGATCAAGTCGGACGCCAAGGTCCGGCAGGTCACGTCTCTACTCGCCTTTGACTACCAGCCCGAAGACAGCATGACCTGGGAGCAGAAGAAGGGCGACATGAAGTGGCTGAACGGCAAGTGGGAACTCGAGGATCTGGGCGATGACCGGACCCGTGCCACCTACTCCCTGGAAGCCGACACCGGCCGCATGCTCGGACTGCTGATCAAGGGACCGGTTCAGGACAAGGTCAAGGGCTGGCTGACCAACGACGCCGCCGAAGGCCTCAAGAAGTACGCCGAAACGGACTGATCAGGTTTCGGCCAGCGGACCGTAAGTGTCGGGCCGCCGGGTAGTGAGGAACGGAAAGAGTTCCAGCCAGTCCTTGCGCTGATCGAGATCGAGGTCGGCGACGATCACCGCCGGACGGTTACGTGGTGCCTGGGCCAGGATCCTGCCATAGGGATCGGAGATGAAGGAGGAGCCGTAGAACTTGAGCGGCCCTTCGCTGCCGATCCGGTTGATCGTGACCATGAACGTGCCGTTGGCGATGCCGTTGCCGACGATCACCCGCTCCCAGAGCGGTTCGGTGTCGAAGTCGGGATGGTCCGGCTCGGAGCCGATCGCGGTCGGGTAAACGATCACTTCGGCCCCACCCAGGGAATAGGCGCGGGCCAGTTCGGGGAACCATTGGTCCCAGCAGGTCGGGAAACCGAATTTCGCGTCGCCCACACCAACCACCGGATAGCCGGTGTCACCCTGACGGAAATACCGGTCCTCGTAGTAGCCGGCGGTGACCGGGATGTGGAGCTTCCGGGTCCGGGCGATCAGTTCACCTTCGGGTGAAACGACGATCGCCGTGTTGAATCCCATTCCACCGTCCGGCGCTCTCTCGTAGAGCGAAGCGTGCACGTTCACTCCGTGCTGCTTCGCCATGCGGCTGGCGAATTCGGTGGTCGGCCCACCGGGGATCTCTTCGGTGAAACGGTCGGCTTCATCGACCAGGTCGGTGGTGATCGCGAAGTAAGGAGAGAGCGTGAGTTCCTGCAGGCAGACAATCTCGGCCCCACGTTCAGCCGCGATCGCAATGCCGTCGGCAAGTGCTGCTTCGTGTGCTGTCGGGTCGGCGATCCAGGCCTGCTGGACCAGTCCGATGCGGAAAGACCTGCGACCGGTCTCCCGGACGCGGGCCATGGACTCCGGGGCCGCGCCGGTTGCGTCGATCACTTCATAGTCGAGGGTGCTCATTGGTTCTTCAAACGCCTTTCAGCTCGCTGCCGGTATCTGCTGGGTGATGCAATGGATTCCGCCACCGCCCAGGGCGAGGGTACGCCCGTCGATGCCGACGGGTTCGTGGCCGGGGAATAATCCACCAAGCCGGGACAGTGCCTCCTGGTCCATGTCCGGATCGACGCCGCCGACCGGCACGATCAGGACGCCGTTGGCGATGTAGAAGTTCATGTACGGCACGACCACCGACTCGCCATCTTCGCGCTGGATCCGCGGCAGCAGTTCCCATTCGACCGTTTCGACGCCGGCCTCGGCCAGGCGCCGCACGTTCTCCCGCGTACCTTCCCAGTTCGGGTCGGATTCGTCGGCGACAGTCTGAAGCATGACTTTGCCGGGCTCGACGAAAGCGCAGATGTTGTCGACATGGCCGTCGGTGTCGGCATCTTCGAGCAGTCCCTGGTCGAGCCAGACGACACGCTCGATTCCAAGTGCGCGGGAGATCTCGGCATCGATCTCGTGTTTGCCCATCTCCGGATTGCGGGTCGGGTCCAGCAGGCATTGCTCGGTCGTGACCAGCAGGCCTTCACCATCGACCGCGATCGAGCCACCCTCGAGGACCAGAGGTTCCGCCAGGCGTTCGATGCCGAGGTGGTCGAGGATGCGTTCGGCAACCGCGGCGTCGTTGTCGTAAGGACTGAACGCTTCGCCCCAGGCGTTGAACCTGAAGTCCACCCCGGCCCGGCGGCCGTCGATGCCGGTGACGATGATCGGCCCGGAATCGCGCAGCCAGGAATCATCGATCGGGACCGCGAGGATTTCGACGTTCGTTTCCGGCACCCGGGAACGGGCGTCATCGGCCTGCGACGGGTCGGCAACCAGTGTGACCGGCTCGAACTGGCTGATCGCGGCCACGACTTCCGCGTGGCTGTCACGCGCCGCCTCGATCGTGGTGCCGCGCCAGGCTTCATCGCGTTGCGGCCAGGCAATCAGGGTCATCTCGTGCTCGGCCCACTCGGCCGGCATCCACAGGGCACCAAGCATCAAATCCCGTCCTCCTCTGGTGTTCGCAAACCCATATGGGGATCCTAGCCAGCCCGAGGTCGGCGCCCCGGACTCCCTGCTACCGCCTCAGCCCGCTCCTGACCGTGCCCTGGGTGCGGCTGCCGTTGCTTGAGGTGGCCAGCACCCCGAAGCTCACCGTGCCCTTGACCCGTCTGGCGAGCTGGCGGTAGACACGGGGCGGCACCACGGTCGAGATCACTGCCGAACCACCCGCGGGGATCCGATCCGGTGAGAAGATGCCCTTGCCGGAGAACACCATGCCGCCAACGTTGAAGCGGACAGTGGCCTTGCGGATTACGCAGCTTCCCTCCGGGCATCTCACCCGGACCACCCTGATCCTGCGATTGGCCGGGACCCTGATCGCACCACCGGAAACCTTTGAGAAACGGGGGAACTTTGTGCTGGGCCCGGGACCGGTCGGGCCTGAGGGGCCGGTGGAGCCGGTGGAGCCTGTCGCTGCTGTTGTGCCGGTCAGGCCGGTTGCTCCTGTCTGGCCGGTGAGTCCGGTGGGGCCCGTCACGCCGGTCCAGCCGGTAGTTCCGGTGTTTCCCGTGGCCCCGCTGGGACCCGTAGAGCCGGTGAGGCCTGTGCTACCCGTGGCGCCTGTTGACCCGATGGGCCCCGTTGGGCCGGTCGGGCCGGTAGGCAGCGGGCCGGAGGTACCCGAGAGCGACACCGTCGGGTTTGTCGCGGCGTTGGTCAGGATGGTGAGGGTGGCTGTGCGGGAGCCTTGCGCCTTGGGCGCGAATACCGCCTGGACCTGGCAGCTTTGTCCCTCTAGGACCAGGTCTTGGCACTGGCCGTTTACCGTGAAGAAGTCAGCGGCATTACTTCCCGAGATCGCGAAACCGGCCACCCTGAGCGGAGCCGAGCCGTTGTTGGTGATCGTCACCGTCCGGGGGTCACTCACCGTTCCTTGAGGAACCGGGGTCGGTGATCCGAAGGTGAGCGATGTCGGACTGCGGTCGGCGGTCGGGGCGTTCAGGAGGACCGAGACGTGGTTCGCGCTGCCCGCCACCGCCAGGTCGGGCCTGCCGTCGTTGTTGAGGTCGGCGATTGTGACCGAGTACACGGCGCTGCCGGCCACCGCGAAGTTGGTTGCCGCACCGAACGAACCGGTGCCGGTGCCGAGTAGGATTGAAACGTTGTTCGAGGCGAGGTTCGCAGTCGCCAGGTCGGGCTTGCCGTCGTTGTTGAGGTCGGCGATCGCGACCAAGTACGGGGTGACGGCCACCGCGAAGTTGGTCGCCGCACCAAACGAACCGGTGCCGGTGCCGAGCAGGACCGAGACGTCGTCCGATCCGGTGTTCGCCGTCGCCAGGTCGGGCTTGCCGTCGTTGTTGAGGTCGGCGATCGCCACTGATTGGGGGAAGCTGCCGACCGCGAAGTTGGTTGCCGCACCGAAGGAGCCGGTGCCGGTGCCGAGCAGGACCGAGACGTCGTCCGATCCGATGTTCGCCGTCGCCAGGTCGGGCTTGCCGTCGTTGTTCAGGTCGGCGATCGCGACCGAGAACGGGGAGGTGCCGACCGCGAAGTTGGTTGCCGCACCGAAGGAGCCGGTGCCGGTGCCGAGCAGGACCGAGACGTCGTCCGAGTTGGTGTTCGCCGTCGCCAGGTCGGGCTTGCCGTCGTTGTTCAGGTCGGCGATCGCGACGGAGGACGGGAGGCGGCCGACCGCGAAGTTGGTTGCCGCACCGAAGGAGCCGGTGCCGGTGCCGAGCAGGACCGAGACGTCGTCCGAGTTGTAGTTCGCCGTCACCAGATCGGGCCTGCCGTCGTTGTTGAGGTCGGCGATCGTGACTGATCCCGGTTGGCTGCCGACCGCGAAGTTGGTTGCAGCACCAAACGAGCCGGTGCCGGTGCCGAGCAGAACCGAAACGTTGTTCGAGTTGCTGTTCGCCGTCGCCAAGTCAGGCCTGCCGTCGTTGTTGAGGTCGGCGATCGCCACTGATTGCGGGGCGCTGCCGACCCCGAAGTTGCTAGCCGGCTTCAGGGTGAGGGCCGCCGAGGCGGTGGCGGGCACCGCCACCATAAACAGCGCTGCAAAGAAGAGCAGGAGGCGGATACGGCTGTTTCGGGTCTTCATCGCGGTTCTCCCTTTTGGTTTCGGCACGGACTTTCGACACAGCAAGGGGCCAGCCAGCAGGACTTCAAATTCCGCCAGCTACGCTACCGGCCAAAGATGCCCCGCGACACAGGGTTGACTACGAATCCGAAGTCAGTAGCTACCCCGCAACCAGGAGCTGAAATCGGCTTGACAAGCGACATTGCGGACCTCCGAAGCTGGAGCTTCTGAAGCCCGCGCTTTCGTGGATATCCAGGTGTGACATCCGCTGCCTGACAGTCACCGTCCTGGTGGCGGTCCTCTCGGCCGCGTTGTCGGAAGTCACCTGGAAAGTAACCTTGACCCTGCCTGGCGTCCTCGGCCTGACCCTCACATTCAAATCAGACCCTCGCCGATTTGTCCAACGGGCGATAACCTTACCGCACACCGTTCGACCCCAAGGGAGACCAATGAGCACCGACCTGAGCTTTTCCACACTTCGCAAGCCGATCGTCGTCATGGTTTGCGCTTTCATCCTGCTGCTGGGCCTCAGTTCAGTGGCCGCATCCGCTGACGCGACCCCGAAGAACGGCATCCTCAAGGGCAACCCCTCGAACAAGGTGCTCGCCTCCGAATTCCTTCTGCTACTCAAGGCCAAGAACAACAGCGGCCTGAAGAACTTCCTCGATTCCGCATTTTTGCTCCAGCGCGGTGACGGCAGCTACCTGAACAAGAAGGAATACCTCGCGGACCCCGCGCTGGTCGACGCCTACACGATCAGGAACATCGTCGCGACCCGCAAAGGCAACATCCGGGTGATCCGTTTCGAAGCCAAGACCGACCAGATCATCGACGGCACCCAGGTGCCCGGTGTCTACATCCCCCGCCTCTCGACTTTCGTCAAGTCGGACGGCAAGTGGACCCTGATCAGCCACGCGAACTTCCTGCCCCCGCCGGTCGCCTGAACTGGAGCCACCCGTTCATCACGTGAAGGACACGGCTGGGTAACAACAGCTGACCAGCGGTGGTTCATGCTGCGCGAAGCCGGTGAGTGACCCCTCCCCTTTTCTCTCCGGGGGTCACTCACTGGCTATCCCTCCGCCAGCGGAACCAGTCCCGCACCGGCACGTCCCTCAAGTTCAGGGCCGGCCGCTCGACCAGCCTGTAGAGGAGCTCGGCGCCGAGGCCACAAAGGATCAGTGTCGCCGGGAGAAGAACCGCGAAAGTCCGCCGGTAGCCATCGCCCTGGGCCAGCGCCTCGTAGATCTGGTTGAGGACCAACAGATGGAGCAGGTAGATGCCGTACGAACGCCGTCCCAGCCATCTCATCGGAGGATTGTCAAGAACCCGCCAGGTGCTACGTCCGGACCATTGCCAGACCAGAAGACCACCAAGGATCATTGTCAGCAGAAGCATCTCCCTGAACCGGAACACGATGATGTCGGAGGTGAGGAATTTCACCCACGGATAGATCCAGATCGAGGCCGCGATCAATACCGCCGCGCCGGCGGCGTAGGCGACGGACCGGCGGCGCAGGGTCTCCGCCCGGACAGGAAGCAGCTCGACGCCAGCCAGCATCACCCCCGGGGCGAACGCGAATGCGGTCTGCAGAACTCCGGCCCCGTTCGTGAACGGATTCGCGGCATCAGTGGCCAGGATCGACCCCACCCCCCAGACCACCGCCAGTACGATCACGATCCAGCAGCGGGTGGTGCGCCCGATCCGGGGCTTCGCAAGGCGGGCGGCCCAGATGAAAAGCGCCGCGACCACCGGTAGCGCCAGGTAGAAGCGCATCTCGATCCGCAGCGTCCAGGCCTGGGCCAGGGTGCCCTCAATAGGTGACTGGTACCAGTCCAACAGGAAGAAGTACGCCTCGATCACAGGACCGAGAGGCTTCGACGGCACCGTTATCACCAGCAGACAGATGGTCAGAACAACCCAATAGGCGGGAACGATCCTCAGGAACCGGTGCTTCAGGTAGCGGCCCGGCGACGGAAATCCGGTTCCTTCGACGAACGCTCGGATGAAGGGCCGCCCGATCAGATATCCGGACAGCGCGAAGAAGAGGAAGACGAGCTCAGGCCCCGCTTGCACCGGCCACACCAACCAGCCGATCCCGGGGACCTCCTTGCCGATCAATTCGCTGTGCCCGGTTGCAATCAGGGCATACGCGAAAGTGTGTCCGAAGACGACGCCGAGAGCCGCGATTGCGCGCAGTGGATCCCCTGCACCGAAGCGAGCCCGGCTGCGTTCTTCCAAGTCCACTCGCGCAACCTAGCCCAACGCCGCCGGAGGCGGACGCAGACCGCCATTCCGGTGCAACCCCGGCCCAAAGAGAAACCCCGCAACGTGGCGGGGTTTCCTGGTTAGAAGTGGAGCTGAGGGGGCTCGAACCCCTGACCTCCGCCATGCCATGGCGGCGCTCTTCCAGCTGAGCTACAGCCCCGTATCCAACGGGACGCGCATTTTACAGCGAATCTCCGGGCGGGCTTTGCGGTGTGTCTGCGGTTGGTCAGGCGGCAGTCGTGGAGCGTGATTCAGGGGTATCGAGCGTGAGCTCTAGACGCGGTGCTTCATGCCAGAGTTCTTCGAGGTCGAACTTCTCGCGGGCTTCTTCGGTAAAGACGTGAAGAACGCAATCGAGGTAATCGAGCACCGACCAGCCTTCATCGCCGGAGCGGTCCGGATTCACCGGCAGCAGGCTCTGGCTCTGCTTGAGTTTGATGTGGACGTCATCGGAGATCGCTGCTGCCTGGCGCTCGTTCCGCGCCGTGCAGATGATCAGGTAATCGGTGTAGGCGACGAGGTCGCGCATGTCGAGCGCGACGATGTCTTCGGCCAGCTTGTCATCGGCAAGCCGTACTATCTCTTCTGTCAGTTCCTGGCTACTCAGTCCCATACGTATCCTCATTCTCGATCATTTGTCCGACTTTCGTCGGCACCAGATGGCGAAACGGCTCTTTCGCCTTGATTCGTTCACGGATCAGCGTCGAAGAAATGTCCACCCTCGGCATCTCGACGAAGTCGATCCGGTCACCGCCACCAAGCCCGTCGAAGACGGCCTGGACTTCATCCCTTTCGATGCCGGGACGCGGCGCGATTCCAATTCGGGCCATCTCGAGAATCCGCTCCGGCTGCTTCCACCCCGCGAAACTCATGGCGGCATCAGCTCCCATCAGGAAGTGGGTCTCGTATTTTCCGAATGGATCAGCAATCTCCTCAAGGGTGTCACATGTGTAGGACGGACCATCGCGTTGAACCTCGGTATCGCTGACTTCAACGCCGTCGATTCCCTCGAATGCTGCCCGCGCGAGCCGCAGTCTGGTCTCCGGACCGGGATCCGAATCCGAATCCTTGTGGTAAGGATCCCCGGTCGGGACCACGAAAATCTCGTCCAGCCCCAGCTGCCAGCGGGCTTCGGCGAGGAAGATCAGATGTGCGAGGTGAGGCGGGTTGAACGCGGAGCCGAAGACTCCTGTCGATCGTTCAGCCACGTACCTGCCCGCTGCCGTGCACCACGTATTTCGTGGTCATCAGCTCCCGCAGGCCAATCGGGCCGCGGGCGTGGAGCTTCTGGGTGGAAACACCGATCTCGGCACCCATGCCGAACTCGAAGCCGTCGGTGTAACGGGTCGAAGCGTTGACGTAAACCGCCGCCGCGTCGACGTTGCCCGTGAACAGGTC
>Ga0105047_10007114_pt1 | contig 18923 bp, 17 predicted proteins | sample MAT04_FD_78384 | JGI IMG/M metagenome (GOLD analysis project Ga0105047, IMG submission 78384) | Freshwater microbial communities from Lake Fryxell liftoff mats and glacier meltwater in Antarctica - MAT-04 (megahit assembly) | ecosystem: Environmental > Aquatic > Freshwater > Ice > Liftoff... | reverse complement strand
GACCTGAAAACGTTGGAGGGTGGGCAGCATACGCCCAACAGCCCGTTTATCTAGCCAAAAACCTGTCCCCATCCGTGGTAACCCGCCGAGGATAGGCAAGCGTCACGCGCAACAGGTTACGCCCTCGGCCCCCAAATTCTGGGGGCCGAAGGCGCGATCTCAATGGCTTAAAACAGAGAAAGCTTACAAATAGCAGTTCCGCAAAACCTTGATGTACAATAGCAGCCAACAAAACGTTCCCGCTTGGGAACGACCAAGCCCGGTCAGGCTGCCGGCAACAGCCGCCGGGCGCCAGCGATTATCCGCCCCAACCACAAAGGCCGACTTCTATGCAGACGCTGACCCTCGGTAACCGCACCCTGGCGTATCGCAGTTACGGACGCGACGTCGACCCGGATCGCCCGCCGCTCGTGCTCGTGCATGGCGCCGGGGGCACGCACTTAATCTGGCCAGCCGAGTTACGCCATCTGGCGCACACCTGCATCTACGTGCTCGATCTGCCCGGCCACGGCGCGTCGCCAGGTCCGGGCTGCACCAACATCAGCGCCTATAGCGAGATCGTGCGTGACTTTGTGGACGCGCTGGAACTGCCCTGGTTTGTGCTGGCCGGCCATTCGATGGGTGGGGCCATCGCGCTCGATTTTGCCCTGGCCTATGGCCAGCGCATGGCGGGCATCGCCCTGCTCGGTACAGGCGCACGGATGCGCGTCTCCCCCGCACTTCTCGAAGCCGTTCTGCATGACTTCAATTCAGCCACCGAGATGATCGTAAACTACTCCTATCACGCCTCGGCTTCGACCGTGCATAGGGAGATTTATCTGCGCCATCTGCGCGCGACCGACCCTCACGTGCTCTATGGGGATTTAGTCGCCTGCCATCACTTTGACGTCGTAGACCGCATTGCCGGCGTCAATGGCCTGACGATGTCGACATTGATCATCTGTGGCCGGCAAGACCAGATGACCCAGCCCGAACGCAGCATTTATCTGCATGAGCACATTGCCGGCAGTGAACTGCATATCCTCGACCCCGGCAGCCACAATGTCATGGTGGAGGAGCCGGAAACGGTCGCGAACCTCCTCGCTGGCTTCCTAGACAACTTAACCCCGTAAACTGGCGCTTTCTGCGCATATACCGTCATTCCATATGCCCCACTTAACCCACTCTTAACATCCCCATCAGCCATTTGTAACCACAGACTCCATCATTGTTGCTACACTGGTCACAGTTCGCAGGTTGTGAACCGTGAACCATCCGAACCAACGTTCGATAGGAGCAACAACGATGAAACACAGCAAAATCGGCGCCATCCTGGCTATCGGCCTCACGCTGGCCCTGGTCGCCGTTGTGGGTGCTTTTGCGCTACAACCAACCATTTCGTCCGCCGCCAACAATCCGGTATCGACGCCGTTGACTGAGCCAGTAAGCCAGCCGATGGTGACAGACCAAGCCCAGTCCCTGCAACAGGCGTTCGGCCAGCGTGAGAGCGCCTACCAACAGCAAATCACCCAGATGAACGCGTTGCTGGCAGAACGTCAGGCTATCTACCAGGCGCAGATCCAAGAGTTGACCACCCGCCGGCAAACCGGCCAAACCCAGATCGACAACCTGGCCACCCAGGAACAGGCGCTGCAACAACAACTGGCGCAACTACAGGCGGCACGCAACGAGCGGCTGGGGCTTTATAAAAATCAACTCGCCGGCGCCCAGGAAGAATATGCGGCACGCTTTGCTCAATACAGCACCCAGTTACAGGACGCCCAGGCCAAACTGGCCGAAGCCAACGCACTGCTCGGCCGCTAGATCTCAACTACCGCATCTCTCTTCTGAAACCAGGAGCAAACGAACCATGCAACGCAAAACTGCATTTCTCTGGGCTGGCTTCCTGACCGCAGCCGTAACCACCGCAGCCGTCTCTTTCAGCGGCTTCGCCGGCGCAGCGCCGGCCGCACCGGTCACTGCGGCGGTGGCCAACCCGCAAGTGGCAGCCACCGCCGCTGATGCCGAGTACTTGAAGCAAGTCGAGACCACATTGGCCGATCGCGAGACCGCTCTGCAGAGCCAACTGAACCAGGGTGCACAGGCCGTGACCGAGCTGGATGCCTCTGCGCAACCACAGGTGGAAGCCCTGCAAACCCAAGTGACGTCCTTTGAGACAGATGCCGCCGCACGACTGCAAAACATCCAGGGTCTACAAGGCCAGGTCGCCGCGTTACAGGCTGCCATCCAACAAGATGGGCAGGCCTACCAACAGGAAATCACCAAACTTCAGGCCTACGATGCCCAGTTACGTCAGGAACTCGACGCAACTGTCGCCCAATTGCAGGCAGCGTATGGCGAGATCGCAAATCAGCAGGTTGCCCAGGCTGCCAGCGACAACAACTCCAATAATGGCGGCGACAACAACGGCGGCAACAACAATGGCCAGTATGAGAACGAAGACCACGAGGACGAAGATCACGAGGACACAGGCGGTGATCACGAGGGCGGTGATCACGAAGGCGGCGATGACGAAGGCGACGATGACTAGTCGGTAACAACAGACAACGCAGGCATGTGTGACAGGATGTAAGTGACAGCATGGAAACTTGGAACTGGCAACAACATACCTTCCGGGCGATGAACACCAATGTCTTTGGTTGGCGGTACAGCCAGGGCCAGCAGGATGTGACCGCAATTGAAGCCCTGTTTCGCCATCAGGAAAAGTGTCTCTCGCGCTTTGATGCCGCCAGCGACCTCACGGCGCTAAACCGCTGTGCACAGGCCATCTGCCCTGTGAGCACTGACCTGTATGCGGCACTCGAAGCGGCGCTGTGGGCGGCGACGGCGACCGGCGGTCTGTACGACCCGACGATCCTGGCCGATCTGGAACGCGCCGGCTACGACCGCAGCTTCGAACGCATCGTCGAGCGGGCATCCTTCCGCTGGACGGTGTCGCCCGACCTGGCCGATGCACCCGGCGTGACGCACCGCCGGCCGCTCGACTACCGAAGTGTGGAACTCCTCCCGGACCAGCGTGCGGTGCGCCGCCCCGTGGGTCTGGGCATCGACCTGGGCGGCATGGGCAAGGGCTGGACCGTCGACCGCGCCGCCGATAGGCTACACGGCAACGGCCCCTTTCTGATCAATGCCGGCGGCGATCTATACGCCGAGGGGCTGCCCGGCGACCCACGCGGCTGGGCACTCACCCTGGAGCATCCGCTGCACCCGGAACGCTGGATGGCCAGCTTGCACCTGGCCGACAGCGCCTTGGCCACGTCGACCGTCACGAAACGGCGCTGGCAGAAAGACGGGCAGGTGCGCCACCATCTGATCGACCCACGCACTGGTCGGTCTGCCGACACGGATGCACTCTCCGTCTCGGTCGTGGCCCGCCGCACAGTGCTCGCCGAAATCTTCGCCAAGGTCGCTCTCTTGCTCGGCGCTGAAGAAGGCATGGCCTACCTGACAAGCCTGCCTGACGTTGAGGGACTCATCTACACCGCCGGTCAGCGCATCATCTACACCGCGGGCTTCGCCGCTCTTCTGGATGATGTCGCGGTCGGAGGTGTCAATCACAATACAGTGGAAGATTCACGGGTTCAAGACGAATCATGACAAACACAACAGCTAGACCCAAACCACGCAAATTCGGTAATAACGCCAAAGTCATCGCTTCCACAATGGCAGTGACGGCGCTGATCGGCGGTTGGAACGTGATCGGTCACCTGGAAGAGGCCAAGGCCGCCACCAAGACACAAAACAATGAACTGGCGCCAGGTGCGAACGCGACGATCGCCGATTCGACGATCAAGCTGCCGACGCCGACACCTCAGCCGGCGACGCTGGACATGCCCGACTTGGCGCCGCTCGCCGTAGCGCCCATTCCAACGCTGCGACCGATGAGCGCTTTGCTCGCCGGTGGTGTGCAGGGAGCCAGTCAAGCTGGCGCCGGCGTGGCCATCCAGTTACCAGGCTTACAGGCACTGGCGCCCCTGCCCACCATGGCGCCGCTGCCTTCGCTTCCTTCCATGCCGTCCGCTCCCACCTCTTCGTCCGGCAGCGGTAATAGCAGTAGTAGTGGCAACAGCAACAGCGGCGGCTCGACCAGTGGTGGTGGCGCCACAAGCGGCGGATCATAAGGACGGCGAAATCATGTCAGATAATCTCGTTAGTTCAGATAGGAATAGGCAAATCATGAGTGCTCAATCGCGTTCTTCCCTAAACTTCGATCTATTCTATGCGGGCCTGGGCACTGCCGTGGGCGTCGCTGTCATTTTGATCGGCCAGGGGCTTTGGCACACTTTCACAGGGCAGGCTGATGGGCTTTCCGCGGCTGCCCTGATTCAACCGGCGGTACAGGCGATCCCTGTGCCGGCGCAGGCGGTATTAGCCAGCCAGGCCCACACCATGGGGCTCCCACTCGTTGCCGATACCAAGGCCTATTGGTTCATGGCGCGTGCCGGCGGCTTTGTCGCCTATTTACTGTTCTGGTTCGCTACGCTGTGGGGCATCATGATGGGCAGCAAGCTGACCAAAGGGGCGCTGGCATTCGGGCTGCATGAGTTCCTCCCAATTCTGGCCATGGTTTTCGCAGCGTTGCATGCCATCGTGTTGTTGGGCGACCAGTACATCGGATTCAGCGTGCTCAACCTGCTGGTGCCCTTCTCGGCGCCTTACCAGCCGCTGTGGACGGGATTGGGCACCCTCTCGCTCTACTTGAGTGTCGCCCTGATTGCCAGTTTCTACGTAAAGAGCCTGGTCAGCCGCAAGGTCTGGCGGATGTTCCACTACACAGCGTATCTCGCTTTCTTCATGGCACTTGTGCATGGACTGATGGCCGGCACCGACAGCAGCCTGCCCGCCGTACGCTGGATGTATTTGCTGACCGGCGCGTCATTGATCTTTGTCACCTTCTTCCGCATTTTGACGGCGCAGAGTGAGCAACGCGGTGCACGACGGGCAACGGTGCCGTTGTCGGTACTGCAACCGCAACTGGTTCCCGTGCCGGTGACCGAGTCGATGGATCGCCGGCAGACCGCCCTCGCCCGCAAACAAGAAATCCTTGCCCGCCGCCAGGCCGCACAGTTGAACAACTTTGATGCGGATTCGGTGCTATAATATCTTTGATGCCTGACACCACGATTCTCCTGGCCGACGACGACGAGATGATCGTCGATGTGCTCAAACGCCAACTCGAACGCGAGGGGTACGCCGTCATTGCCGTCTACGACGGCGTGACGGCGCTCGAATTGGCGCGCAGCCTCCAGCCCGACCTGGTCCTGCTCGACGTCATGATGCCGCGGCTGCAAGGCTGGGAAGTGTGTCGTGAAATCCGCCGCGAGAGCGCCGTGCCCATCCTCATGTTGACGGCACGCGGTGATGAACTGGACCGCGTGCTGGGCCTTGAACTGGGCGCCGACGACTATATCGTCAAGCCCTTCAGCTTTCGCGAACTGCTGGCACGCATCCGGGCCAACCTGCGCCGCGTTGCGCTGTCGACCAACGCCGCTACTGAAGAACGCGGCGACCAAGTTGTCATCGGCCCCATCGCGATCGACCGCAAACGGCATACAGTCAGCCGCCGCAGCGAGCCGGTCACCCTCTCGCAACGCGAATACGGCCTGCTGCTGGCCATGCTCGATGCCAACGGCGGTGTCGTCGCGCGCGCGGACCTACTGGACAAGGTCTGGGGCGAGCAATGGATCGGTGACCCACGCACGTTGGATGTGCACATCCGCTGGCTGCGCGAGAAGTTGGAGGACGAACCCAGCCAGCCCCGCCTGATCGTGACGGTACGCGGCGTCGGCTATCGCCTGGTCACCTCCGACGAACTAGACAAATGGAACGGCTTATGACGACACATCCCCCCGCTCCGCAACTCACCCCGCCGCCCGCGCGCTGGCCGTGGCAACGCAGCCTGCAGTACCGCATCATTTTCGCCTATGGCGCCGTCATCTTGGTTGTCCTGACGATCTTCACGGTCTGGATCGGGCAGGTCGTCTATCAGGCTAACCTCTCCTCCGCCGAGCATGATCTCGAAGTGACGGCCTTTCTGGCCTCCAACGTGCTCGAAGACCCCCTCAGTGGCTATACCAGTGAATTTGACCAGTTCAAGAAATGGGAAGAGGATCGCGAACAGGGTGAGGACGGGCACAGCGATGATGAAGAGGGAGAGTCCGCCACGTCGGCTCCACCGCCGCCGGTAACAACAACTCGCCAGCAGCAGGCGATCGTACTGCCACGGCTGCAGCAAGTCGCCACCGTTTACGCCGGGGACGCTGGCGCGCGCGTCACCATTCTCGATACACAAGGCAATGTCCTGGCCGACAGCCATCACCTGGCCATGGACGTTGTCAACCAAGGCAAACAGATTGAATTCCAAACCGCATTGGCCGGCGCTGAACGCTCTGAAATCCGCCCCGACGACTTTACCGGTGCGCCTACCATCTTTGCCGCCGCACCGGTCCAACAAGGTGACCAGATTCTTGGGGTCGTGCAGATCAGCAAACCAGTCGATGAAGCCACCGCAGATGCGCGCCGCATCCTCTTTAGCCTGGCCGGCGCTTCCCTCATTGCACTGGCCGTATCTACCCTGCTGGCCGTGTGGATCGGCCGGCGTCTCGTGCGCCCGGTGCGCGAACTGGAGGCGGCCGCAATTGCCGTCGCTCAAGGTGATTTGACGCAAACCGTCACTGCCAATAGCAGCGACGAACTCGGCGCCCTGGCACGCGCCTTCAACCGGATGGTTGACGAAGTACGCTCGTTGCTGGCGCAACAACGCATCTTTGTCGCCAATGCCAGCCACGAACTGCGTACCCCCCTGACCAATATCAAGTTGCGCAGCGAAGCGGTACGCACCCTGGGCAACGAGGACCCCGCGCTCTCTGCCCGCTATTTGGCCGAAATCGACAGCGAAGCCGATCGCCTCACACGCCTGGCCAATGACTTGCTAGACCTCGCCCAGTTGGAGGAACACGCCGGCCAGCAACAGCAACCGGCGGCAGCAGTCGACGTAACGCCAGTGCTGTTGGCGGCCGCCGAGGTCATGCAGTTGCAGGCAACACAGGCCGCGATCACCTTGGCCGTTGATGTGTCACCGAATTTGCCGTGTCTGCACGTGAACGCAGACCATGTCGAAGAGATCATCGTCAATCTCCTGGACAACGCCATCAAATACACACCCGCGAATGGTCAGGTGAAGCTAACCACACGTGTCGCCAACGCGCAATTGGAGATCTGTGTCGAGGACAACGGGCCTGGCATTCCACCAGAGGATCTGCCGCATATTTTCGACCGCTTCTACCGCGTCGATAAGGTGCGTAGCCGGCGCAAGGGCATCCAGAACACTGTCGGCAGCGGCGCCGGGTTGGGGCTATCGATCGTGCGGCAATTGGTCGAGCAGAATGGCGGCCAGATCCGGGTGGAACTGGCGCCGGTCCAAGGCGCCGTTTTTGTTGTTTCCTTTCCGGCGATGGCATAATCACCCTATGTCTGAGATACTGCGCCTCTTTATCGCCGCGACCACCGACCTCGAAGCTGAACGCGCCGTGATCGGGCGCTGCATTGCGGCCCTGCCAGTGCAGATTGGCATCGAAATCCGCCGGACGCCACCGCTCCTCCCCACCTTTGACGAGATCTTCGAAAAGGTCAGCAATGTCGACCGCGTCTATTTCTTGATGGGCAACGACATTACCGCACCGGCAGGGCTGGAATGGAATCTAGCCTGGCGCCTGGAACGCAGCGTGCTGCCGATCCGGCGCAGCCCAAAGCCGACACCCGCCGCGCAAGAGTTCTTTCATCTGTTTCGCATGCCCTGGCTCGAATTTCGCACGGACGCCGATTTGGTCAAACTGCTGACGATCGACCTGGCGCGACTGCTCAAAAACCCCACCAATCGCTATGGCCTGACGCTGCCTGAACTGGAACGGCTGGAGACGCATCTGCACCACTTGGAACGCAAACCCCTCCAGTCAGAAATCACGTTGGGCGGCGCCGAAGGTGGGGGTGTTCTACTCGACGCCGGTCACCGCGAGCCGCTCACGGGCGTCGTAATCGGTAAACCGCAATAATTGAGGGCAATCAAGATGGGAATCAAAGACACGCTGGTGCATACTGTCGCAGACATTGTTGTAGAGCGCCCCGGTCGTGCGAAGACACTGGACCAATGGGCCACAGCGTTGGAAAAGAGCGGCCAAGCCATCGATCAGCGCGCGGCAGCGGCCAAAAACCCCGAACGCGCCCAGGCCGTGCTGTGCCACAACAGCGGCATCGAACGGTGGGGCCAAACCCGGCTCCGCGTCTTTCTGGGCGCCCCTGTTGTGCGCGACGAGTACGACAGCTACCAGCCGGGCACCGATCTTTCCCTTGACGGGCAGCGTGCGGCTTTTGGCGAGACGCGGCGCGAAACAATCGACCTGGTGCGCCAATTGCAACAGGCTAACGTGCCAGATGACGCCACCGTCATGCACAATGACTTCGGCCCGCTGACTGTGCGCGGCTGGTTGCGCTATCTTGACATGCATGCGACGATCGAGAGCAAGAAATTCTGGTAGACCAACCGTTTCGAGCGTTTCAGTCCCTGCAGGTTTCAAGCCGCCCTTTCTACCGTGCTATAATCGCCACATGTCTGTGAGCACTGCTCCACCGGCGCGCCTGGGGCTGATCACCCTGTTGTTGTTGAGCGTCTTTGCCTGGGCGCCTACCCTCTACCCCGGATATTGGCAGGGGCTAGAAGGCTTCGTCCCGGTCTTTAACGCCGCGCAACCGGCGCCGATCGCCAATGTGGCCACGGGCGCCGACCTCTGGCGCGGCGCCGGCAGTGCCACATTCCTCGTCACGCCGCCGTTGATTGCCCTTGGCCTGCCCCCCACGACGGCGGTTCGTCTCACCTTTGCCCTTGGCTTTCTGCTGGGCGGCATCGGCCTCTACGCCTGGCTGCGCGCACGCCTGGGCGACCTGGCGGCAGGACTGGCCGGACTCATCTATCTTCTCCAACCGATCTTTCTCGCCACCGTCTATGTGCGCGGCAGCTTGCCCGATGCGCTCGTCCTGGCCTGGCTGCCGCTGGCATTCGCCGGTCTGGCAGCCTATGCGGGTCGCCGTAGCCTGCCCGGCGCCGCCGTCGTCGTCATCGCTGTAGTTGCCTTGTGGCGCACGCAAGCCGGCCTTGCCCTGTTGGCCACTGGGCTGCTGTTGATCTATGCGTTGTTGGTCGAACGGCACTGGGTGGCGGCCGTCATTGTGGCCGTCGCCGCCGCCGCCGCCGTGGTTACCCTCGTCCCTGTGTGGGCGCAGACAGCGGTCACGCCCGTGGTTTTTGCCGACCACTTTGTGGATCTCTACCAGTTGTTTGGTGTCGGCTGGCAGACTGCGCCCAGTGTGGAGAGTTGGCAGGATGGCTACCCCTTCCAACTTGGCTTTGTCGCCATCGGCTTCAGCATCGCCGCCCTGTGGGGCTGGTGGCGGATGGCGCCGTACACTCTTGCCGATGACACGCGCCGTCTGCTGGGGTTTGCGTTTGCCGGCGCGTTGCTGCTGATCCTGTTTTGTCTGCCCGCCCTGGCACTGCCCTGGCAAATCACCCATGCCGACCGGCTCTTGACCTATCCATGGCAAGTGCTGCTGCTAGCTGCGCCGCTCTTGGCAGTCGCCGCTGGCGCGCTGCCGGTATTGTTGCCCGACCTGCGCGCCCCGGCCTACTGGTCGGCGTTGGTCGCGGTTACCCTCCTGAGCAGCTACGCCTATTTGACGGCTGACTTCACACAAGTGCAGCCCCCCACGCGTCCGGTCGCCATGCTGGGCAATAACCAACTTGCCGTGCTCGAGACAACGCTCGTTGAAGGCAGTGCGCCGCGCACAGCCAACCTGAAGGTCATCTGGCAGCCGTTGCAGTCGCTGGGCGCCGACTACAATGTCTTTTTCCAAGCCATCACCGGCGAAGGCACAGACGAGCAGGTCGTGGCCAAACTCGATGTGCAGCCGCTAGGCGCCGCACGCCCCCCCACAAGCTGGCGTCCGGGCGAAATCCTCACCGCCACCTACACCCTCGATCTCGCACCGGCGCCGGTCGGCGCCCCGCTGCGCTACCACTTTGGCTATTATGACTGGCGCGACGGCACACGCCTGCCCGTAAACGGTGGTCTCGACGACAAACTGGTGTTGCATGGCCAACCCTAAGCTTCCCCGCCTCTGGCGGGATGGCTTCTTCTGGCTCGCGCTGGCGCTTACGATCTTCGCTGTGGCGCCGTTTCTGTTGCCCGGTTATTTCTGGAGCGCCAACGACGCACGCCACCATGTCTATTTCCTGTTCGAATACGATCGGCTGGTGCAGGATGGCATCTGGTGGCCGCGTTGGAGTCCTGACTTTGCTTTTGGCTACGGCTACCCGTTTTTCAATATCTACGGCCCGTTCAGCCATTTCCTCGCCGAACTCCTGTTGCGCTTTGCCGGCTTTAGCTACACGACGGCGGTCGAGAGTGTCTTTGTCCTCAGCATCGTAGGCTGCGCGGGAGCCATGTACGCCTACGTGCGTTCGTGGGCCGGCCGGACGGCGGGGCTGATGGCCGCCGTGGCCTACACGTACATACCCTACCATCTGCTCAATCTCTACGTGCGCGCCAACCTCGCCGAAAGCATGGCCTTCGTCTGGCTGCCGCTCTGCCTGTGGACGGCGCGACAGACCGTGGCGCCGCAAGCAATGGACAACCCACTCCCCCGTTCATCTGCTCGCATTCCCTGGATCATCGGCCTTGCCCTCAGTTACGCCGGGCTCATGTACACGAGCAACTTGGTGATTGTGCTCTTTACCCCGTTGCTGGCGGGCTATGTTCTGCTGCTGACCATCGTCTATGCCTTGCCGGCAGGGATCGATGGCCGCACGCTCACCTGGCCGCGCAAGGTGGGCTGGTGGCTGCGCCGCTCTATCGCACCGGCGTTGGGCGCTCTCGCCGGGCTGGGGCTGAGTGCGGCGTTCTGGCTGCCGATGTTGCTGGAACGGCGTTTCGTGCGTGTGGACCAGTGGTTTGGCGGCCGCTATGATTTCCGCGGCCACTTCATCTATCTGCAACAACTTTTCAGCCCCACATGGGGCTTTGGCGTCAGTATTCCTGGCCCCAACGACCCGATCAGTTTTCAGATTGGCGCCGTAGCGCTCACCTTTGCTATGCTGGCCATCCTACTCATTTGGCGCACCGCCGGCACCCTGCGCTGGGAGATCGGCTATTTCGCGCTGGCAGGCATCGCCGGCGCCCTGCCTGCTCTGCAAATTGCGGCCCCGCTGTGGGAGATGCCGATCATCGGCGCCTTTTTACAGTCAGCCCAGTTCCCTTGGCGATGGCTGATATTGCCTGCACTGTGCGTCAGCATACTGGCTGGACTGATCGGCTCGCGTGCAGTGCTGCCTGAACGCAAAGGGATCACGCTGGCCTTGCTGTCCCTTGTCACCATCGTGATCTTGGGCAGCTATCCCTATCTGCGTGTCCAGATCAGCGAACCGGCGGAAGGCCCGGTCAGCCTGGCTGGCCTCATGCGCTTTCAGCAATCATCGGATGAAATGACCGGCAGCACGGCGTGGGTCAGGCAGATTCCTATTTGGAGCCCGATGGCAGACTACTACATCAGCCAGGACAAGCAGGGTGGTCCAGTCAAGCCAGTCGACACCAAGCTCGACTACACCATTTTCGACTACAAGACCTTTGGCGCCAGTTCGGTGGCAAACGACACGATCAGCGAAGAGATCTACTACTACAACGGCCTCGAGGCGCCGCAGCGTGTCATCTTCAACCAGTTCTACTATCCTGGCTGGAACGCCTATCTGCTCGCCGGTAAACACGGCCGTCGCCTGCAGCAGATCCCGATCATCCCGGAAACCACGGGCAGCCTGGGACGCATGACCGTGCCAGTCCCCCCTGGTGAAGGGTACCTGCTTCTCGTCTACGAAGATACCCCGTCGCGCACAGCCGGCAGTATCATTACCCTGGTGACCGCGGGTCTGTTGCTCGCTGCAGCCGCCTTCGTAATCGGGCGCGGTCGTCTACGCCGCCCGCCCAAACAATCATTCACCCCATCAAAATCTGTGTGATTTGTGGTTGTTGTGGTATACCATCGCCCAAAGCGCACGCAATTCCACACACAGTCGACAGGAGCACACAGATGTCGCAGCCGGTGACCCACTTTCAAAGCCATATCCGTATGCCCATGATCAGCGAGGAAGAGATCACATTCCTTGCCGAGCACTACGGCACACCGGTGCGCCGCACATGCTGGATTCAGGCCGACGAATATATCCGCTCATTTCGCTGGCGGACAGACAGTGACCGCCGTGCCGAAGTCGTCTTTGTGATCCAAAATCCGGCCGGCCAGATCTGGTTGCATGCCAAGGCACACTACCCCACCCATATCTTTCGTCTGCTCTCAGGTGGCGTCTACTGGGAGGAGCCGATCGTGGACGCGCTCTACCGCGAAATCGACGAGGAAACCAGCTTGCAGTGCACCATCGAGCGTTTTCTCGGCGTGATCACCTATCAGTTTCAATACGGGGATGAAGTCGCCCACTTTGCCTCTTACGTCTTCTCGCTACGCACCGATTTCACGCCACCGGCCTGCCTGCGCGACAATGAGATTTCGGCCTTTCGCGCCGTGCTGCCCAGCCAACTCGTGGACGTGAGCAACGATTTGCGCAATTTGATCGGCGATCGCCACGCCTGGGGTCAATGGCGGGCGATCGCTGTCGATGTCGCTTATGAACAATTGGTCAAACGTGAAGCCTGAAAAGCGGAATTTTGGAGTCTTGCTATGCTAGTGCCATTGTCGTGGCTCAAAGAATATGTGGACATAACCCTCCCCCTCAAGGAGTTGACCGAACGCATGACCCTGGCCGGATTGGCCGTAGACGCCATCCATCAGGTCGGTGACTGGTGGGATGCTGAATTCATCCGGGTCGGTCGCGTCGTGCGCGTGTTGCCACACCCCGACGCCGACCGGCTGGTGCTGGTCGATGTCGATTTCGGCGGCGCTGAGACGCAGTGCGTGGTCACCGGCGCCCCAAACCTCTACCAATATCGCGGCGTCGACCCGCTGCCCATGCTCAAGGTCGCGTTTGCGCGTGCCGGCGCCCTCCTTATCGACGCCTATAGCGATGAGCAGCCGCGCCCGAAGAAGAAACTCAAGCCCTCCAAGATCCGCGGCGTGGAATCGTCCGGCATGGTCTGCTCCGAACGCGAACTGGGGCTCAGTGAGGAACACGAGGGCATCATTCTCCTTCCCGCAGACGCCCCCGTCGGCATGCCGTTGCGCGATTATCTCGGCGACAGCGTGCTCGAACTCGACCTGACCGTTGACCTGGCGCGCTGCTACAACATGATCGGCATCGCACGCGAGGTGGCGGCGCTGACGGAAGCACCGCTCCACTTACCGGCCGACGACTTTCCCGCCAGCGGCAACGACCAGGCCGCCGACCACGTTGCCGTGCGCATCGACGAGCCGTCGCTGTGCAATCGCTATACCGCTGTCTTGGTCACCGATGTCACGATCGGCCCGTCCCCCCAATGGATGCAGGAACGCTTGACCAAGGCCGGCATGCGCCCTATCAACAACGTGGTCGATATCACCAACTACGTGATGCTCGAATGGGGCCAGCCTTTGCACGCCTTTGACTACGATACCCTAGTCCGGCGCGCCGCCACGATTGGTAATCGCACCCCGACCATTATCGTGCGCCGTGCCGGCGCCGGCGAGAAGTTCACCACGCTCGACGATGTTGCGCGCACACTCGACGACTCTATGCTCATGATCGCCGATACGCTGGGCTCCGTCGCCATCGCCGGTGTCATGGGCGGCCAGGAGAGCGAAGTCAGCGACGCCACGCGCACGATCCTGCTGGAGTCTGCCACCTTTGAAGGGATCAACAACCGGCGCACCAGCCAGGCGCTCAAGCTGCTCAGTGAAGCCAGCTTTCGCTTTGCGCGCAGCATCCCAGCCATGCTCAACGATCTCGCCGCGCGCCGTGCGGCGACGCTCATGCACCACTACGCCGGCGGCCGCATCGTGCCGGGCATTGTCGACGCCTACCCGGTGCCACAGGCCACGCCGGTGGTCTACACCACCGCCAGCGACATGCGCCGCCTCCTGGGCATGCCTGTCAGCCTGGAAGCCGCCGCCGCCGCCCTGCGCCGGCTCGACTTCGCAGTCAAGCACGTGGCAGAACCCGCCGTCCACGCCTCGGCCGACGCCACCTTTGCCTTGCAGCGTACCGGCAACGAGGCTTTGCTCGAATGCATACCGCCGTGGCATCGCCTGGATATCCGCTACCCGGCCGACCTGTGCGAGGAAGTGGCACGCATGATCGGCTACGAGCACATCGGCGCCACGCTGCTCGAAGACGTGTTGCCGACACAACGTCGCAACGAAATCATGGAGCTCGAAGAGGACATCCGCGACATCCTGATCGGCTGCGGCTTGCAGGACACGATCAACTACGCACTCACTTCACCCGAAAACCACGCCAAACTCACGCCGGCCCGCAAACAGGACGATGCCTACATCACCCTGGCCAACCCAATCGCCGGTGAACGCCGCGTCATGCGCCGCTCCTTGCTGGTCAGCGCTCTCGAAAGCCTGCAATACAATACGCGCTACGCCGACCGCCTGGCCTTCTTTGAGATCGGCCGCGTCTACGATCCCACAGCAAGCGACCACGCTCTGCCGGTCGAAGATCGCCGCGTGTGCATCACCGTCACCGGTCCGCGCCAGCCGCACAGCTTCTACAGCACGTCGGACTCAAGCCAGGAGATGGACTTCTACGACCTCAAGGGAATTGTCGAGACACTGCTGGATCGATTGGACGTTAAGCCGCACGAAATCGAATTCCGCGCCCAGCCGGAGACGGATACCTTTGGCCCACGCTGTGCCGAAGTCGTCGTGCAGGGCCAGGCATTGGGGTTGCTCGGCGAGATTCACCCACGCGTGCGCGCCGCTTTTGACTTGCCAACTACCCGCGTCGTCTCTGCCGAATTACGCATCACGCCCCTCGTGCGGCCGGCATGGAAACTCGACCCCATGCGCCCGATCAGCCAGTTCCCACCCGTGGTGGAGGATATGGCATTCGTGGTCAGCGAGGAAGTCACCTTGCGCCAGTTACAACAGGCGATCCGCGCCGCCGCCGGCAGCCTGCTGGCCAACCTGGAACTCTTTGACCTCTATCGAGGTGACCCACTACCCGTGGGCAACAAGTCGCTGGCCCTACGGCTCACCTATCAGAGCCAGGAGAGCAACCTGCGCGACAGCGACATCGTCAAGCTGCGTGAACGCATCGTGCGCCGCGTCGAGCGCGACACGGGTGGCAAATTGCGCGGGTAACCATTGTCTGAACCATGATTCGCTTGATTAGAGGATTTGCTTGATGTGCGCTGCTGATGTGCAGGTCACTCAAGGTCATCCGCTAATCAAGCGAATCATGGTTCAGACCGATGATCCCCCCCGCCCTGTATCAATCCGCTTCCACACCGCCACCACCGCCACCGTGATCACGGCGGCAATCGTGCACTCAAAGATCACCTGGGGGATCACCGTCGGAATGATCGCCACGGGTAACAAGCCAAAGCCGATACCCAGCCCTAGTACCAGGACTGTATTCGTCAACGTACCGGCAATGCCGGCGACGGCGAGCGCCACGATCACGTTACTGCCTTTCAACCAGCGATACGCATAGGCCGCCACGACGCCGATCATCAGGCGCGGCAGAAAGAGCACCACAAAGGGCATCCAGGCCGGCTGCCCAGCAAAAATCGGCAGCCCGGCAAAACGCGCCAGCGCGTTGAAGCCAAAGATAATGCCCACAATCAGACCCACGATCGGCCCTTCCAACACACCGCCGATAATCGCCGGCACCTGCATGATGGTCGCTTCGCCAGTGACGTTTGGCACGGGAAAGTACCCCAAGCCGGTGAGCGCCAACACTGCAGACACGGCGATCAACACGCCTGCGATCACAATACTACGCGTCGAAATCTTCACGATGCCACCTTCCACTTCATAAAGATAATGATAATGGGCGCAAGGTAGCACAAAAACGTAGGTTGGACAAACGCCATGATTGCCGTATACTGCAGATTGTGACACTCAATGATGGCTTGGTACAGCCGGGAAAGTCCAAGCCGGGGAGGGACATATGACCTTGTATGTGGACGATTTTTACCGCTGGACCCAGACGCAGGCTGAACTGCTGCGCAAGCAACAGTTTGGCGATGTCGATCTCGAGCACCTCGTTGAGGAGATTGAAAGCATGGGCAAGAGCGAAAAACGCGAGTTGGAGAATCGCCTGGAGGTGCTGACGACGCATTTGCTCAAATGGCAGTTTCAACCGGCGTTGCGTTCGCGCAGTTGGCTGTCGACGATCAAAGAACAACGCAGGCGACTCGAAAGACACCTGGAAGAGAATCCGAGCCTGCGCCCCGGCTTGGCGGCGACACTAAAAGAAGTCTACCTCTATGCGGTTCTGGCGACCGAGCGCGAGACTGGTCTCGGCGAGGAATCTTTCCCTGCCATTTCGCCGTATACAGTCAGCCAACTTCTTGACCCCGAGTTCCTACCTGGCGAAGCAGTGTAATCGCCGGCGCCAACCGATTCGCCGCCAGATTTGTCGCTCAGAACCACGACACAAACGACGAAATGGCGGGCCACGGAATCAGCCATGCGCCCATAAAGACGGCAAGCGTACAAACCCCCACGAGCCAATCCAATGGCCTGCTGTGAAACTGGACGAACTTGGTGCGCCCCTTGCCGCCCACATAGCAACGCGCCTCCATGGCCAGTATGAGATCCTCGCCACGCCGCAGCGCGTTGACAAAGAGCGGCACGATCAGCGGCATGCGCTCGCGCGCCATCAAATCCGGCCGCCACCAGCTTGTCGTACCAATCGCACCGCCCCGGCTGGCCTGCGCTTTCATGATTCGCTCGAGTTCCTCCGCCAGTGTCGGGATAAAACGCAACGCGATCATGTTGGCCAGGGCCACTTCGCGGGTGGGCAAGCCGATGCGCTGAAAGGGGGAGAGCAGGATTTCGATGCCATGCGTCAGGTAGGACGCCGTTGTGGTCATGGTCAACAGGCTGATGATAAAGATAAATGCGACGACACGCAAGGCGCCCAACACCACCAATTGCAGAATGCACGGCGTGATCCGGATAAACCACCATTCGAAATAGATCGTCCGGCAAGGCACCACCGCGCCCTGAAAAAGTATCTGCATCACAAACAGAAAAATGATAAACCCCAGCCCCGGCAGCAGCCCGCGCAGCACATAAACCGGTGAAATGCGCGCCACCCGTGCCGTCATCAGCAGAAAGCCAATCAGGATCACACTGGCCATGATGCTGCGGGTGGACGAGATCGCCAACGCCAGCAAGAGCGCCGCCAGAATCTTGGTGCGCGGGTCCAGCCGATGCACCACGGAATCGGTGGGGATATATTGGCCGATGGTGACGTTGCGCAGCAATTCGAAATCTTGCATAGGCGATTACATTCCCGACAGCACGGCACTCAGGCTTTCCACCGCTTGCGCCAAGGTATAGACGGAAGTCCCCGCCGGCAGCAACCCAACCGCCATCAGGCCGTCTGCCACGACGGTGACGTCGGGAACATCCAATCCAAGGTGGCGCAACTCAGCGGGTTGGCTGAAGATCACCCCCGGCGTGCCCTCCATCACCGTGCGCCCGCCAGCGATCACAAAAAGCCGGTCGCACAATTCGGCCAGTTCCTCCATATTGTGCGATATGATCACCAGGGTGATGCCCTGCTCATTCAGCGCCACAATGTGGCCCATCAATTGGCGCCGCGCCTGCGGGTCGAGGCCGGCGGTTGGTTCATCCAGCACCAGCACCTCTGGCTCCAGCGCCAGCACGCCGGCCAGCGCCACCCGGCGCATCTGCCCACCGCTCAGGCCAAAGGTGTGGCGATCCTTGAATTCTTCAAACCCCAACCCCACGGCCTCCATGGCCTTGCGCACACGGGCCCGGATCTCCTCTCTGGAAAGATTCAATTTTCGCGGGCCATAGGCCACGTCGTCGCCTACATACTGCTCAAACAACTGCGCTTCCGGCAACTGAAAAACCAGCCCGACGCGCCGCCGCAGGGCGCGCACATCGACCTTTGCATCGCTCAGATCCTGGCCCATGACAATCACGCTGCCTTCGTGCGGGCGCATCAAGCCGTTGAGGTGCTGGATTGCCGTCGATTTCCCGGATCCGGTGTGGCCAAGAATGCCGATCACCTCGCCGCGCCGGACAGCGAAGTTGATATCACTGATCGCCTTCACCGCAAGCGGCGTCCCGCGCATGTAGAAGTGCGCCAGGTGCTGGACAGAGACGATTGTCTCGCCGCGTTCTTCCCCTCCGTCCCGCCCTTTGGTGAACCCTTCTTTTTGTCCTTCCCGCCTTCCTAGGAATCCTTCTTTCCCCCCGTGCCATGCCGTCACCGCCTGCACGACCTCTTGCGCAGTGAGTAAGTCAGACGGAAACTCGGGAAAGCGTTGGTGCAAGATCCGCGACAGTTGGCTGATGGCGGGTACATCCAGATGAAGCTCGCGTAGACGGTCGATCTGCTGAAAAATGACCCGCGGCGGTCCTTCGAGCACAATCTGGCCGTCGGCCATGATCACGATGCGGTCGGCATCCAACGCCTCCCGCATAAAGTGAGTGACGGCGATCACGGTGACGCCTTGCTCACGATTGAGCCGGTGCGCCACTTCCAGTACCTCCTTGCGACCGCGCGGATCGAGCATCGCCGTCGCCTCGTCCAGCACCAGCACCTCAGGCCGCATGGCCAGCACACCGGCGATACAGACGCTTTGTTTCTGGCCGCCCGAAAGCAGATGGGGCGCACGCAGGCGAAACGGCTGCATTGCGACCTGGTCCAGCGACCAGTCCACGCGGCGCACAATTTCGGCGCG